>Ga0255334_1001066_pt1 | contig 14535 bp, 17 predicted proteins | sample EtOH5_35cm_T3_12_FD_202080 | JGI IMG/M metagenome (GOLD analysis project Ga0255334, IMG submission 202080) | Sandy soil microbial communities from University of British Columbia, Vancouver, Canada - EtOH5_35cm_T3_129 | ecosystem: Engineered > Artificial ecosystem > Sand microcosm > Unclassified ...
TTGGCACAATTATAGTCATATAGAGCATGGTTCAGGCTCGATAGCTAAGTCAATTTCGCACCGTTAGGTGCGATTACCTTAGAAGCCCCCACCTCTAAGTGTTAGCGTAGGTGGAGGGTAGTTCACCCGCATATTTTAGGGAGGATAACGATGATGAAACCAGTCACGAAGGGCCTGCTGGCCGCAGCTATCGGAGGGACGGCGCTGTTTGCCTCCCAGGCGATGGCAGATGGGGTTGGAGGCGTGCCAGGCTCGGTAGACGATCCGGTCGTAACGAAAAGCTACGTAGACCAACAGATCCAGGCGGCTGGGGCAGGAGGAAGCACCCTGACCGTCGTGGAGGTAAATCCCGGACAAACCTTGTACGGCTTTGAAGGCACGGAGTTTATTGTCCGCACAGGGAAGGTACAAGCTGTGGCAGGGAACAAAGGGGACGGCCTGACCGACCTGACAGCGGGCGTGGATCTCAGGAGAGGAGCCGTCGTCGGCACCAACCATCTGCTGCTGATCGCCCGCTCCGATAACCGCGGATTGCGTCTGGCGCCCGGCTACGACGGCATTTCTCACGTGATGGTTCGCGGGAAGTACGAGCTTCGGTAAAAGTCTATTGACACCACAGATAAAAACAATTATTCTATAATCCGTAACGGATACTCTTATCCAGAGCAGGCGGAGGGACTGGCCCCATGAAGCCCGGCAACCGACGAGAGCGCGGTGCTAACCAGCAGAACAGACATCTGTTCTGGCCGATAAGAGGATGAAGGAAGCAAAAAGCGCTCAAACCTTTTCCTCCCTCATGAAGGAAAAGGTTTTTTTCTTGCGTTTACGTCGATAAAATCCTGACTCGGCTACCACACTATTTGTATGAGGTCAAAGGAGGTAATTTCTCATGGCTTTGCAAAAAGGTCGTCGGCTGTTCACATCTGAATCCGTAACCGAAGGACATCCGGATAAAATTTGTGACCAAATTTCCGATTCCATTCTCGATGCGATCCTGTCCAAAGATCCAAACGCACGTGTCGCTTGCGAAACGTCCGTAACGACTGGTCTCGTACTGGTTGCAGGCGAAATCACCACCAACACGTACGTCGACATCCAAAAACTCGTTCGCGAGACCATTCGCGGCATTGGCTACGATCGCGCGAAATTCGGTTTTGACGCGGATACTTGCGGTGTCATCACGGCAATCGGCGAACAGTCTGCCGACATTGCGCTTGGCGTAGACCAGGCTCTGGAAGCGCGTGAAGGCAAAATGACCGATGCGGAGATCGAAGCCATCGGTGCCGGTGACCAAGGTCTGATGTTTGGCTTTGCCTGCAAAGAGACACCTGAGCTGATGCCGCTGCCAATCAGCATGGCGCACCGGCTGGCTCGCCGTCTGACCGAAGTGCGCAAAAACGACACGCTGTCCTACCTGCGCCCGGACGGAAAAACGCAAGTGACCGTTGAATACGATGGCGACAAGCCGGTTCGTATCGACACGATCGTCATTTCCACCCAGCACGCTCCTGAGACCGCCCTCGAGCAAATCAAGCAAGACCTGATTGAGCACGTGATCAAGCCTGTCGTTCCAGCTGAGCTGCTGGATGCAGAAACCAAATATTTCATCAACCCGACTGGCCGTTTCGTTATCGGCGGACCACAAGGGGATGCCGGTTTGACTGGCCGCAAAATCATCGTTGATACCTACGGCGGTTATGCACGTCACGGCGGCGGCGCGTTCTCCGGAAAAGATCCGACCAAAGTGGACCGTTCCGGTGCTTACGCAGCTCGTTATGTAGCGAAAAATATCGTGGCAGCAGGTCTGGCTGACAAATGCGAAGTGCAAGTGGCTTATGCCATCGGGGTAGCACAGCCCGTTTCCATCGCGGTAGATACCTTTGGCACAGGAACCGTCTCCGAAGCAGATCTGGTGATGCTGGTTCGCAAGCACTTTGACCTGCGCCCCGCCGGCATCATCAAGCAACTGGATCTGCGCCGTCCGATTTACAAACAAACGGCTGCTTACGGTCACTTCGGCCGTAACGACCTGAATGTTCCTTGGGAGCAAACGGACAAGGCAGAAGCGTTGAAACAAGCTGCAGCTGCTTTGACAAAATAAGAAGCAGTAGACGAAAGAGCCTAGTTTACGCACTAGGCTCTTTTTGATTTGCGTACATAGGGAAGATTTTCACAAGCACTGAAACGCAGGACGAAAGAGGGCTGTCCAGTAATTGGGGTCAGCCGAGCAGAGGATTTTGTAGGACGGTGTCGAATCTTTTATAAGAGAAAGAGGGGAGGGGCGATCTGCGGAGCAAGAGGATCTTCCTTTTGAAGTGTGCCATCTTTCAGCCTTTTTACGGGTGCTGGCAAAATAGGGAAGGGAATTCCGAAAAAAGATACGCTGCAAGTGCAACCTTTTCCCCATGTTGATACGTCTATATGCATAAGCGAATCACAAGTTGCTAAGCCAAATGTCACGACCTTAAAAAAAGCAACAAGAAAACCGAAAATATGGTATAGGCAATTTGTGGTGACCAGACTTTTTCCTTTGCCCTCGACCCGTTTGCCGGACAGTGTCGAACAGCACAGCTTGCTCGTCAGCAGATAGGAGAATCGCTAGGTTGAAGAGTGGCTGCTTTTGCAGGCGCCCCGCGAAATGTCGCGGCTTGCGGGATTTGGACGTAACGACCTCCATCAGCTGTTCACGAAAGCGAAAACTGGGTTTTGAAGGAGAGCAATCATGAACAAGGTGATTGACATCAGCATGCTGGATGGAGTCATTAAACGAACGATTGATACGGTAGAGACAAGCAAAACCCAAATATTTGATATAGCCGAACATGCGTTGCAGCAAGGAAACTCGTTAAAGCTGGACTTGCACGAACTGCGTCAGGAAATTTCCAAAGTGATTCAAAAGGTCGACTCGCTGGAGCTGGCGTACCGCAAATCCCGCAATCGCCTGGCTCTGGTTAGCCGCAATTTCCACATGTATACAGAGGAAGACATCCGGATTGCCTATGAAGAAGCGAGCCGAATCCAAGTAGAGCTATCGATTTTCAGGGAGCGGGAAAACAACCTGAAGCGCAGGCGCAACGACCTGGAGCGTCAGCTGCGCACGCTGGAAGTGACGATCGAACGCGCGGAAAAGCTGGTGTCCCAGATGAGCGTGGTCCTTGGGTATTTGACCGGCGATATGAGCAAGATCGGCGAGGCGCTGGAATCAGCCAAGCAGCACCAGCTGATGGGCCTTAAGATCATTCAGGCCCAGGAAGAAGAGCGCAAGCGGGTAGCCCGGGAAATCCACGATGGACCTGCGCAGTCGATGGCGAATGTGGTGCTTCGTTCGGAGATCGTCGAGAAAATGTTGAAAAACGAGCGGATTCTGGAAGCGCAAATGGAATTGCATGAGCTGAAAGAAATGGTTCGATTGGGCTTGGCCGATGTACGAAGAATTATTTTCGACCTGCGCCCGATGGCATTGGACGATCTGGGTCTGGTACCTACTCTGCAAAAGTACATACAAACGTGCGAGGAACGTATTCAGTCTGCTGTCGATCTGGTCGTGTTTGGCGTAGAGCCTCCTCTGCGAAGCTCGGTGAAGGCAGCGATCTTCCGCCTGGTTCAGGAATGTCTGAACAACGTGGAGAAGCATGCTCAGGCCAGCAACGTACAAGTGAAGCTGGAATTTGTTCAGGACTCGCTGAGTCTCGTAGTAAAAGACGACGGCGTCGGTTTCGATCTGGATAAGAGCTTGGCGACGGGAGTCTCGTTCGGATTGTTGGGCATGAAAGAACGCGTCCAGCTCCTCGAGGGTTCTGTCGAGATGCAATCAGCGCCAGGCGAGGGAACCAAGGTGATCTTTCAAATACCGTTGAAGATATGAAAAAATACAGAACTTTTACAGGGGGATGAACATGGATAAGAGACAGCAAGAGCTCCGTATCGTGATCGTGGACGACCATCAATTATTCCGTGAAGGCGTTAAGCGTATTTTAGAGATGGAAGAGGATTTCAAGATTGTCGGAGAAGGCGCGGATGGTGGAGAGGCCGCCGTGCTGGCAGCAGAACACAAGCCGGATGTCTTGCTGATGGATATCAATATGCCGAACATCAACGGGGTCTCGGCTGCCGAGAACGTGATTGCGGCCAGCCCGAGCACGCGGGTCATCATGCTCTCCATTCATGACGACGAAGGCTACGTTTACCGTACGCTCCGCTCCGGCGCATCGGGCTATCTGCTGAAGGAGATGGGGACGAGCGACCTCGTGGAGGCTGTTCGTGTGGTTGCCAGAGGTGGCGCGTATATCCATCCCAAGGTGACGGGCAAGCTGATCGAGGAATTCCGCCGGCTGAGCGAGCAGGAAGGGGCGTCAGAGCGCAGCTTTTCCCTCGACGATTCACATACGATCGATCCAAAGGTGATCGAATCGTTGACGCGACGCGAACGCGAAGTGCTGCAGCTGATGGCGGAAGGCAAGAGCAACCGGGCCATCGGGGAGTTTTTGTTCATCAGTGAAAAAACAGTCAAAAATCACGTCAGCAGCATTTTGCAAAAGCTGAATGTGCAGGACCGTACCCAAGCGGTCGTCATCTCCATTAAAAATGGCTGGGTGAAACTGTAAAAAGTCGAACCGTTTGCCGCGGACAACAGCGGAAGCGCACCGCGGACAAGCCATCCGACATACCCTGTTAGCAGAGGAGGTATGACCGTGATGGAAGAATTCGTGGTTTGGCTGCTTGCGGCATATGGCTGCTCCTCGCTGCTCGTGCTGGTGGCCGACAAATGGGCCGTCCGCATGAAGAGGAGCGCTGAACTCCCGCATCTGCACTATCGGCTGGTGGTACGCGATTCCGGGCAAGTGCTGGAGCGAGTCATTCGCCGCTTGCTGCTGTGCTCTTACTGGAGTGGCAAGCCTATCCGCATATCCTTGATTGACGCTGGCTCGACGGACGATACCGGACAGATCGTCAGCGTCTATGAACGCTATCCGTACTTCTTGCACGTGTCGCAGGAAGATGACCAGGAGGAGCATGCCCACACGGACATCGTCATCGACTTGCGGCAGGAGGCGACAGAGGCATCGACCTGACCGTGCCGCGCGGAGCAGCGCGCACGGCTGGACGGCAAAAGCACTGCAAATGCGCAGTGCTTTTTTCGTTGGGCAGGTATTTCTGGTTCCGTGGGTACCCATGCTGCCCATCCTCCTTGCTGTCCCTTTTTTCATAGAGCCTGTTCAAAATATTTGCACCCCCTCCCTGTCTTTTTGCACACTGAAAGCAGACAGAAAACGATCGGGAGGGAGCCGTGTGCGCGAGTATTTGCTCTATGTCAAAGTGGGGAGCGAGTCCGTCCAGTCTGCCCGGGCGTACGTCACGCCTTGCTTTTCCGTGGATCAATCGTTTTGGCAGGAGCGGGAAGGGTGCCAGCTGCATGTGATTGGGAGGAGTCCGTCGTTGGCGCTGGCGTTTTCGCTGAGGGAGATGGTAAATGTGCAGCTGCAGCGGCAGCAGGCGGTTTCCAGGTCTCTGAATGAGGAGGGCTTGGCAGAGCTGAGGAAGCTGGCGGTTTCGAGCGTATGGGAGACGGCAGCTCTGTATGGGAGGGAGATGGCTGGAGAACAGCCGTTGCCGTGTGATTGGTTTCGCTGGGAGACAGGAGATTCGTCCGTTGTGCTCGACCGGTGCGATCGGGCGAATGATGAAACGGCCGAGGCGCTAATGGGCCCTCTTCTGGAAGGGCGAGGGCTTCTTTGGGAGGAAATAGAGACATTGTTGATGCATCGCGCCGTGGCCCTTCCGGATATGACGGCTGTTTTGCAGCGGATGGTCCTCGCGGAAAGAGCCGAGTGGAGGCCTGGCATCCGGTTATCGGTGAAAAAAAGCTGGTGGAAGCATCGCCTGGAACTGGTCTGTGACAGATGCGGCAGTCAGCGAAAGGATATAGAGCTGACTCAGTGCCATACATGCGGACAAGGCTGTGCCTACTGTACGGCTTGCTTGGGCATGGGGAGGAGCAAGTGCTGCACTCCGTATGTGTTGGTGCCGTGCCGTTCTCCGTATGCAAAAAGGGATTCAAAGGCTATGCACCGCGCTTCCCGGTTGTGCTGGACCGGCAGCTATTCCAGGGATCAGGCAGTGGCGGCAGAGCAGGCGCGACGATACGTGGCCAACCCTCGACCAGGGAGAAGGGAGTTTTTGATCTGGGCGGTATGCGGCGCAGGCAAAACGGAGCTGCTGTTTCCCTCTGTCTCAGAGTCTTTGGGCGCAAGCGGGAGAGTTCTGATCGCGACGCCGCGCAAGGATGTGGTGCTGGAGCTTGCGCCTCGCCTGCAGCGTGCCTTTCCTCACGCCCGCGTCATTGCCGTTCATGGTTCCAGCCAGGAGAAATGGGAGGATGCCGATATCACGATTGCGACAACCCATCAGGTGATGAGATATTATCAACGATTTCCGCTTGTCGTGTTGGACGAAGCGGATGCTTTTCCGTACCACAACAATTCAATCCTATACAGGGCCGTGTCCAGAGCGGTTCAGCCGGGGGGCAAGCTGCTCTATCTGAGCGCGACTCCTCCGCGCTATCTCCAGAAAAGTCTGGCAGCGAAAAGGAGGGGCGCTGTTCAGTACGGTGCGGGCCGCTCGCTGCCGCTCGTGAGCTCTTCCACGCATGTCCTGTTGCCCGGTCGCTATCATGGAATAGCTCTGCCTGTCCCGTGCGTCGTGACTGTCCAAGGACTACACAAACGTTTAAAAGCGGGGCGTCCGATTGCTCCTCTGATCGGGCTGGTTCGGGAATCGCTGCGGTCTGAACGGCAGCTGTTCCTGTTTGTTCCACGCATCGATGACGTGGAAATGGTGTTGGCCTACCTAACGAAGTTCTTCCCGTCCGAAGCCTCCCGATTTGGCGGGGTACATGCTGCAGATCCATTGCGGGAAGACAAGGTTCTGAGTTTCCGGGAAAAGCGCTGCCGAGTCATGGTGACCACCACCATTCTGGAGCGGGGAGTGACGATTGCGGGCAGCGATGCGGCTGTGATCGGCGCGGAGGTCGCAGTGTTTGACGAAGCTTCACTGGTACAGATCGCGGGCAGGGTAGGGAGGTCAGCGGATGACCCTGCAGGAACCGTACTGTTTCTGCAAGCAGAACGCGCTGCCGCAGTGCGGGCGGCAGTCAAGCAGATCAGGCGGATGAATCAGCTGGCAAAGGTGCTGCGCTCCCGTGAGGAGGGGCAGGCATGATGACCAGGTGCAGATGCGTCGCTTGTGCGGGCCGCATAGTCCCGCGGTCCCGCGAATCTGCAATTCGCAGCCTGGCGAGTCAGCTGTCCCAGCGAACGCGCTATCCGGTCATGTACCGCTTGGTGGCAGGCCTTGCCCTATGTGCTTCCTGTCTGGAGCAGCTGCCGGTCATCGGAGCGGCAACTTGTCGGCAATGCGGGAGAGAGCAAGCGGCGGAGGGGTTGTGTCAGGATTGTCATAAATGGACGGGGGAAACGCTTCAAAGCAACCGCAGTCTGCTCCGATATAATGAATGGGGAAAAAATTTGCTGAGCACCTACAAATACCGCGGCGAGGAACGGCTTGCAGCCTTGTATGCCGAGCTTCTGGCGATTGCCGTTCACCGCTATCATCACGCCGCCGCCTTTGACTGTATCGTGCCTGTTCCGCTCCATGAACAGCGTTTGCGGGAGAGGGGATTCAATCAGGTAGAATTGCTGGCGGGACGACTCGGTGCAAGGATTGGCGTTCCCGTTCGTCCTTTGCTCCATCGAACGAAGAGGACGGCCAAGCTGAGTCAGCAATCAGGCCGAACAGCCCGTGAGGAAAGCATGGACGGGGCGTTCTCGTGGGCAGGCGAGCATTTGGGACAAGCCCAGGCAGACTCGCACAGGATCCTGTTGCTGGACGACATTTATACGACAGGCTCTACTCTGCGTTCGTGCGCGAAAACCATCCGTGAGCATGCCGGGTCGATGTGCCACATCTGCTCCGTAACGATCTACCGATAGCCAGATGCTAAGAATTACGTTATCATGAAAGCATACAACACGGAGCGAACGGAAGAACAATGCAAGATAAGTGAAGGGGTGTCTTTATGTCCTTGGGCAAACTAGCAAACTGTTCACGGTGTAACGCACTTTTTGTACAAGCGGTCCGCGACATTTGTCCGAAGTGCTATCAAGAAGTGGAACAGGAGTATGAACTGTGCGCGCGCTTTTTGCGCAAACGGGAGAATCGTGGATCGAACATTTACCAGGTAAGCGATGGAACGGGCGTAAGCGTGAAGCAAATTACGAGATTTATTAAAGAAGGCCGCATCTCGGTGTCAGGCAACCCGCATCTCGGGTACCCGTGCGAGAGCTGCGGCACGATCATTCAGACGGGAAACCTATGCGAAGCTTGCATCAAAGGCTTAAAGCACGAGATTACCCAGCAGATGGAAGTCGAGCATCGGCTCGAAGAGGAAAAACAGTCGGGATTAATGACAGCTGCCTATCGAAGAAAGCTGAATCGTGACGAATAGTTTTGTACAAAAGAACTAATCGTGGGCTATAAAATTACCGATGATACTACTAAGAAGTATCATCGGTTTTCTTTTATACACTTTATGTCCGGTGGTTTGAGAGGATGGTTTTCGCATGCGGATTAATGAACCCAATCGAGTCGGAATGATCAATGCCTACAACAAGACAGGCAACGCCCAGGTCGGGAAAACAGGCAAGATTCCGATGGGAAAAGACGAAGTAAATATCTCCACAGAGGCGTTGGAAATGCTGAAACAAGTGGAAGAACCGAATTCGCCGCAGCGTCGGGAAAAGGTGGATCGGCTGAAACAGCAGGTAGAGGAAGGGACGTATCGCGTTCCCACTGAAAAGCTCGCGGAGAAATTCCTCTCCTTTTGGCAAAAGGGATAAACTAGCTCTCTAGGGAAGTCGAGGGAGAAACCTGACATGACGAAAATGGAAATGCTCTACGAGCTGCTCGACAACTTGATCCAACTGCACAAAGCTTTGTTCACCCTGGCTTCGCAAAAAAAAGACGTGCTGATCAAAGGGAGTGTAGACGAGCTGGTGGCCATCACTCGCCAGGAACAAAAGCTGATCAAGGGCGTCATGGCAGCGGAAACAGTCCGTCTGAATGTAGTGAGGGAGCTGACGAACGAAAAAGGCTTTGCGCTGCAGGAAGGCACACTGGCTGAATTGATCAAGTTGACGACCAGTGCGGAAGAGAAAACGCGATTGACTGCTTATCGCAATGAATTGAGCCGGATTGTTTTCGAACTGCGAGACGCGAATGAACTGAATCAGCAGTTGCTCAAGCAATCCCTTTCTTTTGTCAACATGACGCTCGACCTGATCACCGATACGCCCGAGGACGATTTCATATACGGCAATCCCTCCTCCGACGGGTATCGTCAGGCGAATCGAACTTTTTTCAATAAAAAAGCGTAAAGAGGTGTAGAAATGCGCTCGACCTTTCATGGTTTGGAAGTTAGCAAACGAGGGCTGTTCGCTCAACAGTCCGCCTTGAATACGACGGGACACAACATTGCCAATGCCAATACGGAGGGCTACAGCCGCCAGCGGGTGAATATGCAGACGACGACAGGTCTTCCGTATGTGGGGATGTTTGCCAGTATCGAGCCGGGTTTGCTGGGTACAGGTGTGCAGGCAGACAGCATCCAACGACTGCGCGAAGAGTTCCTAGATATTCAGTATCGCAACGAATATAAGCGTCAGGGCTATTGGGATGGACGTCTGGAAACGTTGGAAAAGCTGGAAGGGATTATGAATGAGCCTTCCGATACCGGGCTGCAAAAGGTTATGGACCAAATGTGGCAGGGATGGCAGGACTTGGCAAAGGACCCGACGGATACGTCCGCTCGTGCGGTAGTGCGGGAGCGGAGCAAGGCCGTCGCCGATACCTTTAATACGACCTACAAGCATCTGCAGGAAGTCCAAACCGATCTGGACAACGTCGTCAACGTCAAGGCGATGGAAATCAACTCGCTGGGTCAGCAGATCGCCAGTCTGAACTTCCAGATTTCTAATGTTGTGCCCCACGGGTATCAGCCCAATGATCTGTATGATCAGCGTGATGTCTTGTTGGACAAGTTGTCCAAGCTGGTCGACATCAAGGCGACCCAAACTACAAACGGCATGGTAAACGTCACGATTGAGGGCCGCGACTTTGTAACAGGCATCAGCTCGCAAGCTTTTGCAGCGCAACAAAATGCAGTTACAGGCGTGAGCGATTTGACGTTGGGTGGAGCAGCCTTTACACCTACAACCGGTTATATGGCTGGGACGTTGGAATCGCGCGACCAGATCGTGCCGAATATTTTGAAACGCCTGGATGTCTTGGCGGTTAATTTGACGAAAGAAATAAACGATATCCATCGCACTGGTGTGAGTCTGGCGGATATCAATAATGGTACTACCCAGGATTTGCCGTTCTTTGTAGACACGGACGCTTTGGCGGCAAATGCTGCTACCAAGGATTATCCGACCAGTGCGCTTAAAATTACGGTAAATCCGGAAATCACGGAAAGCCTGGATGCGATTGCAGCAGCCAAGGCGGAAGCAACTTCTACACCTGTTGGAAACAATGAGACTGCACTCGCGATCGCTTCGATCAAATTCAAGACAATCGCAGCTGGTACGGGTCCTAACGATCTGGCGGAGAGCTCGACCCTGGACAATTACTACCGTTACACGATTAGCCAGTTGGGTGTCGATGCTCAGGAGGCTACCCGCAATCAGGCGAACTCAGAAATGCTCGTAGGAACGGTGGACAATCAACGCCAATCCGTCTCCGGTGTATCCATCGACGACGAGATGGCTGAAATGGTGAAATACCAGCATGCATATAACGCATCTGCACGTGTCATGACTAGTATGGACGAAATCTTGGACAAAGTCATCAACGGAATGGGCCGAGTAGGTCTCTAAGAGGAGGGATAGGTTGTGGCAGTTCGTGTAACGCAAAATATGTTGAATAACAACATGCTTCGCAACTTGCATAAATCGATGAGCCATATGGATAATCTGCAGCAGCAGCTTTCTTCCGGTAGAAAGATCAGCAAGCCTTCTGATGATCCGGTTGTCGCTGCTCGCGGGATGTTTTATCGTTCGTCCTTGATGGAAAATGATCAATACAAGCGAAATGTAGATGAAGCGCAATCCTGGATGGATATGACCGATAGTACGATGGACGAGATGGGCAACATCATGAAACGGGTCAAAGAGCTTTTGATCTACTCCGGAGATGGCGGCGTTTCTCCCGACGATTTGAAAACAATGGCGTCAGAAGTTAAAGAATTAAAACAACATATGGGTACATTGGCCAACCAACAAATCAACGGAAAATATATATTTGCCGGAACCGATACGAACAAAGCACCGTACGATGCCACGGCAAATAGCGGAGCAGGAGATTTCGTAAGCACAAACAGCTCCTCGATCAATCTGGAAGTGAGTCAGGGTGTATTTGTGACCTCGAACGTGAATGCCCAAAACATCTTCAACTATCCAAATAACGCCAACAACATGTTCTCTGTATTGAACAAGATCGTTACCGAATTGGGGAATGGCAATTCAGCAACGCAGTATGAGACAGCTATGGACGATCAGTACAACAAGCTCCTGGCTGAGCGCGCTACATTAGGAGCGAGCGTAAACCGTGTGGAGCTGATCGCTGAGCGTTTGGATACGCAAGAGGTGAGCATTAACGGATTGATGTCCAAGAACGAAGATGCGGATATGGCAAAAGTAATGACCGACCTGAAAACGCAAGAGAGCGTCCATTCTGCTGCTTTGGGGTCAGGGGCACGCATCATTCAGCCGACTTTGCTGGACTTCCTTCGCTAGGTTAAAGGAGGGAGATCGCAAATGCAAATCCCACAACTGCAAATGCAGAGCACTTTTGCTCAGCTGGGGCTGAATATCAACAAGCCAGTACAAGAAATCAAGCAGCCGAAAGCAGAACTTAATTTGAAGCAGGTACCGGCGACGCTTACTATCGAGCAAGGCCGTATTACTTTACAGATTGATTCCAGTCAGGCACGGGCGAATATCGGCATCATGACCTCTACACAGTTTAGCGATAGCAATGCTTCTTACGGGAAAGAGAAGGCCCTTCAGGCAATCGCAGAAAAGAGTCAAGAAGGCGATCGGCTGATGAGAATCTATACAAAAGAGAACGCCATTGCAGCGATCGGCAGGGAAAAAGGCCTGCGGGTGCTAGAGGGAGGGTACACTCCTCCGGCAGCATCGGCAGATGAAGGTGTCGATATCAGCTTTGAGCTGAAGCCTGTTGTAATCAATGTGCAGCGAAACGGCATGAGTATCGATCCGGTCACCAAGCCACCGGAATTCTCCTATACGCCAGGCAAGGTAGAGCCGTATATGATACAATACAACAGTCTGAAAATCGATGTGGTAGGCGGTCAGCTGGATCAAATGATGTAGGTGAGGGGAAAACATGAACGCAAGCCAACAAGTAGAATTGGGCAAGCTATTTTTTGAAGATGGCATCCCGGGGTTTTCTCATTTGCAGTTTTTTCAGTTGATGCAGGAAGAGGAGAGTCCCTTTTTTCTGATTCAGTCGACAGAGGAAAAGGATGTAGGTTTTTGGGTCGTTGATCCATTCGCCTTCTTCCCAGAGTACAAGTTCGAACTATCTGATGTGGCAAAAGAGGCGTTGCGAGTAGAGGAGCAATCACCGATTGCGGTGTTCTCTATTCTCACGATCCGCGGAAACAATCAGGCGACAGTAAATCTAAAGGCACCTGTCGTGGTGAATCTGTCCAATCGGATGGGTAGACAGGTCATTTTGCAGGAAGATACATATTCTATTCGCCAGCCATTGTTTGAACAACAAGCTGCCGAACGAAAGTAGGTGGTGTTTACATGCTGGTCCTTTCTCGTAAGAAGAACGAATCGATTATGATTGGCGACACTATCGAAATCAAGATTATCTCTGTTGATGGAGACCTGGTGCGGATCGGCATCGAGGCGCCACGCAATCTGGACGTGTATCGGAAAGAGATTTTTGATGCGATTCAGGAAGAGAACCGGTTGGCGATGCACCACCAAGGTGATTGGGTGGCTGTAAAGCAGCTTTTTCAAACAACTCAGGAACGGAAAGATGGTAAATAAGCCATCTTTTCTGTTTTTTTATAGAAAAAAGCAGAAAAAACACTAAACACCCAAAACATGCTAACCGATAATAATAATGTAGAGACAAAGTCACAAGCGCGCGATTGTGATTCGTCTCAAAATATATGTAGCAGCCACAGGGACGTGACTGTCGACAACTCAAGGAGGAAAATTTCATGATTATTCAACACAATATGTCTGCTCAGAACACTCATCGTCAACTTGGTGTGAACGGTGCAAACCTGGCGAAAAACGTTGAGAAACTGTCTTCTGGTTACCGCATCAACCGTGCGGCAGATGACGCGGCAGGTCTCTCCATCTCCGAGCGTATGCGTGCACAAGTCCGTGGTATGGAGCAAGCTTCCCGCAACGCACAAGACGGTATCTCTCTGATTCAAGTAGCTGAGGGTTCTCTGCAAACCGTAAACAATATGCTCGTTCGTATGAAAGAACTCGCTACTCAATCTGCGAACGGTACCTACGACGACACTAATGACCGTGCACGTCTCCAAGAAGAGATGGACGAACTATCCAAAGAGATCACAAACATCAAAGACAACACCAAGTTCAACGGTATTGCTCTACTCACAGGCGGTACTGACATTGATCTGCAAATCGGTCAAGAATCTACTCAAAAGCTGACTTTGACTGTAGCAAACTTTGACTTAACTACTGTAGACACCGCCGTTGCCGCTTACGATGTTGCCACTCAATTAACAGCAGTAACAACTTTGGCTGACGTAGAGAACCAAATCAACGCAGTATCCAAAGCCCGCTCATACCTGGGTGCTAACCAAAACCGTTTGGAAAACACCATCAACAACTTGGACATTACTTCTGAAAACCTGACTGCTGCTGAATCCCGTATCCGCGACGTAGATATGGCGAAAGAGCAAATGGCGTTCACGAAGAACAATATCCTGACTCAAGCTTCCCAAGCTATGCTGGCGCAAGCTAACCAATTGCCACAAGGCGTTCTGCAATTGCTCCGTTAATCACTTTGTTTACTCAAAACACGGCCTTCCTTCGGGATGGCCGTGTTTTTTCATGTCGTCGTACCCAGTAAGGAAAAAGAATTTCCTACTCTACTATGAAACAGATTGCTGCTCCACAGTGAGACTCCCAGTATTATCATGTAATTGATTACCTTATAATTACCGATATATAGAAAGAAAAGGAGTGGGTTATCGGATGAAAATCATATCAAATGGACAAGAGTACATAATAGATGAAAAAGTAGCGGATGCTATTCCTAATATTCTTTTAATAGAGTTAATTTCATAATTCCAAGCCCTTATGTATCAAGGGTTTCAAGACACGAAAAAAGGAGTACCTCCCCAAATCTCTAATAAGTTAAGTGCAACCAAAACTTATAAGAATTGGAGGATGACTCCCT
>Ga0255334_1001067_pt1 | contig 14532 bp, 9 predicted proteins | sample EtOH5_35cm_T3_12_FD_202080 | JGI IMG/M metagenome (GOLD analysis project Ga0255334, IMG submission 202080) | Sandy soil microbial communities from University of British Columbia, Vancouver, Canada - EtOH5_35cm_T3_129 | ecosystem: Engineered > Artificial ecosystem > Sand microcosm > Unclassified ...
CCGCCGGCCAGCGGTAGCGCGCGAAGGCGCGGGCCGCGACCGAGGCGAAGGCGAAGACCGGCGTGGTCCAGACCCGGTTGCCGGGCACGGAGGCCTGCTCACGATAACGGAAACGATCGGCGCGGGTGCCATCCTCGGCCCAGGCCGGGCGGCCGAGGGTGCGCGGCAAGACCAGCGCCAGGAAGCGGGTGTCCTCGCGCAGCGCCATGCTGCGCCAGCGGGCGCGATCGGGGCCGCGCAGCGCCTCCGAGAGGCTGAAGGCCGCCGTCGCCTCGTTGAAGCTGTCCAGCCCGACCAGCGCCGGCGAGGCCGCCAGCACGATCGGACAGAAGGCCGCGGCGGCGACCGAGGCGAGATGGCCGAGCGTCGCCACATCATCCACGGGATGGCCGGGCCCGGGGCCGGGGCGAATTTCATAATCCGCGGCCAGCATCCCATAGGGCTCGCCACCCGGCGATCCGAACTCTTCCTCGTAGATCTTGCGAAACAGCGCCGACTGATCGAATTCGACGGCGCGGTCGAGGTCGCGGGCCAGCTCCGCCCAGCGCGCCGGCAGCAGCCGCACCTTGATCAGCCGGTCCTGCACGAAGCCATCGACCAGCCAATGCAGCCCGCGCCAGGAGCCCTCCAACCGGGTCAGCCGTGGATGGTGCAGCACGGCATCCAGTTGGCGGGAGATGGCGGCATCCAGTGCCGCGATGTCGCGGTCCAGCGCCTCCTCCAGCACCGCGCGCCGGTCCGGCCCCGCCGCGATGGCGCGCAGCCGGGCTGGGCCGAGCCAGGCGTGCAGTGCCGCCCCCGGATCGCCCTCGGTCAGGAAAGCGGCGACGGCGCCCGCCGGGGCGCCGCCACCAAAGAACCGGCCGGAGAGGACGGCGTCACGCAAGGCCACGCCGCACCCCCTCCCCGGTGATCAGGACTTCTGCGGAATCCGCGCGACCATGCGCATGGAGGTGGTCAGTTCCTCCATCTGCAGCCAGGGGCGCAGATAGGCGACGGCGTTGTAGGAGCCGGGCTTGCCCGGGATTTCCTTCACCTCGACCTTCGCCTCGCGCAGCGGGTATTTCGCGCGGGATTCCTGGCCGGCCCCTTCCATCGGGTTGACGTAGTTCTGGATCCAGCGGTTCAGCCACTGCTCGCAATCACTCGCCTCCATGAAGGCGCCGATCTTGTCCCGCGCCATCACCTTGAGGAAATGCGCGAAGCGGCTGGTCGCCATGATGTAGGGCAGGCGCGCGGAGATGGCGGCATTGGCCGTCGCCTCCGGCCGGTCGTATTTCTTCGGCTTCTGGGTGGTCTGGGCGCCGAAGAACACCGAATAGTCGGTGTTCTTGTAGTGGCAGAGCGGCAGGAAGCCGTTGTTGGAGAGCTCCGCCTCGCGCCGGTCGGTCACCGCGATCTCGGTCGGGCACTTCGTGTCCAGGTCGCCGTCGTCCGAGGTGAAGACATGCGTCGGCAGGTTCGTCACCTTGCCGCCGCCCTCGGCACCGCGGATCGCGGTGCACCAGCCGTACTGGGCGAAGGCGTCGGTCAGGCGTGCTGCATGCACATAGGCCGCGTTCATCCAGCAATAGTCATTGTGCTCCATGGCGGCGGCGCTGCCATCGGCATTGTCCGGCGCTTCCTCATAGCCGAATTCCTCGATCGGCTTGGTCTTCTCGCCGTAAGGCAGGCGGGCGATGACGCGCGGCAGCACGAGGGTGACGAAGCGGCTGTCCTCGCTGTCGCGAAAAGACCGCCACTTGGCGTATTCTTGGGTCTCGAAAATCTTCGAAAGGTCGCGGGGCTTGGACAGCTCGCGATAGTCGGAGAAGCCGAACATGCCGGGGCCCGCCGCCGAGATGAAGGGCGAGAAGCCGGCCGCGGCGACGTTGGAGACCAGCCGCAGCGTCTCCACGTCATCGGGGTGGTTGGTCCATTCGTAGTCGCCGATCAGCGCGCCATAGGGCTCGCCGCCCGGGGTGCCGAACTCGTTCTCGTAGATCTTCTTGAACAGGCCGGACTGGTCGAATTCCACCGCGCGGGTGAGGTCGCGGTTGAGGTCGCGCTTGGAGGCCTGCAGCAGCCGGATCTTAAGGCTCGTGCCGGTCTCGCTGTTCATGACCAGATGGTTGAGCCCGCGCCAGGAGCCCTCGAGCTTCAGGAACTTCTGGTCGTGAATGATCTTGTTGAGCTGTTCCGACACCTTGCGGTCGATTTCGGCGATGGCGCGCGAAAAAGTCTGGGTCAGGTTGCGGCTGTAGGTGATGGTCCCCTTCAGCGCTTCCTCGGTCAGCGCCTTGATCAGATCCTGGGCGCGGTCGCGCTCGGTTTGCTTGGTCGCCCCAAGAACCTGGTCGAGGAAGGAGAGGCCCCCTTCTTCCGTGGTCGTGGTGGTGCCGGCAGCGCCTGGCTGGGTTTCAGTCCCGCTCATCGCCCTATTCCTCCTTGCCGAGGCCGAGTTGCTCGGAGAGTGCCTTCAGCTTGTCCTTGTCCTGCAGCACCTCGTCCAGCAGGCCCTCGAGCTGGTCGGAATTGTCGGCCTTGCTCATCAGGTCGCGCAGCTTGGCGCGGGTGTCGAGCATCGCCTTCAGCGCCGGCACCTGTTCGGCGACCTTGGCCGGCTCGAAATCATCCATGCTCCGGAACTTGAGGTTGACGCCCATCTGGCTGCCATCGCCGGCCAGGGTATTGTCCACCTTCAGGTTCAGCCCCGGCGCGATGCGCGACATCACGTCGTTGAAATTGTCGCGATCAATCTGGACGAACTTGCGTTCGGCCAGCGGCTTCAGCGGTTCCGCCGGGTCGCCGGCGAAATCGCCCATGACGCCGACGATGAAGGGCAGTTCACGTTCGATCGCGGCACCTTCCGTCTCCACGTCATAGGTGATGTGGACCCGCGGCTTGCGCACGCGGTTCAGCTTGTCGTGTACGCTTGCCATCGGCTCTCCCCCAACCGGCGTTGATCGCGCCGCATCGATGTTTCGGTAACAGATGTTGCCACAACGGCGCATCCTATGCCAGGACGCGGGCCTCCTAGCGAGCCTAGGTCCGCGCAAATCCGTCCGTCAACGAGCGGTTGCACCAGCGGTCCTAACCAGTGCGTGAAGATTGGTTCTCATTCATTCGCTTCGTCCAGGATGCCGGAGCGAATGCCGAGTGCCGTGAGCATTCCGGTGCGGGCCGTCTCATCCTGCAAGACTTCCTCGAGCAGCTCCGGCAGGGTCATTCGACCGCGCCTGACAGCGGTTGTCAGCGTATAGGCCAGGAAGGAATGGGGTTCGCTCTTCTGGAAGAAGGTCGCGACCTGCTCCAACACCTTCAGCGCCTGCTCCCGCCCGGCGATGCTGCCGACCGGCAGGCTCATCCCCCCGGCCTGCGCCGGGGCGCCCGTGGTCGTTTCGGCGCCGGGCTCGGCCGCGGCGTCCTTCGCGAAGCCTTCGGCCGCCGCCTCTTCGGCCGGGCCGCCGGCCAGCAGGTCGGCGGCCTCGCGCAAGCGGTCCAGCACCTCGGCCACGCGGCGGGTGGGCGGTGCATCATAGCCGAAGCGCGCCTCGGCCTGGTCCTGGAATCCTTGCCAGGCGGCCCGCGCATCGGCCGCGGCGGCGGCAGTGGCGCGCAGCCCGGGGCGGTCCAACTTCGCCTCGGTCTCCACCGTCTCCAGCACCAGCACGCCCTGGGCGTAGCGCTGTTCGCGCCGGGTCTCATCGGCGAGGCCTGCGGTATCCAGGGCGGCCTCGTATTGATAGAGGCTGAGCATCTCGCCCGAGGGGCGGCGGAACAGCTTCATGCGCCGCAGCGCCTGCATCACCGTGCCGTCGACATCGCCGCCGGCAAGGCCGCCGAGCGGCGAGGAGCGCCCCTCCAGCCCATCCTCGTCGGGCAGGGGAAAGCCGTGGTCCCAGAAGTTTTCGAGCAAGCCGGTCAGCAGCCGCGCCCCGGCGGCAAGCCCGGCGAGCCCATCCTGACGGACCAGCGCCTCGGTCAGCCAGGCGGCGATCTCGAAATCCTTGGATTTCTGTGCCAGTACCTCGAGCGCGATGCGGCGGACGCTGCGCCAGCCCTCGGCCGCCGGGGCATCGGTGTCGCCTTGGCTGTCGCGGGCGCGTTCCTCGGCGCGCGCTTCGGCGCGGGCGTCGCGCAGTTTCTGATAGGGCGAGGCGGTGGAATAATCCTGGCGCAGATCCTCGCCGGCGCCGTCATTCCCGGCCAGCGGCGCCAGCAACGCGCCCAGATCGATCACGTCTTCAGCCATGTGCACCCCCGCAACGGAACCTTAAGCCCGCGCCGGGCAAATCACCAAGCGCGCCCAGTGTCAGCAACACACGCAACCGCCATCGCCGCCCCTCTGGACTCGCGACCGAAACGGCCCGTAGCCTGAATTTGCAGCCCGCCGCAGGCCGAGCGGTGCGGGACAGGGAGCATGTGTTCTATGGTGGCGATCGACCTCAAAGCCCTCGTCGGGCGGCTTACCGACGTCGGCCGCCGGCAGCTGGAGGCAGCCGCGGGGCTCACCCTCTCGCGCAGCCATTACAATGTCGAGATCGAGCATCTGTTGCTGCGGCTGGTAGAAACCCCCGGCAGCGATGTCGCCGCGATCCTGCGACAGGCCGGCATCGATCCAGGCCGCGTCATGACCGAGCTGACCCGCGCGCTCGACAAGATGCGCACCGGCAATGCCCGCGCGCCGTCGCTGTCGCCGGACATCGTCACCTGGCTGCGCGAGGCCTGGCTGATCGCGAGTCTTGAGAGCAACCAGGGCAAGATCCGAACCGGCCACATGCTGGCCGCGCTGCTGAGCGACGAGACCCTGTCACGCACGGTCAAGGACAGCGCGCCGTCGCTGACCGCGATCCCGGTCGATCCCCTGCGCAAGAACCTCGATGCGCTCACCAAGGACAGCGACGAACAGGCGCAGGCCGCGATCGCCGCCCCCCCGGGTGGCAGCAGCGCTGCACCGGCCGATGGCGCACTGCGAGCCGGCGGGCCGCTCGACCAGTTCTGCACGGATCTGACGGCGCAGGCCAAGGCGGGCAAGATCGATCCGATCCTCGGCCGCGACGCCGAAATACGGCAGATGATCGACATCCTGACCCGTCGCCGCCAGAACAACCCGATCCTGACCGGCGAGGCCGGCGTCGGCAAAACCGCGGTGGTCGAGGGACTCGCGCTGCGCATCGCCTCGGGCGATGTGCCGGAGGCGCTGGAGAAGGTGCGGCTGATGTCGCTCGACCTCGGCATGCTGCAGGCCGGCGCCGGGGTGAAAGGCGAGTTCGAGAACCGCCTGAAAGGCGTGATCGACGCGGCGAAGGCCTCGCCGCAGCCGGTCGTCATGTTCATCGACGAGGCGCATACGCTGATCGGCGCCGGCGGTGCCGCCGGGCAGAACGATGCCGCGAATTTGTTGAAGCCAGCGCTGGCGCGCGGCGAGTTGCGCTGCGTCGCGGCGACCACCTGGGCGGAATACAAGAAGTACTTCGAGAAGGACGCCGCCCTCACCCGCCGCTTCCAGGTGGTAAAGGTCGAGGAGCCCTCCCTGCCGCTGGCCAATGCCATGCTGCGCGGCCTCGTCGCCACGCTGGAAAAGCACCATGGCGTGCGCATCCTGGACGAGGCGGTGACCGAGACGGTGCGGCTTTCCGCGCGCTACATCCCGGCGCGGCAGCTGCCGGACAAGGGCGTGTCGCTGCTCGACACCGCCTGCGCCCGCGTCTCGATGTCTCAGGCCGCCATCCCGGCGCCGATCGAGGATCGCACGCGCCGGCTGACCTTGATCGCGACCGAGCTTGCAGCCCTGGGCCGCGAGGTGGCGACCGGCGGCGACCACGAGAAACGCACGGGCGCGCTGATCGTCGAGCAGGCCGAGGTCGAGGTCGATCTCGAAGCCTTGAAGACGCGCTGGGAACAGGAGAAGGCGCTGGTCACCCGCATCCGCGAATTGCGCGAAGCGCTGGAAGCCCCCGTCGATGGCCATGACAGCGTCGGCGCCCGCGTCGAGCTTGCCACCGTCACCGCCGAACTCCACGCGCTGCAGGGCGAGGAGCCGCTGGTGCATCCCGTCGTCGATGGCCAGGCGGTCGCCGAGGTCGTCGCGACCTGGACCGGCATCCCGCTCGGGCGCATGGCGGGCGATGAGCTGAAGGGCGTGCTGGCGCTGAACGCGCGGCTGCAGGAACGCGTCGTCGGCCAGGACCATGCGTTGGCCGCGATCGCCCAGGCGATCCGCACCAATCGCGCGGGTCTCGCCGATCCGCGCAAGCCGATCGGCGTGTTCCTGATGGCCGGCACCTCCGGCGTCGGCAAGACCGAGACGGCGCTGGCCGTCGCCGATCTCCTGTATGGGGGCGAGCAGAACCTCACCACCATCAACATGAGCGAGTTCAAGGAAGAGCATAAGGTCGCGACGCTGATGGGATCGCCGCCCGGCTACGTGGGCTATGGCGAAGGCGGCGTGCTGACCGAGGCGGTGCGCCGGCGTCCCTATTCCGTCATCCTGCTGGACGAGATGGAGAAGGCGCATCCCGGCGTGCAGGACGTGTTCTACCAGGTCTTCGACAAGGGCAACATGAAGGACGGCGAAGGCCGCGACATCGACTTCAAGAACTGCGTCATCATCATGACGTCGAACGCGGGCACCGACATTATCGCCAAGCTCTGCGCCGATCCCGATACCGCGCCGGAGCCGGAGCAGTTGCTCGAAGCGCTGCGACCCGATTTGTTGAAGGTATTCAAACCAGCCTTCCTTGGCCGCTGCAACGTGGTGATCTATTATCCGCTGGCCGACCACGTGCTGAAACAGATCATCGGCCTCAAGCTGAAGAGCATCGGAAAACGCGTTCGTGAAGCCTACGACGTCGCGTTTGAAGTCGAACCCAGCGTGCCTTTGGCGATCGTCGAGCGGTGCCGTGAAGTTGAAAGCGGCGCACGCAATATCGAGAACATCCTCAATAGAACCCTGCTACCTGAACTCTCGGCCGGCATCCTCGAACGGCTCGCCGAAGGCCGCGCGATCGGCAAGGTCCTTGTGGCGATGAACGAAGAGGGCGGGTTCCGTTACGAACTCGACTGACGGCACATACACCGGCGGCGGGGTGGTCCCCGCTGTCTGAAGTACCGACCGGGCGGCCCGCCGCGTTGCCCGGATCGGCACACGGCGCGGCACCGAGGAATGGAGAAACACAATGGCTATCTTTCTGAAGTATGGCGATATCAAGGGCGAGACCACGCAGCAGACGCACAAGGAGTGGATCGAGATCAATTCCTTCCAGTTCGGCGTCGGACGCGGCATTTCCAGCGGCGTCGGCGGCGGTTCCAAGCGTGAAGCGACCGCGCCCTCGGTCAGCGAAATCACCCTGTCCAAGACCTTCGACATTTCGTCGCCGCTGCTGTTCAAGGAAGCGATCGGCGGCAAGGCCGTCGTCGCCAAGATCGAGCTGACGCAGACCGACAACAGCGGCAAGCATGTCTCCTTCCAGAAGTACATCCTGACCAACACGCTGATCTCGGGCTACAGCGTGTCCAGCGGCGGCGACCGCCCCTCGGAGAGCCTCAGCCTGAACTTCACCAAGATCGACAGCGAATACCTGAACATCGACGACAAGTTCGCGGCCAAGACCACCGGCCACGTGATCTACGACATCGCCGAGTCCAAGCTCTCCTGATCAGCCGCGCCGCCGCGCCGGCACGACCGTCCCGAAGGGCCGCGGCGCAAGCCGCGGCCCTTCGTTGTTTAGGGGCAGTACTGGACGTCCCTCCGGCAGCCCCGGCGACAACGGGCCGCCAGCGGCAAGGCCGCCGCTACGCGTCGACAACCACGACGGTCACATTGTCCCGGCCGCCGGCGGCGATCGCCGCCTGCACCAATTGCTCGGCCACCGCGCCTTCCGCCGCCAGCGCCGCGATCTGCGACTCGGACAATTCCTTGAAGACGCCATCGCTGCACAACACGAAACGGTCGCCGGGCAGGATGCGGTCCGACACCTTGTCCAGCTCCAACTCGCCCTCCGCGCCGATCGCGCGAGTGATGACATTGGCCTGCGGGTGGCGCTCGGCTTCCTCCTCGGTCAGGGTGCCGGCATCGACCAGTTCCTGCACCAGGCTGTGGTCGCGGGTGACGCGATGCAACATCCCGCCGCGCAGCAGATAGGCGCGGCTGTCCCCGGCCCAAAGCGCCGCGTAATGCCCGCCACGTGCTAGCAGCACTACGATGGTCGAGGCGATGATCCCGCCGTTCGGCCGCGCCTGCGCTTGCTGCTGCAGCGCCTGATGCACCGCCATCAGGCGCAGCCGCACCTGGGCCAGCATCTCGGCCGCCGAGAGCCCGGGCGGGAGCGCCTCCAGCGCCTCGGCGATCGCAGCGCTAGCGACATCACCGGCGCCATGCCCGCCGGCGCCATCGGCCACGGCCCAGAGGCCGATGTCCGGCCGGTCCACCATATTGTCCTCGTTGCGGGGCCGTATCGCCCCCGGATGGGACGCCGCAGTCGAGTTCATGCGGGGATGGCCTCCAGCAGGGGCGCGAAATTCGAGGGCATGTGCTGCGTCGTGCCGCCGGCAACCCAGAACAGGCTGCGCCCATCCAGTGTGGCGTCCGGATCATCCGGCGGTGGTGGCGGCAGCAGGTCGAGCAACGCATCGGCATCGACCTCCCCCGCCCGGGCCCGCAGGATCGCGTCCTCCAGGGCCATGAACCAGTCTTCCGGCGGCGGCAGGGCCGCGGTGGGCAGCACCGCCGCCAGGGTCAGCGGAAACCGCCGCCCGACGGTATCGGCCGAGGTCGCCACCACCCCCACCGCCGCATCCGGCCCACAGGCGCCGGGGGCGAGGCGGAAGCGCCAGACCGGGGCGCTGTCCCAGGCGGTTTCCCAACCCTCGCCCATCGCCTCTCGCGCCGCGGCGATGCCGCGCGACAGCCAGTCGTCCCAGGGTGCTACGAAGCTGCGCGGCAAGGCGCGGCGCACGAAGTCCCCATGCGCCGGCAGCTTGCCGAACACGCCGGTGCGGGGGACGTCCATGTCTCAGTTCGGCCGCAGTTCGGGGCAGCGGAACTCGTTCAACTCGCGCAGGCCGAAGGGATTGATGCTGCTGGCGGCCTGCACGGTGAAATCGGCGCTGCGATCCCCTTGGGTGATCGACAGGTTGAACCGGTCCGGCTGCCGCGTCGCCGTCAGCCGGCCGAGGAAAACCAGACGCAAGGTCCCCCAGCCGCCGTCATACTCGAGCGGCCCGGCCAAGGACGGCGGGTCGAAGGTCAGCGTCACCGGATTCTGCGACGGGAAGCTGACATCGGCGGGCCTGCCGCCGCCGCCCGGTTCCAGCGCGACCCGGTTGCCGGAGGCTTCCAGCACGCCGGATGTGGTGCCGCCCGACAGCCCGTGCGGCAGCAGCTGGAAGCGGAAGCCATCCGACCCGCCCGAGGGGAAGAAGGCATCGCGGATCGCCGCCGCCCGCTGGAACTGCGTCAGATCCGCCTGGGAGACCGGCGGCTCCAGCCCCTCGGCCGCGACCGGGCGCCAGCTGCGCTGGGTGGTATCGGCATAGGGGCGGATGTTGGTCGCGAAGAAGCTGTCCAGCAGCCCGCCGGGCGAGAACAGCCGGATGAAATCGGCGACCGGCATATCCGCGGCGCTGGTGGTGCGGCGGAACGGGAAGCGGGTCTCCAGCCCACGGCAGAGAGGACCCAGCTGCTGCGCCCCGGCTGCGGCGATCGCCGCCTGGGCGCCACCGGCGCGGGCCCGGCTGGTGGATTGCGCCAGCGCCGTCAGCCAGGATTGCAGCGGCGGCGGCTGACGCTGCGCCTCGGCCAGCAGGCGCTGGCCGGGGTCGAGCCCCTGGCTCGGCGGCAGCGCCGTGCCCGGGGGGGCGCTGGCGAGCCGGGCGACCTGGACATAGAGGTCGTTGAGGATCGCGAGCACCCCGTCCAGCGGCGCCCCCGCGGCATCGCGCAGCGCCTGGAAATGCGGCTCCACGATACGGGCGACCGGCTCGGCGCCACTGCCCCCCACGGCGGCGCCAACGGCCGCAGCCACGCGGCTGGCGGTCGCCGCGGTGGCGGCCTGGGCTGCTGCTGCCGCGACCGCGCCCGCGGCCGGTTCGGGCGCGGCGCCGGGCGAGACCTGGCGTGCGATGGAACGCAGCAGGTCCTTCATGGGACTGTTCGGCGCGCCCAGCAGGTTCAGCCCCTCGGCGGCCTCGTTCAGGCTCATGAAGGGCGGCAGCACCAGATCGGCCAGCATGGCGTCCCAGGCCTGGATGTAGTCGGCGGCGTAGAGCGCCAGCACATCCTGTTCCAGCCGCCGCGGATCGCTGGCGACACCGGCCGCGGCCTCGGGGCCCAGCACCCAGGATTCGCTGGCCGCTTCCAGTGCCGCCTGGGAGAGCCGCGGCAGCACCCTTCCGTACAGCCCCTCAACGGTGAAGAGGCCCGGCACGCCTTCGGTCAGCGGCCGCCCGCTGGCGCGGGTGAAGCGGCGCACACCGGCCGCCCCCAGCGGCCTGGAGGGGGTCCAGGGCGGCACATTCTCGGCCAGCGGCTTCAGCCGCGCATAGACCCGCTGCGCCATTGGCAGGCGGGAGAACACGCGCCGCGCCTGATCCACCAGCGCGCCATCCAGCGGATAGCTCGCCAGGGGCGCCGTCATCATCGCATCCAGGTGCCGGCCCAAGGCATCCCGCCCCGGCTGGTTCACCGCCCCCGGAAAGGCCGCCTGCCAGTCCAGCGCGAACCATTCCTTGACCAGGCTGCGATCCAACGGCCCCTGCCCGCCCAGCATCAGATAGACGCGCACCGCCTCGTACAGGAATTCGGGGCGTTGCAGGCCGGAACGGATCTGCGCCTCCAGCCGCGCCAGCAGGCGCGGCAGCAGCACGCGGTCGAGCGCGCGGCGATAGGCGCTTTCCCCGCCCTGGGTCAGCATCGCCTCCTGGCTCAGCCCGAAGGCGGGGCCATCGCCGCTGGCCGCCGGCGGCAGCGCGCTGGTGGCTTCAAGGTAGCCAAGCACGCCGGACAGATCCGGGCTGGTGACACGGGCAAGCGGCGCCGCCGCCCCGGACTGTTCCGCCGCCGTCACGGCGGCGGCGAGGCGTTCGCTGCGCGCCGTCTCGGCATTCATCGCCGACCAGCCCCAGGCCGCGCCGCCGATCAGCAGCAGCACCGCCGCCGCCCAGGCGCCGATCTGCACGTAACGGCGACGGGATTCCAGGCCACGGTCATTGGCGGCCAACCGCGCCTCGTTGAACACGACATCCTTGAGCAGGCGCCCCAGGAAATATGCCCGCCCCTTCTGGCCCATGACCGAGGCCGGCCGCGAGGGATCCAGGCCGAAGGCGCGCGACAGGGCGCCGGACAGCCGGTCGAGCGGCGTGCCCTGCTGCGTGCCCGATGTGAAATAGACCCCGCGCAGAAACGGCGCCGGATCGAGCTTGGAGCCCCCGAAGGCGCCCTGCACGAAGGCCTGCAAGGGCTGCTCCATGGAGGCGAGCTGGGCCGGAAACCCCGCGATCAGCGCACGCTGCGACGGGCCGCGTTCGGCCTGCAGCCGTTCGAACAGCCGCGCCTCCAGCCGGTCGGAGAGCAGCTTGAACTCCTCGGTGAATTTCGTCACCGCGCCTTCGGGCGTGGTCGTGGCCGGGAAGGTAAAGCCCCAGACCTGTTCACGAGAAGTCTTATCCAGGTCATCGAAGAATTCGGTGAAGCCCGGCAGCAGGTCGGTCTTGCTGACCAGGAAATACACCGGCAGGCGCTGACCGAGGCGGGTTTCCAGCTCCTTGATGCGGCGGCGGACGCTGCGCGCATGCGCTTCCCGCGCGGAGGTGTCGAGCCGCGACAGCATGTCCACGCCAAAGGCCACCAGCACGCCGTTCAGCGGCTGCCGCGGCCGGTTTTTTTTGACGAGATCCAGGAAGCGTTCCCAGCCCGCCTTGTCGGCATCGGCATCGCTGTCCTGGGTGGTGTAGCGCCCGGCGGTATCGATCAGCACCGCGCGTTCGGACAGCCACCAGTCGCAGAAACGGGTGCCGCCGACGCCGGCGACCCGCCCCTCGGCGAGCGGAAATTCCAGCCCGCTGTTCAGCAGCGCGGTGGTCTTGCCCGAGCCCGGCGGGCCGATGATCGCATACCAGGGCAGGTCATAAAGATAGGCGCCCTTCCCCCCGGTCGCGGTCTTCAGCTTGGCCAGGGCGTCGGTCAGCTTGGCGCGCAGCTCGGCCTCTTCCTCGGCGGCGCGCTCGTCCTTCTGGGCCTTGGGATCGGGAGCGGCGGCGGCTTCGACCAGCCCGACATCACGGCTTTCGCGCCGGCGCCCACGGAGAAAAATGACCAGAGCCCAGATCAGCAGCGGCACCGCGACCAGGATGGCGCGTAGCCAGAGGGCGTCGAACACCTCGTCCAGCAGCGGCGCAAAAATCCAGATGACGGCATCGAGCAGGAGGACGCCCAGCAGGGCGCCCAGCGCGGGGATCGAGAAGAAGGCGCGCATCTCAGCGGTTCCCTCGCAGCAACACGACCTCGATGCGGCGGTTGGTCTCCCGCCCCTCGGCGGTGGTATTGGGCGCCAAAGGTTCAGCGTCGGCGCGGCCTTCTGCGGTGAAGCGCGAGGCGTCGCCATTGGCCGCGACGATCACCGCCATCGCCTGTTCCGCACGCGACTGCGACAGCGCGAAGTTGGACGGGAAGCGCACGGTGCGGATTGGCTGGTTGTCGGAATGGCCGAGCACCTTCACAGCACCAGGCTCGTCCTTCAGCCCTTCGCCGATGCGGCGCAGGATGTCGACGAAGTCGCGATCGACGCTGCTGGAGCCAGAGGGGAACATCCCCCGCCCCCTGATGCGGATCAGCAGCCGCTGCGCATCGCCATCCACGGTCAACAAGCCTTGCGCGATCTCCCGCGCCAAAAACTCGCGCAGACGCGGCACGGCATCCGGGGGGCGGCGTTCGGGCGGCGGTGGCGGTGGCGGCGCGGGCGGGATCGGCGGCGCGCTGCGGTCGATCGGCGGCGGCATGTCGGGCGGGAGTGCCGCCATGCGCTCGTACAGATTGCCGGCATTGGCCGAGAGCCCGTTGGACAGCCAGTACCAGCCGCCCCCCAAGGCGGCGAGCAGGAAGCACAGCGCGACCCAGGCCGGCACGCTGCGGCTGGGGCCGCGATGCGGCGCATCCATGCCCTTCCAATGCGGCGACAGGTCGCGCTCATAGGCGCCCCGCAGTTGGGTGAGGAGTTGGTAGAGCCCCTCCCGCACCCGATCCAGATCAGCCGCGCCGCGCGGCATCAGCCGGTACTTGCCCTGCAGCCCCAGCGAGAGGGTCAGATAGGCGATCTCCAGCGCGCCCTTGTAGCGGCCTGGGTCCTTCTGCATCCCCGCCAGCAGGTCGAAGACGCGTTCGCCGGACCGGGTTTCCTGGTGGAAGGTCGAGACCAGGGATTTCGACGCCCAGCTGGATTGCGCGCCCCAGGGCGTGCCCAGCACGACATCATCCAGCGCGGCCGAGACCACGTAATGCGCGGCGCGGATTTCCTCGGGCGTCGCACCGCTCTCGCGGGCATCGACCTCGAACTGCCGCAGGCCGCGCAGGGCGCGTTCGCGGAGTTCATCGGTATTGGGCTGGCTGGCGACGCCGGCATTGGCCAGGCGCGCGAGCATTTCCAGCAAGGGCGAGGCGGCGGCGGCGAGTGGCCCGGGGCCGATTTTCGGCAGCGCCTCGGCCTCCCCAGCCAAGCGGGGCTGCGGTGGGGCGGCGGCGCGCGGCGTGGCCGGGGTGCCTGCCCCGGCAAAGAGCGGCGGGCCGGCGGCGGGCCTTGGCACGCCACCGCCCCGCACCACCGTGCGATCGGCATCCTCGGGTTCGCCAAACGGATTGTCGCTCATGCGCGTATCGCCCAGAGACTGAGACGGAGGTTCGGGAAATCACCCGAGACATGGATCGCGAAGCCGCCGCTGGTCTGCATCTGCTGCCAATGCGGGCTGCCGCGATCGAGCTCGAAATACACCGCCCCGGCGTGGAACGGGATCTGGCGCGGCGCCACCGGCATCGGCCGCACCACGATACCGGGCAGGGCCACGTTGACCAATTCACGGATATGCTCGACGGCGCCGATCTTCACCTGGTTGGGGAACAGCCGCCGGATCTGTTCGCCCGGCATGTCGGCCATCACCGTCATCACATATTGCCCGGCGCGCAGCAGGTTGCGGTCCAGGATCGGGCCCACCCGCACGCCATGGCTGCGTTCCTGCAGCGGGATCTCGACGGCATTGGTCTCCAGCACCGCCGACAGGCTGCGGCGCAGATCGGCGATCACCGGCGCGAAGGACCGCTGCAGATCATCGTGCCGATAGGCCGGATAGGTGGAGGCCTTCTTGTCGGTGGCGGTGAAGGTCGCCAATTCGCCGGCGATCTGGATCAGCGTCGCGAACAGCGTCTCGGGATGGACATTGCCGGCATCGGCGTAATGCGCGAGCAGGGGCAGGCAACGGTTCACCGTCTGCAGCAGCAGGAAGTCGGCGACCTCGGCCACGCCGCGCGCGCCTGGCTGGGACAGGCGTGCGCCCAGCGCCTCG
>Ga0255334_1001068_pt1 | contig 14501 bp, 8 predicted proteins | sample EtOH5_35cm_T3_12_FD_202080 | JGI IMG/M metagenome (GOLD analysis project Ga0255334, IMG submission 202080) | Sandy soil microbial communities from University of British Columbia, Vancouver, Canada - EtOH5_35cm_T3_129 | ecosystem: Engineered > Artificial ecosystem > Sand microcosm > Unclassified ...
AGAGGTCAGGTAACCGGCCGCTACCAACTGCGCAACGAGCGCACAGACCGCTACGACAAGTACGACGCCGCCGGCAACTACGTCGACTCCAAGGTGACGCCGGGACCCTGGAAGGGCGTCGAGGAGCGTGAACCGAAGAAGCCCCTCCTCGAAGCTGACGCTCTCCGCGTCTACCTCGCAGCCCAGGCAGATCGAATCCGCCATCCCAACGATCGCTAGGCGGGTGCACCCACCGTCAGCCACGCCAGGTCGTTGAAGGTGGTGTCCTTCGAGTGGTCGTGGCCGCACGGGTACTGGTCCGCACGGATGTCCGCTGCGACGGCCTCGACCTTCGTCCGGATCGCGTCCAGCAACGCAGGATTCACGGCCTCGTTGAGGTGATCGCCCTTGTCGTCGAGATTGAGCACCTGGATGCGGTCGGCTGACGTTCCGGTGAGTTCCTGGTAGCCGAGCGCATAGACGCTGAGCTGATCGCGTGTCATCGAGGTCTTCTGAGCGTCTTCCGTCGACTTGAAGTCGACGATCGAGACCTCGCCGGTCTCGAGCCGCTTGATCAAGTCGATGCGGCCGTTGATCGTGACGCCGGGTGCGACGACGACTTCGATCTGCTTCTCCGAGTGGATCGTCCTCGTCAGGTCATCGCCGTGCTCCTTGAAGTAGCGCCGCAGCGCCTCTTCCGCCGCTGACCGCAACTGGCCGCGCAAGGTCGGGTAGGCGTACGGCGTGTGCAAGTGTCTGTCGACGAGGTCCTCCACTTCGGCCACGGTCGGCACGTCTCCGGTGAGCGCCCGCTTGTGCATCTCCGCGAGGGCGTCGTGGAGCCCCTTCCCGTACCCGAGTGCCTCGTGGATCGGCGGGTTGAACCCGTACATGAAGCGGAGCTTGAACTGGTAGGGGCACTCGAGCAGGTACTTCAGCTCGGAGAACGAGATCGTGATTGCCGGCGTCTCGACCTTCGGCTTCGGCGCCAGGCGCGGGACGGCGGGTAACCCTGGATCGGCAGTCACAACCCAGTCCGACGACGAGACGTCGCGGAGGAAGTCCGATCGGTTCCGTGCCTGTTGGTTCGACGCAATCGGCGCCCAAGTCATCGCCAGGTACTTCTGAGCCCGGGTGACCGCCACGTAGAAGAGCCGGATCTCCTCCGACAGCCCACCGCGGTATCGGGCGCCGTGCGGCACAGCTTCGACCGGCACGACGTGGAACACGTTGATCCCGCCCTGGGCCCGGATCGGGAACCGATTGCGGCGAAGGCACGGGATGAAGACCGCGGGCCACTGCATCCCCTTCGCCCTGTGCACCGTCGTGACGGTGACCGCATCAGGTGTCGCGTAGCCGGAGTCGTCGTCGGCCTCTTCGTAGTAGGACGGTGCCCGCCGATCGTCGGTGAGGAACTTCACGAAGCCCTCGTACTTGCGCTGCGGGTTCGACGCGAAGTTGATGGCCTCGAAGTCCGAGATCACCTGCGAGAACTTGCCGAGCTGGTACATCACCAGCTCCGCTCGCGCTGGCGTCCCGGGGATCACCGACTCGCTGATCTCCAGGGCTTCGAGCACGTCCAGGTAGAGGCGCTGGATGTTGTACGTACCCCAGCGCTCGCCGCGCCCGAAGTCGCCGCCCTCCTCGAGGATGCGGATTCCGCGGTCGAGCAGCGCGGCGTCGTGCAGCAGGTTCGCATCGGCGAACAACGCGCGCAGGTCGTCAGCGGTGATCTCTCCGACCATGAACCGGAACATCCCGACGAGCGCCTGTACCTCCGGCGCATCGAAGAGCCGCGCGAGGCCCTTGATGATGTAGGGCACCCCACGACGGCGAAGCTCATCGACGAGCGGCTCGGCGTCCTTGACAGTCCGGTAGAGCACGGCGCAGTCCGACCACGAGAGTCCCCGTGGTAGTGCGTCCGGCGCGTCGACAAAGGGCATCCCCTGCAATGCGGAGATCCGATCCGCGACCCAGACCGCCTCCGCACCGGGGTCGGGAAAGTCGAGAGCAAGCAGGTCGCCACGCTCCCACTGCTGGTGAGAGGCGTACTCCATCGACTTCGCCAGCCGCTCGTCCGCTGGCAGCCACTCGGCGATCGTGCGGCCAAGACGCACGATGCCCTTCGAGGAGCGGAAGTTGTCCGCGAGCTCGATCGTGCGGACCGTATCGTGCCGGTCGGCGAAAGTCAGGATGTTCGACACTTCAGAGCCGCGCCACTGATAGATCGTCTGGTCATCGTCGCCGACTACACACAGGTTCGCTCCCCAGCGCACCAGCCCGGCGATGAGTTTCTCCTGCAGCGGGTTCACGTCTTGGTACTCGTCGACAACGACGTACTTGATGTCTTCGCGGATGTGACGCAACAGTTCGCGCTCCGCGGAGGTCAGGCCCGCGTCGTCTGGATCAGCGTCGAGGAAGGCAACCGCGTTGGCGATCATCGCGGTGTAGTCGAAGTACTTCCTCCGCGCCAGCAACTCGACGTACGACTGGAGGCTCGCCGCCACGCCGTCCGGTACGGCGTGGAAGTCGACGTCGTCCTCCTGCAGGACCGAGAGCACCTGCATGTAGAGCTTCGAGTCGACGTACCGCCACAGGGTCGGCCTGCTCGGTGCCGTTGTCGGACAGGTGGTGAGCCCTGACTTGGTGCTCTCCCGGTCGATGAGCAGCCGCTGCGTGATCTCCGTGAGCACCCCGTACTTGAACGCCTCCGGGACGAACGTCTGAAGCAGGTTCAAGCAGTACCCATGCATGGTGCCGACGTACATCTCGGCCAGACCTGTGACGTCGCCGTGCTCCTCGCGGACAATCCGGTGGATGCGCTCCTTCATCTCGGCGGCCGCCTTCTCGGTGAAGGTGAAGGCAACGACGTTGCCGGGACGCACGCCTGGCCGCCCGAGGAGGCGAGAGATCCGCTGCGAGATCACCTGCGTCTTGCCGGAGCCGGCGCAAGCGATGAGCTGCAGCGGCGCGTCGAACTCCTCGATCGCCGCCTGCTGGGAGCGCGTGTAGGTGATCACGGGAGCCACGCTATCGACGTGCTCAGACACGGCGCTCTGCGCGCGTCGGTGTCCGCCGCTACTCGGCGTCCGGGCTCACACCGGCCGCTGGAGGGACGTCCGGGCGTAGGTGGTCCGCGACAGACTGCAGGACCTGCCGGGTCGGTTCCTTGAGGTGCTCCTTCAGCTTCTTGCCCTTCTCGTCCAGCAGTCCGATCACGTTCCTCGACGGGTCGTTCTTGTCGCGGATGTCAGCCGCAGGCAGTTCCACAACGAGCACATCGGGGTACGCGTCACGGATGCGCTCCACGGTGTCCGGCACGTTGTTGTCCAGAACGGCCGCGACCTTGGTGAACCCGAGGTCCTTCAGCAGAGCGACAATCTTCAGCATCTTGGGCGCTCCACCGGCGCCCCATCCGAAGATGGTGCCAGGAAGCTCGACGCCAACCTGCGCGGCGACCGTCGGGAGCAGCATCCTGTCCTCCTGGCCCTCAACGACAACGATCCGGTCGTCGAGGAAGAGTGCTTCGTTGGCGTCTTGCCCCAGCGTATGCGGGTTACGCCAGTCTTTCCGCTCATTCGAAACGTCGTCGATCGTCGCGCGGCTGACCTGCGCAATCCTCGAGTCGGGGCCCTCCTTGTACACGCGCGCGATCTCAGCACCGGCCGCGATGTCGTCCCACGACACCAGCAGCGGCGAGTGGGTGAAGACGACGACCTGACGGTTCGACGTATACCGGGCGAGCATGCGTCCGAGGCGACGAACCAGCTGCGGGTGGAGCGACAGTTCCGGTTCGTCGATCGCCAGAACCGTCGAGGGTTCGGAGTCGTACAGCGCATTGAGGATGAAGAGCAAGCTGATGATCCCGTCGCCGAGACCCTCGCTCGTGTGGCTCACACCGCCGCCAGTGGTCACCTTCAGGTAGTACGACGAGCCGTAGTTCCCGTCGCCCAGGTCGATGGTCCAGTCGATCGCGTAGCCGACTACGTCGGCCATGAGCTCGTCGAACGCCGCCTTCTTCTCGGGGTTGTTGTGCAGGTCGAACAGGCGGCCCGTGAACTGGGACATCTGGCTCGGCTGCCGTTGCCGAGCGAAGTCGGGTCCCGATGCCATCCAGTCGCGCTGGGACGTCGCGTTCCTGCCGAATCTCGTGTCGAACTGCCTTCGCGACGGCACCGAGACGATCTCGAAGGGCTCGCCGGCCGCGGTGCTCGGCTGCCACTCGACGCGCGTCTCGCTCGTGCTCAGGCTCTGGCTCGCGAGCGCGTAGACAGACCCGTCCGCACGCGTCACCCGAATGCGCACGCCGCCGGGGGTCTGGAGGTTGCGGCGGGCATCGGAGAACGAGACCGGCACCTTGCGCGAGACCGCGTCGAAGGACTCCCAGAGCGTGGACTTCCCGGTGTTGTTCGCACCGACGACGACGGTGAGGCCGCTTCCGGGCGCTCCGGTCGGCTGCGCCAACCGCAGCGTCACCTCCTCCCGGAACCCTCGGAAGCCTTGCACGGCGATGCACGTGATCCTCTTGGGCTGGCTGTGCGCCATGGCCGATCCCTCCCGTTCCAGCCGACCACGGCGCCAGATGTCCCTCGTCGCCATGTTCGGCACCCGTCGGCGCATCCCAAGAACGGCTGCCGTGACGGGTGCCGCCCGATTCCGTGTGTACGTCGTGAGCGCCTCGGCTTCCTCACCGAAGGCCAGCCACGGCGCTCGGCCGGCCCGACGATCGCCACTGGTCCACGCGACGAACAGGTGGCCGCGGCGGCCGTTGCCCTCCGCCCAGTTCATCGTTAGGACGAAGGACTGTCCCTCACGCAAAGACGTAAGGGATGCATGGCTCAGCGGCGGTAACTCGAGGTGCGAAGCCCGGCCGTCGTGGACGAAGACGTCGAGGTAGTCGCTCGGCCGCAGCACGTCGAAGTGGTCGCCACCACCGTCGGGCGCCTTGAGCAGGTCGTCTCCCGACCAGAACCACCGATTGACGTCGTGGAGCACCCGCGTGCCACTCGGCGCGACGGTGATGACGTCCGCCGGGAACAGGCTGCGGTTCAGGCGGACGGTCAGGGGTTCACGGGACCAGAAGCGCACCGGAGGTCAGCCGATCTCGAGGACTTTCATCACTTCGTCGCCGTAGTCGTTGATGACCTTGACGGCAATGCGGCCGGTGGAGGGAGTGTCGAAGGGGACGGAGATAGCGCGGTAGAGGGTCGCCCAGGCGTCGGGGTCGATGTCAGCCTTGAGGGCGGTCTTCAGGGACCTGTACGGGTCGTTGTCGCCAAGGAAGTAGGCATGGCGGACGAAGAAACTGTCACCGTCGTAGTCGGTGTCGAGCATCCAGAGGGCGATCTCGGAGGTGGACTTCGAGCGGACCTCGCCCGACATCGGGTCGTAGACGTCGACGCCGCGGACCTCCACCTGCCACTGGTCGCCGACCCTCGTCACGGTGAGGTCCGGCTCGCCGAACACGGTAAAGAGGTTGCCGGAGCCGGTCTTCTTCAGTTCCTCCCCCATGAGTAGGTCGACGTTCATGCGCACGACGAGGACCTTGACGCGGCCGAGGTCGCGCACCCCGGCGACCGTAGCGAAGCCCTCCGAGTCGGTCTCGATGCCAAGTTGCGGGTCGAAGGCGAACCCGAGGACGGCGGCGAGCGGTACACCCGCGTCGACCGCCTCGCGGGCGGCCTCCCTGATGAATCCTGGCGAGACTGTACCGTAATGCGGCCCGATGGCGATGGCGACCTGCTCGCCGGATTCCTTCTGCGTGCCGATCGCCTGTATGTAGGCGCCGGCGTGCGCGTCGACCGCCTCGAAGACGAGGCGCTCGGACTTGCGGCCGTTCTGGATGCCGGCGGCACGCAGGTTGGCGAGGATCGACTGCTCGAACGAGGGCTGCTCGGCGTCGATGGCGCCGGGGCGGAAATCGTCCGCCTCGTCGAAGGAAACGCTCCGGTGCGGCGAGAGGGACTCGACCGTGAACGGGCCGGCCACGCGCACCCGCGACTTGTCCTCGAGCGGCTGGTCGTAGAGGACGACGGCCTCAGCATTCTTGCGAATCGCGGCGTCCGCCTCGGGCAAACTCATACCCTCGACGATCAACTCATTGTTCGCTATCGAACCTAGGGTGATTCGGGGGAACGAGTCGTAACTGAACCCGTCGCCAGGGTCGTTCGAGGTGCCGGCGAGCCTGTAATACGAGTACTTGGCACCCATGATTCGCTGACGAGCGAGCGCGAGCGCCACGCGCGAGGTGTCGATCGTGATCCACCGACGACCCCACTGCTCTGCAACCATGGCTGCGGTTCCGGAACCGCACGTCGGATCGAGCACAAGGTCACCGGGATCTGTACACATCAGCATGCACCGCCCGACAACTTTGGTAGTCGTCTGCACCACGTAGACCTTCTCGTCCGTGAATCCACCGATGACGGTGTCAGTCCAGACGTTGTTGTAGGTCGACCACCCGGAGTCGGTCGCGTAGCGCACATACTCGAGTGAAGATCCGGCGTTGTGAATCCGGTGTGCCCAGGCGAGACGCCGCATCCCAACAGGGTTGCTCGCCTTCCAGTGCAGGCTCGGGCCCGGCAAGTATTTCTTGCCTTCGTAGGTGAAGTGCTGATCCTGCTTCGATGCACCTTGAGATCGAAGGTTGTCGTTGCGGTAGATCCGCGCTCCCGTCGGGAGAGTAGCCGAATCACTCTTCTCGATTCGTGTCGCAGGCCGTCTACTCCCATCCGGCAACATGACCCAGTTGTAGCCGCTCTCGCTGGAGCCTCGATACCAGAGGGTTCGAACCTTCACCTGCTCGACGTCGCGCGCGTACCAGATGATGTTGTCCCCAGCCCGGCTCAGACCGTTTGTCGATACGAAACCGCTCGTCGTCGCGAAGAATATCTGACTCACAAAATTCTCCGGTCCAAAGACCTGATCCAGCAGGCTTCGCACCAGGTGAACATTCTCGTCACCGATCTGAACGAAGACGCTGCCAGAGTTGGTCAGGAGGTCCCGTGCAACGACAAGACGATCGCGGAGATAGCTCAGGTAGGAGTGGATCCCCAGTTCCCACGTATCGCGGAACGCCTTGATCTGCTCGGCCTCGCGGGCGGCGTCGTCGAGCTTGCCGTCCTTGACGTCCCGCTTCGAGGTGCGCACCTGCCAGTTGGAGCCGAACTTGATGCCGTACGGCGGGTCGATGTAGATCATCTGGACCTTGCCGCGCAGAGCCTCACGCTCGGCGAGGGACCCCATGACCTGCAGCGAGTCGCCGAGGATCATGCGGTTCTTCCACGACTCCTCATGCTGGTAGAACTCCACGGCCGAGAGCTCGTCGAGGGTATCGAAGTCGCCGAAATCGAAGAGGGTGGCCTCGTCGGACGCGGCGGCGCGGCTGCTCTGCCGCTGCAGGTTCGCAATGAGTGCTTCGGGCGCAATCTTCTCCTGGATGTAGATCGGCGGGGCGTCTACCACCAGGTCCTCGCCGTCCTGGCCGTCCTTGCCCTTCCAGACGAGCTGCGGGTCGAGGTCAGGGTTGCGGGGATAGCGCAGCGGTGGCAGATCGTCTTTCGCCTCGTCGTAGAAGGTCGCCGCGGCGTCCGCCGTCGGGATGTTCGAGCGCCGGTCGTCGTAGTCGTACGCGGCGACCTCGGCCGGGCCCTTGTGCTTCGCTACGCGGGCCATCAAACTCCCTCGAAAATGTGCTGGGACAAGAAGTCCGGATCGCCGATGATCGGGGCGTTCGCCAGGTGCTGACGAATCGCCTCACGCAACTGATGCTCGGCGTCGTCGACCCCGGCCTTGCCAAGTTCGATATAGCCCCAGCGGCCGAAGGCACCATGGTTGTTCACCGCGGCGCACCACATGTTGCGGGCGGTGTCAGCCTTCGCCTTCGTCGGACCTGGGCTCTTTAGGCTGCCGGAGACCTCGAGGATGAGGTAGCGGGCTGGTGCGTCGGCGGGCTGCTCGGGATCCGAGAACTTCAGGATGAAGTCCGGCCAGTACTCGTGACTGCGGCCTTGGTGCACGTAGGGGATTGCGAGGCCGAGGTGGTCGTTCTTCACGTATGAAGTGATGACGCCGGCATCGACGAGCTTCTCGCACACCCGCGCAAGACGCCTCTCCCACGTGTTTCCGTCCTTGCCGTCGAGCGTCACGTGGGAGACGTGCGAGTTCGTGGTCGCGAAGACCTTCTTGCGCGTATCGAACCAAACGGCGGCCGTGCTGCGTGTGGTTTCGCCGAACGCGAGGATCGGACGCATCAGAGGCCGGCGCTGGGCGTCGTCGAGCCGCGCGATTGCGTGGCCGATTGCCTCGGCGGCGAGCTGCTGCGGCTCGGCAAGGGTGAGGAAGCCGACTGTGAAGCCCGACTCGACATGCACCTTCTGCCGCATCCAGGCCCGCGCGAACTCGACGAGCTGCGGGAACAGCCAGGGGAGGCGGTCCTGTGGGTCGGAGAAGAGGAACTGCAGCGTGCGCTTCGCGATGCCGAAGGCGACCTCCTGCTCGCGTGCCTCCTTGATCCCGTCGATCACCTCGGGCTGCCCGACGATGCCGGCCACCTCCACCCAGCTGGGCACCGTCTTGCCGTTGATCGCCAGGCCGTCGGCCGTCTCCAGGTCGAAGACGAGGGGGGCATCCGGGAGCTCGACCCGGTAGCCGGAGAGCACTGGAAACTCGATCGCGAGGTGCGCGCGGTCCTCCAGCGCCTTGACCCGGATCGACGGCTCCGGCGGCTTCGGGGGGTTCTTCGGCGGCTCGCCCGGGATGAAGGCGAAGGGGATGCCGTATACATACGCGTACTCCGCGGGGAAGAGGCCGGTCTCCGGGTCGGTGGCGTAGTCGCGGCGACGCAGGCCTCTGCCCACCACCTGCTCGCAGAGCAGCTGCGAACCGAAGGCCCGCACGCCCAGGACGTGGGTCACCGTATTCGCATCCCACCCCTCGGTGAGCATCGCCACGGAGACCACGCAGCGCACCTGCTCGCCGAGCTTGTCCTTCTTGCCGACGGTGTTCATGACCTCGCGGAGCAGGTCGGAGTCATCGAGCTTCTCGACATCTGCGCCCGGGTTCGACGTGCGAAACGCCTGTTTGAAGGCCTCAATCTCCTCGCTGGCGGCCTTCTTGAAGTCGTCCCTGATCGCCTCGCCGGACTCCAGCTGCTTGGAGTCGACGAGAATCGTCCGAGGGATGGCGATGGGCTGGTCGGCCTCAACGTTGCTGAAGAGTGGAAGCGTTCCGGCGACGTGGCGGATCTGATCACCGTCGGCAACCTCGTAGCCGGAGATCAAGTCGTAGATCAACTTGGAGACGAGCGTGTTCGGCGTGACGACGATCATCACGGGCGGCGGTTCGTCGAGCGTCTTCAGCCTGGTCTCCCAGTCGGCGTAGGCAGCCTCGTAACTCTTGTAGAGGCTGCGGAGCGCGCCCTCGAGCACCGCGGGCATGTTCCAGGTACCGGGTGCCGGCAGTGCCGTGAGGCTGACCTTCTTCGGCCACGACGGGTCGTCCTTCACGTGCTCGTACAGCTGAAGGTAGGTGACGGTGTCCGACTGGGCGTTGTCGTCGACGGGCAGCTGCGGCACCTTGACTATCCCCGACTCGATCGCGTCCATCAGGCCGAAGTCGCTGACCACCCAGGGGAAGATCGATCCCTCGCCCCAGCCGGATCCAGACAGGTAGAAGGGCGTCGCGGAGAGGTCGTAGATGGTCTTTATTCCCTCACGACCCTTGTTACCGTACTTGCGGACGTCGACGAGACCCTTGAACCACACGCGAGCGTCGTCGTTCGCCTCACGCGCGTCGGCCGTCTCGGCGTCATCGAGGTTCTTGGGCTGGTAGCAGTGGTGTGCCTCGTCGTTGAACACGACGATCTCGCCCTTGTCCTTCCCGAGCTTGTCGAGCACGCGCGTGACGACCATCTGCGGGGTCTCGGCGAAGGCACCCTGGTCGGACCTGCCCTGCAGGAGGAGCTTGCGGGTGTTGGCGGAGATGCCCTTTCCCGCGGAAGTGGGGCGCGACCGGAACTGGTGGTAGTTGACGATGTGGATCTCGGCCTGGTTGAGCTGCGACCGGAGGTCGGGCGGGACCACCCCCCGTAGATCGTAGTAGTTCGCATCCTTCGGCTCAGTCGGCTGGAGAACGCGGAGCCGGTCCTTGATGGTGATGCCAGGCGTGACCACGAGGAAGCGTTTGACGAAGCGGGCGTCCTGCGGGCTGGCGACCTTGTTCAGCGTCTGCCACGCGATGAGCATCGCCATGACAACCGTCTTGCCGGCGCCCGTCGCCATCTTCAAGGCCACGCGCGGCAGGCCAGCGTTGTGCTCCGCGTTCGCCTGCGCCAATGTGGCTCGCCAGTCGACCGCCATGCGCGACTCGTACTTGTCCCGGCCCGACACCTCCGCGAGGTAGATCGCCGTCTCGGCCGCCTCTCGCTGGGCGAAGAAGATGCGTTCCTCGCCGCGCGCCTCGTCGGACCAGTGCAGCAGCAGCTTGCGGCTGATCGCCGTGACACCGGGGTAGTCCTGGAGACGCCAGACGCGGAGCTGGTCGCGGAGCTGATCGATCTTGTCGTTCTTCTCGACGCGCTCGTCGGTGAGCGCGTCGAAGTCGAGGGCTTGTTGCGCCGCCTGCTTCCCGCGGCCCTTCCTGGGCTTCGGGACCGGCATGAAGAACTCGCTCTTGCGGCGGAAGTCGAGAACCACCCCGGTCGGGCCTGTGAGCAGGATCTCGAAGTGGCGCGAGGGCTCGTCGTAGGGCGAGTTCAGCACCGGGTTGGCCAGCGCCTCTGCCACGCCAATCCCCTCTCCGCCAGGCTGGATCGCCTGGTAAAGCACTGTAGCGAAGAGGCCGGACGCCGTGGCGAAGGCACCGAGCTTCTTCTTGCCCGCCCGCACGTTCGGCACGCTCGATTGCCACCGCACGGCTCGGGCATCGCACAGATGCAAGAAAAGTGCGCGATCTGACCGGCCCGTCCGGCTCGCTCCGTCCAGCTCGACCCGTCCTTCGACGGCCTCGGCTCCTGCAGCTGTCATGCAGCCCGGCTCGCTCTCACGGGCCTTGGCTCGGACATCTCCGAAACATGACACCGGTCATCTGATCTGTCACAAATCTAACGGTTGCGTTATAGTTCTGCCATGACGACAGACCTCCGCGCGCGCGACGTGCTGTGGGAGGCCGCCACGACCCAGCACGGGTTCGTCACGACAACCCAGGCGCAGGACCTCGGCATCAGCCCGATGGCCCTCCAGATGCTCGTGCAGCGCGGCACCGTCGACCGCGCCGCACGCGGTGTCTACCGGTTCCCGCAGTACCCGGTCAGCCAGTACGACGGACTGGCCCTGGCCGTGCTGTGGACCGGCGTGGCGGAGGCGTGTCTGAGCCACGAGACCGCGCTGGACGCGTACGAGATCAGCGACATCAACCCGAACGTCGTCCACGTCACCGTGGCCAAGCGCCGGCGGCTGCGGCGGGCCGGCGGGGAGGGCTACGTGGTCCACTACGAGGATCTCGAGCCGGGGCAGGTCGGGTGGTGGCAGGAGATCCGGACGGTGACCGTGGCGACGGCGATCGACCAGTGCATCGCGTACGGCACCCCGACCTACCTGCTACGCCAGGCCATCGACAACGGCCACGCACGCGGCTACCTGCGCACCGACGAGCGCGACGTCCTGGCCCGAGCACTGGACGAGCGCCACAAGCCGTGACCGGGCCACGCGCTCGCTCTGGACTGCGTAACGTCACACTTTCGGTGGCGATTGCTCATATGGAGCGAGGGGCGAAGGCCGTGCGGGCGCCTGTGTCCGCGGACTGGCTGCTGTCTCGCGGAGCACGCGCGATGACGGTTCCGGAACTCGCCGACCTCCTCGACGTGCCCGACGACCAGGTGCGCCGTCGGCTGCACGCACCCGCCAGCCGGGGCGAGTGGGTTCAGCCGGCGCGTGGTCTGTGGGTGCCGGTCCCGCCGGAGCACCGGACGTGGGGCGCGCCGCCCGGCATCGAACTGATCGACGCGATCATGCGGCACTTGGACACCCGCTACTACGTCGGCTGGCTGTCCGCGGCCGCGATCCACGGCGCTTCCCACCAGGCCCCGCAGGTGTTCCAGGTGGCGGTCGACCGCATGGTCCGCGACCGGACGGTCGGGCGTACCCGGTTCCGGTTCGTGCAGCGACCATCCGCCATGGACCTGCCGACGATCGATCGCCCGACAAGGTCCGGCAGTGCCCGGGTATCGACTCCGGAGGTGACGACGCTGGACGTCGCGACGGATCCGGACCTGGCCGGCGGGATCGACAACAGCGCAACGGTGATCATCGAGCTGTCCGAGAACGACGCCTTCGATGTGGCGACACTGGCCTCGCTTACGACGAGGTTCCCAGCCGCCTCCGGTCGGCGAGTCGGGTACGTACTCGAACACTTCACCGACCACGATGACCTGACACCCCTGCACGACGCCGTCGCCGACCGCTCGTCGTCCCCGTCCCGCCTCGACCCGACCCGGTCGGCCGCCGGCCCCGCCGACACCCGCTGGAACCTCTACCTGAACCGAGAGCTGCAGCCCGAGGCGTGATCCCCCCGCCGACTCCGTCACCACCTGGGCGTCGGCCACCCCCGGTCCACCCGAGCGCAGATCGAGGACCGATCCACCGAAAGCACGCGGCTACGGCAGGAGTCCGTTCTCCCAGGCCCAGGCGAGCAGACTCTCACCGGAGTCCACAGGAAGATACATCCCAGTCGCCAACAGATCGTCGACGACCCTTGCAGTTGATTTCCGATCGCGCGCGAAGATGTTCTTGTATGCCTCGATCACGATCCACAGCGTGTCGTGGGTCGTCACACCCAGCCGATCTGCCTGTTCGATCGCCGCGCGTTCGTCCAGGATCGCAACGAGTTCTCGATGATAGGCACACGCAATGACGGCACACTCGCCGAGGTGCTCATACGGCCCGCCTCCCATCTGGGCCTTGACGCCGACCTCGGTCCACAGCTCGTCGTCGGCGAGGATCGCGATTTCGGCCCACGGGACGGCCGAGACCGAGGGAATGTCGGCGTGCACCTGCCGACCGCGTTCGATCTCGGTACCTACCTCCGTCGGAATCACCACAACACCACCTGGCGCAAGCCTTTCAATGAGGTCGTCGTGACCCGCGCGCCACAGGTGGGTGTAGGTACTCGTGTCCATCACCCACCGGTTGGGATCAGCCATCGTGCCCCAGGAACGAGCGGGTGAGGTCATCGAGCGACGGCGACGCGACCGGGAGATCGTCCTTTGCAATCGTCCCCCGAAGCAGTTCGGTCGCGCGGTCCGCAGTTATGCGACCAGCGACGAATCCGTTGACTGCGGCCGCGGCAAACCTGGGCGACACATACGGCCTGGCAAGTTCTTCAACCCACCCACGACCGAGGCGAAGGAAGTCGCCAGACCTAGGCTCGCTCCTACTCAGGGTTTCGAAATCATCATGTCCAATCAGCCCGACGTTTCGCAACTGTGTCAACGCAGCAGACCAGCTCAGTCGGAACGACGCGCTGATAGCGAGCGCTCGATCTCGAGTTGACCAGTGCGCATTCTGATTCCAGATCGCGATCACACCAGAACGTGGCGCAAGGAAGTGGATGGCGAGCGAGTTGATCATGCGTTCGCTGTCAATCGCCGCCTCTGAATCGTACGCATCGCCCGAGAGCCAATGTGCTAGCTCGTGTGCGAGCGTCATCCTGCGGCGGCCAGCTGGCGCATCACCGTTGATCACCGCAGCACCAACGACGCCCCGGTCAGTGGCAACCTCCACGCAGCCGCCGTCCGGCCCGGCTGTTCCAAGACGCGCCGAGTACGTATAGAGGCCCAGTTGTTCGCACGCAAGCCCGAGGTCCGCGATCGGCCCCGATCCGAGGTCAAGTTGACGACGCACGGATTCGGCCATCCGCTCCGCAGCCGGGTGACTGCGGGGTGTATGCGCCTCTTCAGCACGTTCGGAAGCATCGAGAAGACGCATGTCAAGCAGCGTCCGCACATCAGCAGCGAACTGCTCGAGCTCGATGTCGAGTGCTTGGGTCGAGACTTCGGCGGTTGCGAGGTCGGCGCGTCGACTCACGGCCGCCGGGACCGGCTCCGCGACGAAGTAGGCCAGCGGTCGACCAAGCGCGTCGGCGATTGAGACGAGCTCGGGGACACTGAGCTTGCGTTCGCCCTTCTCGAGCCGTGTGACCGCTGTGCGGTCGAGACCGACCGCACGCCCCAAGCTCTCCTGGGTCATGCCCGCGAGTTCGCGTGCCCGTGTGAGGCGTCGGCTGAGCTCCAGCGTGTCCACGTGTGTGATTTTCGCACATCCGCTCGGCGGTGTCGACAGCCGTCTCCGGCGACCGCCCGCCAGACCTACAGCAGGATCGCCATCGTCTCGCGCAGGTTGGTGAGCGTCCGCGGGAGGTGCTGGGCCATCCGGAGCAGCTGCGAGGGCTGCCCTCCGCCGCGCAGCCAACGCTTGAGGGCCTCGTTGGCCAGGTCGGAGCCGTCGATGTGCCGCAGCCGGAAGGCG
>Ga0255334_1001069_pt1 | contig 14467 bp, 4 predicted proteins | sample EtOH5_35cm_T3_12_FD_202080 | JGI IMG/M metagenome (GOLD analysis project Ga0255334, IMG submission 202080) | Sandy soil microbial communities from University of British Columbia, Vancouver, Canada - EtOH5_35cm_T3_129 | ecosystem: Engineered > Artificial ecosystem > Sand microcosm > Unclassified ...
CCGTGCGATCGTTGTGGCGCTCCCGGTGGCGGCCAATATACGACCCATTATATCGTCTGCAAGGGACTCCATCTATTCTCTCTTTCTTGTGTGCTCTGCAAGAGTGTTGCGCTATGTCCGAGTAAAGGGGCGTGGGAACCTTGCCGACACGCCCTCCAATCGCATCATGCCCTGTGGTAAATCAGGACCATTTCGGTGCCAACGGCAAACCACAACCACGGGGCGACGACCGTTATGTCCTCTCAGGTGCGTGTCTGACGCTCGCGCGGCCGAGGTCCCGCCTTGGTTGCGATCCCGGCGTGCTTTTGCAAACCAGATTCTATCTGCCGCGCCAATGGTGTGCGACCAAAGGGAGAGCGGACCGCGCCCTTTCATCAATGCCAAGGCAAAGGGTGTGTGCAGACAAAACAATATCTATTCAAACATCATGATCGCGCATTCGGGTGGAGCAAGCGCGCATGCATGCGCAGCGTCTTTTGCAAGAGGCCTGCCATAAGACCATTCGCCGACAAAGGAACGCTCCATGGCGTCCTTTACGATTCCGTGGCCGTTACGCTCATTATACTCGATCTGGCCCACGCAGTAAAACCTGGCGTCGGCCCACGTGTACACGCCGTGACCGTGCATGTTGTCCTCGTGCCACTGGCCGACATAGGTGTGCCCGCTGGCAAACGCCATCGATCCGTGCCCGTGCCTGCGCTTCCCACGCATCTCACCCACGTAGCGGGCGCCGTTGGCAAACGTAAAGATCCCGTGACCGCTTGCCTCATCATCGCGCCACTGACCCTGGTAGACGCCATCGTCGGGATACCGCATTGTGCCCATACCATGGCGCACACCATCGCCAAACGTGCCCTCGTAACGCCCCCCATCTGGGTATGTCGAGGTACCTCGTCCGCACATCTGATCGTTGGCCCATTCACCCTCGTACCTGGAGGGGGCATTCTTTTCGTTGCCGGCCCATTCACATGTACAGATGGCACTGTCCGATCGGGTGAGCGTGCCTGTGCCCTGTCTCTTGGCATTGACCCAGTCGCCCACATAGACAGAGCCATGGGCACAAGTGTAGGTCCCGCGGCCGTTACGTTTGTCGTTGCGCATTTCGCCCTCGTAGCGCGCACCATCGGCAAATGTGCACACGGCCATGCCACACAGCCTGTCGTCGACCCAGTCGCCTTCTTTGGTAGAACCGTCGCGTGCGGTAAAGGTGCCGCGTCCGTGGCTCAGCCCGTTGCGCATTTCGCCTTCATAGCGCCTGCCATCGGCCCACGTATAAATGCCGCGGCCGTTAGAATCGTCATCGGACCAGTCACCTTCATAGATGTCGCCGTCGGCATAGGTTTGGCGTCCCACACCACAGCGGCGATGCTCTTTAAATTGACCCTCGTAGCGCTCACCATTGGGCCACGTGTACACGCCCTGGCCATGGCGCATGTCGTTGAGCCACTCGCCGTCGTATGTATCCCCACTTGCGATATACACGATACGCCCGCGACCGGCCATCATGTCGCGGACCATCTGGCCCTCATAGCGCAGCATGTCTTTTCGGACATAGACGTCATTGCCGTGCATGACATCGTCGGCCCACTCGCCCTCGTAGACGTTGCCGTTGACCCAAGTCATGGTGCCCAGACCATGCAATTTGTTGTCCCTAAAGTCGCCCTCGTACCGATCACCGCGCGAATTGATGTGGACGCCTCTACCGCACATCCTGTCCTTGTGCCAGTCTCCCACGTAACTTGCACCGTTTGCATAGACCATCGCTAGATGCCCGTGCCTGCAATTGTTCTTGAATTGTCCCTCGGCACGGCGGCCGTCGGCCCACGTATAGATCCCGTGGCCCGTCCTCGAGTCATTCTCCCACTGACCCTCGTACGCGTCTCCAGTGAACATGTGCAGTGTTCCGTGACCGTGCCGCTGGTTGACGCTCATCTGACCCACGTACCTGTCACCGTGGGTCCATACGACGGTCCCGTGGCCGTGCATCCTGCTGCGTCTCCAGGTGCCCTCGTACAGGCAGATGCCCTTGGTGACGTTCCACGTGGCGTGGCCGTACCCGTGGTAGTGTTTGCCCTTGAACTGGCCTCGGTAGGTGCACGTCCCATCGACGAGCGTGCCTATGTTGCTGCCGCACCGCTTTGTCGGTCTGTGCGCAAGAGGCGCGTATGCGCGATACAGCCACTGCCAATCGCGTCTATATTGAGCAAAGTGCTCGTGCGCGGGCGGCGCGCTATTGCGCTTGGCAAAGAGGCGACGCCACAAGACTGGATCGTTGCTCAGGGAATGCATATGCATCGAGGTCTGTCCTACAGACAATAACGTGCGCACGTCCGGCACACAGGCGAGAATGCAGAGCACCAATTCATCGGGCAGCGCGCCCATCGTATCAGCGTCATCGTCCTCCCGTGACATGCCGTTTCCCCTGAAGGATGCCTCGTCTGCGGCCTGCATTGTGTCAACAATGCACACGGGTGCGCATCCCACTGGCCCGTTTGGCGCATGCCGAGCGCCCACCCAATCACAGAGCAGTAAATTCCACTTTTGTCTTGCAACACAAAACGTGCCCCCCCCCAAGAGAACTCGGAGGTGGCCCAAAACACGTTTTGGTTTCGGCCTGTGTCGCCTCGGCGGTCGTGCTTCCGTCCATGGCCTGTGAAACCAAATGGCGGCGGGATTTTTGAGCCAATAGGCGAGTCGACAAAAGGTTGCCCAAATCACAGCATAACGGCGCAAACCGTTTCTCGCGCAAAGTTGTCAGTTTCACCTTTCAAAGGCCACAGAGCACGCCCACATCCGCAGACACTGCCGTTGTGTTGCCATCCTATCGTTTGTTGTAGTTTGTCCACTGGAAACAGTTCTCCTACGATTCTTTTGCCTAGTGTGCTTGTCAAAGGGCGAGATCGTCCACGCGTTGATCATGGGTTTCTTGCGCGACCCCCCTCCCGCATCAGACACTTTTTGGCCACAAATAGCCACAAGTGGCCTGGCACAAAGGGACACATTCCAAACTTGCAGGCACTAGATACGGTTTGTCGACAGGGACCGCCAACGCGCTCACAAAATGACTTGCGATTGTCTCTAAGGCGGGCCAACCCATGGTGGCATGGCGCAGAGATGCACACCAAACGCGACACAATGAATGACCCAGTGGCACAGCGCAAACCGTGATATGTTCATGAGAACGTGTTTACGTGGAAAGATACATGTCTTTGTAGTAGTGCAGGATATCACAACTTTCTCTCCCGTTCCCCCCTCCCTCATTGTTGGCATAGAGCCTGCCCAATGTCCACGGTTCCTCATAGATGTGACGTGATGGGATTAGTAACGAAAGTAGTGTATTTGACGTAAAACGGCAAATGTAGGCAAGAGATCAGGACAAAACGCATGCGCTGTCCCGTTGGTTCTGCTGACGCTCTCGCGCGACGCTGCCCGGCGCACCTGTAAACACGCCGTCGTGCCCCTGCGGCCTGTCGTTGCTCCAGTGGCCCACATACAGGGAGCCGTCGGCATAGACGATGTAGCCATGGCCGTGACGTTTGTTTTCAAACATCTGACCATGGTACCTGGCCCCGTTAGGGTAGGTGCACGCTCCCTGGCCGTGCATGACATCATTGTCCCACGCGCCCACATAGATGGCGCCGTTGGCAAAGCGCATTTCACCGTGTCCGTGGCGCCTCCCCTGGTCCATGCGGCCCTCATAGCGCGACCCGTCGGCAGACGTGTAGACGCAGTGGCCACACGCAACGCCCTGTCTCCATGTCGCGTCGATCACATCGCCGTTGGGGCAGCGTAGGACGCCGACGCCGTGCCGCTTGCCCTCGGCCATCTGTCCCTCGTAGCGGTGGCCTCGACGGGTCTCGAACCGGCCCTGCCCATTCGGTTTGTCGTCGATCCAGGCGCCCTCGTAGGTGTCCCCGTTGGCAAAGGTCATCGACCCATGGCCGTGCCGCCTGCCCATGTTCATGTCGCCCTCGTACCACGAACCGTCGTGCCACTTGTAGGTGCAGTGCCCATGCGGCACGCCCCCGTGCCATGTGCCTCGGCAGCCCGTGCCGTCGGGATGTATCAGGTTTCCCCTGCCGTGTCTCTGGCCATTGCCAACGGCACCATGGTAGATTGAACCGTCGGCCATGGTGAGCGTCCCGTGGCCGGTCATGGTGTCGTTGTCCCACGTGCCCTCGTAGGTCATCCCATCGGCGAACGTGGCCGACCCGTGACCGTGACGCGTGTCCGCGACCATTTGGCCCCTGTATCGGGAGCCGTCGGGCTCGGTCAACACGCCGTGGCCGTGGGGCAGGTCGCCGACCCACGCTCCCACATAGACGGTGCCGTCGGCATAGGCTACCCTGCCGTGGCCCTGCTTCAGGTCTGCCACCCACGCCCCCGCGTACACTGTGCGATCGGCATAGGTCATCTTTCCCTGGCCGTGCTTTAGGCCATAGTGCATGGCGCCCACGTAGCAACCGCCGCCCGGGTGGGTGAGCGAGCCCGCGCCGTGGTACTTGCCGTCGCACCATCCGCCGCTGTAGACGGTCCCGTCGATCCGAGTCAGTGTTCCCTGACCACTGTGCGCGTTGGCGTGCCACTGTCCCTCGTACACGTCACCGTTGACGTAGCGCATCGTGCCTTGGCCCTCGCGCTGATTGTGCATGAGCGCCCCCTCGTAACGTCGGCCGTCGGGCCATACGACGACGTTCTTACCCGATGCCAGATCGTTGATCCACTTGTTGGATGCGACGACGAGGCCCGTTGCATTGTGCATGACGCCGCACCCGTTCTTTCTCATCTGGTGAACATCGCCGTGGTACCAATCGCCGTTGGCCCACGCGAGTCCAGCGGACGCGGCCTGCCAGCCGCCCTCGCGCACCCCCGGATACGACCACACCGCAGGGCGCGCGTGTCCCCCTGGAAACAGGGCCTTGTAATGCGCGCGATACGCACGATAGTTGTCCAGAGGCGACGGCGACACACACGGTCCCTTTGGGTCTTGCTCTGCGGCGCTGCGCGGTGTGGTGTTACGTACGCGATAGACCTGCCGCCATGCCTGCTCAAAGGGGTGAAAGGCGTATCGAGGGGCACCGAATGGAGATTTGATGCTCGCGCACACTACGAGGTTGCGCCACAGGACGGGATCGTCGGCGAGCCACTTTAGGCGCCAGCAGGTCTGGCCGCAGCGCACGACAGTCACGGCCCTGTTTGTCGCCGCGAGGATCAAGAGCACCACCGTGTCGGGCAGCGCAGCCCATGGGCCACTATTTCGAAGCACCGCAACGGGCACACCACAGAGGGTCCCGTCCCCATCGCACGATGTCACTGTTGTACTGTCCTCGACATCCATCGTAGGTCGGCAGGTATACCCCTTTTGGCGGACGATGGCTTTGTGCCTGCTGGCTGCCTTTTTCAGGCAAGTGGACAAAACAGTGGGTCTATGCTCCGATCACGATGGTCGGCGAATCGCAGGGCAGGCCGCCTCGGTGCCCGTCGGCTGCACGCGCGCCTCGTGTGACCACCACAACGGCGCCCTGCTTGGCAGTGTTGGTTCGGGACACAAATGCAGTGGACCATGCTTTGCGATTGGTCGTTTCCTTTAGAGTGCGGCAGATGGTGCGAGTTTGCCGGTCAGAACGGCGCACTCTGTGCCAAGGTTGCCAATGGGCATGGCAAGTTTGCGATCCTTTCAAGTTTTCTGTGCCCAACGCCATCCAGAGAGAGAGAGAGAGAGAGAGAGAGAGAGAGAGAGAGAGAGAGATAGTGACAAAATGACCGGGACCGGGACTCGCTGGCGAAGTCGGTTTGGGCTAGACTCCCCAAACTTGTTTTCCGCATTACTCGGCCCCTCTTTCCGCGGCGAGCACGGCACCGTATGGGTGGTGCGACATTGCCATGCACGTACAACATCGACCCTCACCAAGTCGTGGTGCGCGTCATTCCCCAGGGATACTTTGCCGTCCAGCCTTTTCGTCCGCGTTGTACCTGACGTTTGCGTTACGTCACAATACGCTCTTATATATTGGGAACACTGTCAAAGTAGTTGTTGGTCAGCGGCACGGCATGGGTTTTGTGTGTGTGTGTGTGTGTGTGTGTGAGGCGCAAAGACAATGTGTTTTTCAAGATAATCAAAACAAGACACAGGCCTTTGGGGGCTGAGCGCGCTCGGCATCTGTGCAAAATGCGCAGCGTGGTGCGTCCCTGTCTGATGAATGCAAGGGCACCCCGTGGGTCCACTCGCCCGTGCACGAGCGACCGTTTGCCATCGACGTCACGCCGTGTCCGTGCCTCTTGCCAGCATGCATGTGGCCCACGTAGCGCGAACCGTTGGGCCACAAGAGGGTCCCATGGCCGTGCGCCTTGTTGGCCACCCATTCTCCCTCATAGACATCTCCACTGGAAAAGACGATACGCCCCTGGCCCTCGATCCTGTCACGATTCATGTGGCCCTCGTAGCGCCTGCCGTCGGGCCATATGTAGATGCCCGGGCCGTGCATCGCGTCGCCGTGCCATTTGCCCTCGTAGACCTGGCCGTTGGCATAGTGCATGACACCATTGCCGTGCCTTTGGCCCTCGCGCATGTCGCCCTCATATCGGTTGCCGCCGGCATAGGCAAAGGCGCCCACGCCGTGGGGCTTGTCGTCTGCCCACTGGCCCCTGTAGACACCGCCGTCCGCATAGATGGCTATACCGTGGCCGTGGCGCACGCGGTCACCGCGCATGGACCCCTCGTACCGCGACCCGGCGGCGCACACGTGGACGCACGGCCCGCACGGTCGGTCGTCGTGCCACGCGCACATCAAAACATCGCCATTGACATAGTGCATCGTACCCAGAGGGCCATGGCGCAAGAGTCCCTTGATGGGACCCTCATAGCGGTTACCGTTTGCGTACTCCAGGGTGCAGTGTCCGTGGAGCCGACCCTCGTGCCATTTGGCCTTGTAAACATTGCCGTCGGCCGAGGTAAAGATGCCCCTGCCGTGCTCGAGGCCGCGTTGCATTTGGCCCTCGTAGCACCTCCCATCGGACCACGCAATGTCAGCGTGCCCTTGCATCATGCCGTCGGCCCATAGGCCCCTCCGGGTGCACGAGGCATCGTCCACGGTTAGTACGCCATGTCCGTGCCGCTTCCCATGCTGCGTGCGCCCTTTGTAGGTGGTGCCGTCGCGTGCACATTCGTAAACAACCTGACCGTGAGGCCTTCCCTGGGACCACTCGCCTTGGCACACGTCACCATCGGCGTAGCGCATTGTGCCCTTGCCGCTACGCGCGCCTCTCGAAAGGCGGCCCTCGTAACGGTCGCCGTTGGCGTATTGCCAGACGCCACGCCCATGAGGTTTGCCATCGGCCCATAGACCCTCGTAGGTGTCGCCGTTGGCATAGAGCATGGAGCCCCTACCGTGCGCCTTGCCTCCCTGCCTGTCGCTCGCGTAAAAGTCGCCATCGGCGCTCGTGAGAAAGCCGTGGCCGCTCTGCTCGTCGCACGCAAGGGCGACCTTGCATTTCCCTTGATCGAGTCGGCACGCAGCGGGGTCGTCGCATCCGTGGGGTATGCCGTCCACCCACTTGCCCACAAGGACCTTGCCATTGGGGAGAGTCAGGCGGCCGCGTCCGTGGGGCTTGTCGGCGCGCATATCGCCCTCGTACCGCTTCCCATCGAACCACAGATAGGTGCCTCTGCCATTCTTTTTGCCATCGGTCCACTGGCCCATGTAGACCTTGCCCTTACCGCCCGCGTGATAGTGGAGGACGCCGTAGCCGCACTTGACGCCGGCACGCATCTGGCCCTCGTAGACGTCACCATCGGCCCACCGAAAGGTACCCCTGCCGTCCATCACACCGTGCGACCAAGAGCCGTCGTAGCGTGTGCCCTTGGCCTTGTCGTCATAGTGTCCCATCCCGTGGCGCAGTCCCTCATGCCACTCGCCCTTGTATCGGCTCCCGTCGGGCCACGCGTAGACACCCCGCCCGTGGCGTTTGTCGTTAACAATATCGCCTTCGTAGCTGGCACCCGACGGATAGGTTATGACGCCCTGGCCTGTAGCACGATTGTTACGCCACTGGCTCGTGCAACGCCTTCCGTCGGACCACGTGTTGGTACCCGTCCCGTTCAACATATCGTTGGCCCAGTCGCCCTCATAGGATTCGCCATCTTCGTATACCATTTTGCCTCTGCCGTGGCGCTTGCCGGCGTGCATGTCGCCCTCATAGCGGCGGCCGTCGGGCCACGTACGCACCCCGTGACCGTGAGGCTTATCGTCCTTCCAGTCGCCCTCGTAGGCGCCGCCGCCCCCGCTGGCGGCAAACGTGCACGCGCCCTTGCCACAGCGCACGCCACCATTAAAGTGGCCCTCGTAGCGCTCGCCCTCGATCGACGTGTAGATGCCCAGACCGTGCTCCCTTCCCAACGTCCACGCACCCGCGTAGGTGGCGCCGTTGGCGTAGGTCATCTCACCCTGATGGCGTTTGCCTGCTATCAGGTAGCCCCTGTAGCGCACGCCCCTCGAGGGAGGCGCGTCCCAACGCGACCACCCATCGAACCAGTCGCCCCCGTAGGTCTTGCCCTCGGGTACGCGCACGGTGCCGTCGCCGTGCATGAGACCATTGAACCAGCTACCCTCGCATATCAGCCCCGATGTATACGTGTAGACCCCGGAACCACATTCCTTGTCCGAGCGCCAGTCGCCCACATAGATGCTTCTGTCGGCGTGCGTCATGGTGCCCTGACCGTGTCGCATGCCCCCTACCCAGTCGCCCGTATAGTGGGAGCCGTCTGGCCACGTTTGCGTGCCCTCGCCGCACTTGGTAGTGTCGAGCCATCCACCATCGTAAACGATACCGTCGGCAGACGTGATCCTGGCCCTGGTACCGTCGTCGGTCCACGTGCCCGTATAAACAGTGCCGTCGGCATAGGTCAGCGTGCCCTCGCCGCACATCTTGCCCCGCGCCCACTGGCCCTCGTAATGCATTCCCGACGCCATCCATTCCCGGGTCCCCAACCCGTGGTGCGCATCATCGATCCATTCACCCGAAAAGACGCCGCCGTCCGCATACAAGAGGCAGCCCGTGCCGTGCAGGACCCTCGAATTCCCGTACGTTTGCCCGATATACCACCGTCCGTCGAGCCACAAAACCTTTGTGCCGGCGTATGCCCAAATGAGGTCCGTGTGTCCGCGCCCGTATCGTAGTTTATCGTTCTTTCCGGGCGGGAGGAGCCATGTGCCTGCGACGTGCGCCTGCTGGTCTGAGCAGCGCCTGTACGCTTCTAGAAGCGCGCTCGGCGCGTCGGGCGCGGGGCGCGTCCGATGCTGCGGTTGTATGTGCCTGCTGTACACGTCATACCACATTTTGTCGCCTAGGTTGGATATGACGCGCGTATCGGTATCGGTGCCGTGATAGCAAACGATGCAGAGGGCCCTCCACAGGGTACCTCCCATGGCTGCCCGGTTGACGCGCTTGCATGTTTGCGCGCACCGGGCGATCGTGCGGGCGTCGCCACTGGCCACCAGGACAAGGCGCAGCAGGTCGGTGGGCAAATTGTCTAATCTCCACATTGTCGTCCTTTGCCGTTTGCGTGCGTGTTGTTTGTATGTGGGCGAGGGCGGTTTCGTGGTAGATGGTGAATATTGTTCCAGCCTTTCTACGGGTTTGAGCACATGCCGCTACTAAAATTAACACTGCTGACCAATTGCCGACGTTTTCTGTCAGCCAGCCATCGGCACGACGAATTGGTCATGAGGATGCCGGTCATAGGTCAACCTAAAACGACGTCGGTTATGGGAACCGCCCTAAATGGCCCCGTTTGGGAGGCACGGCATCGATGTGCAAAAGGCCGCCAGCGGCCGGCTAACCGATCCCTGTGAAAGCTACCGTTGCACTTTAGATCCTATCTTTGATGTTCTCCCTTTCAAGTCAATGCTGAACCAGTCACCAACGTTGACCTTGCCCCGTGAGTTATTTTATAGGGGTGGCATTTCGAGTGTCATGCACAAGTGGTACATGTGGAAAGATGTCTTTGTTGCGGTCAAAACAAGATACAGGTGTTTGGGCGTTGGGCGCGGTCAGCACCTGTGCAAAATGCGCAGTATGGTGCGCTCCTGTCAGGCGAATGCCAGGGCAATCCATGGGTCCATTCGCCCCTGCAGGATCGACCGTCTGCGCGGATCACCGTCCCTTGGCCGTGCCTCTTGCCGCCACGAATCTCGCCCTCGTAGCGCGCTCCGTTGGGCCACAAGAGGGTGCCGCGACCGTTGGCCTCGTTGTCGATCCATTGGCCCCGATAGACCTCGCCGCTGGGAAAGACGATTTGTCCCTGGCCGTGCATCCTGTTTTCATGCATTTGCCCCTCGTAACGGCGTCCGTCGGGCCACAAATAGATGCCCTGGCCCTCCATTGCATCGTCCCGCCAGTCGCCCTCATAGGCCTGGCCATTGGCGTAGCGCATGACGCCGCGACCGTCCCTGAGCCCCCCGCGCATCTGGCCCCGGTACCTGCTGCCGCTCGCATAGGTACAGGTGCCCACCCCGTGGGGCTCGTCGTCGGCCCACTCGCCCTCGTAGACACTGCCGTCGGTGTAAACGATGGTGCCGCGTCCGTGTCGCGTGCGGTCATCGCGCATCAAACCCTCGTATCTCCACCCGGCGCGCACATAGATGCACGTTCCATGCGGTGTGTCGTCGCGCCATGCGCACGTCAGGCTATCCGATGGCGCACTCCCATAGGACATGGTACCGCAAGGGCCATGGCGCTTCATGTCCCTGAATTGACCTCTATAACGGTCACCGTTGGCATACCTCAAGGTGCAATGCCCGTCGGGTTGGTCACGCTTCCACCTGCCGGCGCACACGTCCCCGTTGGCCAGTGTCAGTGTGCCCTTGCCGTGCTTGAGGCCATCCTTCACCTGGCCCGTGTAGCGACTGCCGTCGGTCCATACGATGGCTGCGTGCCCCTGTATCTCGCCGTCGACCCACACCCCCTTGCATGTGGTCAGAGGATCGTGCATGACCCATTCGCCCCTGCCGTGCCGCTTGCCCCGTCGCATACGGCCCTTGTAGGTCGCCCCCGCCGATTCGTAGACGACCCACCCGTGGGGCCTTTTATCGTGCCACTCGCCCCGACACACATCGCCGTTGGCATACCGCATTGCGCCCCTAGAGAGCGCGCCCTCTTTCACGTGGCCCTCGTAGCGGTCCCCATTGGCATACTGCCAGACGCCACGTCCGTGAGGTTTGCCGTCGGCCCATAGGCCCTCGTAGGTGTCGCCGTTGGCATAGAGCATGGAGCCCCTGCCATGCGCCCTGCCATCCAACCTATCGCCGGCGTAAAAGTCACCGTTGGTATACTTGATAAAGCCGTGGCCGCCTTGTTGGTCGCAGTCGAGGGGCGCAGCACACTGGCCCTCTTTGAGGGTGCATCTGGCAGGATCGCCGCATCCGTGAAGCACACCATCGATCCACTGGCCCACATAGGCCTTGCCGTTGGGGAGGGTCACGCAACCGCTTCCATGAGGCTCGCCCCCGCGCACGCCTCCTTGATACCGTTTGCCATTGAGCCAGACATAGGTGCCAGTGCCGTCTTGTGCGTCGTCGCTCCAGTCACCCATGTAGATCTTGCCCTCACCCTCTGCGTGGTAGTAAAGGGTACCGTGTCCGTGCTTGACGTCGGCGCGCATCTCGCCCTCGTAAACATTGCCATTGGCCCAGCGAAAGGTGCCCCTGCCTTCCATGGTGTCCTCGGACCACGAACCATTATACGACGACCCCTCGGACTTGTCCTCCATGTGGCCTTGCCCATGGCGCTGCCCCTTTTGCCACTCGCCCTCGTACCGGTCCCCGTTTGTCCATCTATAGACGCCGCTACCGTGACGCTGATTGTCGGCAAAGTCGCCGTCGTAGGTGGAGCCGTCCACATAGGCCATTGCGCCTCGGCCACACGCGCGCCCATGGCACAGTTGGCCAACGTAGCGTGACCCGTCGGGCCAGGTCTTTGTGCCTGTTCCGTGCATCCTGTTGTCGGCCCACTCGCCGTCGTAGGTCTCACCATTGGGGTGCATAGTGATGCCCTTACCGTGGTACCTTCCCGCGCGCATGTCGCCCTCGTATCGGTGGCCATCGGTCCATACATCAACGCCGTGGCCGTGGGGCTTTCCGCTGGCCCAGTCGCCGGCATAGGTGTCCCCGCCGAGGTACGTCATGGTACCCTTGCCGTGGCGTTTGCCTTGATGCATGTCACCCTCATAGCGTCGACCGTCGGGCCACGTGCGCACGCCGTGACCGTGAGGCCTGTCGTCGCACCAGTTGCCCTGATAGGTGCCACCGCCTCGGTCATCGGCAAATGTGCACACGCCTTTGCCCTTGCGCAGGCCGCGGTAAAAGTTGCCCTCGTAGCGCTCGCCCTGGGCAGACACGTAGATGCCGCTGCCGTACTTGCTCCCGAGAACCCACCAGCCGATGTAGGTCGACCCATCGACATAGGTCATCTTGCCCTTGGTGCGCCGGTAATTGAGCAGGCTGCCCTCGTAGCGCACACCCTTGGAGGGGCACGAGGCAGACGCGATTTCATTAAACCAGCCGCCCTCGTAGGTCTTGCCCTCGGCGACGCGCACCGTCATGTCGCCTCGTGTCTTTGAGGCAACCCATGTGCCCGTAAAGACGAGGCTCGATGTTTGGGCATAGACGCCCGGTCCGTGTTGTAGGTCGTTGCGCCATTCGCCGTCGTGGGTGCTCCCATCGGCGTGCGTCATGATCCCGTGACCGTTCCTTTTGCCGCCCGACCAGTCGCCTTTGTAATGGGACCCGTCGGGCCATCGTTGAGTGCCGTGACCGTGCCTGGCGCCATGGAGCCATCCGCCCTCGTAGGATGTCCCATCGGGAGACGCAATCGTCGCTTGCGTGCCATCGGCCCACGTACCCGTGTAGACCGTGCCGTCAACGTCGGTCGCCGTGCCGGGCCCTTCCATCTTGTCCCCGACCCATTGGCCCTCGTGCCGTGCACCCGAGGCCCACTCGTGCGTACCAAAGCCGTGACGCTCCCCGTGGAGCCACCGACCGCGAAATACGCCACCGTTGGTATCCAAGAGACAGCCCTTGCCGTGCATTTGGACGCCTTGGTCCCAGCGTATTTGCCCAATAAACCACTGGCCATTGACCCATATGACGTGCGTGTGCCCGCGCTGGTATGGCAGCCTGTTGCCACCGTCAGAAGTAAGGTGCAGCGTCGCAAACGCACGCTCGTGTTGGGCGAGGCACCGTCTATAGGCCTCTAGAAGCGCATCGGGCATAGAGCGCATGGGCCGCCGTTTGCGCAGCGGTCGGACGCGTCCGCGATACATGTGGTACCACGCATCGTCCCTCTGGTCGGCACGGACAATTTGCCTGCCCCCGCCAACGCCCTTGCCGTGCACGATACAAATGGCTCTCCACAGGGTCCCTCCCTTGGCCGCCCGGTAAGCGTGCTTGCACGTCTGTGCGCATCTGACGATCGCGCCGACGTTGCCGCTGGCTGCCAGCACGAGACGCAGCAGATCGATAGGCAGCCGGTCCAGTCCCTCTGTCGCCATTCTGGAACGTGTGTGCGCGTGCGTGTTCTTGGATGTGCGTATGCGTGTATGTCTTTGCACCAAAACGCTAGGAAACCACTAGTCCCCAGAGTTTTTATCCCATTGGATGTTTTCACTCTCTGCCTAGTGCCCATTACCGAAAACATTGGACAAAAACCAATAGTCGCATTGTAGCCCAAACAACCAGGTTCTTGGCAGTGGGTGCGCCCAACATTGCCCGGCTGTGTGGAATGGTGGCACATCCAAACGCGCCCTCTATTGGTCGACCCTTCTGGGAGCATTTCATTTAGCGTGACTTTGCGTGTTTGTGAGTGCGTAGAGTCACCGAAAGTCACGCAAAATGAAACCACCCACTACTGGCAAATGATGTGTGCAAGGCAGAGTCATGACAGAGACACCTCAGGGTTATGATCCAAAGGTGCTCTACCTGCTTGGACGTCTTTACGAGAGCACCAGGACAAGACGAAATTCATAACAGTCGATGCTCTCTAGCAAACGGTGCGCGGCAATCGTCATCCACGCCAGGCGGGCAATCTGACACGTCCCTGGGGTGGAGTGGCCTATCGTGGAACCGCTTGCGCCCCTGTGAGAGCGCACTGAAACGTGCGCCATGACTAGTGCTGGCTAACGGCTCGGCGTTGTCTCACAAAATGAGGATTTAACCAGACATAGTAGGGAGGCCAAGCGTGGATTTGGTGGAGACAAGCCGATCGGCTAGCCGTTAGCCACCATTAGCCATGACTTTTGCGATCCTATTCTTTGATTCAGAGCATTTGCCCCACACAATGAGCGCTGTTGGGAAGGGTATACATGATACGACTCTATACCTCGTTGACCCGCTGTTTGTTCTCGTGGTCGTTGCCGTCAGTGTGTTGCATCGCCAGCGCGCGTGTGCTTTCAATGGTAGCATTCCCCCCCCCC
>Ga0255334_1001070_pt1 | contig 14451 bp, 10 predicted proteins | sample EtOH5_35cm_T3_12_FD_202080 | JGI IMG/M metagenome (GOLD analysis project Ga0255334, IMG submission 202080) | Sandy soil microbial communities from University of British Columbia, Vancouver, Canada - EtOH5_35cm_T3_129 | ecosystem: Engineered > Artificial ecosystem > Sand microcosm > Unclassified ...
CATCGGCGGCCCTGGCCATCGGCGCGCTTTCCCTTGCCGGCATCATCGCCGGCCTCTATCCCGCCCGCAAGGCGGCTCTCATGCAGCCCGTCGAAGCGCTGCGTCAGGAGTAGCCATGGTGCACGATCTGCTGGGACAGGCCTACAGCTCGCTGCAGTACAACCGCCGCCGCAGCATGCTCACCATGCTGGGCATGGCCTGGGGGATCGCCACCGTGGTGCTGCTGCTTTCCTACGGCGCCGGCTTCCAGTTGGCCATCGAGAACATTTTCAGCAATTTCGGCGCCAAGCTCATCGGCATCTTCCCGGGGCGCACCTCCATGCAGGCCGGCGGCTCCAAGGCCGGAGTCCAGGTGCGCTTGAAGCTGGAAGACGTGGAGCGCATCTCCACCGCCGTTCCTCTGGTCAAGCACATCTCGCCCATGGTCTGGCTGAATGACGCCAACGTGCAGAAGGACGTCCGCAACTTCAAGTGGGAGGTGGACGGCGTCTATCCCGCGTTCCAGTCCATCCGCAACTTTGACATCGACCGCGGCCGCTTCTTCAACCAGGAAGAGTTCATCGCGCGCTCGCGCGTGGCCGTGCTCGGCTCCGAGGCCAAGACCAAGCTCTTCTCCGGGCAGTTCGCCATCGGCGACAGCATCCGCATCAACGGGCTCAGCTTCGAGGTGATCGGGTACCTCAGGCCCAAGATGCAGGAGGGCAACGACAACGTCAACACCGTGATCTTCATCCCCTTTTCTGCCATCGGCGACTTGAAGAACACCGAGTACATCGACGCCATCTGGCTGGACTACGAGGGCATGGAGTACGAGAAGGTGGAGAACGAGACCAAGAAGGTGCTGGGAACGGCGCACAACTTCGATCCCAAGGACAAGCGCGCCGTCTACGTCGCCAATCTGATGAAGGACCTGACCCAGTTCCACATCATCACCGGCGCCCTGCGGGTGCTGCTGGCCTTCATCGGGACGCTCACCCTGGGCATCGGCGGCGTGGGCCTGATGAACATCATGCTGGTCTCAGTGACCCAGCGGACGCGGGAGATCGGCGTGGAAAAGGCGCTGGGCGCACGCAAGCGCGACATCCTCTTCCAGTTTCTGGCCGAGGCCCTGGCCATCACCTTCGTCGGCGGCCTGTTGGGGATCGTGATCGCTTACACGGTCGCCCTGAGCGTCGGCTCGCTGACCCTCTACAGCGCCATCGCCCAGAACGCAGAAGCGGGCGACGTTCATCTCAGCATCGACCTTGGGACCCTGGCGGTGGCTACCATCATCCTGGCGCTCGTGGGCATCGTCAGCGGCATGCTGCCCGCCATCCGCGCCTCCCGCCTCGATCCCATCGAAGCCCTGCGCTACGAGTGACTTAGCGGCGGAAGCCCCGGGCTTCAGCTCCGGCGGATTGGCACCTGGCCGGCATGGGCTTTCGCCCCGGGCCTTCCTCATGTGTTCCTCTGCGTCCTCTGTGGTTAAATCAGTTCCGTGACCCGCCTCGATCGCGTCCTCGAGCAGCTCAAGCTCTACGAGCATCCTTTGCTCGACTTCGACGCGCGCCCCAGGGGCGAAGCCGTCGAAGTCATCATCCGCTTCAAGGACCCCGCGGTGAAGGTGCATACCTACTACCTCGAACTGCACCCGCGCGACCTCGACCATCCCCAGTTCGAATGGACCTTCCAGCGCCAGCTCTACGACTGCCTGCACGACTACCTGATCGAGATGTTCGTGCGCACGCCGCAGGGCAAGGAGATGGATTTGTAATTTGTGATTTGCAATTTGTAATTTGTAATTGAAACACCAGGGCGCAGGCAGCGGGCGTCAACCGGCGCCAAATTACAAATTATCGATTACAAATTACAAATGACGTTGCGCCAGCGCATCGCCGATGAGATCGCTACCCGCGGCCTCATGCCGTTCTCCCGCTACATGGAACTCTGTCTCTACGAGCCCGGCCTCGGCTTCTACGAGCGCGAGCAGGAGATCTTCGGCAAGGCGGGAGACTTCTACACCTCCAGCGACGTGCACGCCGTTTTCGGGCGCCTGCTGGCGCGCCAGTTCGAGGAGATGTGGGGGGCGCTGGGTTCTCCCGCACGCGTGGAAGTCATCGAGCTCGGGCCGGGTCGGGGCTTGTTCGCTCGCGACGTCCTCGACTGGTCGCGCAAGAAGTTCCCGGAGTTTTTCCGCGCGCTGCACTACCGGCTGGTCGAGCGCTCGGCAGCGCTGTGCGGGCGACTGGCCGAGCGCATGAAAGATGCCATCGAGGAAGGGAAGGCCTCGCTCTCAGATAGTCTCGCGCCGCCACCATCAGAGAACGCGATTCTCTTCGCCAACGAGTTTTTGGACGCGCTCCCGGTCGAGGTGGTCGCAGACCGCGGCCTGTTGCAAGTCGCTCTGAAGGACGGCGATCTGGCGGAAACCTTCGTGCCCGTGCCCCAGGAAGTCCAGGAGTACCTCGACCGCTACTCGGTGCTGCCGGAGGAAGGCGAGCGCGTGGAGGCAGGGTTGGCCGCGATGGAGTGGATGAAGCGGCTGGCCGGCGCCGTGCCCCTCGGCTTCCTGGTCCTGGTGGACTACGGCTACCGCCGCGAGGAACTTCTGGCTGGACGGCACCGCGGTACCGTGGTGGCGGCGCGGCGGCACCAGCTCAGCCGCAATCCCTACGAGGCGCCGGGCGAGCAGGACATCACCGCGCACGTCAACTTCACCGCTGTCGCAGCCGCGGGCGAGGCCGCCGGCCTGGAAACGCTCGGACTGGTCACCCAATCCCAGTTCCTCATGGGCATCGGCGAAGCCAACCAGTTTGCCGACGCCTTTGCAGACTGCCGCCTTCCCCAGGAGCAGGCCAAGGTCGCCCTCCAGCTCAAGCATCTGGTCACGCCCGCCGGCATGGGGGAGAACTTTCAGGTATTGGTGATGGCACGGGGTGCGGAAGCTGCGGGCCTGAGCGGGTTGAAATTCCGCCGCTAGGTCGAACTTCAAGGAAGGGATGAGGTTCTGGCCGTTCCCGCCTGTTTCTAGCCGCCCTCACTCTGCTTGGAATAAGGGGTCTGCAGGTACTTGCGGGCCTCTTCGAGCGCGCCCTGGGTGTTGTCATTGGTGTTGAGGGCGCGGCGATACTCGTTGACGGCGCGCTCGCGCTGCCCGGTGAGGTCGAAGATCTTGCCCAACTGCACGTAGCTCCACACTTCGGTCCAGCGGGGCTCGTTGTCGCCCCCGGCGGCCTGGCGATAGGAATTGGCGGCGGCCTGGTAGTTGCGCTGCAGGAAGAAGATCTCGGCGATGCGGTAGTGGGCCAGGGAGCTGTTCTTGTTGGTATCGAGCGCCTTCTGGTATTCCCGCAGGGCTTCCGCGAGGTCGCCCTGGGCCGCTAGTTGCTGCCCCCGCAGGATGGAGACGCGCACCTTCAAGTCGCTCGAGTTCTTGAGCACGTGGCTGCCGGGATCGAGCGAGATGTGCCGCGGCTTGCCGAAGGTCTCCACCACGTAGGGCGAATTGGTGCCGACCACCTCGATGCGCTTGGTCTCCGTCTTGCCGTCGGTGTCGATGCGCAGCTCCACCGGCATGCGGAACAGGTCCAGGTCCTGCGAGATCTCGCCCACCACGCGGAAGCCCTTGGCGGTGCGGAAGACGGTGTACTTGTTGTGGAATTCGGGAGCGCCGGTGGAGTTGATCCACTGGGAGAAGAAAGCCTGGAGCGACTGCCCGTAGGCGAACTCGGCGATCTTGCGGAAGTCGTCCACGCTGGCGGATTTCTCGTTGAACTGGGTGGCGAAGGTGCGCAGGGTCTGGTCGAACTGCTTGTCGCCGATGATCCAGCGCAGCATGTGCAGGATCATGGCGCCCTTGTCGGTGACCAGCGACTGGAACTCGGGAGAGAAGGTGTTGAGCCGGCCGACGCCGGAGAGCGGGATGTTGTCGTAGGCCAGCGCGCCCACGGAGATGTCCTTCATCACTTCTTCAAACGCCGCCTGCCCGGCGGCCCACTCCACGTAGCGCGCCTCGGAGTAGCGCGAGAAGCCGTCGCTCAGCCAGGCGTCTTCCTGGCGCGCCGGGCTTACCCGCATTCCCCACCACTGCCGTGCCACCGCGTTGGCCAGCAGCCGGTAGTTGGTCTTTTCCTGGATGGCGCGCGAAGCCAGCCCCGCGATCTCCGGCGCCCACGCCGTAGGCACCGTGTCGTCGGGCAGTTCGACCACATACAGGTTGTAGGAGACCGCCGGGCCGTAAACGGAGGAGAAGTACTCGAACTCCTTGCCCGCCGTCTCGCCGTAGGCCTGTGCCTGGGCCTTATGGTTGGGTTTGAAGTACACGCGGATGTTCACGCCGCCCTGGGTCACCGTGGTCTCATCGAAGCGGCCGGCCAGGATGGTTCCCGGGAAGCTGGGCTTGTCCCACGCGAAGTAGTGCGTGCTTTTGCCCACACCGCTGGCGGCAGAGGCGGCCGGAATACGGGCCCCCGCGCGTCCCGGACGTCCCGGGGCCGCGGCTGGCGCGGATAGCGCGGAAAGCTCCGCCGGAGCGCTGCTGGTGCGGCCGCTGCCCAGGACCGTCATCCCCGCCGGCACGGTGATGGCCAGGGAAGCGGTGAAGCGGTTGGTGTTGTATCCCACCATGGGAAACCAGCGCCCGGCGTAAAGCAGATAGGAAGTGTCGTCGCCGATGTAGGCCAGCTTCAGGCCCTCTACCGGGCTCTCGTCCACGGACTGCAGGACGCCTTCGTAGTCGAAGGTGAGGGAAGTGCTGGCGCCCTTGCTCAGGCCGTCGGGCAGGGCCACGCGGACGGTGGAATCCTGGGTGACGCGTTCGGCATTCAGGGTGCGGCCGCTGGCGTCGGTCACCTTGGTGACGCGCAGGGCGTTGTGCAGCTCGAAGGTGGCGACGCTGATGTCATCGAGCGCGGTAAACTTCACCCGCGCGTGCGCCAGCAGCTTGTGGCTCGCCGGCACCAGCTCGGCGGAGATGGCGTAGTCGTCCACGCGCAGGCGCGGCTTCTCCGCCGCGGGCGCCAGGAGCGCCACCGCCAGACAAAAAGTCACGCACCCCAGGGTGCGTGTCGCGCTCAGCGCCCGTCTTGCCATTGCCATGCTCTTGTTCTCTCCCACAGCCCTTTCCATAGATGGGTCGGACCGAGCAAAGGATGCACCCGTCGGCTACTTCGGCGCCTGCAGGGCGCGCCATACGGCTTCCGCGGCCCGGTCGGCGGCCGTGCCGGTCTCCCCGGCAGGCCGCAGGCGTGCCCTCACTCCCGCCAGCGCACCCTTCATTTTCTCACGCGCCGGGCCCTCGGCCAGGATTTCCCCCAACTTTGCCGCGACCCTCTCCGGCGTGAAATCGGACTGGATCAGTTCGGGCACCACCTGCTCCCCGGCGATGAGGTTGGGCATGGCGACGAAGGGCACCTTGACCAGATGGTGCCCCAGGGCCCAGGTAAGGGCGGAGACGCGATAGACCACGACCATGGGCGTGCCCGCCAGCGCCGCCTCGACCGTGGCCGTGCCGCTGGCCACCACGGCGGCGCGAACGTGTCGCAGGGCCGCCGCGGCTCCCTCCACCACCGTCAGCTTCAGCCCGGTGCTGCGCAGCTTGCCGTCCAGCCAGGAGCGCTCCAAGGTGGAGGCCGCCGGGACGACGAACTCGAAATCTCCCTGGACTCGTCCCGCTCCGGCGGCGAGCGCCGGCAGGTTCATGGCTACTTCTTTCTTGCGGCTGCCGGGGAGCAACGCGATCCACTGCTTTGCCGGATCCAATCGGTATCGGGCGGCGAACTCTTCCCGCGAACCACTGGGCGGCGGCGCGTCGGCCAGGGGATGCCCCACGTACTCGGCGTCCACGCCGCGGTCGCGGTACCACTTTTCCTCGAAGGGAAAGATGACCAACGCCTTCCTGATCCACTGGTGGAATCGCCGCACGCGGCCTTCCCGCCAGGCCCAGAGTTGCGGGCAGACGTAATAGATGACGGGCACGCCGCGGTCGTGCATCGCTCGAGCCACCTTGAAGTTGAAGGCGGGGGAGTCGAGGACGATGGCGGCGTCGGGCTTGCGCTCGTCGGCGGCGCGCACCAGGCGGCGGAACTCGCGGTAGATGCCCGGCAGGCGGGAGACGATCTCGGTGATACCCACCACGGAGAGCGCGCGCGCGTCCACCACGGTGTCGCAGCCGGCGGCGCGCATCGCTTCGCCGCCCACGCCGAAGCACTCCAGCTCCGGCACCCGGCGCCGCAGCGCCTCGATCAATCCCGCGCCGTACATTTCGCCGGAAGCTTCCCCGGCCGAGATCAGCAACCGCATCAGGGCGTGGCCGCCTTCTTGGTTTCGGACTCCGAATCTCCGATGCCGAGGTAGGGGTTGTAGAGGTACTTCTCCGGGGTGTCGAAGAGGCCGAAGTGGCGCTTGAGAATGACGATGGGATCGAAGAACCAGGCGCCCAGGGGCAGCTCCTTGTCGTCGAGATCGATCCAGTTCCAGGGCGCGGAGGCGGCGTTGGGACGCAAATAATCGCCGCGGATGGCCGCGCCGACCTTCCCCAGCGCGCAGGCTGGGCGCCGCGCCCCCGGCACCGCGCAGAAGCGGTCGCCGAAGTCCACCACCGTGCCGAAGGTGAGGTTGGGATCGCGCGGCTCCTGCGCCCGCTTCCACCAGGTCTTGGCGATGGGGACGAGCTCGTAGGTCGCGGTGTCGCCGCTCACGCGCGAGAACTCCAAGGGCTTGCCGTAGCGCAGCACCAGGATCGGTTCCTCTGCCGAGCTCTCCTCATCCCTCCAGGCGTGGATGCCGTGCTTCTGCGACTCGATGTAAAGGATGGGGTGGCCGCCTTCCAGCTTCAGTTGCTGGCCGCGCTCGCCGGAGGTGATGCGCAGGTTCCCGGCCGCGGTGCTCAGCGAGCGCAGCAGGTGGTTGTGCGCCACCGTCTCCATGGCCACGGCTTGCGGGCCGCCCTGAGTCCATTTGTCCACGATCACCAGCGCGCCTTCCAGGTCGTTCTCGTGATTGAACTCGACCTCCTTGCGCGCTCCCCCGCCGATGATCTCCTTGTACTTGTCCTGGAGCTTGTCCAGGATGCTGTCATAGCTCGACTGCACGACCGACCAGTCGCGCGGGTGATAGACGGCGTAGTGGATGAAGTAGTGGTCCTCGCTCTCGATCACCGAGTAGTAGACGTAGGACCAGAGCTTGTACTTGGAGTCGGCGGCGTTGGCCCAGTTGTTGTTGCCCTTCCAGTCGCCGTCGAAGTCGAAGTTGGTAGGATAGTCGAAGCGGTGCTCCTCGGCGGTTCCTGCCATGCGTTGATGCAGCACGGGAGCAAAGCGCTCAGCGATGTCGCGCATCTCCTTCTCGCGCTCGGTCATGCCTGGCCCCGGGGCTTGCGTCGGGGGCGGGGTTGCCGGCGTTGGCGCCGCAGCCGAAGAGGAATCTCCCTCGTTGAACTCTCGGATCGGCCTTGCCGGCGGCCCCTGGGGTTCGGAGGAGGGCGCCGGCGGCGGCGCCGCCGGGCCCTGCTGTGGTTGCGGCTGCGGCGGCACGTAGGGTGGCGACCAGTCCTCCTGCGCGGCGGCCGGAGCGGCGAATGCCAGGACGAGGATGAACACAGCAGGGAGACGGGACATGGGAGATTGGATGCGCCGCGCCGCTCGGGCGTGTGTGCCTAATCGTCGGCGCTGACCGCGACTTCCTGGTCCTTGTACTGCAACTGATAGAGCTTCCAGTATATACCGCGCTGCGCCAGCAGCTGCTGATGCGAACCCACCTCGCGCACCCGCCCCTTGTGCATCACGATGATCTTGTCGGCGCGCTGAATGGTGGAAAGCCGGTGGGCCACGATCACAGAGGTCCGCCCCTCCACCATGCGGCTGAGCGCGTCGCGGACGCGGAACTCGGTCTCGGTGTCCACGCTGGAGGTGGCTTCGTCCAGCACCAGGATGCTGGGCGCGTGGGCCAGGGCGCGCGCGAACGAGATCAACTGCTTCTGCCCGGTGCTCAGCGTGCTGCCGCGCTCCAGCACCTTCTCGTGGAAGCCGCCGGGCAGGGTGCGGATGAAGTCGGCGACGTTCACGTCTTCGGCCGCCTGCTCCACGGCGGCGTCCCCGATCCACGCCGACCCCAGCCGGATGTTGTCGCGCACCGTGCCGCTGAACAGGAACGGGTCCTGCAGCACCACGCCGAAGCGCCGGCGCAGCCCGTCCAGGTCGAGCTCGCGGATGTCCACGCCGTCCAGCCGGATCGCGCCCTTCTGGATATCGTAGAAACGCACCAGCAGGGAGATGATGGTGGTCTTGCCGGCGCCGGTGTGGCCCACGATGGCCACCGTCTCTCCCGGCTCGATTACGAAGGAGACATCCCGCAGCACCCAGTCCGGCTCGCCCGGCTTGGCCGGCTCGGCTCCCTCTTTCTTCTCGGCGCTCTCCGCGGCGGAAGGCTGAGCTCCGTCGGCCGGCATCGGCACCGTGCGATAGGCGAACCATACGTGGTCGAACTCGATGCGCCCCGGGCCATCCGGCATCAGGGGCGAGGGCGGCGCGGTGATCTCCGGCTTGGTGTCCAGCAGCTTGAAGATGCGCTCGCCGGAGGCCATAGCCGACTGCAGGATGTTGTATTTTTCGCTCAGGTCCTGGATGGGCCGGAAGAAGCGCTGCGCGTACTGCATGAAGGCGGTGAGCACGCCCAGGGTCACCGTGGCGCGGATCACTTCGTTGCCGCCGAACCAGATGACGCTGGCGATGGCCACCGCCGAGAGGATTTCGATCACCGGGTAGTAGATGGCGTGGGCCAGGATGGCGTCCTTGAAGGCCTCCATGTGGGTGGCATTGATCTTCTCGAACTTCTCGTAGGCACGCTTCTCGCGGTTGAACAATTGCAGCACCACGATGCCGCTGACGTGCTCCTGCAGGTAGGCGTTGATGCGCGCGATGGCCACGCGGATGCGCCGGTAGCTGTCGCGCACATATTTGCGGAAGATCATGGTGGCCCAGAAGATGAGCGGCAGCACCGCGAAAGTGATGAGGGCCAGCCACCACTGCATCTTCAGCATGATCACCAGAATCCCCGCCAGCACGAAGATGTCCTCGAAGATGGCCACCACGCCCGCGGTGAACAGTTCGTTCAGCGCGTCCACGTCCGTGGTCACGCGGGTCACCAGCCGCCCCACCGGGTTCTTGTCGAAGAAGCCCAGGTGCATGCCCTGCAGGTGGCGGAAGATCTGGCTGCGCAGGTCGAACATCACCTTCTGCCCCGTCCATTGCATGAAGTAGGTCTGGGCGAAATCCAGGAAGAAGCCGATGGCCAGCAGGAAGACGTAGATCCCGCCGATCTGCGCGATGCCGGTGAGCGGTTCTGGACTGAGCCAGCGGTCGAGCAGCGAGCCCGCTCCCGGCGCGTCCGAGTGCACAAAGTATTTGTCGATGGCGACTTTGGTGAGGTAGGGACCCAGAACGTCCGCGCCCGCCTTGAGCACGATGGCTCCCAGCGCGATGAACACCTGCCACTTGTAGGGGCGCAGATAGGTGAGCAGCCGCCTCATCAGGCGGCTGTCATAGGCTTTCCCCAGTACGTCTTCTTCGTGCATGCTGGCTGCCATCCGACGCTACTTAGAGACTATCGTATCGGAAATCTCCGGGGAAATGGCGGAGAGGCCCACCCCGTCCATTGTCTCCCCACCCGCCGGGGAGTACCATACGCGCGACTCTCACTCCGGCCTCAGTAATCGGGACTTCAGGGACCAGATTCGATCCGGTGCGCGCCTGTCTCCCAGCGCGCCCAGCCATGCCGACGCCGCAGGAAGTATCGGAACCCTCCGGATCTGCCGAGGACCTGACCGGCAGAACCGTGGGGCGCTTCAACATTCGTGCCCGTCTTGGACGCGGCGGCATGGGTGAGGTCTACCGCGCCGAAGACACTAAGCTGAAGCGGCCCATCGCCCTCAAGCGCCTGGCCTCGCACCTGCGCGCCGACCCGCGCTTTCGCCAGCGCCTGCTCAAGGAAGCCGAACGCGCCTCGGCGCTCAATTGTCACAACATCGCCAGTGTCTATGACGTGCTGGAAGAAGCGGGCGAGGTCTACCTGGTGATGGAGTACGTGGAGGGCTCCAATCTGCGCCAGCGCCTGCGCGCTCCTCTCGCCCTGGGGGAATTTGTGGAGATCGCCACGCAATGCGCGGAAGCGCTGGTCGCCGCCCACGCCAAGGGCATCATCCACCGCGACCTCAAGCCCGAGAACATCATGCTCACGCCCACCGGGCAGGTGAAAGTGCTGGATTTTGGGTTGGCCAAGCACCTCCCGGTGTTCGATGAGGGCGCCATCACCGCCAGCTTCGAGAGCCGGCCCGTCGGCCCTGCCGGCACTCCCGGCTATATCGCGCCCGAGGCGCTCCTGGACCAGGAGGTGGATGAGCGCGCCGACATCTTCTCCCTGGGTGTGGTCCTGTACGAGGCCCTCTCCGGCTCCCATCCCTTCCGTGCCACCGGCTTCGCGGCGACCAGCGACCGCGTTCTGCACGAGGCCCCCGCGCCGCTTTCCAAGACCAATCCCGCGGTGCCGGCAGAAGTCGAGCGGATCGTGGCCAAGATGCTGGCCAAGGACCGGACGCAACGCTACGCCACCGCCGCGGACCTCTTGGTGGACCTGCGCGCCGTGCGGCGGCACTTGGAGCAGGGTACCGCCCCACCGCGGGCGGCGCGGGAAAGCGCATCGGGCTCCCGCACGCGCCGCTTCCTGATCGCCGGCCTGCTGCTCGCGCTGGCCGCGGCCATCCCCTTGGTCCTGCTGCGCGCGCCGGCGCGCCCCCCGGCGTTCGCCGAGCGCGGTTGGGTGTTGATCGCCGATTTCGACAACTCCGCAGGAGAGGCCCTCTTTGACAAGACTTTGAGCGAGGGCCTGAGCATCGCTCTGCAGCAGTCTCGCTACATCAATGTCTACCCCAAAGAACGCACGTTCGATGCCTTGCGGCGCATGAAGCGGTCCGAGCTCGCCCGCATCGATGAGAGCCTGGGCCGTGAGATCTGCCAGCGGGAGAACCTGCAGGTGTTGCTGGTGGGCAGCATTCAACGCAGCGGGGATGCCTATCGCCTGTCCGTCCGCGGGCTGGAGCCTGCGACTGGGAATCTGCTGTTTGCCGAGAGCGAACGATTCGACCGCAAAGAACAGCTCTTCGAGCGGGTGGATGACCTGGCTCGCCGCGTACGGCAGGACTTGGGGGAATCCCTCGGCGGGATCGGGAACAGCAGCCGTCCGCTGGCAAAAGTCACCACCCGGTCGCTGGAAGCCCTGCAGCAGTACTCCCTGGCCACGGATGCCATGGCGCGGGGCGACACCGAAAAAGTCCAGTCGCTGCTCGAGGGCGCCCTGGCTCTGGATCCCGACTTTGCTTCGGCGCACATGTTGCTAGGGAGCTACTACGGGGAGGTTGTGGGGAAGAACGAACGGGCACTCACCGAGCTGGCCAAAGCCTATGAGCTGCGCCAGGGGACCACCGATGGCGAGCAGCGCCGCATCGAGGCCAGCTACTACGCGGCCCAGGAGCGGTATGAGGAAGAGGCGGACGCCCTGAAGGTGCTTGCGAGTCTCCATCCGGACGATGCCGGCGCGCACCAGAGTCTGGCCATGGCCTACTACGACCTGGGAGACCTTCCCCGCTCGATCGCAGAGTTGCGGCAGGTGATCCGCCTCAATCCTTTCTCGGTGCGCGCCTATTCCAACCTGGTCCTCTTCCTGGCGCGCGCGAGCTCCCCGGAGGAGGCCATCCGGGCCTATCGTGAGGCGGCCCAACGCGGCATCCAGTCCCCGTATTTCTACTGGGGTTTGGGTCTGGCCTTCTTGTCGCAGGGAAAAACGTCCGAGGCTCGCAAGCAATTCGGGCGGCTAGCTGAGGAGGAAGGAGCCTACCGCAGCCTGGGCCAGCTCTACCTGGCCCGCACCTCCATCTACGAAGGAAGGTTGGGCGCGGCCGTCGAGGAACTGCAAGCCGGCATGCAACTGGACCAGAAGCTCTCCGGACAGGGGCTGCAGCTCACTCGCCACTACCTGATGGGGCGCATTTTTCTGCTACGTGGAGAGCGGAGCGCCGCCCGACGTCAAGCTGCGGCCATCCTGACCTTTCCCGAGACTCAACTCCAGGTCAACGACCTTCGGCAGGCCGGGACCCTCTATGCCCAGGCAGGAGACATTCCCGTTGCCCGAAACATCCTTCGCCGCCTCGATGTCCTGCGTGCCCGCACTCCCACTTCCTTCAATGTCACCAGCTTCCACAATCTCGCGGGCGAGATCGCCCTGGCAGAGGGAAGACCCCAGGCGGCGGTCGAATCGTTCCGCTCGGCCGCGTCCCAGTCTCCCCGATTTCTCTCCCACCTGGGATTGGCTCGCGCCTACCAGGCACAGCAGGATTGGGGCCGCGCCCTCACCGAGTGGCAGCAGGTCCTGGGCGCGCCGGGGGAAGTCCTGCAAGATGATTTCCCGGCGGACTGGGTCCTGGCGCAACTGGAGGTTGCCCGCTTGTCGCTTCGGGCGAACGACCTGCAGGCCGCTCGCCGTAACTATCACGGCTTTGTCCGTACCTGGGGAAAGGGCGATGATTTGCCGGTCCGCCGGCAGGCGCGGGCGGAGTTTCAGCACATCGATGAGCTACCAGGCCCACGGCCCGATTGAAAAGAACTTAAAAAAAGGAGGAACAGTGAATCTCTACACAGTGATTGGTATGGCTTGCGTGGATGAGGAGTTCCGGGAAGCGTTGTTCGAGGACCATGTTTCGGCGCTCCAGGAGCGGGGAATCGTCCTCTCGTACCCCTTTGAGCGTGAGGAGCTGCGGAGTTGGACCCTGAAGGCGAACCGAAGCAAGTTGGAGAAAGCCTTCCAGGACTTCCACCATTGCTTCTGCCCTATCCGGCCGTGTCCGCCGGGGGGAGGAGGGATGGGGAAGAGGGGGAGGAGATGAAGGAGTAGGCGGGCTTCAGACCCGCCGCAGCACCAGGGCTGAGTTCTTCGAGCCGAAGGCGATGCAGTTGCACACCGCGTGCTCGATCTGCGCTTTGCGGCCGGCTTCGGGGACGTAGTCCAGATCGCACTCCGGATCGGGCTGGTCCACGTTGATGGTGGGAGGGATCTGCCCGTGGTTCATGGCGGCCAGTGTCGCCGCAACCCCGGCGGCACCGCAGGCCCCCTGGGGATGTCCGATCTGCGACTTCAGCGCCGACATGGGGACTTTGTAGGCGTGGCCGTTGCCCATGGCCAGCTTGAGGGCGCGGGTTTCGATGCGGTCGTTGAGCTGGGTAGAGGTGCCGTGCAGATTGACGTAGTGGATGTCCGCCGGGCCCACGCCCGCCTCCTGCATGGCGATCTGGATGGCGCGCGCCGGCTCCTCACCGCACTCCTGGAGGCGCACGCGATGGAAGGCCTCGCAGGTGGAGCCGTACCCGGCGATCTCCGCATAAACGCGGGCGCCGCGCGCCCGGGCGTGTTCGGAGTCCTCCAGCAGGAACATCCACGCGCCCTCGGCGATCACAAAGCCGTCGCGGTCCTTGGAGAACGGGCGCGAGCCGCGCTCCGGCTCCTGGTTCCACGAGGTGGTGCAGATCTTCATCAGCTCGAAGCCTTTGACGATGCCGAGCGCCAGGGGCGAGTCGGCGCCCCCGGTCAGGATCATGGGCAGCACGCCCGCCTGGATCTGTCGCAAGGCGTAGCCCAGCGCGTCGGTGGAAGAGGTGCAGCCCGAGGTCACCACATGGCTCATGCCGCGCAGGCCGAAGCGCATGCTGACTTCGCTGGAGAGCGTCCCCATGGTCCCGCTGGGGATGGAGAACAGGCTCACCTGCTTGACCTTGCCGTCGAGCCACAACCGATACTGCGCCTCGGAAAAGTCCTGCGCCCCGCCGCCGGTGCCCAGGATCACGCCGATGGCGCGCTTTTCCTCCAGCGACATCGCTGCCGGGTCGATGCCGGCATCGGCCAGGGCTTCGCTGGTGGCGGCGGTGGCCAGCGGCACCACGCGCGAGACGTGCTTGCGCTCGTGCTTGGTCACCCAGGCGCTCTCGTCGAAGTCCGTGATCTCGCCCGCGATCTGCACCTCCAGTTCGCTGGGATCGAAGCGGGTGATGCGGCGCACCCCGCTCTTGCCCGCCAGGATGGCCTGGCAGAAGGCCTGGTTCCCAATGCCGTTGGGGCTGACTGCCCCCATTCCCGTGATGACCACGCGCCGTGACATGAAGGCAGCGATTGTATCTGAGATGTGAAAACCGCGCCTCGCGACTGCCGGGTCGGCCGCGGTGGGATAATGACCCGGTGCCGCTCGGCCTCTACATCTCCGTCCCGTTCTGCAAGACCAAGTGCAGCTACTGCAACTTCGCCTCCGGTGTTTTTTCTCGGGGGCAGTTCGGTCGCTACGTCGAACGGGTGGCCGGCGACATGGCCCGCGCCGGCGAGACCGCAGCCGCGATGGGTTGCCAGTTCGACCGGCGCGTGGATTCCGTCTATCTCGGC
>Ga0255334_1001071_pt1 | contig 14430 bp, 5 predicted proteins | sample EtOH5_35cm_T3_12_FD_202080 | JGI IMG/M metagenome (GOLD analysis project Ga0255334, IMG submission 202080) | Sandy soil microbial communities from University of British Columbia, Vancouver, Canada - EtOH5_35cm_T3_129 | ecosystem: Engineered > Artificial ecosystem > Sand microcosm > Unclassified ...
CCAATATGCTCTCGGTGGTGCCCGGCTTTGCCGTCGCGGTCTTTCGTCTGGGCAACATCACCTACCCCGTGCAGACGCGCGATCCAGGACGCGTACTGCTGGCACCGCGCGACACGATGCCCGCCGTGATGAGCACCACCACGCACTCGATGGGCTGCTACGACTTTTCTCAGATGAGCGCCGCACGCTCCCTGCGCTTTATGACAATCGTCAACATGTACGGCGGCACGGTTGTGCCCGGCTCGCGGTCGTTTATGGCAGCCCTCAACGGCACGCGGTCCATAAGCGCAAGCGGCATCCTGGTGAATGCGCCCGGGACCGATTCGTGGCCCATGATGCAGTGGGACTTTGTTGAACTGCACGCCTCCCCCGCAGTGCCATCGACCATTTCGACGACGACGACGACGACGGCGATGACGGCAGCGGTATCGGGCCCGTCGGGGTCGGCGTCCCAGTGCCGCAAGGTGACCGCGCTGCTCGATTGGATCTATTGGACGCAGACCTCGACGGCGGCCGCGACCATCGCCGGCTTTGATGGCGCCGCCGTCGCCGGACAGGTGTCGTGGCTCCTGCCCTATGTGTTGGCTCTTTTGGCCCAGGTCAACTGCTCGTCATCGGGCGACCCGGCCTTTTCCCTCTACCCGTGCATCTCGTGGATGCCGTCCAACGCCACCACGATGCCCGTTGCCGCCCAGCTTTGCTCGGGACACGGGATCTGCCGTGGGCCCTTGGCCGCTCCCTCGACCCCGGGATCGTTGCCTTCCACGGCAGCAAAAGGAGCCAGAGCGATGTCGTCGGCGACGGCCATGTGCACGTGCCGGGCGGGATGGGAGGGCCTCCAGTGCCAGACGCCGATCGCGTCGCCGTCGCCCTCGCCCTCTGCCAACGCCGTGGCGGTCATGAGCGGTGGCGGAGGCACCGACACCACGGGCATAATCATCGGCGCAACGCTGGGCGGCGTCGCCGTGCTCGTGTTTGTGTGCGCTGCCCTTGTCGTGTCTGCCACCGGCACGTCCATCGTGGTGGCGGTGCGTCGACGCCGAAGCGTCCACCACGAATGGGAAGCCAACGCGAGCGAACTCGAGATTGGCGATCTCATCGGTACGGGCGGCTACGGGCGGGTGCACCGTGCCGTGTGGCGCGGCACCGAGGTGGCCGTCAAGACCCTACCCGCCGATCGCATGATGCGGAGCGCCGTGCGCAACTTCAAGGACGAGATCAATGTCATGATGCGGCTGCGCCATCCCAACATTGTGCTCTTTATGGGCGCCTGCACCAAGCCGCCGCACCTGTGCATCATCATGGAGTTTATGGGACTCGGTTCGCTCTACGAGTTTCTCAACAACAACCACGTCGACCACATCCCGTTCCAGATGAAGGTCAAGATGGCCTCCCAGGCGGCCACGGGCATGCACTTTCTGCACTCGTCGGGCATCGTGCATCGCGACCTCAAGTCCCTCAATGTGCTCATCGACACCAAGTGGAACGTCAAGATCAGCGACTTTGGCCTTACGCGCTTTATCGACGCGGGTTCGCGCGGCAGCAGCAACAGCAGTACGGGTACCAGCGGCGCCGACGGCGACAGCAACGTCGACCGCGACTATGACGACAGCGGCAGCGGTAGCGGCAACCATCCGAACCATCGCCCGCGGAGCAACCGCAGGCATAGAGCGCGCGTGCACACCGGCTTTGGCACCGTCCAGTGGGCGGCACCCGAGGTACTCGATAGCGATATAGGCGAAATCGACTACAAGATGGCCGACGTCTACTCGTTTGGGGTCATCCTCTGGGAGATCCTCACGCGTCGGGTGCCCTACCATGGGCAGAGTCCGACGGCCGTCATGGTGAGCGTCATGCGCGATGACATGCGACCCACCTTTGAGGGCGCGTTTCAGCCCGAGCGCTGCCTGGGCGCACACGAGGCAGCGTTCATGGGCACGGCGGCCGACGATTTTGCCGCGCTGGCACAGGCATGCTGGCAGAGGGATCCATGCATGCGCCCGCCGTTTGTCCATATCATGACCAGGCTCGACGCGATATACGCGTGCGCCCCTCGAAATGGGCGCAGTATACCGAGGGAGGCGGAAGACACCGACGCACGCTCGGGCTCGCACCCCACCGTGACACCCTCCCGTTCCCTATCCGAGCCGCCGGGCGATGGTGCGCACCCGTCGCCGCGCACCCAACCCGCGTTGGACGCCCCACTGGTGATCGATCAGGAGACGACGGCACCTATGCGCCCCACGCTCGGGCGCTACGACAAGGTACTGGCGGCGCTCGCGGTCGACAGCAGACCCATGGGCCTGCGATCGGTGGCCGCCGCAGCCGACATGTCGACACGGTCCCTCTGTGGGTCGTCGGTTCAACTGCTGCGCGCGCTCAGCACACCCGACAATCGGACGAGTAGCGTGACCCAGTGGACGCGGTCGACGACATCCACGACAATGCTCACTGCGTCGGCGGAGCGTCCGCCCCTCGTGCTTCGACTGCCCCTCGCCACCAATGACAGCGACGTGGACTCGCCCGATCGCCATCCATCACCGTCCCCACCATCGCGATGGTCATCCATGAGCGGCGGGCATGGATCCCTAGGCGACCACACCGACTCCCCCACGCAGGCCCCTCTAGCTGAGCGTGAAACTGCGACTCTTCCTGTAGGGCGTCGCTGGTGGTCGCCTTTCCGCAAGGACGCGGCAGCGCCATCTTTCCCGATGCACGCCCAACAACAACAACAGCAGCAGCAGCAGTGGCAACGACGATCGCGACAACAGCAACAAGAGCAACGATGCCAGCCCGACGATGCACGCGGGAAACAAGCACACGTGCGCGAACTAGGACATATGGCAACGGCGGACGCGCGGCTCGTGGTCCTCGTGGTGACAGACATCCCCTCGGCCAACATCCTGTGGACGCGCGTGCCTCGGGCCATGCCCGACACCATCGCTCTGCACAATGGGTTGCTGCGCACGCTGTCCTCTGTGTGCGGGGGACACGAAGTATCGCTCGATGTGCCCTTTGGCGCCGAACGCGATGGCACCCTGTGCATGGCGTTTCCTCAGCCCGCGGATGCCGCTCGATGGTGCGCCGCGGTCCAGCAGGGCCTATTGCAGATCGAGTGGCCCGCCCAGTTGCTCGAGGACCCGCTGGCATGCGCCGAATGGGACGAGCACCGCCTCTTGCATCGTGGGCCGCGCGTGCGTATGTCGATCGACATGGACCACGAGACGGCACTGCGTGACAACAGCCGGCGCCTCCATAGGACGCGCTACGGAGGACCTGCGGCGCGAGGCGCCGTCGGCCTGCTCGTGCGTGCCCACCCGGGTCAGGTGCTCGTTAGCGCGCGCGTCGTGCGCGCCCTCTACGAGGCCGATCATCATCGTCGCCGTCGTCACGCGCAAGATTGCCCGAATGCTGTGGCAGCAAGAGAGACACCTATGGGTCACAACGCGGTAACGATACGCACTCGGCTGGACCAGCCTCTGAGAGCGAAAACGTCTGAATCGCGGCCGGACCGCCGATGGGATCATGTCTTGACCGCGCTCCCCATGAGGGCGCCGGACGTGGACGAGTTGTGTGGCGACGGACCGGAACATATGCAGGGCGATTTCATTGTTGTGCACGCCTCTTGCGATAGAGACTGCCATGCTGTTCCCGAGGCAGTACGCAAGCGAGATAAGGGCAAAGCCATCGCTCACCGCGTGTCTGCTGACGAGGCAAAAGACCATCCGATGGACGCCCTGTCGGACGGGTGCATCCTCCAGATATGCCCCTTGGGGCTCGTGGCGCGCGCGTTTCCGCCCCTCTTGCCTTCTCTGCTCGATCACCGCGGCGGCGGCGACGACGACGACGACGACGCGCATGGAACCGCTCATCGTTTGCAACAGCAACAACAGGGAGGAAAAGCACCGGCCGAGAATGCTTTCATGTCAAGAGAGAGTGCTCTGCCACTGGCGGCCTACTTTGCGCCCTATGGCAAGACCAACGTCGACCAGAGCGTGGGACTGCACCTGATAGCATCGGCCAACATGTGCCCATGGAACATTGACGAGCGCGACGTCACCCTGACGGGAGCGCAGCGAGAGAGGGGCACGTACGGGACCGTGCATCAGGCCCAATGGCGTGGCATCGACGTCGCCGTCAAGCAGTTGACGCAGCAGCACCTGTCCGAGACGGTGGCCAACGAGGTACGGGGCCGCATGGAGCAACTGTGTCGACTGCGCCACCCCAACGTCGTGCTCCTCTTGGGCGCCGATCTGCGCGCGCCTAGACCGTTCCTTGTGTCAGAGTGGGTCTCGGGCACCAACATGGACCGCCTTCTCGATCGCACGGCGCCCGATGCGCTCAAACTGAACAAGATGCAGAGGCTCTCCCTGCTGTACGGAGCAGCACTCGGGCTGAGTCACCTCCACGGTCAGACACCCCCCGTCGTGCACGGCGACCTCAAGCCATCGGACCTCCTCATAGAAGACACCCACACGGGCATGGTCAAGGTGAGCGATTTTGGCATGTCATGCATACGCAACGAATCTGCGGTCGTCACCAGGTGCACCGCCCCCTGTTGGACGGCACCCGAGGTCCTGCAGGGGCACGCGTGCGACGAGCGCGCCGACGTCTATGCGTTTGGCGTCATCATGTGGCAGGCCTGGGCGCGCAGGGACCCATATGCCGGCACGTCGTTTACGCGCATCGTCTCGGATGTGCTCGAGGGGTCGCGCCCCAAGATCCCCAACGACTGTCCGCCGGCGTTTGCTCAATTGCTGCGCGCCTGTTGGGATGGAGCCCCCGAACGACGGCCCACCATGGACCATGTCGTCGACTCGCTGGCCGCCCTGCTCGACCTCATGGGCGAAACCATTGCAGATGTTTGACCACATCTTTTTGGGGACCGTAGGATGTATGGTGTATCTCACTTGTTCCAAATCACTCCTATTCTCAAATGGGAACGATTGTATGATTTACCAGCACCAGGAGGGACGTTTCTTTGGTTCATCGAGAGATGCGCTCTCTACAGTTCCGAAAAGGATATACGAATACACACCCTTTCCTCCCCCACTGCCGATCTCGCGCGGCCCACCCGCTCTTGCGTCCTGCCCTCCCTTTCTCCTCCTCCAATGTCTGCTCGAAAAGAACCCCTTTTGTGTCAGATCAATGCGCCCGCGCCTTTCTGGCCGGATGGGCAGATAGATGGACGCACGTACGACCAAAGAGGCACGCCGTGCAGTAAAGGTTCACTCAAAACGTGGTCAAGGCAAAAGTGGGAGTCCGTGCGCTAGGGACTGCTGTCCTCTCGATCGCCAAACAGGCCCACGGCGCCATTGTCGGTACCGGCACTACCACTGTTGTTGTCGTTGTTGTCATCATCGTCTCTGGGGTACATGTCTGCTTCGGACCAGAACCACGCCTGGCGTCGTTCGGACGAAAATGCCGCGACGCATCGCGCAAAGCACGCGGCTCCCAATACCATGCACTGCTGGTCCTCGTGCTCGGGCGGCTCCAGTGGGGATATGAGCAACTGTAGTCGCCCGCTCGCCCGATGCTGCTGTTGCTGTTGTTGTTGCTGTTGTTGTTGCGCACTGTCGGAAGCGCGCGATGGCGTCCCAGCGAGCGAGCGAGGCCGCGTTTGGCGATGCCACAGGGTGTAGGCCCACGCGGGCACGGTGAGACGCATGCGGCCGCCGCGTTCGGGATCGCGTTCGATCAGCAGCGACAGCGGCGGCAGGCGCGTAGCAGCCCGCTGCAGTGCCTCTTGGCCGTGCTCGTCGCACACGCCATCGCCAAAGAGGCCCGACAGTTTGTTGATCTGCTCCACAATGGCATTGTAGAGCGAGCGCGGCACGCACAGTCCCGGCACTTCAGCGTGCACGATCGCCGGCAGGGGCTCGGAGAACTGAAAACTCACGTGGCCTACGCGCACGGCGATGGCGGCCAGCGCGATCAGGCCCTTGGTATCGCCCGGCGTGGCGTGTACCAGAGAGCACGTGATGGCACCCTCTGGCGGTTCCGCAGCCGCCCCGAGCGCCAAATAGGACCGTTCTTCCTCGCCCTCGCGATCCGCACCTCCATGCGCTCTGTCATCACCTTCCTCCTCCGCACCGGCGCGTTCGTGGGCGTGTCGGGGCGCCCCATAGACGGGCATCAGCGCTGTCGCGGTGGTTTCCTCGCCGTCGGCGTCGCACGCGCCCGCCGGCCGACGACGCGCGCGACCGTCTACCACGTTTGGCATGTCGGGCGGCCCACGTGCAAGAACGGGATCGTCATCATGCGCTGCGGGGATGCGCCGTCGCGCCATGGCGTCCATCGGCCGGTATCCCGGCGAATGCGGCCGATCACGCTTTTGCTGCCGTGAGGATGCGGATGACGCCGAGAGGCGCGCGCGGCACGCCCTCCACGCCAGAGGGCAATGGTGCTGCAGACGCAGGGCGAAAAGGTCGGTGGGCAAACGCAGGTGCACAAAGAGAGATCTCTTGTTGGGCCCTCCGAGGAGACCCAGACGGCTGGCGAACCCGCCGGTGCCCACGTAAAAGTCGTAGCGGCGCACGCGTACGCCCGCCATGGGGGGCTCTTGCGAGCCTCGGGCATCGTGCTGCTGCTGCTGCTCCTGCCGGTGTGCGCGCAAAGGTACCGAACCGTCTCGCGCGCTCGGCCACGACAAAAGACCGGGAACGGTTCGAGAGTCGCCAGACCCTCGATCGCCGAGCGTGTGGCGCTGCCGCATAGCGAGAGGATCGCGCACAGGCAGGACCACGTCCGAGCAGTACAGCTGAACGCGCTTTGCCGGGAGGCTCGCAACGAGATCGGCCACAGGTACGGCGAGGCGCGCACGGCGCAGATCACGTGTCGACACAGTGAGCGCGCGCCGCGTGGTGCTCACGGCGACCCACACGGCCTGGCGCGCGATGCATACGGGCAGTTGCCACGTGCGTTTGCGCCTGGTGAGCGGCACGATGAACCCTCCCGTGTTGTAGAGCGTCGGAGGCAGTCCGCCATCCCGCTTGCCACTGGCCCTTGGAGTAGTTCCGCCCGCCGTTGCTGCCGCGGGTGTTGGCGCCGGTAGAGGGGGATGTTGTTGGCGTCTCCCTCGAGTCTCGAGCGGCAACAGGGTGGTCTCGCGGTCTCTTGCCCGAGTGGCACTGCCATCGTCGCCCGCCGGCGCATGCGCGTTTTTGATTGGCTGTTTGTCCTTTTGCTTGCGTGGCCGCTGCTTCTGCTGCTGCTGCTGCGCCGGCTGCTGCAGCTGCCGCTCCTGCTGGTGCGGCTGTACCGCACGTTCCGAGCGTTGGGTCCCCCGGTCGATCGGCGTCGGTCGGTAGTCTTGGGCCATCTGTTCCACAGGCGGACCCCCATTGGGTGGCACCCCAGGGTGTTCCCGAGGCTGCGCGTACCCCGGGGTCCCTCTGTTCGTACTGGGGTGCGGTTGCTGTTGCCCGTGCTGCCTGAATTGTGGCGCATGAGCAGGATCCTGGGAGGGCTCGCTCTCGAAACGCTGATGCACGGACCTTATCGCCACTGCTGCTGCTGCTGCTGCGGCCCTTTGATCGAGGCGCGTGCGCGCGTCCCTGCGAAGGCGGTCAACAGACACATCGGCGGCGCTCGCGTCGGAATATGCGGCGCCAGTTGTCTTGCGTGTCGTGGCGTCGCGTTCGTCTGACGGCATGGATGACCCGCGTGCCTGTGTCGTTGTCGTCGGTGGTGGATAATAGAGTGCGGTTTCCGGTGGCGGCGGCAGCGACGGACGCTGGTAATAGTGTCCCCCGTCGCCGTCGTCATAGTAGACCAACTGCTGCGAGTCGTCGTCAAAGACGCCCGGTGGCGGTAGGCAAGAGGCGTCGGCGAGGCGCGCGTGCACGCCCTCCTGATTGAATGAATCCATCGACGAAGCAAGGGGCGTGGGCGGAAGTTCGAGATCCAGCGGAGCCGTACCGTCGTCGTAGTCGTCACTGCGCGAGTCGCTCTCCTGTCCGTCACCATCAGCAATAAACGGGTACATTGGCGTTTCCCCAAAGGCACCGTCACTCGGATGAAAAGGCAGGGGCCGTTCTGCAGTGTTTTCCTGCCGTTGGCGGTGCTGATGCTGCTGCTGCTGCTGCCATCCGTCATCGTAGGGGTTCCGCTCATAGTCTACACGGGGATCAAACGTTTGGTGAAAGGAATCCTTGGTGCCTCGCGTGTCTCGTTCGCGTCCGTGTGGCGGAGCCGGATCGTCGCGCCTCTTGCGGACGCGTCCCTCGCCAACGGTGGGATCGGCGCGCGCCCTCTGTCTGCTGCGCTGCGGATACCCGCCGAACGGGACCGATGCGCTCGGGGTCGTGGTGGCCGATCCCGTGGTTGTCGTTGTTGTTGTTGTTGTCGTGTGGGTGCTTGTGCGTCCCGTGGGCACGTCGTCGAGCGCCCACACGTCGTTGGGCGTCGCACGCACATGTCCCCTCGCTCCCCATGGGTCTTTGTGCGGCGGTGTCATTTTATGCAGACAGAACAGTGACAACGGTGTGAGAATCTAAGGGTAGTCGGCGGGGGACACCTATGAAAGGTACCTCGGCCAGGCACGCTCATGGCACGGTCGCTCCCACCCTGCTTTTCTCACCCCCCGGGTCTAGTTTCCTCCCGAGCGCGCAGTGTCGATTGTCGGGCGAGGATCTATGGCGCCTTGTCCCTCGTGCTAAAGGCGACGGTAGCTTACTTTCTCCCCCACCGGGAACAGCGGCGACGACGCACCTTTGCAAGAGACCACCGCCACCACCCGTGCCCTTTGCCGCCCCTCCTTCCTCCACCCCATCCCCCCCCCACACACATTCTTTCATCGTTGCGCGCTTTTGAAAGGAAAAGTTTTCTGCTCGTCATGAGACTCTTGCGTCTGCTGCCGCCGCTGAACCAAACAGGGAAAACGCAGGGACGGGACGAGCGGCCGCCGGCAACCGTCGTGTTCAGCCGAGGGCGCACACAGGGCAGACTGTGGACAGGATCGCTACGCTCGGCCTGGCGCAGTGCAGGCTACAAGATGGGATGCAGCGCGGTCTCGTGTGGGTCGGGAGCAAGGCGTGGGGTGCACAACAACGACAGCACATCACTGCACAAACTCTACTTTAAAGGGGATGGTGGCAGGAGCGACAAAACATTGTTGTATTGGGAAAAGCTAGTGGGGAGGAGAGCGATGCATGGCCATGCGGTCGCGGTAGGGACCGGCGACGACGGGATCGAGGAGCCACTGCTCGCATATGACAATGTCATCGGCGTGCCCCTGGGCCTGCGCCTGCGCGTCGTGCTGCTCCAGGGTGTGAAAGGACAGGAGCGTACGGCGCTCGTGGGGGCTCATTCCTATGGCGCCCATATCGAGCACGCGATGGTCGGCCTGCATGGGATCGCTCACGGTGGGCCCCACCCACTTGCCATCCTTGAGGACGGCTGGGGCGGGTGCGTCGGCGGTGCCCTCTGTGGGCGCGGGCACACGCAGATGGACCATCGACACCACATAGCGATCGATGTAGCGCCACAGGCGGCGGCGGTCCATGAGCACCAGACGATCGTCCCGCTCGTAGACGACAATGTCCACGTGCGACCCGGTGGTCCACGTGGGCCGCTCGGGATCTGAATGAGTCAGTGGCACCCAAAACAGATCGTACTGCACGGGCATGTCGTTGGGCGTGCGTAGGTCGACACGCTGAGCGGGCTCCACGCGGACCCAGTGGACAAACTGGTCGTAGGGGCCCTTGCATAGCGACATATGGACGTGCTGATAAAAGGCCATGTAGGGCGGCTGGATGGTGACGGTCCAGCCGCGGAGCACCGCCATATGGGCAAACAGGGACGCACACAGGACGGTGCGCTTGACGTGCGGGTGTCGCGCATCCTCTGCCGTGCGTCCCATGGGGCCATCAAGGTCGATGAGAGGCATCAAGCGCTGGGCGCCCTCGGCGTCGGTCTCTGTCACGTCCGTGCCCACAGGCGTCGTCACGTTCCACCGATCGTGCACGGCCTCGACGCACGCTCGGCTCAAAGCAACGACCGAAGCGGCGGCTACCTCATTCACAGAGTCGGATGATGACGATGACGATGATGACGGTGTCGACGAATGCGCGATATCACGGGTCAGACGCACGATGCGCTCGGTGACGCGTCCACCCATACCATAGAGGTGATCGTGCAACAGGTTCTCGCGATAGTGGGGCGCCTGACCGCTCCGTTCAGGCGGACCGGTGTACTCGTCGTGCCACTTCCAATAGTCGCATCCGCCCGGCTGCTTGTACTGGGTGCACTTGTAGCCGCGCTTTCCGTGATGCTCGCGACCGTTGCGCACGATCCACGTCATCGTATCGCGCTTGCAGTGGCACTTTACGTCGGGGTGTTTGTCCTCGTGTCCGGGGCGCACGTCGGGGCGCGCCTCTGCTCTCGCATCCGTCCCAGACGGGGGTGCGCCCTCTGCCGACGACGGCGGAGGGGTCATCATGATGACGCCCACTCCCGTGGTGCCGCTCTGGAGTGCCGCCGCCGAGGACGGCCAGTAGCACGCGCTCTGGAGCGGCGGTGGAGCAGCGGTCTGGGCTGGCGTCTGACGCACCACAGTGCCGTTGGCATTGGCGAACGCAAGTCTGGGCGGCGCGTCGTTTGCGTTGCTCGGCGCTTTGGTGCTGCGCGCAAACGAAAGACGCGGCGGGGGTTCATCGTCCCTGGATGCAGGAGGTCCGGCGGATGGGCGCGGTCCCACAGTGGGCGCTTGCGGTGCCGGGGCACGGCCTGCATGATTGGCGGCAAACAATCAGCAAAGTCGGAATTTAAATAGGAAAAAAGGGTTTGGCACCTCGCCTGGGCGGGAAGGCAAGGACGGGCAGAGGGTCCTCGTCGGCGGCGACGGCTGCTGCGCTGACCGGTGCAGGCGACGATGCTACAGAGGGCAGAGACGATGAAGAAGAGCCAGCAATCACAGTGTCGGCAGATTGCGCCGCGGCAAGCCAAAAGGCATCGTCGTCGTCGTTGGCCACGACATTGTCGACGGCCGCCGTTTGTTCCTCCGTACGGGGCCTCTTGGCGTCGGAGCGGTCGCCGGCCGCGGTGGCCGATCGCTTTGTGTGCCAACTCATTCGATCCTGACGTCAAGCAAAAGTGCAATAGGGACGAGGGACGACGTTGGCGCCAACAAAAGACGCTCCATATGTCCCCCCCCCCGGTGCGCGCGCCGCCGTGAAAAACGTAAAGGCGGAATAGTCTGCGCCCTGGACCTGCTTTTCCCCATCGCGCGTGCACGCCATGCACCCCAACCAATGAACGGCCAATGGACAAGAGTGGGGAAACGGTAAAGGGGAAATGTGAAATTTCCGCTGTTTTTTTATTACTCTGGATGAGGGAATGAAAAAGAAAAGGGAACACGGATCAGAGGGTCGACTGGATCTGTTCGATGCGCGCCAGGCCGTAGGCAATCTCGCGGATGCTGTGCGACACGAGCAGGTGGGGCGCGATGCCCGATATGCGCGCCCCTTGGTGCTCCATGCGCGCCCGCACGGTTTTGAGCGCTTGAAGGTAGGCCTCGGACGCTGCGGCGGGCGAGTCCGACACGGCCGCCAGCCGGTTCATCGACCGCATGATCCCCGGCGGCGTCCTGTCCATCGGCGCGTTTCCATCTCCAAGGGAACCACCATAGGATAGGGGTTGTTGCTGCTGCCGCTGCTGTTGCTGCGAGGTGAGCCACTCGGCGAGACCGTTGGCTCCACTGCCAAGCAGTCGCCGCAGCGACCGGGATGACACCGGGGGCGAGGGGGCAGGATGGCGGGCAAGGGTAGCGAAACGCGTGGCCAGATCGAGCGTCTTGGAGATCTCGTCGGCCATCAGCGGGTCGAGCATGTGACTGTCCAAGAAGGCGTGGCCGCGCGCGTGCTCCACCCACATGTCGATCTCGGCCTGGCCGCCCACACGGTTGGCCAGCGCGTCCACAAAGTAGTCGAGTTCGGTGAGGTTGTCCAGCACAAACGACTCGAACACGGCGCCTACGTAGGCCTGCCCCGAGCGCAGCATGTCGAGCACGTCATTCTTGAACATGCCCGTGTCGTTGACGAGGGCCGCGAGCGTGTCCAGATCGTAATCGCTGTAATCGGCAAAGCGGTCGCCATAGTGCGCCCAGCGGCGCTCCAGGTCCGACGCCCGGTGCGAGAGCGTGTGGCCCTCGTTGTTGCTGTGCGTGAGCCACAGGGTGTAAAACTCCATGTGTTCCTTTATGATATCGGACCAAAAGGCCACGATCGCTCTCGCGTCGGCGTCGGACACGTTGATCTCGACGGGCACGGCGGGTTGCCCTCGGGCGAAACGCTCGCCCACATGGAGATCGATGGGGGACGAAGCGTCGATATCGGCCTGCGGCAGACCCGTATCGCCCTCGGGCAGGCCCAGGGACGCACGGTCGATGCCGTTGGCGGCATTGTCCGTCTGGCGGGCAAACTCGGCAGCCTGCTGCTGGGCGCCGGGTGCCGCTCCGGCGGTCTCTTCGGCGGCGTAGCCAGCGAGCATCCCCGCGGGCCATGCGCCCGCAAGGGGAATGAGGGACGTCAGTGGGGAAGATGGCGCGGCAAACATGCTTTGTTACTCGTGCGCACTATTAGTGCTATTACTATTACTATTATTATTATTATCTATATCTGTGGATGTACGCGTGTCCTTGCTCTGATGGAACCTCTGGAAAACGAGGTCGGCAGTCAGAGCACGGGCATGCCGCCGTTTCCCGTATATGATCTCTCTAGCGAGGATCATTCCCCCTTCCTCTCCTTGTCGCCCAAATACCCCCACGGCATTTGTCCCTACATGTCATCGAATCCACCTGCCCCGGTTCGCTGTCCCCGTTGGTGCCGCATTTGTAACCTGACAGAGGCGTGCAGTGCAACAAACACTGTCCCCTTTTGGACGTTTCGCTCCACCAATATCTGCGTTCGGACCAACTGGTCACGTTTACCTAAAGCGGACCTCGCGGTGTGGCGAATGCACCGAGTGTGCTCCCGACCTACCGCGCACCTAGGACAGGAGGCAGGGAATGGGGAAGGGGGTGGGAATGTGTTGGGTGTCGAGCCACACGCCGATGGGTCCAAATACCGCCAGAGAAGGAGAGAGCGCCATTGTTGTACAATCCTGCGTGACCAACCTCGCAGCATGTGACAGCAAAACGTTCTGCGAGCGTTTGCGCACGCAGGAGCGGGCATAAGCATGTTCAACGCGGCCTTTTGTGGGCCAAGGACAAGAGGTGCGAGCCGGTGGGACGTACGCGGGTGCCCTACGGTCCCAGGGACAGGTCTTTTTTCTGGGACCACCATAGGGGAAACCAGTGCAAAGGGGGAAGGGACAATCTTTTTCCTCTTGTTTTCTTTTCCGTCTGCAGGAGGAAAGAGGAAAAGGATCGCCGCAAACCGCGCATTCGCTCGACCAAAGCCCCTTCCCAGCCCTCCCAAAGACAGCCATGAGCGTGCGCCAGCCCCAATCCCAGGTGCCCCGCGCCAGCAACACCATGGCGCAGGGGGTGCAGGACCGCCGATCGGGCTCTGTCGAACCCCGCCGTAGCCGTTCCGCAAACGCGCCCGGTCAAGCCAAAGAGCCCGCAAACGTTGCCGCCATCGATGCCGCTGCCGCACAGCAGCGACGCGCGCACCGTGTCTCGCCTCCCGCTCCCTCGCAACCCGTATCCGCGCCCGTCAGCGTGCCATCTACAAACAAAACAGACGGTGCGTACAACCGGAATGAGCCATCCGACGATAGCGATCACAGCACCGGTACCTATACCGATACCGACGACGATGATGACGATGGGCGAGGACACCGTCGCCGCGGACGTAGGTCCAGGCGCGATTCGGGCGAGTGGGGACTGTTTAACCTGACACGCGGCGAGTACGTGCGCGTGGGCCACGGCGGTTCCTACTTTGGGCGCGATCCCGTGCGCTACATCCGAACGGCCATCTCGCTCAAGTGGTCGGCCATCGATGATATGGAACTGTTGCCCATGACCGAACTCAGGCCCACAGACATTGAGGCCAACGCGTGGCACGAGGCGTCGCGCGACGCCTTTTCCACTTCATCCGATACGGACAGCAGTTACTACTCGTCGGATGCAGATGACTACACCCTGAGTGACGACGACGACGACGACGGCGCGGTCTATAGCAGCGACGATGACGATGGCAACGGTGGCGGCGGCGCCAATCCAAAGGGTGATTCCGAGTCTCGTCCCGCGACCAACGCGCCTGCTCCCACACCCCTACAAGGGCAGCAGCAGCAGCAGCAACAGGCCCCTCTCGTCAAGCAAGGCTCACGTAAGCCGCGCCAGAATCCCCCTCTCAACGACACCGCCGCCGCCGCCAAGGACCGCCATCCTTGACGCCCCTTTGTCCAATAAACCCCGCGTCAACAGTATCATGGCCCGAAACCTGTTTTTGCGCGCGTGTGCCAGCGTGTGCGTATGTGTGTGTG
>Ga0255334_1001072_pt1 | contig 14429 bp, 21 predicted proteins | sample EtOH5_35cm_T3_12_FD_202080 | JGI IMG/M metagenome (GOLD analysis project Ga0255334, IMG submission 202080) | Sandy soil microbial communities from University of British Columbia, Vancouver, Canada - EtOH5_35cm_T3_129 | ecosystem: Engineered > Artificial ecosystem > Sand microcosm > Unclassified ...
ATTGGGACGCCCACCTCCGCACCCTCGCCCGCAAGCACGGGCTCTCCGTCACTTCTGCCCGCCGCTCACTCGGCGCCAATGCCGCTGCCGGCGGCGCTCCCCGCTCCTTTCACCTCACTGGTTCCGCCCTCGACGTGGGTGGCGACCCCGCGCGCATGGCTGCGTTTGCGCGTGAGGTGGAACGGGCACACGGTTCCCAACTCGCGGAACTCTTCTACGATCCGACTGGCACGGCGCTGAAGGGTGGAAAGCCGCTGGGGCGTCCGATTGGCGGGCACGGCGACCACGTGCATGTCGCATGGGGCAGCGCTCCGCAAGTGACCGTTCGCAGCCAACCGCGACGTGGCCAACTCCCCTCCCGCGGCGGCACTCCTCCGCGTACGCCCGAAGAATGGGCGCAGCAGCAGATAGCGGCCCAGGAAGCGAAGACCCCGGAGCAGTGGGCGGCGGAAGTCATCCGGCAGCGGATGAGCGAGGCGGAAGATCCGCGCATCACTGCCGTCCAGCGCCGCGCCCAGGCCAAGCCCGGCTACACCCAGCAAGCCGCACAGGTCCCCACGCGCGCCGCTCCGAAACAGGGAGCGGGGAAGACCCCACGCGATTTCATAGGCGGCGTGCCCATCTTCGGCGGGATGCTGCAGGGCGAACTGGATCGGAACGCGGCCATCGAGGCACAGTCGGGTCAGCGGATTCGCGGGATGATGCGCGGGCCTGCCCCGGCCGCGCCCTCGATGCGTGACCTCCTCAACCGCCCCACTCCCACACGCGCTTACATCGAAGGCTTGACCTCACCGGGTGCGGGGCAGCGGGCGAATGCGCGGGCGGCGACCCCGGAACGGCAGCGCGAGGTGCGTTACCAGGCGACCAAGAACGCCCAGGCGTTCAACCCGTTCACAAACGATGTGGTGCGGCCGCGGACGGAGACGGAGAAGAACCTCGCGTATGCGGAAGGGGCGTTCCTGCCGAGCGGGCAGGCGGCGAAGAACACGGCGGAAGAGGCGTGGCGGCAGGCCGTGGCGGATGAGAAGTATCCCGCGCCGCCGCAGATTCCCGCGAATAAGAAGGCCGAGTATCTGAAGAAGATCCGGGCGGCGCTGCCCGCCTACAACCGCTACGTCGATGAGCAGCAGCGGCTTCTGGATCAGGCGCGGGAAGCGAGCTTGAAGGAGTATCAGCGGCGGGCGGCACCGCTGCACGCCAGTTTCGATACGCCGGAGCGGGCGGCGGAGTTCGACCGGCTGGATGAGGAACGGCGGCAGCGGGACGCCCGCATCCTTAAAGGCTTCCTGGCCCGGATGGAGCCGGAAGTGGTCTTGAAGTCGATGGGGAACCTGACCCCGCTCCAGCGGCAGGCGCTGGCCGCGAAGGCGGGCGCCGATGTGGTCTGGACGCTTCAGTCCCCGAACATCCTGCGGAGCTACGTGTTCGACGCCGGAATCACGGCGGTTGCCGACCGGATCGGCGCTGCCGCCGCTGTCAAGATCTTCTCCAAGACCCCCGCAGGTCAGGCCGTAGTCCGCCGCCTGATGACCGAAGGGGCGATAGCCGGCGGTATCCAGCAGCCGGCGACGCGCGCGTATGCCGACCCGAACGCGACCCCGCAGGACCTGGCCCTGGAAGCGCTGGTGGGGACGGCGGGCGGGGCGGTGTTCGGTGGAATGCTGGGTGCCGCGGGTAAGGGGGTGCGAGCGGTGACGGGGCCGGTGGATGTGGGGGCGGTTCCCCGGCCGAAGGCGGCGAAGGGGCGGGTGCCGGTGGTGAAGCCGAAGGCGCCGGTGCAGGCCGAGGCGCAGGCCGCCCCGGCGCCCGTGGAAGCGCCCGTGGCGCCCGTAGGGACGGCGAAGCCGAAGGTGGCGGCGGTAGAGCCCGAGACGCCTGTAGCACCTCCTGCGAAGGCCAAGCCACCCATCCAGGCTCGCAACAAGGCGGAACTTGCACGCGCCCTGGTGAAGCAGGCTGGCCTTCCGCCTGAACAGGCCCGCGCCAGCGCCGAGGTCTTCGACGCAGCGGCGGTCACGGCGGCGAAGCAGCGTGGGGTCTCGGTGGAAGAGCTGTATGAGAGCGTGTCGTACGCGCGGGGTGGGAAGGCTGGCGAGGGGGCGCTCCAGCAGGAAGGCAAGGCCCCGACCTTCTACTCCCAGCTCTCCCGCGTAGTGGACGCGAAGATGCCGAACCGCGCGCCCGTGTCGCAACTGCGCGGGCTGCTGAATGGGGCGGGGGTCAAGGCCGAGGAGTTGAAGTGGACGGGGCTCGATGAGTTCCTGGGCGAGGCGGAGAAGGCGGGGCGGTCGGTCACGAAAGCGGAAGTGCAGGAGTTCCTGCGGGGGAATGCGGTGGAGGTGCGGGAGGTTACGAAGGGCGGACCTCCCGAGATGCCGCCTGAGTACGCAAGCGCGAAGCAGGCTCTAGAACGTAAGGGCTACACAGTCAACGGCGAGGATGTGCGCCTCGGGGGACGGCTTATTGAGTCGCCTTCTGATGCAGGCGCCGATGCGCCACTTGTGCAGGCGTTATACGACGCTTCGGACGCCCCGGCGCGTGCCGCGGAGACCAAGTTCGGCCAGTACGCCCTCCCCGGCGGCAAGAACTACCGGGAGCTGCTGCTGACGTTGCCAGGCAGAGGCGGCCGCGAGGGATTTACGCAAGGGGAGCTGCTAGAGCGTGGTCTTCCAGCTAACTACTACTCCCCCCACTGGGACGAACCCAACGTCCTCGCCCACGTCCGCTTCGATGAGCGCGTGGATGCGGACGGGAAGCGGGTCCTGCACGTCGCGGAGATTCAGAGCGACTGGCACCAGGCGGGGCGGAAGCAGGGTTACCTCGGACCCCAGACTTGGGATGTAATCCACCAGCAGACACGCGAAGTCGTCGGGAGATTCCCGACCGAAGGGGAAGCGCGGGCACGGGTAGGCGACGATCCCGATCTTGGCTACCGTGCGCCCGCTGAGCCGAAAGGCGTGCCCCCTGCCCCGTTCTCCAAGACGTGGCACGAACTCGCCCTGAAGCGCCTCGTGCGTTGGGCGGCCGAAAACGACTTCGACCGCGTGACGTGGGACACGGGGGCGACGAGCGCGGATCGGTACGACCTGAGGAAGCAGGTGGCCGAGCTCGCCTACTGGAAGGACGGAGACCATATCGGCCTTTCCGCCATCGACCTAAACGGCCAACAGTTCCTCGACGGCAAGCTGGTGAAGCCGGATGATCTCCCGGACGTGGTAGGGAAGGATGTAGCCCGACGCATCCTCGCTGACGAGGGCCTAGATAGCCCAACCGAGTTCCCGCACGAAGAGGGGGTGAAGTACCTGCGTGAAGATGGGTTGGCAGTCGGCGGCGAAGGGATGAAAGGCTTCTACGACCAGATCCTGCCCGCCGCCGCCGCGAAGCTCGGGAAGAAGTGGGGGGCGAAGGTCGGGGAGACGAAGATCGAAACCGGGCAACCGACAGTCGATCTTCGGAACTCTCGCATCGCTTCCGACGGTGCCACGTACTGGGTTGAAGCCGATGGTAAGCAGGTGGGGCCGAAGTTCGACGCGGCCATTAAAGCGATGGATCATCAGGCAGAACTGCGAAAAGGCACTGTCTCCGCCCACTCCCTCGACATCACCCCCGAAATGCGCCGCTCCGTCCTCACGGAAGGCCAACCCCTCTTTCAAGGCCCCAAGGCCTCCGTCGAATTCACCGAAACCAACGACGCCCTGATCCGCTTCTTCAAAGGCGCCGACATCTCGTCCGCCCTGCACGAACACGGCCACGTCTTCCGCCGCTGGCTGCCCGAATCCGACCAAGCTATCGCCGCCGAGTGGGCGGGCGCGACGGATGGGAACTGGACGCGGCCGGCCGAAGAGAAGTTCGCGCGCGGCTTCGAACGCTATCTGCGGGACGGGAAGGCACCCACGGCCGAACTCAAGCAGGTGTTTGCGAAGGTGCGTGAGTGGCTGATCGGCATCTACCGGCGCATCAAGGGCAGCGATATCGATGTGGAAGTCTCGCCGGAGATGCGGGATCTGTTCGATAGGATGCTGGGCGGGGAAGGAAGCCTGGCGAAGAAGGCGGCCAGGGAGGCAAAGAAGCCGGGGCCGGAGTATGCCGCGTCGATCAATCTCGACAAGATCAACGCGCCCGAGCCGTTGAAGGATCTGATCCGCGAGACGGCGGAAGCGAACGACCAGTGGCAGGCGCAGCGGCGCGGGACGAAGACCTGGGAAGAGACGCAGAAGCGGGCGAAGGAGCTGATCCGCACGGGGGTCATCACGCCCGAGTCATTGAAGGGGGTCAAGCGCGGCACGGCCCTGAACGCGGAAGAGGTGCAGGCGGTCGCTACCCTGCACGTTCGGATGGGTGACGAGGTGCTGCAGGCGCGGAACGCCTACGAGGCACACCCGACCCCGGAAAACGAGGCGGCGGTCATCGCAGCGATCTCGCGGTTCGGGGTCGTGGAACGGACCCTGGCCGGAGCCTCGTCCGAAGCGGGCCGCGCGCTGAACATCCACCGGCTGGTCAAGGAGACGTACCAGGGGGTCGTGGGGACGGCGGAGCGGATGTTCGGCGAGGGGAAGGGCGAGGTAGCGCGGAAGACGCGGCGCCCCGCCGATAAGCCGTTTACGGGTGAGCGGAATAAGGACTTCACGCCCGCGCGTGCGAATGCGGCACGTGACCGGCTCCGAAAGCTACTCGGCACCGGGCAGGGCAAGGGGAAAAGCGCCGGGCCGCTGCGTCAGGAGGCGATGACGCCGGAGGAGCGGGCGGCGGCTAAGTTGTTCGCGGAGAACCTGCCTGACCTGCGCGAGCTCGGCGGCTTCTACGTGGAGACCTATTTCCGCGATGAGGGAGTGCCGATCAGCTTCCGCGAGTGGTCCGGTCTGATGCAGAAGGATCTGGGCGGGACCTTCACGGAGCCGCAACTGCGGACGCTCTGGGACCGCTACCTGAAGCCGGAAGCCGTGCAGCGGGCGAAGAGCCGGGTCACGCGGGACAAGGCGACGGAGAAGGTGCTGGAGGCGCTGGGCGGGAAGGACGCGCCGGAAGAGGTGCTCCGCAAACTCGCCGCCTTCACTCCCGACGACACGGTGGGGCTGACGCAGTTCTTGCGCTCACAGCAGCAATGGACGTTCGCGGACCGGATGCACGCCTACTGGACGGCGAACATCCTCTCCGGAGTCCGCACGCAGGGGCGGAATATCGCCTCGAACGCTATCTTCGGGATCACCCAGATGCCCGTGCGGGCTGTGGCGGGCGCGGTGGACTTCGTGGCGACGGCGGGCGGGAAGGTCGGAGAACGTCAGATCTACGCTTCGGAGGCGCTGCCCGCCGCCGTGGGCTACCTGCGCGGGATGCCGGCGGGATTCCGCAAGGCGGCGTATATCCTGCAGCACGGGTTCGGGATCGAAGACGCCGGGAAGCTGGAGTTCCCGAACGTGCCCGAGTTCCGGGGCGGGGCGGCCAACCCGTGGAACCAGGTCGGTCGGATGCTCTCCGCGGCGGACGCGTTTTTCAAGGCGATGTCCTACGAATCGGAGCTCCACGCGCTGGCGACCCGGCAGGCGCTCCGGGAGGGGCTGAAGGGGAAGGCGCTGGGCGAGCGCGTGACGGACCTGCTGCTAGCTACTCCCGAGGCGCTGGTAGAGGGGGCGCAGAAGCGCGCGGGGTATGACACGTTCACGAGCGACCCGGACGCGGTGACGCGGCTGTTGATCGGGGTGCGGAACACGCGGGTTGGCGGCTTGCAGCCGGTCCGCTTCATCATGCCGTTCATGAACACCCCGGCCAACATCCTGAAGCGTTCATTCGAGTTCTCGCCCGGCGGCGCGGCGCACGGTCTGGCGCTCCTGGCGAAGAAAGACCCGGAAGCGGCACTGGTGACGGCCCGCGGGCTGGTCGGCAGCGCAGTGCTGGTCTATGCGGCGTCCCTGGCGGCCGGCGACAATCTGACGGGCGCGGCCCCGCAAGGGGACCTGGAGAAGGCGGAGTTCTACCGGCTCGGGAAGCAGCCGTATTCCGTGAAGGTGGGCGGGAAGTGGGTGGACTACCGGACGCTCGGCCCCCTGGCCTTTCCGTTCGTGGTCGCCGCCGCCTTTCACGACGCTTACACGCGGGAGAAGAAGATCCCTGACAGCCAGCGGATCAGCGAGGCGGCGGGGGCGCTGGGGAAGTCCATCGTGGATCAGACCTTCTTCAAGGGCCTTTCCGATCTGGTGGAGGCGATAGAGAACCCGGGGCGTGCGGGCGGGAACCTGGTCGGCAACGTCGCAGGCGGGTTCGTCCCTCTCTCCGGCCTCGCCCGCAACATCGCCCAATCTCAGGACCCGTACGTGCGCGACCCGCAGGGCATTTACGAGCGTATCATCAAGGACCTGCCGTTGGTGTCGGGGCGAGTGCCGGCACGGGTAGGCGCGCTAGGTGAAGACCTGCGCCGTCAGGGTAGTGAAGGGCTCCTCGCGCTTTCGCCTTCCGGGGTCTCGCCGGAGACCAAAGACCCGGTGAACCGTGAGTTGGCCCGGCTCGGGGTGCGGCCCGGCCTGCCCGGCGATACGCTGACGATCCGCGGCGAGAAGACGAAACTGGAGCGGGATGTGGCGCGGGCTTACAAGCAGATACCGGGGCGGCTGATCCGGCAGGAGATTGCGCGGCAGATCGGGACGCCGGGGTATGGGAAGGCGTCGGATGAAGCGCGGCAGAAGGCGCTGGAACGGCTTATCTCGCACCGGCGCAGCCAGGCGCAGGAGTTGGTGCGGGCGGCACTGGCGGCGAAGCGCGATCCCGTGGCGCTGCTCCAGCGGTGGTATGACGCGCAAGCGCGGAACCTACCGGCGCTTTCCGAACAGTAGGGCGTAGGCGACGAGAGCGATGAGGGCCGCCGTCCAGAGTGGTTCCGCGTCTGGCCCGCCTATCCAGGCGAGGAATTGAGTCACGTCTTCACCCCCGGTTCGCCTCCTCCCACGCCGCGCGCTTCCCGGCCCCCTCAACACGAACACAAAAACGCCCGCGGCCGGTGCGGGGGCCAAGCACAGGGCGTCACAGCCGCCGCAACACCAGCCACACAGCAGCAATAGCGACGAGCCCCGCCGCTGCCTGGCCGAGCAGAGCTCCCTGTATCGCGGGCGGTAGTTCCCAAGGCCACATCCTCACTCCTCCTGGCCGGCATCACGCCGGGCGGTCTCGTCCAGCAGCGTGCCGATCAGTGTCTGGGTGTCCATCATCCTTCTTTCCCCCCAATCCCCCGGCAATCCCCTCGATGCGTGGGGGAGGCAAGGGTCACTCCCCGAGCAGGACTGTTTCGTCTCGGGCCATCCCCTCCACTGCGTTTAGCTCATCTTCGGAAAGCAGGCTCACTTGGGCGTGCTGCGCGACAGCTTCCGTGTAGTGCCTGGACGCCCTCTCTAGAGCCTTGCGTGCCTGTTCTATTTCGGCTTTGCATCGCTCTACCGTCTTCGCGGCGGCGGCGGGTGTTGGCAACAGCCACGGCGCGGGGCCTCTGGTTGAAATGCCGGAATTCCAGCCGCTCCCGTCTTGTCCAGTTGCCGCTATCCGGTGCCGCTCCAACTTCCCTTGTTCGACGTGTTCCGTCCAGCGCCGGAGTTCCTCGATCACGCGAGCGCGATCATACTCCTGCATTCGGACATGGACGGTGATTACGATCTCTTCTCGTTCGGCCTGCATCCTACCCCTCCTTTTCCCTAACCTCCCTCACCGCCGCCCGCAGCCCCGCCGCCGCGGCCGATGCCGGCGCTGTCACGGTGTCTCCCCGGTCGCCTTCGCCAGGGCGGCGCGGGCCAAATCCTGCGCCTCGGCGTCAGGGTAGCAAAGCATCGCCCGGAGCGCGTGGGCCATGTCGGGCGCGGCGGCGAACAACGCTCCATTAGCCTGCATCTCCCCTTCCGACAGATCGCGGTAGGCCTGCCCTGGCAAGTCGGCCCAATGACCGACGCCCAGCTTCTCCGCGTAACGGTGTAGGATCGCCGTGTTGCTCACCTCGGCAATAACGAACCCGTCCGCGTCAAGCACGTTGGCCCGGTCTTCGTAGCCCTCCGCGACCGTGAAGGGCGTCTTGCTGTGTGTGTGCTTGCTCTCCATCTTGGCCTCCTCCCTCGTGCGGGCCTCGCCTCGCGCCTCCAGCCTGCGGATTCGCTCGTCTCCAGTCTTGCTCATCCCTCTTTCTCCTCTTCGTCTCCCGGCGGCGGGGGGGCTAGCGCGTCCTTACAAGCCGTCCGCTAGTCAGCGAGAACTCCCAAATACGGTCATCCTCTGCGTCTTCGGGGGCCAGCGTGACCCAGCGGTTACCCAGGTACTCTAGCGCTTCCCCGGACTGGTAGACCGGCACCCCGGCGACCGTTGCGGGCGGAGTGTGAACCGGCGGCTGGTGCCAGTCGACCACACTGGCACTGAACAGGCACTCCTCGCACTCCAGCCCCGTGACGCCGCTCCAGTCGATGCAGCGGGCCTTCTTGGCTCCGCACTTTGGGCACAGGCCGCACTCTTTGAGATCAGGAGTCGTTTTTCTCATCATCGCGTTCAACCCCAAGAAGCGTCAGGATGTCTACTTCAAGCCCTGTTGCCAACTTCCGCACTGCGCTCTCGGTCGGCCACTCGTGCCGCGCTTCCATTGAAGAGTAGGTGGTCTGCGGGAGCCCGCACGCCGCCGCAGCCTGACGCGCCGTCCATCCTTTATCTTCTCGGAGCATTCGCAAGCGGACGCCGAACGGCAGGGCGTTCAGGTCTATGTTCTGGCCGCAGGTCGGACAGATACGGCTCATGGGACATGCCCGACCATTTCAAAGTCCCCATCCTCGCAGTAGAACGCCCCCTCGTCTCCGTCCGGTTGAAACCCCCACGCTCCGACTTCCTGCGCGTGGCGCGGCTCCATCTCGAAGGCCGTGCCGAGGGTGCCCTTCGGCGGGTCCTGCGTGTCGCGTAGCCAGATCGCCCGGGTGGTCATCAGGATTTTCTCCGCACGTCGGTAGAAACTACTTGACGAAATTATCCGCTGCTCGTTAGAATATGTCAAGTGGTTTCGGGAAAGATTTTCTAACGACCTCGGTGAACCTGCCGGGGTGAGGGACTGGATGACCACCCGGGAAGCAGGCGAACGGCTCGGCGTGAGTGATAGCCGGGTGCGCCACTACATAAACGACAAGCGCCTCCACACGGAACGGGCGGGTCGCATTCACCTCATCGCGGAGGCGGATGTGGAGCAGCTGGCGGCCGAACTTGTGGAAGAGGCGAAGGTCAAGCGCAAGGGCCGGAAGGCCAGTGTGTCGAAGCTCGCACCCCCACCGCCCCCCGACCGGGACGGCGCAGGCTAGCGCCACGGCAAGACGAAGAGGGAGAGAAAGTGCGGCCATTATGAAGACAGAGCGCAGCGAGCGTTACCAAGCAGCGATAGACCGGGTGACCCAGGCCGTGAAGGCGATAGGCTCCGGGGAGATGACCGTGGAGGAGGCCGCTGCGTGGCTGAAAGGAAGCGCGGCCCCCATGAAGCTCGTCGAGTATGAGGTCCAGCGCTGCGGGTCCGACTGCTGGCGGCGCGTGCCAAACGGACTGTTCGCGCACCTCGACGCGGCGTGCTATCGGGCGTGGCAGATCAGGAAGCGGGACCCGAGCGCCGGGGTCCGTGTGATCCGCCGCGAGGTTACGGAAGAGGTGGTGCCGGATGCCTGACGACCGCACCGAGACCCAGCTAGAGCCGTCCGAGCGGAATTACGAACGACTCCTCGGCTACACGATGGACCTGGGCTATCGGCTCCGATGCCCGGAAGCGGACAAGCTCCCCCCCGGCGCGCAGGAACGGTATCGGAAGAATCAGGAGCGCCTGCGCGTGATGCGGCTGCAGCTCTGGCCCGAGGACCGAGACGTGCCGGAGGGGACGAAGCTGTATTCGGCCGCAATCGGCGCGGACGGGCGAGGGGCCGTAATCGAGGCCGAGGTCATGGGGCAAGAGCGGACTACGCTGTATCTTGACCACCCGCACCATCCGGGGGAGCCCTACATCGGGGAGTTGGGGCACGGGTGGTTTGCGACGCCCGCCGAGGCCGTGGCTGCGTTGAAGGAGCGGTATGCCAGGGCGCTGGAGAAGGCCCAGCAGAAGTATGACGCCGTGTTGGTGTTGGAGGACGCTGATGCCTAACGACCCTAACACCCCCGCGCCGGGGGCAGAGACGAAGCAGCGCCAGCCGGAGCCGGTGGTGACGGAGCGGGTGGAGTGGGTGGTGCAGCGGTTGCGCCCTGGCGGCTGTGTTTGGCAGACGGCGACCGTTAGAGCGGCCGAGGATCAGGCACGCTTGGCGATGGAGAAGGGTCGCGCGTCCTGGGGGCCTGACTGGCGCTTTCGCCTGCTCCGCCGCCACATTCGGACTGAGGAGACCGTGGAAGATCAATGAGAAACCACACGCTAGAACTCCAACACGGGCGCTGGGTTGACCTCGGCAACTTCAATTTCATGTGGCTGCCGGGCATGTGCGAAATGGGCGGGACCACCTGCTCGGTGTGCGAGGAGCGGCGCAAAGTCAGAAGGCGGGCACGATGAGTGAGCAGAAGGAAGCCGCCGCCCCCCTAACCCCCACCGACCTCGCCCGCCTCGAAGCCCTGTGGTGCGGGGACCGGGAAGGCGCGGCGGAGCTGCGCGAGGTGTTCCGGTTGGCGGGCGTGGGGCTGGAGGTGGAGACCAAGTTCTGGGATATGGTCCTGTACGTGCGTGCCCCGGAGCAGATCGAAGTCACCTGCGCTGCGCCCGTGCCGGCCTGGACGCGGGAGGCGCCGACGGAGGCGGGCGCGTGGTGGCACATCAGCCAAGAGGACATAGATGAACACGCCGCCAACGGTTGGCCGCCCCCACAACCACGGATAGCGCAGGTGATGGAAGGCGCGTCCGACCTGCACGCCTACTGGCCGGGTGGTAATCCGAGTGGGTGTCCGCTGGGCGAGGTGCCTTGGGGCTGGTGGCGGCGGGCCGAGGTGCCGGGGGCGCCCCAGGAAGGTGAGGGAAGCGATGTCGATTGATAAGTGCTTTGACTCAGGCCTGGTCCCGGAAGGCCCTGTCCCTCCGCCCGTTCCGCGCTGGACCCGCGGCTCGCCGAGCGAGCCGGGCTGGTACTGGGCCGTCCCCCCCGGCGGTGAAGTCCACATTGCCGATGTTAGGGATGGCCTAGCGTGGGGGTTCGCGCTGGACGGATCGAGATACGGAGGATCGTGGTGGCTCGGTCCTTTACCCGTGCCGCCGCTGCCCCAAGAGGAGCAGGGAGACGCTGATGCCACTTGACCCACTGCCGGGCGGGCCGTTCCCGCGCACCGGAGACCTCATTGCGGACCTGTTCTCGGAGTGCTCGCGGCATCCGAACGCCTGCGCTTACCAGTTCCCTTACTGGTCCGATGAAACGTGGTGTTCCGACTGCCTGACGGAGCACCGGGAGCGCCAGCGGTGCATGGCAGTCTTGCACGGCGCGGCACAACTCGTGGAGTGGATGGAGCAAGACCCGATGCCCGAAGCGTGGATGTCCGCACGCCCCGCTCGGCAGGTGCTTATGGAAATGGTGGAGTGGTTCAAGACCTACGGGACGTTGCGATTGCCGCCCGCGGAAGGCGGAGAAGAGGATGGGCGGCGGGATGGCAATCAAACCAGTGCTTAAGCTCTACGTCTGGGAAGGCGTGCTCACGGACTATAGCGACGGGATGATGGTCGCTCTGGCCCCGAACCTCGCGGAAGCGCGGAAGCTACTTAAGGAGAAATGCGCTTACATCCCAGAAGGCGATCTGGAAAAAGAGCCGAAGGAAGTATGCCGACCGGAAGGTTTCATTGTGTGGGGAGGCCCCTGATGCCTGATCCCTGGACCTCGGCGGAGATTGAGGCGCGGCTGCGCGTGTATTCGTGGAGCGCCGAGTTAGGCGAAAAGATGCCTCGGCAGGCAGTGGCCGACCTCCGTGATGCCCTGGCCCGGATCGCCGAGTTGGAGGCCCAGGTGGCGGGGGTCCGCGCCGAAGCCCTGGAGGAAGCGGCGCAGGAGTGTGAGAGCCTCATTTACCGAATCAATGAGGAGATCGTGCCTGCCCGTCTGGCAAAGAATATGGTTCTGGACGAGGCGGCCGGGGTGATCCGTGCCCTGGCGGGGCGGGAGGCGAACGATGGAGGCTGACGAGCGATACTTCCAACGGCTCAACGACCTCATCGCCCTGGCGGCGGAGTTAGGGTTCCGCGAAGATCAGGCGATGTTGCTGATGGTGAAGTCGGCCCGGAAAGCAGGCGGCACTTACCCGCGCGCCCTGGCGGACCACATGGCTCCGATGGCAGAAGCGCAGATGGTGCGGCTGCGAGCCGAGTTGGCGGGGCGGGAAGGAGGCGAGGGGTGAAACCTACGGCGGCCCAGAGGCGCGTGCTCAACTATCTAGTGCCACATTACAGGGCGTTGGTCGAGGACCGATGGCTTGACGTGGAGGCGCGCGGGGGGCCCTCGCCTAGTAGTGCGCAGGCCGACTTTCGAGCGCCTGCGCGATGCAGGCTGGATTGCCTGCGTGTCCGAGAGGCCTTCTCCAGGGGGTCCTTTTCGCACGTTTGCTATCACCGACGCCGGCCGTGCCGCCCTGGAGGACCCCCGCTCATGACTAAGGCACCAGCAGAAGTCACCACCCGGACCATCCCCGGCGTGAACAGGCGCGGCGTGCTTGCCGAGCAGCAGGGGGAACGGTTCGTCTGCCCGGAGTGCAGACGAACGATTACCGCCCCTCCGGTAGCAGTATTCTGGTGCCTGTGCGACGGTCGGTTCTGGCATCATGCCCGCTTCGATGATGCTTTCACCGCGCACATCCCTCTTGAGAAGCAGCAGGCCGAGGTTGCCGTAGCGGCCCTTTCTGACGCAGCGCAACGGCTCCGGGCGGACCTCGGACACTTTCGCTGCCCGCCGGATGCCACCTCCGAGGCGCGTGAGTGGGAGAACACGGCCCGCGCCCACCTCGAAGCCGTCGAGCGGTTACAAGGCCAGATTGCGGATCAGTTGCTTCAAGCTACGGTGCAGGCTTATGAGCGCTGGCGAGAGTTCGATGGGGGCGCGGAGGACCCCCGCCCATGACCACCACCACGCCCCGCCAACCGCCCGCCTGCACCTGTTACCTGGGACCGGGCCTGAACCTGAACTGCCCGCAGCACGGCGAGACCGTGCAGGCGATGAAAAGCGAGGTAGCGCGGAGAGAGGGGCGGTGCGGGGAGCCTGTGGTCATCCCCTACGGCTACTTTGTGTGCACGCGCGAGCCGGGGCACGATGGACCGCACGATGGGGAAAAGGTATGGGTGCCATGACCACCACCACGCTCGTCGAGAAGTTGGAAGGAAGACCCCTCGATGCCGCCGTGGCGGAGGAAGTCTGCGGGCTGCATGTCATCGCCCTTGATTGGCCGTGCGGGCACGATTCGGAGTGTGGTTACTATCAAGCCGCCTTTACCCGCGAGGACGGCGCGGGGTTCCCCACGGAGTATGAAGGGACAGGGCCGGTTTATGATGACCACGGGCGACCGCTCCCCGTGCCCTTCTACTCCACCTCCCTCGATGCCTGCGCGGCCGTCATAGACCACCTGCACCAAACCGGATGGGCAGTGTTAGCCTACCGCCCGCCCGCGTGCCACTCCAAGGACCCGAACGACCCGGTGTGTTGGTCGGTGAGCCTCGGGGTAGCGGGCGAAGACGGGATGCGGATGCCGATGATACGGAGATCTCTGGCGGAAGCCGTGTGTGTGGCCGCGCTGGCTGCCGTGCGTGGAGGGAAGGAGCAGGCCGGTGAATGAGCAGCTATACGTGGTTCGCCTGTATGATGGGTTCGACAACGAATGGATCGACCTTTGCCGGCCGTGCCCGAAAGCCGAGGCCGAGGCGCTGTGGAGCGAGAAGACGAAGGGCGGCACGGAGAAGACGCGATACGAGGACATCGACTACTTTGCGATCTTCTCAGCGGATACCAAGATGACTTACAGTTCGCCGGAAGCGCAGTGGCAGGAGTGGTAAGGGGGGCCGCTGTGGCCCGGTCGCCCGAGGCGGGGAGGGAGAAGCGCTGTGAAACCGGACCCGGACACTACTCCCGCTCTCTTCGCGCTTTTGGTGAAGGAGCCCGGCTGGGGTTACAATCCACTAGCGGCATCCGCGAACAACTCGCCGTTTGGCTGTTCCGATTGCCCGTTCGCCTCCGTGGCGGCAGGCACGGAGGCGCCAAACCCCGCCGACCCGGACGAAGGGCTGTATGCCTGCGCGTTGCTCGGGGATGCGGAAGTGGCTCGGCGGCGGCAGAACCAGTTGGGCGCTACGGCCCGAATGCCTCAGTGCACGGCGCATCTGGTTTGGGGCGAGAATCCGGTTTGCAGGATCGCGGACTGGACCCGCCGGGCACTGGAGGAATTGGATGCGGTTCCGTCCGCCGCCCCACCCGCCGACCGGACGACGCTGCCGGTGGTGGGGGAGG
>Ga0255334_1001073_pt1 | contig 14427 bp, 14 predicted proteins | sample EtOH5_35cm_T3_12_FD_202080 | JGI IMG/M metagenome (GOLD analysis project Ga0255334, IMG submission 202080) | Sandy soil microbial communities from University of British Columbia, Vancouver, Canada - EtOH5_35cm_T3_129 | ecosystem: Engineered > Artificial ecosystem > Sand microcosm > Unclassified ...
GGGGACAGTGGCCCGTTGGTTCGTCCGGCATCCAGGCAACGCTTAATAGCGAAACGCTGTAATGCCGGGCCTCTGCCGGCCGTTTCCAACGATTGGTACGGAAGTTGCCGACTCCCCCGTCAACTGACCCACCCCCCCAAGGGGCAGGTCTCTGATAGAGGGAATACTCATGCACCCTTTACTGTCCAAAACCACGATCGCCCTGGTCGTGTCCGCTCTGGCCCAAGGCGTCGCCCAGGCTGCGCTGTTTGCTGTCGACCCCGGTCCCTATGTTCCCGCCAACGGTAACTTCGCTTCCTGGTATCAGGACACCCACGGTCGAACCCTCGACTTGTGCCTGTCCAAGGCCGTCAGCTCCAGGGTTCCAAGTGCGCCCGGCGCACCGTCCTACATGTGCCTTTTGAATCCGAATCCCGGCATTTTCGATGACACTCAACCCATCGTTTTCCCGACCAACTTCCCCGACGAAGCGTTCTGGTTCACCGGCGACGGATCCATCGTCGATGCCGCACGAGGTATCGACCTGACCTATGTCAGCGCCGTTGAAGCCGCGTTCAGTGGTGGCGACCCGCTGGAAGGCGACCAGGTCAGTTTTGGCCGTATCCGTATTCGGGTCGACGTGCCCACGGCAGGCACCTATGTCATCACCCACCCTTACGGCGTCGATGTCTTCAACGTCGATACCCCCGGGCGCCGCGCGATCAACATGACCCGGGACATCGGCATCGGCTCGCCGAAAACCTACGACGGTGCGCTCAAAGCGGACATCGGCCCCTTCCTGCGCAGCCTCAACGGCCCTTACATCGAGCCCAACCCGGTTACCGGTTCAACCGACACGTTCGTGGGCGATCCGAACCTGGAAGAGGCCTTCACCGGCAGCCCTTTCAATACCAACTACATCCGCATTGAAGGGCCTAACGGACTGGACTTGCGCACGACGGTGATGGCCATTTCCGGCAAATTATCGACGCTCGTTCGCCCCACTCCGATCATTGCCGAACGCAGCACCTATTCGCGCACAGCCGGCGCCAGCGCCCCGGTGGCCCACCAGGATGTTTTCGTCATGGCCCCGCCGCCACCGGCCACCGTGACCCTGGACAGCAACACCCCGGTGTTGAACCTGACCGAGGCCAACACCACCGGCCACTGGTACGCCCAGTCAGCCACCAACCCGACGTTGCCGAGCAGCTTGCTGGTGACGGCCGACAATCACCTGGCCGTCCCTGGCAGCACGCCGACTTCATTGCCCATGCCGCTGACCGACCTGGTGGTGATTTCACGGGCCGAGTACAGCCTGAGCAGCGGGCAAATCACGGTAGTGGCCTCGACCAGCGATGAAACATCGCCACCGATTCTCACCGCCACCTCCGGCACGGGTGTCGCCATCGGCGCCCTCAGTGGCAGCGGCGCAGAGAAATCCCTGTCGACCGGCATCTCGCCGATTCCACCGGCCAAGGTTCAGGTGACGTCATCCAATGGCGGCAGCGATACCGAAGAAGTGGTCATCGTGCAATGAACGCTCTCATGCCCAGATCCGCATCAGGAGGCATCATGAACAAGTGGCCACGCTTCGCGCTCAAGGCGCTCGGGCTGACTCTTTCGCTGTCCGGCAGTGCGTTCGCGCAACTCAATGCCGTCGATCCCGGCCCCTACACTTTCGCCACGGGGAAATTCCCCATGTGGTATCAGGACAGCAATTTGCTGTCGCTGGAACTGTGCCAGTCACGGGCGACCAGCACGCGGGCACCGGGTGCTCCTGGCGCCCCCGCCTATATGTGCATCCTGAATCCGGAGCCCGGCATCTTCGACGACACCCTGCCGATGGTGTTCCCGGATAACTGGCCGCCGGAAGCATTCTGGTTCCTCGCCGAGACCAGCATCAACGATGTTGGAGGTTATGGCGTGGATGCCTACGTGGCCGGGATTGAAGCGGCGTTCGCTGCGGAAAACCCTGTCGACGGCGATCAGGCCAGCTTCGCGCGGATTCGCATGCGGGTGAACATACCTGTCGCGGGCACCTACACCATCACTCACCCGTACGGCGTGGAAACAGTCAACGTCACCACACCGGGCCGCCGAGCGATCAACATCACCCGCGACATCGGCATCGGCGCACCGGGCAACTTCGCCGGCGCGCTCAACGGGGAGGTCGGGCCATTTCTGCGCAGCGTCAATGGGCCGTACACCGAAGTGAATCCGGACACCGGCGCCATCGAGACATTCGTGGGTGATCCGAACATCAGCGAAGCGGTCACCGGCAGCCCGTTCAACAATAACTTCCTGCGTGTCCAGGGTCCGGCCGGGACCATTCAGACCAACCTCTTTACCGTGTCCGGCAAAGTCCTCGACAGCCGTGCGCAAACCCCTGTGGAAATCGGCCGCGCCACTTACCGTCGCCTCCCGACAGGTCCGGGCACGAGCAGTACCCGGGTAGAAGTCTTCGGCAAATCGGCCATCAGTTCGAGCCTGTGCTTCCGTGAAACCGTGCCTCTGGTTCCCGGACCACCGCAATCGCCCTGCCTGGTCAGCATGCTCGGCAACAACACCGGCCAGTTCTTCGGCCATCGTCTGACAGACAGCACGGTTCCTCCGGTGGTGGTGGTTACTGCGATCGACCCGAGTGGCACCAACCGGCCAACGGCAGTGTCGAGCAAAGTCACCGACGTCGTGAAAATCCAGACCGCACGCTACAACTGGAGCAATCACAGCCTGCTGATTGAAGCCACCTCGTCAGACGAAGTCGTGGTGCCGGACATGGTCGCCCAAGGCTTCGGACGGCTGACGAAAACCGGCACATTGCAACGCCTGACCGTTGCCGATCTGTCGCAGCCACCGGCCACTGTCACGATCAAATCCGCAGCCGGCGGCAACGACACCGAACCTGTGGTGGTGATCGGCACACAACCGAACAGCGGTGAAAACGAGGCGCCGCTGGCCGTTGCCGACACCGGCAGCACCAGCTTCGGGGTGCCGATCACCCTCAACCTGCTGGCCAACGACAGCGACCCGGACGGCAACACGCCATTGAGCATCGTCGCGCTGACCTCACCGGCCGCCGGGCAAGGCACCGTGGCGATGAGCGGCACGACTGCCGTGGTCTACACACCGCCCCCCGTAGTCACTGCGCCGCTGACCACGACCTTCACCTACAGAGCTCAAGACATCAAAGGCCTGGCCTCGGTCACTCCGGCGACCGTGACCATCACCGTGGCACCTAACCAGCCTCCGGTGGCCGTCGCCGACAGCGTCGCAACCCTGGGCGTGGCGATACCGATCAGTGTGCTGGCCAACGACACCGATCCGGAAGGCAACGTGCCGCTGGCAGTCGCCAGCTTCACACAACCACCGAACGGTCGCGGCAGCGTCAGCAGCAACGGTGCGGTGATCACATACACCCCACCGGCCACCGTCACCACGGCGTTCACCACGACCTTCACCTACTTCGCCCGGGACAGCTTCGGCGCCCAGTCGACGGCACCGGCGACGGTCACCGTGCAAGTCTCGCCACGGCCACCGGCAGAAACCTTCACGGTGACCACGGCAACGGTGTCGGCGCGCTCCAACAACCGCTTCACCTGGGACTTCGCGGGCACCTCATCGGTGACCACCGGCAACGTCGTCACCATCCGGGTGAGCACCCCGACCGGGTTGGCAACCCTGGGCACCGCCACGGTGCCGGTGACCGGTCGCTGGCGGCTGACGGTGAACAACACCACCACGGTGATTCCATCGGCGAACCCGACGGCCACCATCACCTCGTCCCAAGGCACCGTGCGCACCGTGACAGTGATCTCCAACTGAGCCTTGGCCCCATCGGTCTCGTGGCCGATGGGGCTGGCCTCTTGCGAAAGGACAGTCTCATGAAAACGTCGACCGCCGCCCTGCTCTGCCTGCTTCTGCTCTGCAGCAGCGCGGGCGTGCGCGCCGACGATCTGATGGAGAACGATGACATGGGCCCTGGCACCGACCTCGGCGAGTTGCCACCGCCGATTGGCCAGCACGCGCTGATCGACCAGAACGGCCAGGCCAACGTGGCGCTGCTGCAACAGAACGGCCAGTCGCTGCTCGGCACCATCGTCCAGTCGGGGAGCAATCAGGAAGCCTACATCCTGCAACAAGGCAGCGACCTGATGGCAATGATCACTCAGCAAGGTTCCGGCAACTCGGCCTCGATCACCCAGACCGGCAGCCAGAACCGCGCGCAGATTGCCCAGAACGGCAATAACAACGACGCCAGCATCGACCAGGCCGGCACGGGACTTTCCAGCGCCGTGACCCAATCGGGAAACGGCATGAGCGTTTCAGTCAAACAATACCGCTAAAGCACCGCACCACATGGAGGTTTCATCATGTTCAAACTGACGCCCCTCACCGCCGCGATCCTGGTCATTGCCAGTGCCCAGGCGTTGGCCAACGACAGCATTTCCACCCAGGACCAGGTCGGCACCGCCAACATCGCCGATGTGAAACAGACCAAGGCCCCCTACAGCACCGCCACCCAGCAGCAACTCGGCGAGGGCAACGATGCGGCAGCGGTGCAGGACTCGGCCACCAGCACCATCGAGCAGAACCAGGTCGGTGAATACAACGCCGGTTACGCCGAGCAATTGTATGAAGACAACAGCACCATCACCCAGAAACAGACCGGCAGCTTCAACACCAGCCACGCCAGTCAATCGATCGGTGCGGGCGGCGGCGAAGTGCTGCAACAGCAGGAAGGCAGCGGTAACTTTTCGTTCGTCTATCAGGACAGCCAGGAGGGCACTTCCGGTCAAACTTTCCAGTACGGCGACAGCAATGAAGCCAACATCGAACAGATCCAGCCCGGCATCGGCAACATGGCGGTGATCATCCAGTACGGCACCACCAACTACGCCACCGCCGAACAGATCAACCACATGGGCGGCCAGATCGACATCAACCAGACCGGTGCCAACAACTATGCCTACGGCGACCAGCGCAACGGCGACGGCGGCAACCTGACCATCAACCAGAACGGCGACGGCAACGGCACCGAGATCTGGCAAGACGGGCAAGCGGGCAGCATGGCCACCGTCGACCAGATGGGTGAGACCAACGAAACCGTGGTCGACCAGAGCTTCGGCGAAAACAACACCGCCCAGGTCTTCCAGGTCGGCAACCTCAACGCGATCTACGCCGACCAGTTCGAGTCCACCGGCTCGACCCTGGCGCTGTACCAGACGGGCACGGGCAACGTGCACTTCACTTACCAGTCCGGCGAAGGCCATTCGCTCACCGCGACTTCGGTGGGTAGCGACAACAAGGTCTACGCCAGCAACTGGAAAGGTCCGCAAAAAGGTGGCCAGTTCGGCAGCAACCAGAACGCAACCATCACTCAGAACGGCAAGGAAAACATTGCCAACTTCACCCAGGACGGCGTCGGCCATGTCATGACCACCAGCCAGACCGGCACGGGCAACCAAACCATCGTCAGCCAGGCGGAGAACTACAACGAGCTGTACTTCGATCAGAACGGCACCGACAACGTCCTCATCGCCGACCAGCGCGGCACCACCAACCTGGTCGAGGGCAGCAGCAACGGCATGAACAACCGCAGCGAATTCGACCAGTCCGGCACCAGCAACCTGGCCTCTACCAGCCAGTGGGGCAACGATAACAAGATCACTCTGAAACAGACCGACAGCATGAATGTGGCGTATGTGACCCAGAGCGGTATCGGGAACATTGCCAATGTTGATCAGAGCGGCGTGACGCAGATGGCGACCATTCAACAGGTGGGTATGGATAACCAGGCGACGGTGTTGCAGCAGTAATTGCGGGGGTATAAAAAACCGCGATTCCTTTGTGGGGTCGCGGTTTTTTATGAGCTCAGATCTGCGGTGGGAGCGAGCCTGCTCGCGAAGAACGATAACGCGGTCTGTCTGAATTCAACCCGTGACAAACGCGCTTTAATCCCGCGGATCAACATTATCCAGCGCCCGATTCACCGCCAGATTGGCCTGCATGATGAGCGAATGGATGCCCAACAACATGCTGCGCTGCGGCCCGCTCACAAACACTGCGAAATCACAGGCCATGACACTGGCCGAAGCCAGCGTTTCGCAAGCGCTCGCCAACAGGGTTTCGGTGTCGATGTCCGGGGCGATTGAATAAATGCTGTCGGGCGTGTGGGGGGATGCTTTTTTTAAATCGGAAGGATCGAAACCCAGGTCGGAAGCGGGATCGGCTTCATCGTTTTGTTGGGCTGATTCGGGGGGATTGGGGGTAGGTTTGGGCATGGTGAAGCTCCTTATACCTGATGGAACCACCGGAATCTGTCGCTAAACAAGTAAGGGTGGCAGCTGTACGCAGGTTAGCGAACCGGGAGGTATAAGACCCGGCAGACCCAGGGGTCTCCCGCGCACAGCTACCATATCGACGACCACAAACCTCAAGTTGGTTGCGATGAAGAATGGAGCACTGTTGCGCTTATCCCTTGTCGGGTCGCTAAACCCGATCGCTGAATTTTCAGCGATGCGGAAACGATAAAGACCAGAGACAAGGCACACAAGCCGGCGGATTCTGGCGTAGGTGTAGGCAACGGCGCAAGAAACTGTAGCTTTCAGGAAGTAAATCAAAACTCGGTTAAACAAAGCTCTCAGATATCCCCCCAATCCCCCGCAAGAGCTGGCTTTCCGGCGATGAGGCTTCCAAATATTCATCGGTAATGAAACCGCTATCGCTGGCAAGCCGGCTCCTACTGGTTTCCGCAACCTTTCAGATCATTCCCACGTACCGGACCCACCAGAAAAAACTCGGATTCCCCCTACACCACTAAGCGAGTCATCCTGCATCCGTCCGCGAGATCAATCGCCAAAGTCGCCCGTTTCCAAGGAACGGGACACGCGCGTGAACAAACTCATCCCTCAAAACCAAATCGCCGGCCAGCGTGGCCACGTTCTTGCCATCCATCAAGCCATCGACGTATTACGGCAGTCCCTGAACTACCCCAACGACCTCCAGGGTTTCGACGACCTGCTGAATGCCGTCGGCGCCAACAGCACCAACTATATGCAGGCAGCCCACCAACAGAAACTCATCGACGCCGTAAACCGTGGCGACTGGGTAATAGTCACGCCTCGGGTCAATCCAGATAACGGCGGTGCTTCGTGGAATGCTTTCAAAACCAAACCTGAACCACCACCGGCGCAGCATCTGGTTGAGGAACACGCATTCACGCTCCCCAAACCGGCGGAGTCGGGATTCCACATCGTCGAACGGCCAATGCCCCTAGAAGCTCTGGAGCGCTCCCTATATGAAAACTCGCCAAGTGATGCGCTGCGCCGGGAATTCCGCTCACTCAACCGGCACCTCGGCGAACAGGTGAAACCGGGACAAATGGTGATCTTCAGTGATTCCCGGCATTACATGTGTCGCAGAGAAGAGGCGCAGATGATGATCGCTGCGGAAAAAGTCAACGAAGCGCTCAAGGATCTGAGTGATGAAGAGGCTTCGTTTATGGTTGAGCACCATGAGGTAATTGAGCCGTTTCTGGAGGTCTCGGCGGGATCGCTGGGGGTGGCGTCGTTTATGGTAGGACAGCACCTGGAGAGTCTTAAAAACAACCTGAAACAGCTCGAAGAATTACATAAGCAACAGTACCTCCGACATGGTCACCTGCGATCAAGGGAGTTCTTTACCCATCGCAAACGCATATTGATGAAATTGGATGCCGGCTTGGGCTCGTTGATACGCAAAGGCTCAGGTATCTCGGATCATCCGAAGCTCAAGCGTGCGCTGGGAATATCCACACGACGAACTATTCATCACTGGAGCAAATCGGGAGCACCAAAACAATTACCCGGTTACGCAACAAACATTGAAGGCGTGGCTCGCGCATCAAAATTCATGCAGGCAGGCGGCTATGTCGGCATTGGCTTGGCGACGGGAGCTGCAAGCATGCGGATCAATGAAGTCTGTCGTACCGGGACTGATGAACAATGTCAGAAAGTGAAATTCATAGAAGGTGGGAAGTTGGCAGGGAACGTCGGAGGTTCAGCCATCACAGCGGCTTTTGCAACGCCCGTCACGATGGAATACTGCGCAGGCGTAGCGTTGAAAACTCGCGGTATTGGTGGCGCCTTGTGCGTGTTGGTTTTAAGCGGTGTCACAGCATCGGCTGGAGGAAATGCAGGCTCAAAAATCGCCGAATCCACAGCCGAAGTGATTTACGAAGCAACGACACCATGAATGAGATAAAGCTTATTTACTCAGCGGTTGTAATTGCCTTGTTCCTGCTGATTTTCATCAATCTTGCAGTTGTGGTTTACGTAGGTTTCTTCAAACTCGATGAGATGGAGTCACACCTCAAAAACTGTTATCTCATCCAAGCGAATAAGCAGGAGGCAAGTGATAGCTTTCTCAGTCGTAGGTACAGACTCAATCTGATCACCGCCATGCTACGCAAGCAGCCTTCTACGTTTCTACTCAATGATCCCAAGGCTATCGAAGATATCCGGCAGTTCCCTTTGCTTCTTCGACGATGGATCGAGATTCCGCATCGAATGAGCAAGTTTTCACTCATCGGACTTCTCGTTGTGTGGGGATGGGGGGAATACATTGGTTTTTGATCGCCGTCCGGCTACAGCCGAAGAAATGGTCGGCTGTCAGGCCGCCTTCGTCGGAACGCCGCCCGCAGCAAGCCGGCTCCTACAGGAGGTTGGGGAAATTCGTGAGTGAAGTGTCGGCTGGAAGGACGCTATTGCCGGCAAGCCGGCACCTACAAAAGCAATCCCGCACACACCCGCCTTTCACCACTCATCAGGCCGAGCGTTAGCTCGCCTGCAGCTTTTGATTTTGATCTGCCCGCCCCTTCGGGAGGCCGAGTGGAGGTTCTGCGCAGTGGGCAACCCGGCATGGATGCCGGGTTAGCCGCGCACGGCCAGGGATGGCCGATCGCGGCGGGCCCACGGAGCAGGACCGGAGCGAGGGAACGCCGAGCCTTAGCGAGGGGCCGGACGCTGGGGCGAAGCCTTTTGCTTACTTTTCGGCGTTTGGAAAAGTGAGTCGCCGTAAGGGCGAAACCATAAGTGGCCGTTACCGCAGGAATGGATATGTACACCCGAAAGAAAATGGCCGGCCATGAGGACGCCATCGCCGGCAAGCCGGCTCCTACAGGGTTCCGGGTCTGCTCGGCTTAAGGCCGCCTCGGTCACTCTTCTTCAGGCACCACCTTGTTCTGGGTCAGATACCGGTCAAGCGTCTCACCGCTCTCAGGCGAATTATCCCCCGCCACCTGCCACAAACGCCGCTCGATCCCCTGAGCCAGAAGATGCCCCACCGCCGCCTCGATCGCCGACAACACGCACAACTGCGCCGGCTCGTTGGTGGTGTAGCCAACCTCCGCCTCAAGCAACTTCTTGAACTCGATAAACTTGAACACCCCGGCACTACGGCCCACGGAGTAAATCGTCTTGCTGGTCATCACATTGGCCAGCACCTGCCCACTGCGCACGTCCACCGCCCGCAGGTTCACCGTGACCTGATCCACCCGATACTCCCGGGAAATATCGATCCCCAGGTAACGCGCCCCTTCCCCGCCACTTTTCACATTGGTGTCGTACGCAATGATCCCGCCCTCAAGCATCATGTTCGCCGCTTGCAACGGCGGCAATTCACCCTGGATATTCACCGGCGTGTTCGGTTTTTTCTGCGAGGCGCGGATGATCTTGCGCTCGGTCAGCAGGTTCTGCAGCCCCTCCCGTTCCAGCACCACAAACCAGCCGCTGGCCTGCAACGCATCCATCAGCATGCTCGCCGCGCCTTGAGTGACACTGGTAGAAAACGAACTGGCCGGGGTCGGTTTGTATTGCCCGGTCTGGTCGCGGAAACCGTACACCACCGCCATCAACCGGCCCTTGGGTCGTGGCATGTTGATCAAATCGTAGTAAGTCGAAGCCCTCGGGGTCAGCGTCGGGGTTTCGGTGTCCTGCTCAGCCCCGATCGGCTCGCGCAGACTGCACCCCTGTAACGCCGCCAACATCAGCCCTAGCACCATTATTCTTTTCATATCCTTCCCTCCCCATCAACCCGGATCCCTTCAAGGGGCCAGGCCGCTCACCTGAATTTCGGAAACTTCACCGGTCGCTCGGTCGGTGACGACGATGGTCAATTGGCCGGAGTCGTCGACCACGTTGACGATAAAAGCGTCGGTGGTCAGGCTCCCGGTGTTGCCCGCGGAAATGTTGTCCAGCAACTGCCCGAGCAACCGTGACTGCAACTGACTGGAGAACCGCTCCAGCGCCGAAGTACCGGCCGCGGCGGTGCGTTTTTTCAAGTCAGGATCGTCGTAATCGTTTTGCGCCTGGGCGTTGTTGAGCAGCCACGTCCCGTTCAGCGGGTTGCCGCCAAACGAGGGGTTGATGGGCGTATAGACCAGCTCGGTGGCCTGGACCAGGCCACAACTCCCAAGCCCGACCAACCAGATGCCTGCCCTTGAAAACAGGCGGTATTGCGAGAACGTTGTGGTTTTCATAGTTCGTCCCTCTCAAGGTCCGTTGTGTCCTGCAACAAGGCTTCCAGCTTGCGCTGGACGATCTGCCCGCGGACCCAGTCGGCGGCGTCATAGGCCTCTTCCTTGAGTTCCACGGTATTCGGCGGCAAAAAACGCCGGTAAACCAGACGCTGCTGATATTCCACAGTGACCAGGGCGCCCCACCGCGCCGAAGGTCGTTCGCGTACCACCAGGTTGAAATCCATCGGGCTGGTGGCGCGCAGGCGTTCACTGAACGAGTAGTAAAAGTCGTGGCCTATGTGCGAGATCGTGTCATCGACGATGAACCCCATCATTTCGTCCTCTTCGCCGGCCGTGGCGGCAGCAGACGCCAGCATGAGGATCACGGCCACGCAGAATCGGTTCATGGCTGCAACGCTTCGGGCGATTGTGACTGGCCCTTGGCAGGTCCCGATGTGCCCTCGAGAAAGGCTTTCTCGGCCACGAACTGCCAGTCCTTGTAACTCGCCATGCCGGCAAAATCCGACCACTGAGAGGGGAAGTCCGCCTGCTTGAGCGGCTTGTCCGTGGAGGCGCTGTTGAGGCCGGTGATGCGGCCGTCGAAACCGCGCATCAGGCTCCATTCTCCGCCGCCGATCGGGTCCGGATACAGCTGCCGGATATGGTGTTTTGGGCTGGGAAAACGCTCGTCCTGCAACAGGTCTTCCAGCGATTTCGGGTATTGGGCCAGGCCTGGCGAACTGCGGTAATAGCTGCGCAATGCCTGGGCGTATTGCGTGCCGACCCAGAGCAACTGGCGCTCACGATCACGGCGCGAGAGGGTCGACCACAACTCGCCGGCAGTGGCCAGGCCCATGCCCATCAGCATGATCAGGAACAGCACGCCCAGGTAAGTGAAACCGCCCTCGCTCGAAGGTTTACCACTCGGAATAAAGGCTGCCATCACGCGCCCTCCCTGTGGCCCCGCTTTTGATATCGGCGACGCCACCCGGTACGCCATCCGGTGGTGCGACCATGACCCAGAGGTCCTTGCGTTCGGTAATCGGGTCCATCGGCGGGTTGCGCAGGTAGCGCTGTTCCACCAGTTGCTCAAGGGAATCGGGATAACGCCCGGTGTCGCCGTAGTAGTGATCCAGGGCTTCGCGCATCACCGACAGGCTCTGGCGCAGCGTGGTCTCTTTCGAGGCCTCGAGGCTGTTGAAATAACGTGGCAAGGCGATGGTCATCAGGGTTGCGATGATCGCCATGACCACCATCAGTTCCAGCAGGGTAAACCCCTTTTCCCGACGCATAAGCTCACCACTCCCGGTAGGCGATGCCGTTAAGCCCTTTGCCCCGCGCCTGGGAGTAAACGTCAAAGACGTCTTGGCCCTCACGCGGGTTTTGAGCCGTGCTGTCATAGGAGCGCAAGCCCCAGCCGCCATCGTCGTCACGCTTGACCGGCTTCAGCGGGTCATGGGGCACGCGCCGCAGAAAATAGAACTTGGCCCCCTTGGCGCTGCGCACATCGCGCACCCCCTCCACCAACACTTTCAGGTTCGGCGGATAGCCGCTGCTGTTCAGGGACTTCTCGATGTAACCGGCGTCGAATGCGCGTTTGTACGCGTCGATGGCATCGCGAATCTGGTACAGCGCGGTACGCAGTTCCTGCTCTTTGCCCCGGCGCACCACGGTCTCGGTCAGCGGCGCGGCCATGCCGGCCAGCAAGCCGACCAGGGCCAGCGTCACCACGACTTCGATCAGGGTAAAACCGCGTTGCGAGGCGTTCATGATCAAGGCTTCTCGATAAACACTTGAGTGGTTGAGGCCGCCACCGGCCGATCGATGTGCTCGTTCTGAATCGGTGGGTCCATCCGCCGGTCCGGTGCCTGAATGTGCATGCTGGTTTCGGTACCGGTCGGGAATTCCATGTCCGACGGGCTCTGGTACGGCAGGTTGCGCACGATCCGTGGCGTGATCGACAGCACCAGTTCCGATTTGCTGACGTTGTCCTTGTTGCTGCCGAACAACCGACCCAGGCCAGGAATGTCGCCAAGCCCCGGAATCTTGTTGCCGGTGGCGCCATGGTCGTTGCGCATCAGGCCGGCGAGAATCTGGGTTTCGCCGTCATGCAGGCGCAGGGTGGTCTGGGCGTTACGGGTATCGACCTGCACCGGAATCGTGCCCTGGCGGGTCGGTTCCAGTGGCGTGGCGTTACTCACTTCCAGCGCGATCTTGATCGCCACTTCGTTGTTCAGGTGCACGGTCGGCTGCACCTCCAGCTTCAGACCGACGTCCAGGTAGGTGACGCTTTCGGTGATCACCGGGCCTTGGGTCGACGGCACCGACGTGGCGCTGATGATCGGCACGCGCTGACCAATGTGGATGCGCGCCTGCTCGCGGTTGCTGACACGAATCACCGGGCTGGCCAGGGTGTTGATGTCGTTGTCCTGGGCATTGATCTTGGCCTGCGGCGAAGGCGAGATGGTGATCCGGCTGGAGTCGATGCCTTTCAATTGATCGAGGATGGTCACTGCCGAACCGTCGCTGTTGACCACGCCGAAGGTGTTCGGCCATTGCAGGCCGAGGTCGAGAATCCGTTGGGTGGCAACCTCCATCACCTCCACCTCAAGCACCACTTCGGGGTTGGACTGGTCTTGCGATTGCAGGAGTTTTTCCGCCATGCGGACAGCGTCTTCGGAGTCGCGCATGGTCAGGGTGTTGAGGCGCTCATCGACAAACACGTCGCGGGTCTTGAGCATGGTTTTGATCATGTTCAGCGCGGTGTTGGCGTCGATACTGGTCAGGTAGAAGGTACGCATCACCAGCTCCTGGTAATCCTTGAGCTTTTGCGGTGAGTCCGGGTAGATCAGCAAGGTGTTTTCGTTCACCACTTTCTGATGCAACTGGTTCTGTTGCAGCAGCAGTTCCACGGCGTCTTCGATGCGCACGTCACGCACGAAAATCGTGGCTTTCATGTCCGGGCGCAGGTCCTTGTCGAAGATGAAGTTCAACCCGGCGACCTGGGACAGCACCTCGAAAATGGTTTTCAGGTTGGCGTCGCGAAACTCCAGGGTCACGGGCCGTTCCAGGCGTGTGCGCAGTTGTGGGTACGGGATGACGTTGCGGCTCTGGACCAGACGGATGCTGCTTTGCAGTTCCAGGGCGCCTTCATTTTTCGGGTCCAGTTCGAGGATCTGTTTGACCTGACGGTCGGCCCCGTAGATGTCGCCGCGACGCAAGTCGCCACGGGCCAGCTCGAGTTTTTCATCCAGGCTGCGCATGTAGTCGAGCTGGCGCATTGCATCCTGGGCACGCCGGTTGTTCGGTTCGATGGTCAGCACCCGGTTGTAGCTGACGCGCGCGGCGGCGAAGTCCCGGTGCGAACGGTCGGTGTCAGCCTCGGTCAGCAGCGCGGTAATCGCCTTGGCGTGGGCGGAGTTGCGGGCCAGGTGCAGTTCGGTATTACGAGGGTTTTCCCGCAGCCCTTCTTCAATACGCGCCAGGCCCGCCTCGTATTGTCCCTGCTCGATCAGCTCGGACGCTTCCTTGTTGGCGACCTGGGCAGAACTGCACGCCACCAGCCCGGCACACGCACAGCAAAAGCTCATCAGCAAACGGGATCTATTCATGGCGTGCTCCCCATAGACAAGGTCTGGGACAAATGCAAAGGCAGGTAGACGAAGCTCAGTTCCACGTCGGAAATGCCCACGATCCGCCAGGTTTCGTCGATCACATCCCCTTTGCGTACGACGTATATTTTTTCTCCGCTCAGCAAAAACACTTGCTGGTCTGAACGATCATCCATGCGCCCGATAAACTGGAAAGGAATTGGCGGCGCACTGGGGACGGTCACCACCGGGGTCACGTTGACGGGTTGTTCGGTGACGCTGGCGAGCGTCGGTTCAGCCTTCCAGCTGCGGGCGGCGAACAGGTCGCCCGCCGGGCTCAAGTCCTTGATCACAGCGGCTTTG
>Ga0255334_1001074_pt1 | contig 14420 bp, 13 predicted proteins | sample EtOH5_35cm_T3_12_FD_202080 | JGI IMG/M metagenome (GOLD analysis project Ga0255334, IMG submission 202080) | Sandy soil microbial communities from University of British Columbia, Vancouver, Canada - EtOH5_35cm_T3_129 | ecosystem: Engineered > Artificial ecosystem > Sand microcosm > Unclassified ...
AGGCGGTAAGGTCCGCCTGGGCGGCATGGCCGAAGGCGTAGTCGGGCGTGACGAAGAACCAGGTGTCGCCGCCGGCCTCGACCAAAGCGGTGCCGTTGGATTTCGCCAGGCACCAGGAATCCCAGCTCCAATGCATCGAATTGGGGCTGCAGTGCTTTCCCGTCAGGTCGGAAGACCCGGCGCTGGTGACCAGCGCGATCTTGTCCTTTTCCATCACGATGCTGCGCGCGCCGATCGCGATGGCGCTGTTGCCGATATCGGTGACGATGTCCACGCCGCGCTGGTCGAACCAGCGTCGCAGCACCGACAGCCCGGTGTCCGGCCGGTTGGCGTGATCCGCGGACAGCACCTCCACCTTGATGCCCGGATTGGCGGCGGTGAATTCGGCGGCGGCCTGTTCGGCGCAGGCCACGCTGACCGGCCCCTGGCCATCCTTGTAGGGGCCGGAGAGGTCGGTCAGCACGCCGATGCGGATGGTGTCATCCGCCTGCGCGCGGGCGCCGCCCCCGCCCAAGGTGACGGCCGCGGCCCCTGCCTGCAACAGGGTCCTTCGTGTTGCATTCATCGCCATTGTTCTCTCCCTTGTGTTTTTTGGTGTGGTGCGGATGGCGTCAGGCGGCGGCGGCCCCCGCGTCGCTGCCGGTGCCATCGGCCGCGAGGCCGGCGACATGGCGCCCTGCGATATAGCCGAAGGTCATGATCGGCCCGAGCGTGATGCCGGCGCCGGGATAGGCCCCGCCCATCATGCTGGCCATGTCGTTGCCGACGGCGTAGAGCCCAGGCACCGGCTCGCCCGAAGCGGCCAGCACGCGCGCCTGCGCATCGGTGCGTATCCCGTCGAAGGTGCCGAGGTCGCCCATCACCAGCTTCAGCGCATAATACGGCCCGGGCGTGACCGGCCCGACATTCGGATTGGGCCTGTGGTCGGCATCGCCGAGGTAGCGGTTGAAGGCGGTGGTGCCGCGGCCGAATTCCGGATCCTCGCCTTTCACGGCGCCGATATTGTAGGCCTGCACGGTCGCTTCGAGTGCTGCGGGATCGACGCCGATCTTGCCGGCAAGCTCGGCCAGGCTGTCGCCGCGCTGCAGATAGCCGTTGCGCAGGTAAAGCGCCAAGGGCATCGGCGCGGGCTTGGCGAAGCCCATCCCGTATTTGCGCACCGTCCGATGGCCGGCAATCAGCCAGACCGCGGTCTCGGCCTCGCCTTCGCAGGTGCGGATCATCGCGGCGCCGAAGTCGTGGTAGGAATGGCTTTCGTTGACGAAGCGCCGGCCCTGGCGGTTCACCGCGATGAAGCCCGGCTTGTAGCGGTCCACCAGATGCGGGAAGGCGCCGATCTTCCCATCGCCCAGCGGAACCTTCGAGACCGGCATCCAGGCGGCGGCATTGGGGAAGCTGTCCTCGAAATGCCCGCCCACCGCCTCGGCCATGCGGATGCCGTCGCCGGTATTGCCCTCGGGCACCGGGGTCACATGTTCGCCGCCGCGCTTCACATGCGGATAGACGCGGGCCAGCCGCGCGACATCCCGCGCAAAGCCGCCGGCAGCGAGCATCACGCCACGGCGCGCGGCGATGCGGACCGGCTTGCCGTCCTGTTCGACCACCGCGCCCACCACGCGGCCGTCCTCCACCCAAAGCTCCTTCGCGGGCGTGCTCGTGCGGATCGGGATGCCGAGGTCGAAGGCCGATTTCCCGAGGCGCGCGGCCAGCGCATTGCCGCTGGTCAGCTGCACGCCGCGGCCGTAGCGCGCGAGATGCGTCATATGCAGCCCGAGCCGCTTGGCGACATAGAGCGCCGAGGTCAGCGATCGCGTCATGTTGAAGAAGTGCTTCAGGTCGTTGTTCGCGGAATTGAACATCATGCCGAGGAAGGTGATGGTCCGCAGCGGCGGCCGCAGCCGCTTCAACTCGGGGCCGAGTTCGCGCCCGTCGAAGGGGGCGGCCGCCACCGAACGCCCCTTGGCGATCCCGCCCGGCGCATCGGGATGGTAGTCGGGATAGTCGTAGGGGATGAACTGCACCGCGGTCTCGGCGCCGAAGAATTCGAGCATGCGCGGACCATTGTCGAGGAAGGCCTCGACGATGTCCTCGCGATAATGGTTGCCGGCCTCATGGCGCAGGTAGGTACGCATCGCCTCCTTGGTATCGGTGATGCCCTTGCCCTTGGCCTGCGGATTGCCCGGCACCCAGAGGATGCCGCCGGAAAACGCGGTGGTGCCGCCGAACACCGGATCCTTCTCGACCACCAGCACATCCAGCCCGGCCTTGCGCGCGGTGATCGCCGCGGAGAGTCCGCCGGCACCCGAACCGATCACCAGAAGGTCGCAGGTCAGGGTCACTTCGTCTTGCATGCTGCGGCTCGCTTTCTCGGTCGGGTGTCGTCGGTGGTCGGGCGGCGGGCCGGGGCCAGGCCGCCCATGTTCAGGTCGCCGCCTCGAAGCCCGGGCGCGGCACCAGGCTCATGAGCACGCGGCCGAGCCCGCCATCGACGGTGATCTCGTCGCCGTTCACGTAGCCGGCGCGCGGGCTGGCGAGCCAGACCACGGCATCGGCCACATCCGGGGGGGCGCCGACGCGCCGGGTCGGGACCATCGCCGCGCGCGCCTCCGCGACCCCCGGCCGGGCGTAGAAATCCGCCGAGAGCGGCGTGCGGATCAGCCCAGGGCTCACGACATTGCTGCGGACGCCCGATGGTCCCCATTCCAGCGCAAGCTGCCGCGACAGCATCACCACCCCGGCCTTGCTGACGCTGTAGGCGCCGCTCTGGCCCTGGGGATGGGTGCCGGCGATCGAGGCGACATGGACGATGCTGCCGCCGCCGCCCGCCAGCATCGGCCGGCCAAAGGCCTGTGCGCAGAGGAAGTAGCCGGTCAGGTTCACCGCGAGGATCGCGTTCCATTCGCCGAGCGGGAGGTCGGCGAGCGGCCCCGACCGCAGCATGCCGGCGTTGTTGACCAGGATCTCGCAGCCGCCGAGCCGGGCGACGACGGTTTCGGCGGCCGCGGCGACGCTTGCCGGATCGGCGACGTCGCAGGGCACCGCGAGGGCCCTGGCGCCGCCTGCCGCCACCGCCTCGGCGGCGGCCTCGCAGGCGCCGGCGTCGCGGTCGAGCAGCGCCACGGCGGCACCGGCCGCGGCCAGGGCCATCGCAATCGCCCGCCCGATCCCGCCGCCCGCGCCGGTCACCACGCAGCGCCGGTCACGCAGGTCGAGCCAGACCGCATCGGCGCGGCGCAGGTCACTTTGGCCCTCCATCGTTTCCCTCCAGCTTTGCGTCCTTGGAACCGCCATAACAGAGTCGGTCACAAAGGCACAATATGAGAATTTTTCCGCCTTCAGCGGGTATCGTCCCCGCGCTGGCCGCTGTCCAGCCGGTCGTCGCCCTGCAGGAATTTGATTTTTCGCATATTGTGCGGATCATTTTTTCGCTGCTATAGGCCCACAACGAAGAAGGAACGGAGGAAAATCATGTCCCGGTCTGGCCGTTTGGATGACGCTGCGCGTGACCCGATCCCCTTTCGCCCGTTCAGCCCCGGCACCCAGCCGCCCTATGACGCGCCCGCCTATCTGAGCACGCGTGCCCGCCACCCGGCCCGCCCCCTCGTCACCGCCCCGCATACGGTGACGGAGACGACCGGCCCCCGCTTCACCCCCAGCCGCTTTCCCGCCCTTGCGGATATCTCGGCGACCGATGGCCGTGCCGCGCAAGGCGAGCGCATCATCGTGAGCGGCCGGGTGCTGGACGAGGAGGGCCGCCCGGTGCCCCACACCATGCTCGAGATCTGGCAGGCCAATGCCGCCGGTCGCTATGCGCATCTGGTCGATCAACACAATGCGCCGCTCGATCCGAATTTCCGGGGGGTGGGCCGCGTCTTCTCCGACGAACAGGGGAACTGGCGCATCGTCACCATCAAGCCCGGTGCCTATCCGTGGCGGAACCATGCCAATGCCTGGCGCCCGAACCACATCCATTTTTCGCTGTTCGGCCAGGGCTTCGCGCAACGCCTGGTCACCCAGATGTACTTCCCGGGCGATCCGCTACTGCCGCTCGACCCGATCTTCAACTGCATCCCCCATGCGGCGGCGCGGGACCGCCTGATCTCCAGCTTCGATCTGGAGACCACGCAGCCCGAATACGCGCTCGGCTATCGTTTCGACATCGTGCTGCGTGGCCGCGGCGCCACGCCCTTCGAGGATGGGGAGCACCGCTGACATGCCGACCGCCACCGCAAGCCAGACCATTGGCCCCTATTGGCACCTGCTGGAGGAGAAGGGCTGGGACGACCTGACCCGCTTCGGGCCCGTGCCGGAAGGGGCGGCGCGCATCACCCTGACCGGTGTCGTCACCGATGGCGATGGCGCCCCGGTCGCCGATGGCTGCGTCGAGGTGTGGCAGGCCGATCCGCCGGCCAGCGACGACTTCCTCGGCTGGGGCCGCGCCGCCACCGATGCGCAGGGGCGGTACAGGTTTACGACGCTCAAGCCGGGGCCGGTGCCTGGCCGCGGCAATGCCCGCCAGGCGCCGCATATCGCGATCACGCTGCTGGCGCGCGGCCTGCTCAAGCCGCTCGTCACCCGCGCCTATTTCGCCGGCGAGGCGCTGAACGACACCGATCCGCTGCTCGCTGCGATCGAGGATCCGGCGCGGCGCGACACCCTGCTGGCGCGTGAGGCCGGTGACGGGGTCTGGCAGCTCGACATCCGGCTCCAGGGCGAAGGCGAGGGGCGGGCCGAAACGGTGTTTCTGGACGTCTGACGCGTGATCGCCGGCCAAGGCGGGATCGGCCGGGCCGGGCCGATCCCCTGCTTCACGGTGCTTCCGCCCGAACGGGTGTTGCGCTGGCCGGCATGTTGATCTGTCAATACCATTGCGGCAAACGCCGCTCCGGCCCCACCCGATTCAGGAGGAAACCACAGGATGCGCACACAGGTTGGGATCATCGGCGCGGGCCCGGCGGGCCTGCTGCTCGCGCATCTGCTCCATCTCCGGGGCATCGACTCCATCGTCATCGAAAGCCGCCATCGCGAAGCCATCGAGGCGACGATCCGCGCTGGCATCCTCGAACAGAGCACCGTGGATCTGATGGTGGACAGCGGCGTGGGCGGGCGGCTGAAGCGCGAGGGCGTGCCCCATCACGGCACCATCCTGCGCTTCGGCGGCCGCAACCATCGCATCGACTTCAAGGGGCTGACTGGCCGCGTCACCACCCTCTACCCGCAGCACGAGGTGCTGAAGGACCTGATCGCCGCGCGGCTGGCCGCGGGCGGGGAAATCCTGTTCGGCACCAAGGCCACCGCGGTCGATGGGCTTGACGGCAGGCAGCCGGTCATCCGCTTCGCCGGCGCCGATGGCGCGCAAGCCCGGCTGGACTGCGACTTCATCGTGGGGGCGGACGGCGCCTATGGCGTCGGCCGCGCCGCGATTCCCGATGGGCTGCGCCGGGACTATCAGCGCGTCTATCCCTTCGGCTGGTTCGGCATCCTGTGCAACGCGCCGCCTTCCTCCGAGGAGCTGGTCTATGCGCGGCACGACCGCGGCTTCGCGCTCATCAGCAATCGCACGCCGGAGGTGCAGCGGATGTATTTCCAATGCGATCCAAACGACAAGGTCGAGAACTGGTCCGACGATCGCATCTGGGCGGAGCTGCAGGCCCGCGTCGCCGGCGAGGACGGCTTCCGCCTGATCGAGGGCGAGATCTTCCAGCGCAACATCGTGCCCATGCGCAGCTATGTCTGCGAACCGATGCAACACGGAAGGCTGTTCCTGGCGGGCGATGCCGCCCATACGGTGCCGCCAACCGGCGCCAAGGGGCTGAACCTCGCGGCCAGCGACGTCTTCCTGCTGGACCGCGCCCTGGGCGCGCATTACGCGAGCGGGGCGAGCGCGCTGCTGGACGGCTATTCCGCCACCGCGCAGCGGCGCGTCTGGCGGGCGCAGCATTTCTCCTGGTGGATGACCTCGATGCTGCATCGTTCGGAGACGGACAGCGCCTTCGACGAGCGGCGCCAGATGGCCGAACTCGAACTGGTCACCGGCACGGTCGCCGCCGCGACCTCGCTGGCCGAGAACTACGTCGGGCTGCCGTTTGGGTGAAGGTGGGGCGGTTGGTGGGCACCGTGCAGAAAGCCGTCGGAGACCTCCCGCGCGATGCGCTGCGCCAGGGCGCGCAGCCGCGCGGGGTCCTCCTTGCGGAACTGCTCCTCGCTCTGGGCGAGGGAGATGGCCCCCACCACCGCGCCGGGCGCGCGGAAGATCGGCGCCGCGACCCCGACCATGCCCTCATCCACCTCCGAGATCGCGATGCAGATGCCCTCCTTGCGCACGGCCTTCAGCCTGGCGCGGAATTCGGCCCAATTGGCGCCGAGCCCCGCCGCCCGGATGCGGTCGGGGTGGCGCTGCATCAGCGTGCGAAGCTGGTAGCTCGGCAGGAAGGCGAGGACGACGCGCGGCGCGGCGCCGCGGAACAGCTCCATCGGGCGGCCGCGCTCCATGCTGGTGCGCAGGGTCGGGTCGGTCATGTCCTGGTGCACGCAGAGCACATGGTCGCCGTAGTGGCGCGACAGCAGGAACATCCCGTGCAGCTCGGGCCGCGCCCGCTCGATCACCGGCACGCCGTGGCGCAGCAGCGGGTCGGTGCGGCGCATCTGGCGATCCAGCTGGACGATGCGCGGGCCGAGGCTGAAACAGCCGCCCTCGGCCGGGGCCAGCAGCCCGGTGCGCGACAGCAATTTCAGGTAGCGGTAGCCGGTCGCCTGGGACATCGAGAGGTGGTCGCAGATCTCCTCGACCGACCAGCTCGGGCGGTCCTCGGTGAAAAGGTCGAGCAGGCCCAGCATGCGTTCCAGGCTGCTGTCGGAGGTGCCGGCCTGCCGGGGCGGGCCCATGGTCACCTTCGCCATCGGGCCCTGCGTCGGCATCGTGTCGTCCATCTCTCGTGTCCAGCGGCTCGCGGATGCGTTCCGGGCCAGGCCTCGTGGCATGCCCATTTCCGCTACACCTCTAGCAGCCCGCGGCGTCGCCAGGCCAGCGGACGCCGATCCGCGCCCGCACAACACAGGGAGAACACCATGCTCCGCCCTTCGCGCATCGACATCATGGGCGGGCGGGTCCTGTCCTGCGGGGCAGCATGACTGCGCCCGTCGCCCTCGTCACCGGTGCCGCCGACGGCATCGGCTGGGCCACCGCCCGCGCCTTCGCCGCGGCGGGCCATCGCGTCGTGCTTGCGGATCTGCGCGTCGAGCCCGCGGCGGCGCGTGCCAGGGAACTCGGGCCCGAGCACATCGGCGCGGGCTGCGACGTCGCGGCCGAGGCGGATGTCGTGGCGCTGCTGGAGAGGATCCGCCGCGACTGCGGCCGTCTCGACGCGGTGGTCAACAACGCCGGCATCGGCAGCCCGCATCTGGCGACCACCGACCAGGGGCTGGAGGAATTCGAGCGTGTCCTGCGCACGCATCTGTCCGGCACCTTCCTGGTCTCGCGTGAGGCCTTCAGGCTCATGGCGGCAAGCGGCGGGGCGGTCGTGAACATCAGCTCCATCGCCGGGCTCGGCGGGCTGCCGCGACGGAATGCCTATGGCGCGGCCAAGGCGGGGATCGCCGCGATGACGCGCGCCATGGCCGGCGAATGGGCGGCAAGCGGCGTGCGCGTCAACGCGGTCGCCCCCGGCTATGTCGAGACCGCGCTGGTGCGCAAGCTTGCCGAGCAGGGCTCGGTCGACGCCGACAAGCTCCGACGACGCATCCCCATGGGGCGGCTGGGCATGCCGGAGGAGATCGCCGCCGTCATCCTGTTCCTCTGCTCGCCGGCGGCAAGCTATGTGACGGGGGCGGTGCTCAGCGTCGATGGCGGCTGGATGGCCTTCGCCGATGCCGGCGACGCCTCGTAGCGGCAGCAGCCAGGATGATGGCTGCCGCGGATGAATCCGGTGCTGGTCCATGGCGTCGGCGCCGGGGTCACCGTGCTCGACGCCTTCGCTGTGCTCGGAAAGCCCGCGACGGCCGTCCCGCCGCCGCAGCCGGCATGCGCCGCCTCAGGCTGATGCCCGGTCCGTGATGTGGCGGCCAATCGCCTCACGCAGCAGGGCGCCGAGGCTACCGGCCTCGGCACTGAGCTTCGCGAACTCGCCCCAGAGGCCGATCGCATGCGGTGGCTGGCCGGCCGGCTGGGCGAAGGGAATGGCGATTTCCCCAAAGCCCGCGGCGTCGCGATCGCGCGCCAGGGCGAAGCGGCGCTGCCTGATGCCGCGCAGGGCGCGGAGCATTTCGACCGGCGGCACCACCGCATCGGGCCCGGGCGCTTCCGCATTCAGCCGCCGGATGACGCGTTCGGCCTCGGTGTCGGAGCATCCGCTCAACATGGTATGCCCGCTGGCGCTCAATGTGAGCGGGCGGCATTGGCCGATGTTCGGCCCTGCGTCGCAGCCCTCGGCCAGGATGTAGCGCGCCTGCGTCCCGCAGCGTGCGGCGAGCACGACGGCATGGCCGGTTCGGTCCGTCAGGTCCCGGACCAGACGCTGGATGGGCCCGTCGCGGAACAGCCCCGCGTCGGACCAGGTGCCGAGCAGACCGACCCGCATGGTCGGCACATAGCTGCGCTTGCCCGGTGCGTGGGTCAGATAGCCCATGACCTCCATGCTCCGCAGCAGCATCGAGGCGCTGGACTGGGGAAAGCCGAGCGCCGCCGCGATCTCGCCGCAAGCGGCCGGGCGGCGGATGGCGTCGAAGAATTCGAGCACCCGCAATGCGCGACCTGCGGATTTCACCACGCTTGCCGGCAGCGACCGCGGCCCGCCAAGGTCCGGCGCCGCTCCCGATCGGGGCTTGGCCGGCGGATGCCCCCCCTTGGCGGGACTTCGGCCAATCGACCCGCCGAGCCTCTGGGAAGCGGGGTATCGCAGTGTCGCAGCCAATCTGTCCTCCCTACGCCGATATGACCTTCCGGTCTTGCTTGCGGCGCTTCGGCCGCAGCCATCGATCGCCGACATACTGATGAGTAGGTTCTTTTCAGGCAAGCACGGGCTGCGCGGGGGCGATCCGCGCCCGACTTGGACCCCAGCAACATGCTTTGACGCGCGACCTGCCGGGCCGTATCTGTGGATCGGCCGGTTGCGTCACATCGGGCAGGGCCCGGCGTGGCCGGCAGGTGTCTTGCCTGCCGACAGGCGATCAGCGGGACGAAGGGGACAGATGAAGGAGGCTCAGGAGCGCCGCCGGCCGCAGGAGTCGGGCGGGGCCAGGCCCGGCGCCGCCGCCGATGGCCGTGCCGAGGTTTTGGCCGCCGCGGCCCAGGTCTTCATGGAACGCGGCTATGCCGCCACCGCTATCGACGACGTCGCGGACATGCTCGGCTCCACCAAGGGCCGGATCTATCACTATTATCGGAGCAAGGCCGACCTGTTCCTGGATGTGCATGCACAGGCCATGCAGGATCTGCTCGAGCATGTCGGTCCCATCGCCGCCCGCAGCGGGTTGACGCCGCTTGAGCGGCTGCGCGCCATGGCCAAGGAGCATGCGCGCATCATCATGACCACCTTTGCTTTCCAGAAAGCGGCGGTGCAGGGGCTGGAGCGGCGCCTGCTGAGCCTGTCCAACACCCGCCAGCATCGCGAGATGCGGCGCATCATCGAGATGCGCGACACCTACGAGGATCTCTACGCTGCGGTGGTGGAGGACGGCATCGGCCAGGGCCTGTTCGTGCGCCTACCGCCGCGCATGGCGACCAAGCCGATCCTGGGCGCGGTGAACTGGCTGAACGTGTGGTTCGAGCCGGGCCGTGCCGCGACGCCGCAGCAGGTTGAGGACATTGCGGTCCTGCTGTCGGATTTCGTGCTGCGCGGGATGCTGCCGGAAGGGCCGGCACGCCGCCGTTGAGTCCCTATCGCCCTTGTGATTTTTCGCCAACACCCCTTTCCCCTTGATGCCTCACGGCGGAATCCTATGCGAGGAACGGCGGCCCCGTTCGCAACAGGAAGGGCAGGACGCGCATGGGCATCCCCGTCACGCATCCGGAGAAGCAGTATCTGGAATTCCTGGCGCAGGGGCAGTTCATGCTGCCGCGTAGCCGGTCGAGCGGGCGCCATGTCTTCTACCCGCGCATCGCCGAGCCACAGACCGGGGCCATGGACCTGGAATGGGTTGCGGCGAGCGGGCGCGGAACCGTCTATTCCACGACTGTCATCCGTCAACGCCCCCCGGCCACCAGCTACAATGTTGCGCTGATTGACCTTGAGGAAGGGCCGCGCATGATGGCCCGGGTCGACGGCATCCCGCCCGAAGCGGTGCATATCGGCATGGCGGTGGCGGCGATGATCACGCGCGACGGCGAGCAACCGCTGCTCGTCTTCACGCCGGCGGAAGGGGCCTGAGCATGGATGCGTTTCCGCGCGCCGGCGCCGCCATCGTCGGAGCCGCGACCTATGGCATCGGCGAGGCACCGGGTTTCGATTCCATCGATCTCGCAGCGCATGCGGCGTTGCGCGCCCTGGCGGCGGCCGGGCTGCAGCCCAAGGATGTCGACGGCCTCTTCGTCGGCCTGCCGCAGGACTACCTTTCCGGCCTGTCGATGTCCGAGTATTTCGGCATCCGGCCCAAGGTCACCGACAACAACCGCACCGGCGGCTCTGCCTTCATGACCCATGTCATGTGGGCGAGCCTCGCGCTTGCCGCCGGGCAATGCGACGTCGCGCTGATCTGCTACGGCAGCAATCAGCGCAGCAATGCCGGCAAGCTCGTCAGCTCGATGAAGCAGCCGTATTTCGAGGGCGGCTATCGTCCCGTGATGCCGGTCGCCGCCTATGCGCTGGCGGCGGCGCGGCACATGCACCAGTTCGGCACCACGCGCGAGCAACTGGCGGATGTGGCCGTCGCCGCGCGCGGCTGGGCGGCGCTGAACCCCGAGGCCTTCCTGCGCGATCCCCTCAGCCGCGATCAGGTGCTGGCGTCGCGCATGGTGGCCGACCCGCTCAGCGTGCGCGACTGCTGCCTGGTGACGGATGGCGCCGCCGCAATGGTGATGGTGCGCGCGGATCGCGCCCGGGATCTGGCGGCGCGGCCGGCCTATGTGCTCGGCGCGGCGGCGGCGACCGATCACATGAACATCTCCGCCATGCCCGACCTGACGGTGACCGCGGCGGCGGAGAGCAGCCGCCGCGCCTTGGCCCAGGCGCGTGTCGATCTGGAGGAGATCGACAACGTCCAGCTCTATGACGCCTTCACCATCAACACGATCCTGTTTCTGGAGGATTTCGGCTTCTGCCCCAAGGGCGAGGGTGGGCGCTTCGTGCAGGAGGGCGCCATCGGCCCCGGCGGCCGCCTTCCGGTCAACACCAATGGCGGCGGCCTGTCCTGCGTGCACCCCGGCATGTACGGGATGTTCCCGATGGTGGAGGCCGCGACCCAGATCGCGGGCCAAGCCGGCGCGCGGCAGGTGCCGGGCGCAAAGCTCGCCCTCTGCCACGGCAATGGCGGCGTGCTGTCGAGCCAGGCCAGCGTGATCCTCGGCGCGGTGGAGACGGTGTAGCCGCCGCCGTCAGTCGAGGTGCAGGCCCAGGCGCTGCACCACCTCGGCCGTGCGCGCCACATCCTCGGCGATGATCGCGGTCAGCGCGGCTGGCTCGCCGCCCACGCCGAGTTGGCCTTGCTGCAGCATCAACCGGCGCATGTCGGGCTCGGCCAGCACATCGTTGAAGGCGGCGTTGAGGCGCCGGATCGCCTCGGCCGGGGTGCCGGTCGGGACGAACATGCCGTACCAGCTCTCATATACCGCCTTCGGGTAGCCAGCCTCGGCGAAGGTCTCGATCTGCGGCATGGTCGGCCAGCGGCTGCGCCCCATCGAGCCGATGATCCGGTAGCGGCCGCTCTCGTGATAGGGGATCGCCTGGCCGAAGGCATCCATGATGCCGTCGATGGTGCCGCTGATCAGGTCGTTCTGTGCCGGCGCCAAGCCGCGATAGATCACATCGACCATGCGTATGCCGAGCGCATCCGACAGGATCTCGGCGCTGATATGCGTCGAGCTGCCGCGCCCGATGCTGCCATAGGTGATCCCCTCCGGCTGGGCCCGCACATGGGCGACGAAGCTGCGCACATCCGTCGCCGGCATCGAGCTGCGCACGCTCATGATATAGGGGAAGGAAGACAGCAGCACGACCGGCGCGAGGTCTTCGACCTTGTAGGGCATGCGGCTGAACAGCAGCGGATTCGTCACCACGGCCGAGGGGCCGCCGAACAGCACGGCATGACCGTCCTTGGGCGCATGCGCGACGTTCTCGGCGCCGATCATCGTGCTGCCGCCGGCGCGGTTGTCGACCAGCACGCTCTGGCCGAGCTGTGCCGTCAGCCGGGGTGCCAGCAGTCTTGCGAGAAGGTCGGTCTGGCCGCCAGGGGCGAAGGGCACCACCAGGCGTATCGGCCGGTTCGGGAAGGGCTGCCCCAGGGCGGGCGTCACCAGCGCCATGCCCGAGGCCATCAAGGCGCGCCGGCCGGTCATGAGTGACATGGAGCATTCCCCCTGCTTCTTGGGCCGGGACACTAGAGGAAGTCGGACGCGCGACGCGGCGCAGTCCACAATATCAGCCGGCTGGTATTTCTGCGGCGTGGCAAGGATAGCCCCCGAAAGCCGCCGGCATGTTCGTGATGTGTGCATGCCCTCCGGGGTCTGAGGTGCCTTGCGTCGTTACAACCTAGGCGCAAGTATGTTTTGCGGGCCAGTGATGCCCGCCGGATCGGGATGCCGCATCCGCCGGAGGCAAAGACGCGAAGGCGCAAGGGGAACGGACATCGGCCGGACCCCGGTACGGAGCTGTGCCGTGCCAGCCGCAAATCGCGCGCAAAGGGGAGGTACGAATGACCATCTTTCGGCGCAGCATCGTGAAGGTGGCGCTTGCCGGCAGCCTTGTGCCGGCGGCAGCATATGCCCAGGCGGTGCCGCACGGCCTGCCGAACCATCCGTTGCGGCTGGTGGTCCCCTTTTCCCCAGGCGGGCCGACCGACCTGGTCGGCCGGTATTATGCCCAGGCCCTGGGCGCGAAGCTGGGGCGCACGGTGGTCGTGGACAACCGCGCCGGCGCATCGGGCGCCATCGGCACACAGGAGGCAGCGCGCGCCCCCAAGGATGGGCTGACGCTCTTGCTCGGCACCTCCTCGACCCATGCGACCAATCCGACGGCGATGCGCAACCCCGGCTATGATGCGCTGGAGGATTTCACGCATCTTGCGGTGCTGGGGCTGGTGCCGATCGTCGTGGCGGTGAATCCCTCGGTGCCGGCGCAGACGCTCGCCGAGTTGGTGGCGCTGATCCGCGCCGAGCCCGACCGCTATCCTTACGCGACCGCCGGGACCGGCAGCATCACCCATCTGGCCGGGGAGATGCTGAAGCTTCAGGCGGGGCATCTTGAGGCGACGCATATCCCGTACCGTGGCAGCGCGCCGGCCATGCAGGATGTCATCAGCGGCACGGTGCCCTGGTTCGTCGAAACCTTCAGCACCACGCTGCCGCAGCATCGGGACGGACGGCTGCGCATCATCTCGGTGCTGTCCGCCAATCGTGCCAGCATAGCCCCCGAGGTCGGCACCGCCGCGGAGAGCGGCTTCCCCGAGCTGATCGCCAATACCTTCAACGTCGTCTGCGTGCCCGCGGGCACGCCGGACGCGGCCATCGCGACGCTGCTGACCGCGACGCAGCAGGTGATGGCGGAGGCGACGTTTGCCGAGGCCTTGCGCGGCCTTGGCGTCGAGCCTCTGGCGTCATCGGATCCCGCATCGGCGCGGGCCTATGTGAAGCAGGAGATCGAACGGTGGCGGCCCATCATCATTGCCCTGGATCTGCAGAACCGATGAGCGGCGTGAGAGGAAATGGCATGCCGGGACCGCTGGCCGGAATCAAGGTGATCGACATGACCCGGGTTATCGCAGGCCCCCTGGCCGCGCAGACCCTGGCCGATCTCGGCGCCGATGTGGTCAAGGTGGAGAGGCTGGGCGATGGCGATGATGTGCGCACGCTGGGCCCGCCCTGGCTGCCCGGGGAGGATGGGCAGCCGACCGGAGAGGCCACCTACTTCCAGTCGGTCAATCGCAACAAGCGATCGCTGCAGATCGATTTCGCAACGCCCGAAGGTGCGGCAGTCCTGCGCCGCATGGCCACCGGTGCCGACGTGTTCCTGGAGAATTTCCGGCCCGGCACCTTGGCGAAATACGGGCTCGGCTATGACGACATTGCTGCCGCAAACCCGCGCATCATCTATTGTTCGCTGACGGGGTTCGGGCAGACCGGGCCTTACGCCGAACGCTCGGGCTATGACTATCTCGTGCAGGCGATGGCCGGCATGATGGAGGCGACCGGCCTGCCCGATGATGTGCCAGGCGGCGGGCCGATGCGCGTGGGCGTGCCGCTGGCCGATTATGCCGCGGGGCAGAATGCGGTC
>Ga0255334_1001077_pt1 | contig 14398 bp, 14 predicted proteins | sample EtOH5_35cm_T3_12_FD_202080 | JGI IMG/M metagenome (GOLD analysis project Ga0255334, IMG submission 202080) | Sandy soil microbial communities from University of British Columbia, Vancouver, Canada - EtOH5_35cm_T3_129 | ecosystem: Engineered > Artificial ecosystem > Sand microcosm > Unclassified ...
TGGCGCAACTTTTCGAATCCTTTTCCTCGTTGACTCATTGTTGTTCGCCCCCTACTTAAAAGTATACTTGAATTGGGGTCCTACTCTCCAATCCAATTAGGGGGCTAAATAGAGACGAGTATCGATTCGCGGAAGCTCCCCTAAGCTTGACGGAACGGTTCGTTACCTTGATCAAGCCGGAAGAGTCGGAGGAACCGGGACAGTTGCGGCTAGTATGCGGAGAAATGGCTCTGGAACTGCGTTACGACAGCGGCCAGTTGGGTTTGGAGATAACCGAACGGACGTACCGGGATCATTTCGGGAAGGATACGGTTTGGTATACGCTGGATTTTCATGTTCTGCGGCCGACAGTTGACTTCGCGGTAGGGATTCTTTTCAAATTTTTACATGTATGAGGGAAACGGAGGATTATGAGAATGGCTAAAGAATGGACATGGGTAGATGAAGCTTGGGCGAAATCGTTGGACAAGACATTGCGCAACTCCGTCAGAATCGGAGGGAGATTCCCGCATGCGAGCAAGGGCGGCGTCTACGAGCTGGCGGGGCCCGAGTGGTGGACGGCCGGTTTCTGGCCGGGGATGCTGTGGCTGCTGTACGGCGAGAGCGGCAGGGAAGAGCTGAGGACGCTTGCGCAGGAATGCGAGGATCAATTGGACGCCGTCCTCGATGCTTATGTGCGGCTTGATCATGACCTCGGCTTTATGTGGACGCTGACAAGTGTGGCGAACTACAAGCTAACCGGAAGCGATGTCTCGCGAATCCGGGCGATGAAGGCGGCGAATTACCTTGCGGCCCGCTTTAATTTAAAGGGACGGTATATCCGGGCGTGGAACCCCTGGCGTGAAGGCGAGCGGAACGAAGGTATAGCTATCATCGATTGCTGCATGAATACGCCGCTGCTGTTTTGGGCTTCGCGGACAAGCGGCGATCCCCGGTACGCCCACATCGCGGAAGCTCATTTGGATACGGTACTTCGGCATTTTATCCGCGAAGATGGATCTGTGTACCATATGATCAACTTCAATCCGGAAACGGGCGAAATGCTCGAAGGTCTGGGCGGCCAGGGCTATGCGTCCGAATCGGCGTGGTCGCGCGGCTCGGCCTGGGCGATTTACGGCCTGACGCTGGCTTACCACCATACGGGCAAGCGGGAATATTTGACCGCCGCCCAGCGGACGGCGACTTTCTTTCTAAGCAGGTTGCCTGAAGACCATGTGCCGGCCTGGGATTTTCGCGCCCCGAAGGAGCTGCAGAGCCTGCGCGACAGCTCAGCCGGTTCTTGTGCGGCAAGCGGACTGCTTCTCCTGGCGGAGAAGTCCGGCGGAGAGGATGCAGACTTCTACCGCGCGTGGGGCGAGCGAATCCTCAAGTCGCTGTTTGAAAAGTACGGAGATTGGGACAATCCCGTTGAAGAGGGCTTGCTGTTGCACGGCACCAGCAACTATCCGCAAGGGACGAATATTGATGTTCCGCTGATTTATGGCGACTATTATTTCGTGGAAGGCTTGGCGCGGTTGAAAGGCTGCGGGCCGTTTTACTGGGAATAAGGGAAAGGATGGAGAGAGAATGGGAAACGGCAATCCGATCAGTGGAAATCCATTGAAAACGAAGGATGACCTTAGCGAGGCTATTCGGCAGCTGACGGCTCCATTAAGAAACCTGTACAGCGAAGGAGGAGCCCGCCTGCAAATCAGAGGAGGAGGAGCCGGCCATCCGGTAGAACTTGCCGATATGGAAGGCTTCTCCCGGGTATTATGGGGGCTCGTCCCTTATTTGGCCGGCGGCGGCAAGGACACAGAAATATGGGATGTCTCTTTGCAGGGAATTATCAACGGGACAGATCCTTCTCATCCGGAATACTGGGGAGATGCCGGAGATTACGACCAGCGCTTTGTAGAAATGGGTGTGATGGGTCTGGCGTTATGCCTGATTCCCGATCGAATCTGGGAACCGCTTGACGAACGGGAACGAGGCAATCTGTATAACTGGCTGAACCAGATTAATGTTCATCCTTGCTACGATTGTAACTGGCTGTTCTTTCATGTATTGGTCAATCTCGGATTTCACCATATCGGAGAGCCGTACGATGCGGAGCAGATGGAACGAAATCTGAATCGCATCGAGGAATTCTACCTCGGCAACGGCTGGTACAGCGACGGGGTGGGGGGACACAGCGATTACTATGTTCCGATTGCCCTGCAGTATTTCGGATTGGTCTACGCAAAGTTGATGGAACAGGAAGATCCGGAACGCTGCGCCCGCTTCCGGGAACGCGGCATTCTCTTTGCCAACCAGTTCTTGCACTGGTTCTCCCCGGACGGTTCCGCGCTGCCTTATGGGCGCAGTTTGACCTACCGTTTTGCGCAGTCCGCTTTCTGGAGCGCGTTTGCTTTCGCAGGAATTCGGACCGAAACGCTGACTCCCGGTGTGGTGAAGGGGCTGATCCTGCGCAACCTCCGCTGGTGGTTCAAGCAACCCATCTTTGACCCGGCTGGTGTATTGACCGTGGGGTATGCCTACCCGAACCTTGTGATGGCAGAAAATTATAACGCGCCGGGTTCGCCCTACTGGGCGCTAAAGACGTTCCTCGTGCTCGCGCTTGCGGATGACGCTTCGTTCTGGACAGAACCGGAGGAGGATATGCCCAAGCTTGCCGAAATTTCGGTCCAGTCCGAGCCGCATTTGGTACTCTGCCGTGACCATGAGACGGGTCATGTCGCCGCTTTCAACAGCGGCCACCGCTCAACCAACGAGCATACCCACACATCGGCCAAATATGAAAAGTTCGCCTATTCGACGACCTTCGGCTTTAGTGTCCCCAGAGCCGAGTGGGGGCTTGGCCAGGGCGCATTCGACTCCATGCTGGCGTTAAGCGAACGGGATAATCTGTTTCGCGTACGCAGAAAGAATGAAGAAACCTGGATTCGCGGCAATGTGCTGTACGCCAGATGGCTTCCCTGGTTCGATGTGGAGGTTCAGAGCTGGATTGTAGCCGGGCTGCCGTGGCATGTGCGGATTCACCGAATTGCTGCGAAACGGGCCCTGGATGCCGCCGAAGGCGGATTTGCGCTAGGATTGCGCAAGGAGCAGCAGACGCTGAACAGCGGCATTGGCATAACGGCGGCGAACGGCTTGGGTACGAGCGGAGTTTACGGCTTAATGGGATACACTGAGGCACAGCTTGTCCATCCGAATGCCAACACCAATGTTCTGTATCCCCGCACCGTGATTCCGGTACTGCGCACCGCTCTTGAGCCGGGAATCCATGTGCTGGCATCGGCTGTCTATGGCCAGGCTGGCGGCGCTGAAGCGACAAGCCTCGAAGAAGGGCTCAGTCAGTTGGGCGTTACAGTGTCAAAAAATGGGTTTTCAATTGTTACTTGCGAAGAAGAAACGATAACAATAGCGATTTAAAAAGAGCTGTACAGCATGCTGCGAATATCCGAGAATTGCCGGAGGGGGACGAATCGTAATGAGCGGACAGGAACAGCGCAAATACTGGCTGGACATGATGCTTAAAATCGGCAGCCCGGTGCTGACCGCACTCGCCGAAAGAAAATTAAAAGAACGGCTGCCAATGGATTTTCACCCGGATCGAAGCCCGTATGCATGTCTGGAGGCTTTTGGTCGGCTGGCCTGCGGGATCGCTCCCTGGCTGGAGCTAAAAGGCCTGCACGGAGAAGAGGAAGAACAGAGATCTCGGTATGCCCGGTTGGTTCTCGAAGGAATAGATGCCGCTACCGATCCCCAATCGCCGGACTATATGAATTTTTCCGGCGAGGGCCAGCCGCTCGTGGATGCCGCATTCCTGGCTCATGCATTGCTGCGGGCGCCTCACGCGATTGTCGCACAGTTAAACGATAAGGTAAGACTCCATTTGATAACCGAGTTGAAAAGAACGCGGCTGACCGTGCCTCCCAAGACCAACTGGTTGTTTTTCAGTGCTATAGTGGAAGCGGCCCTTTGTCTGCTGGGCGATCAGGATTATGACCGTATGCGAATCGACTGCGCGATCCATATGTATATGGATTGGTACAAGGGCGACGGAGTGTATGGCGACGGAAAGGATTTTCATTGGGATTATTATAACAGTTTTGTCATACAGCCGATGCTGGTCGATCTTATCGCCATGTTCAAGCATTCTTCCCAGGTATATGCCGCTTTGGAGCCTACGATTATGGACCGGGCGCGCAGGTACGCATCCGTTTTGGAACGCATGATCGCCCCGGACGGAACGTATCCCTACGTTGGCCGTTCGATTATCTATCGTTTTGGCGCTTTCCAGCATCTTTCGCAGGCGGTTCTGCAGCATTTTCTGGATGAAAGGATTCAGCCGGCCCAAGTGCGCTGCGCGCTGACTGCCGTCATTAGGCGTATAATGGAGTCGCCCGGCACTTTGGATGACAACGGCTGGCTGCGGCCGGGCTTGTATGGTTATCAGCCGGGACTCGCCGAAGGATATATCAGCATCGGCAGCCTGTATCTGTGCTCAACGGTATTTCTTCCGCTAGGCCTGTCCCCTTCCGACTCATTCTGGGCAGACCCCGATGCCAAATGGACTTCTTTGAAGATCGTGTCTGGCGAGGATGTGATAAAGGATTGTTCACTGTGATTGTTATACAGATTTCGAGCTTAAGTTATAAGGGCCAGGTGTCATTATTTCATCGTTGGAGAATAATTGATGCCATTGAGGACTTTACAGCAACATTCGAAGAAGGAACGATAAATGGGGTTGTTGGCGAATTGGGTCATGGCGGTTGGCTTCTATCCTCTATTGTGTGTGGAAGAAGTTATGATGAGAGCATCTATCGTTCTATTGCCTTGGATGGAGCATCGGCAGATAGTGATGCACTTAAGGCAATTTCTTGTTATGTTGGAGAGGGAGTTGCTGAAGCGCCCTATCGAAGCTATAAAAAATATCCCGGTCTGTTAAAGCGCAAATTAATGGGGATAAAGACCGTTGCAGAACAGATCCAATCCGGTCTCATCAAAACAAACCATAAAATGAGTTTGGCTGAAATTGCCGAGATGTTTGAATTAACGGGACTCAGGGAAACTGGTGAAAGAAACGGCAGAATAAATCGCCCATTGGAATTTCAAAGCGGTGAGGTGTGGCGTGCATCATTGGCAATCAGATGAAAATCAACACTATTTGGAGAAGGTCAAAAACTCAGGCGCTGTAGTCATCATACCTGTCAGCAATGCGTCCTTTTTCAATAATAGAGCAGATCAAATTGTCCATCTAAAACCGACCTGAAAGGGGAAAAGGCACGTCCTATCCAATTGAGGACGGGTTTTACGAGTCTTTAAGCCTAATATAGAGGCTCAACCTCAAAATCAATGCTTGACGGCGCTCTCTTGCCCCACCAACATTCTGCACGAAACGGCAAAATGAAAGCCGGACGTGCAGACAACCCCGGCATTCGTTCAGTTCCAGCCTCACGACAGACTCTCACTCCGCAATCAGGCCTGCACAGATTTCGTGACCACCCGATAACATCATAAGAGTACCACATCATCTTTAACGGTATCCGTATGCACCTTGCGACCATAAGCTCAATAATAGTTGCTATCTCTATCGTCAACTTCAAACTTAGTAATCCAGTATTTGCTTTGAACAAAGTTACTCACAGTTAATAGACAGCCTCATTTTTACCTCTATATCAGTTGTGGCCTCAGATAAACAAAACAGGAGTGCTGGGAGGAGTCTTCTTGCGGCCCTTGCCGTTCAGAGCATCTTCTCAGGGCACCGAGCGAGGTATGGAACCAAGAGTGTCAAGCACTGATTTTCGCTTTGATCCCATATAAAAAGTGGAAAGATGGGATTCCAGGCAATGAAGATAAGTAAAAAAACAGGAGTGCATTATATTTTATATCTGGGGGACGAATTGCGATTGTTGGCGTCTGGTGAACCGGGGCAAGCGGAGATAGAGATTGATGGAACAGTACATCGGCTTGAACCACTTGAAGGCATTGAAATTCCGCCGCAAACACCACATCGAATCTATACCAGTGCTACCTTGCTGATCAACCAAGGGGTTCATGCCAAAATCATTTCTGAAAGACTTGGGCATGGGAATATCCAGGTGACAATGAACACTTATGGGTTTGCTCTTCGATCCGCCGATCAAAATGCTGCTGACAAATTCGAATCCATTCTGATACGTAAATACCCCGAACCATAAATAGCTCCATTTACAAGCAGTTCTAATCGACGCACAGCATTCAAGGCAGATTGCAAGAATGTGCACTTGCGTTCAATTGTGCGGTATAATTGGCTATATGAGCCTTGAACGGAAATTTTCCAAAGGATGTGATAACTATGCAATGGCAAAAAGTTCGCACGATCTATCCCGATCAATACGTCTTGCTTGAAATTCTCGATTCTCATACCGAAGATAACATGCAGTACGTCGATGAAGTTGCTCTCGTACGGGCCATTCAAGACCCTTCCGAGGCAACCAAGGAGCTTTTGAAGTGCAAGGATAACAATATCGTCTACCACACAGGCCAAGAAACAATCGCTATTGAACTAAGAAATCACCCTTTCTACAGGAACTGGTAATATGCAGATGCAGATAGAATATATCGACAATCTGCTGCAAACATCCATGATGATTCGCTATAAAGGGCGATCTCTGACAATCGATCATTTAGTCATCGATACCGGTGCGGCACATTCTCTAATTTCTTCCGACATCGCGGCACAGATCGGAATTCACTTTGAAAACGGAGACAAACTTGTGCGCAGTTTTGGGGTCGGTGGAGACGAATACTCCTTTCGCAAGCAGATCGATCAAGTCCAGCTTGGTAAATTCATCATGGATAATCTCTACGTTGATTTTGGCGTTTTTCACGAGGATATTGATCAGATTAATGGCCTAATTGGGTTAGATATTCTGAAAAGCGGCAACATGATTATTGACCTGTATCGGATGGAAATGCATCCTGCATCCCTCAGTCACGAATGAATTCTCCCCGCAGCAAGCTGCGGGGTATCTCTGCAACATCGAATTAGTTAAACGCAGCAAGCTGCGGGGAATCTGACCCGGAGAGATTAAAATGAGGACGCGAATCGCTCGTGTCCCCATTTCGTCCCCAACTCCTCTTCACACTCACTCAAAACCCTTATAAATCAACAGACAAACGCTCTCGATATGCCTTGAACGGTCAAAAAAGATGCCGCCTGAAGCTGGTGGGGCCTTGGCGGCAAGGAATACTTTAGATTTATTCAATCAAACAATTAGCATATATTTGATGACGCATATCATAAGTTCGCATTAGTTAATAGCTCTCTCATGTCATCGAAACGTTTTATATTGTTTTCGCAAGCTTTAATTTTTTCTAACGCCTCACTACGCTCCATTCCCAAACTCACAGCAAAAAAAGAAACCTCACGAGGTCTCACGAGGTTTCTTTTTTTCGTCCGGAGCGGTTCGGTCGCTCATTCGGATTCTCGTCCACAAGGTCAATGATCTCGCGAATATCGGAAAGTTGAAGGGCTTCTGTGATCCGTTCGATATGGCGGAAATTAATGCTTTCTCTCTTGCCGTTTGATAACTCGCTGAGGGCCGCATGGCGTACATCGATATTGCAGATGAGGAACTTTATGGTCTTGAACCTCATGTATGAAGGGATAAAAAAATAGAACAACCCATTTTTCTGGGTTGTTCTATTTTTTTTATTTATTGTCGCTTCTTTAATTCTTCCTTTACGATCAATGAATTTTTATAAGCGATCTCTCTAATCTGTGCTTTTTCATCTTCAGTTAATGTACTAAATAATGCATCTTTTTCTTCTGTAGTTAAGCTATCAGTTACCATATTAGAAGTTCTCGGATAAGATTTATTATCGAACATATTAATGCCATAAACTATATTAGCCTGATCATTAGGATCATCAAAATAACTATTGTACCAGCCAGGATAAGAAATACCGGAATAAATTTGATATGCTCCAGCAGCCGTCTTTAAAATAGTGGCTGAAAAAGTAGCCCCTCTTCCAACAAAACCATAATGCATATTACCTAAATCTTCACCGGTCATATATCTTCCGTTGTACCAGTAATGTGTTTGAGGGCCATATTGTAATTTGTAATCCCATGGTCCTCCGGATCGTACCTGCCCAGCAAAATATAAACCAGTTCCATATGGATAAGATGCAAAACTTTTGTCTTCTTCCGCATAATAAGCCATATAAACAGCATTGCTAAGCATTTTCTGAGTAAAACTTGATGTTACATCATCATCACCAGTAGGGTCTCCATTTGGTGTTACAGTTTCTGCGAATGATGAACTTGGCAGTACCATAAAAATCAAGGCAAGTGGAAGAAGTAGGGTAAATAATTTCTTCAAAACAGACACCTCCTATGTTTTTCTAAAAAAACATATATTGGGGAATGTGCTATAATAAATTTCAAAAGAAGGAATGGGAGGGATATTTATGGGAGAGAAGCAGAAAAAACATTCTAATATAAAGATGAAATGGAGTCTAGCTTTAGGAATATTAATCGTTACTATCGGAGCTATTTCCTATGCCTATTATTGGGCTTTCGTGGATATTCAAAGGCTGCCAAGGGGGAAAGTAGTTGCACAGCAAAGTTCCCCGGATGGGACATATACAGTTAAAGCACATTTATCTGACGCTGGAACGACAACCACATATTCTATTGTTGGAGTTCTTTACTTTAATAAGGAGAATCGAAAATCAAAATCTATATATTTTCAAAAGGATGAAGACAATGCTAGTATAGTCTGGATAGATAACCATACTGTAATCATAGATAATAAACGACTTTCAGTTCCAAAAGATATTTATGACTATAGAAGGAAATAGGATAGATCTCTCAATTTTATCTTTGTTGATATGTATCTTTTTAGTTAATAAGTTCCTGGTCTAAACCCACTTGCTTTCAGCCAGTAAATCCTTTGAGGATTAGCAGACACTTCAGTGTCCTGGGAAGGATTAGATACTGAAGAAGGGTGAAGACAATGTATATCCAAACAGGAAGCCATACCAAGTACGACATCGAATATCACATCGTATGGACGACGAAATATCGATACAAAGTGTTACAAGGGCGAGTAGCAGAGCGACTGCGGGAACTTATCCGACAAGGATGCGAAGCCCGAGGAATCCAAATCGTACGAGGGAGTATAGGAAAAGAACACGTGCATCTGTTGGTGTCATGTCCGCCAACGATTGCGCCAAGTAAGTTGCTGCAATACCTCAAAGGACGTTCCTCAAAAATGCTACAAGACGAATTTCAGGATCTCAAGAAACGATACTGGGGCCAACATTTGTGGGCACCCGGCTATTTCTGTCGAACCGTAGGAGCAGTAACGGAAGAGATGATCAAAGAATATACCGAAGACCAAGGAAACGATAAGGACGACGAAGATTCAAGATCGAAGAGTGAGTTTCAGTCACGAACTTGAGCTTGCTTAAGCAAGTGAGCATTTGAGTGCACTTCAGTGTAGAGTCAGACTTTCAATTAGCGTTCTTAAGCCGGCTTTAGCCGGAATTGCGACTTTCAGTCGCCTAGATAAATCCCTGTACTTTAGTGCAGGGTGGTTTAGAAAATACAATTGCTGGTGATCATGAATTTGTATTCCTCACGTTAAGAGAAGTTGATGAATTTGTGGAGCATACAGTTTCGATGATTAAAGAGATAGTAAATGCACGTATTGGAACAATCCTCGCTTAGGGGACAGGCGAATTTAGTTGAGGATCAGAGTAAGCAGCCTTCATCGCAGCCAATGATGTCTCTGCCCGAGAGATTGATGAATACTCGCTATTGGGCTTGCAGAGGAGAAGGGCGTACATTCGCCTTATCGTTCACGGAACGGCTTGAAGCGGAGGCGGGATGTCAGCGGCGGGGGATCGGTTGTTGCAGCCTGCGCGCGAAACGATCAAGAGCCACAGCTTGAGCGTATCTTCCCAAGCATGCCGGGTTGTAACGGCGGCATTGGGCAACCAAGCCGGTGTGATTGGCGCGGCCGCCTATGCCGGGCGAAGGCTTGCTCACCGCTGAAGTTGCGCCTCTTGCCGCACGCTTCGGGAAGCTGCCGGCCGCATCACTCCTTTGCTGAAGCTGCTTCCTGCCGGGCTGCGCCCTGTGGGTCATTACCGCGTGGTTATCGCCGACACTGGCGCTCGTCCTCTCTCATATGTTGAACGGACTGAATGAAAGGTAGGGATGGCCGTGAAGAGAGAGAACGAATCGCCGGGCGTGTCGATCGTGGTCTGTACCAACCGCCCTCCATTTTTCAACAATATCCTGAGAAACTATCGGAATCAGGATTACGAGCGCAAAGAATTGATCATCGTCCTCAACAACGACCGAATCAAGCGGGAGGACTATCAGCGCAGGGCGCGAGTCTGCCGGGATGTCTCGGTCTATCAGGTTCCGGAGAGGATCTCGCTGGGGCAATGCCTGAACTGCGGCATCCAAAAGACCCGCTATCCGCTCATCGCCAAATTTGACGACGACGATTACTACTCCCCACAGTACTTAACCGAGCAGGTAAAAGCGCTCCATCGCACCGGCAGCGACATCGTGGGCAAGCATGCGTGTCTCGTCTACCTGGAGGATTCCCGCAAGCTGTTGATTCGCTCTCCCTGGGAGAGGAACAAGCGGGTGGAGTTTGTGCAGGGGGGAACCATCCTGTTCCATCGGCGGGTGTTAAAGAAGGTGTGGTTCCCGGATCGCTCCGTCGGAGAGGATGTGGGCTTCCTGAAAGCCTGCCGGCAAAAAGGGTTCAAAACATTCGCCACCAACCCATATCATTACGTCTATATCCGCAGAAAGAACAAGAAGAGCCATACTTGGCGGGCGGGGGACCAGTTCTACTTGAACGGCAGCATCTCCCTTGCGGTGACGGATGATTACCGGCGGATCGCTTCGCGCGGATAGCCGGAGCCGTTGCCGACTGCGAAGACTTCCTGATCGGGGAAGCCTTTTTGCTTTTATGGGGGATGAAGCGGTTTAATCCCGGGCTTCCGTCCCGCCGGCCAGCAGCGTGTCCAGCAGCTTGAGCGTCTGGTGCAGCTTGTCCTTCGGTACGCCGGCGTAGCGGTCGCCGATGCTGAATTCGAAGGAGCAGAGCGCTTCGCCGGATTCCTTCAAGTAGGATGTGAAGGCGACTCCGGTCTGTTCGGCTACGGAGATCAGAGCCGGCTCCACAGCTGTCTTGGGCAGATCGAAATGCACATGGAACATGTTCGAAACCGGTTCGGCCGGCAGGGTGCGGACATGGCGGCAGCCGTTGAACAGAGCGGCGAGTTCGCGGGCTTCTTCGTAATAGAGGGCCATCCGGCCGATCCGCTCGCGGTAATAATGGCGGGCCGGGATGATGTAAGGATAGAGGGCGATGAGATCGCCGCCGTGGCGCCTTTTCCAAATCTTCGCTTCTTCCGTGAAATCGACGGGACCGGCCAGGATCGCCCCGGCTATGGCTCCGATTCCTTTGTAGAAGGAAATATAGACGCTGTCAAACAGGCTGCAGACCTCGGCCGCCGTGCGTCCGTAATAGGGAAGGGTCTCGAACAGCCGGGCTCCGTCCAGATGCAGCTTGATGCCCTGCTCGCGGCAGTAGGCGGCGATGGCTTCGAGCTCCGCAAAAGCGGGCAGTTGTCCGCCGATCTCGCGTTGCGGCAGTTCGAGCAGGAGGCAGGCGATGGGGCCTTCGACGGCCTGGACATCGGCGAGCGTGATCAGCCGGTCCGGCGCCGCGAGCAGCGTCGGTTCCAGGTGATGCAGCACCTTCAGCCCATCCTGCTCATGAATTTCCAGGTGGCATAAGGGATGGTACGCCACGCGCCGCGTGCCGAGGCGGTCCGACCAGATGCGCAGGGCGATCTGCTGGGCCATGGTGCCGCTGGGGAAGAACACGGCCGTTTCCTTGCCGAGCAACTCGGCCATCTCCGTTTGGAACTCTTCGATGAGCGGCCCTTTTCCATAATTGTCGGAGAGCAGGCTGCCCTCCGCTTCGGCAAAAGCTTCTTTCAGCACTTGAATGTCCCGTTTGCCGTGTCCGGGCAAGGGGAACGGCGCGACGGCAAAGGCGTCTGCCAGGGTAGTGGTTGTGTTCATAAGGGCTCCTCCCGCAAGGCTGTCATATGGAGTCATTATAGCACGCTGCCGGCGGGAAGCCATGATAACAAACGGTTAAAAGAGGATGCTCGGCCTGGAGCGATTGCGATAAAGTTGGAAGTCTTCCTTTTGTTCTGATAAGGTGATACTGACACATAGAATCGGCCGGATGACAGCGAATGTCCAAAGGATGTGGGGAAACCATGAAGGCAAGGCGCAAGGCAATCATGCCTGAGAGCGCGCGAGGGGGAGGCGGCGAGTCGATGAAAGGGCCGAGCTTCCGCAGCGTTCTCTATTCCGTTCTCCTGACAGTCGGCTTGCTCGGAATCGGCGACACGGTCGGCCTGCTTGTTTATACGAATTGGAATGTGGGCACGCTGCTGCCGGGGGCGGCAGGGCTTTTGCTCGCTGCGGTTGCGGCTCTGAAGCTGACGGCGTTCAAGGAGAAGCCGCTGATCCCAAGCCGCCTGCTGCGCAGGGTGCTGATGGCATGCGTCGCGCTGGTTGTGGCTTCTTTTGCCCTGGTGGAATCGGTCATCCTGTACAATACCCGTTCCGAGGAGAACGTTAAGGCGGATTACGCGATCATCCTGGGAGCGGCGGTCAAGGGGGAGACGGTCTCGCTTCTGCTCAAGGAACGGCTGGATAAAGGGGTGGAGTATCTGAGAGAATTCCCGGCTGCGAAGGTGATTGTCACGGGCGGCAAAGGGCTGGGCGAGGATATCACGGAAGCGGAGGCGATGCGGCGGTATCTCGTGAAGAGCGGCATCGAGCCGCAGCGGATTCTCCTGGAGGACAAGGCGACGAGCACGATGGAGAACTTTAAATTTTCCCGGGAGCTGTTGCCGGATCAGGCCGGAGGCGGCAAGCCGAAGGTGATGATCATCACCAGCGACTTCCACATGCTGCGGGCGAAGATGCTGGCGCGGAGGAACGGGCTTGAGGCTTACGGAATCACATGCGGCACTCCGCTGTCGGTGCGGGTGAACAGCTATGCTCGGGAGTATTTTGCCTGGATCAAGTCGTATCTGGTTGACCGGTAGAGGGTGGACAAAAGGGAGGAGGTGGTCTCGATGCAAGCAGCTTTGACGCATACGCTCGTGATTTTCCAGGGGCCGAGCGCCTCGGGAAAGACGACTTTGCAGGCCCGGCTGGGGGTTCCCCGGGTGGTCACCTGGACTTCGCGCCCCCCGAGGCCGGGGGAGAGGGACGGCGTCGATTATGTCTTCTCTACCCGGGAAGAGATGGCGGAGAAGGAGGGTCATGGGTTGTTTCTGGAGATGACGACCTATAACGGCGAGCGGTACGGCTCCTCTCTGGAGACCATTCGGCGCGCGATCGCCGGCCGCGAGCTCGGCACGGTGATCCTTGACGCCCCGGGGGCCGCCAAACTGAAGGCGCTCTATCCGGATCGGGTTCTGCTTGTCGGGGTCTACGCCGAGCGGGAGGACTGCCGGCGGCGGCTTGCGGCGCGAGGGCTGGCGGAAAAGGAGCTGCAGTCCCGGCTGGCGGGTTATGACGAGGAGCTCCGGGCGCTCATCCAGTCCGATCTGACGATCAACAATTCCGATGCGTTCCGGTGCTCGGCGGAGGCCGTCGTGGACTATCTGCGGGCGGGATTGCGAGTATGACTAATGCCGGAGCGACCGGGCTGGAGAAAGGAAATCGATTGACATAGGCCCTCTAAAACGGTTCCGTCTTCTGTAGCGAGTGGAGATTGCAGAAGTTTTGACCGCTATTTTCTTCTGAGGATATCTCGGCTGGAAACAAAGGGGATTATTACCGAGCCCCGGTCGGTAGGGCGCAGGCCAAGGAACGTGCAAAGAACAATGAAGAAAATGGGGGTCGATGCCGAGATCAGTGCTTGACACTCGATTGGTTCTATACCCCGCTCGGCACATTGAAGAGACGATCTAAACGGCAAAGGCAGCACGAAGACTCCTGTAAAAGTAGTCCCGTTTCGCGAATTCCGAGGAATAGGCGTCTGAGGCCGAAACCGGTCGAAGACGGTTGAAGCCAGGTGAAGCCAGGTGAAATTGGGTGAAATAGAGGTAAAAATTACCGCAATTCTGATACCGACAAGCTGCTGCGGCCAAACAAGGGTAGAAATTACCGCTAAATTCCCATGGCGATATAGATTTGCAGGGATTTGCAAAAATAACGGTAAAAATTACCTTTGCGCGCCTAGCCAAGCTAGACATAACTAACTGATGAAAGTTCAGTCGGGGTAAGGACCAAGCCGCCCCGTAGCTAGCAGGCAAACGACGGCGAAATCCGGCGGTTGAAGCCCTGCGAAAAGCATGC
>Ga0255334_1001078_pt1 | contig 14358 bp, 13 predicted proteins | sample EtOH5_35cm_T3_12_FD_202080 | JGI IMG/M metagenome (GOLD analysis project Ga0255334, IMG submission 202080) | Sandy soil microbial communities from University of British Columbia, Vancouver, Canada - EtOH5_35cm_T3_129 | ecosystem: Engineered > Artificial ecosystem > Sand microcosm > Unclassified ...
CATGTTGGCTTGCCGAAACCGGTTACCGTTGCTACAGTTCACAATCAGTATCCCTTTTAACATCGGAAAGAATGAAAATCATCTATGTTTAAAATCTTCCGTGGATTGCGAGGCGTATTCTCCAACGATTTGTCCATTGACCTTGGGACAGCAAATACATTGATATACGCGCGGGGTAAGGGCATTGTCCTTAATGAGCCCTCGGTAGTGGCGATTCGTGACGATGGTCGAGGTAAGACCATCGAGGCCGTGGGCACAGCCGCCAAAGCCATGGTGGGCCGGACCCCAGGCAATATCACGGCCATCCGGCCTTTAAAGGACGGCGTTATTGCCGACTTTACCGCCACCGAAAAAATGCTTCAGCATTTTATCCGCAAAGTGCACGATTCTCCCTACTTTCGTCCCAGCCCACGCGTGCTGATCTGTGTTCCCTACGGGTCCACTCAGGTCGAGCGCCGTGCCATTAAAGAATCCGCAGCAGCGGCGGGTGCTCGCAAAGTTTACCTGGTTGAGGAGCCCATGGCGGCGGCGATCGGTGCGGGCATGCCCGTGCACGAGGCGGAGGGCTCCATGGTGCTCGACGTCGGCGGCGGTACCTCGGAAGTGGCGGTGATGTCATTAAACGGCATCGTCTACGCTGCCTCTGTCAGAGTGGGTGGTGACAAATTCGACGAGGCCATCATCAACTACGTGCGCCGCAATTACGGCACACTGATTGGTGAAACGACGGCAGAGCGTATCAAGCGGGAAATCGGCTCCGCTTTCCCCGGTCGGGAAGTTCGTGAGATGGAAGTGCGCGGCCGACATCTGTCGGAAGGTGTGCCCCGCAGCTTCACTATGAATAGCAACGAGATTCTTGAGGCAGTTCAAGAGCCTTTGGCGGCGATTGTGCGTGCCGTGAAGATTGCGCTTGAGCAAACCCCGCCGGAGCTGGGGTCAGATGTTGCCGAGCGAGGCATCGTCATGACCGGCGGTGGTAGTTTATTGCGGGATTTTGATCGCTTGTTGATGGAAGAGACCGGTCTGCCCGTGCTGGTAGCGGATGATCCGCTGACCTGTGTGGCTCGGGGAGGCGGCCGTGTTTTGGAGTTGATCGATGAGCATGGAGTGGATGTTTTCTCCTTGGATTGATACGCAACAGCCCGGAGTTAACGCGGTCTTTGGCAACATTGATCAGTCATTAATCAAACAGCTGGTCAACCAGGGTGTAGTTCACAGGTGAGGGAAAATAAGAAATTATTTGCCAAGCATCAGACCTTGGGTTTGCGTCTGGTATTCGTGCTTGTGCTCTCTGCCATAGTGATGGTGGTTGATTCGCGCCAGAATACGCTGGATAGCTTGAGGCAGATGCTGAGTGTGCTGGTTTATCCGGTTCAGTCGATTATCCAGATACCGTTTTCGCTGGTGCGCTGGGGCGAAGAGCGGCTCACCAGCCGTCGTGATCTTGAGGTCGAGCTGGAGCGATTGCGTACCCAGCGCCTGTTGATGGATGGCCAGTTGGAAAAGCTGGCCGCCTTAGAGGCCGAAAACAGTCGATTACGCGAACTGTTACGTTCAAGCTACCGTACCAACGAGCGGTTGTCGATTGCTGAAATTCTCCGCTTGGATACGGGTTATCACCGGCAGCAAATCGTGATCAATCGAGGGGCCAGTGAAGGCCTGATGGTTGGTCAGCCGATTATCGATGCGTCGGGCATCATGGGGCAAATCAACACCGTAGAGCTAAATACAGCGACCGCCTTGTTGATTACTGATATCAACCATGCCATTGCCGTGGAAGTAAATCGTAATGGCTTGCGCACAGTGGTTGCCGGCACCGGTAAGCTCAACCAGTTGGACCTGCCATTCCTCACCAATAATTCGGACATCAAGCAAGGTGATTTATTGGTTTCTTCTGGCATGGACGGGCGTTTTCCAAAGGGTTATCCGGTGGCGGTTGTAACGCTTGTAGAGCGGTCTTCGGCAGAGTCCTTTGCGCGAATTCACGCCGAACCTGTGGCCAAGCTGGATCGGGCAAGAGAGGTTTTACTGGTCTGGCCAGCCAAGAAAAATACACCTACTGACGTAGCGCCCGACGCCAAACCATCCTCGGCATCGGCTAACATGGTGGCCCCTTAAGTTTCATGACCGCAACCCTCATCCAGCGCATCTTAGTCATCAGTATATCGGTATTTATCGCGCTGATTTTGACGGTTTTTCCGCTGACGGATAGTCTTCGATCCTGGCGCCCTGACTGGGTGTTGCTGGTGCTGATTTATTGGTGCATGGCTTTGCCATGGCGGATGGGCATGTTGTCTGCCGGACTGGTGGGGCTGCTTATGGATGTGCTGCACGGCAGCTTATTGGGCATGCATGCTTTGGCGATGATGCCGGTCATCTATGTCGTGCAGAAATTTCACTTGCAGCTGCGCGCTTATCCCGTCTGGCAGCAGAGTTTTGCGATACTATTTTTTCTGATTATGTATCGGCTGCCTATTTTTTGGCTGCATGGCATGCTTAATAACGGAAAACCGGTGTTTGGTTGGCAAGAAATTATCGCCGGCACCCTGGTATGGCCCTGGTTGTTTGCGATGCTTCGTCGCATGCGTCGCCTTCATAAACTGGACTGACAGGTTGATTTATCCATGGCGCCACGCATCAAGCTGAAAGATTCCGCCTTGGAAAAACGCCTGTTTAACAGGCGAGTCATTGTTGTCGGCTTGCTTATACTGGGCGGTTTTGTGGCGATAGTGATGCGTCTGGCTTTTTTGCAGATTCAGAGCCACGAGCATTTTGTTACCTTATCCCAGGAAAATCGCATCCGCTTGCGTCCGATTGCCCCGCCGCGTGGGCTGATCTATGATCGAAATGGCGTGTTGCTGGCGGATAATTTACCGTCGTTTCGGCTGGATGTTTTCCCGGAAAACGTGCCAAATCTGAATGATACGCTGACTAAGCTGGGTCGGCTTATCGAAATTAAGCCGTCCGACATTAGCCGGTTTCAGGCGCAGAAAAAGCAAAACCGTATTTTTGATGCCATTCCTCTGCGTTATCAGCTTACCGAGCAGGAAATTGCTATTTTTTCGGCTAGCCGGCACCATTTTCCTGGTGTCGAAATTCAAGCCAGTTTGAACAGATTCTACCCTCATCGTGAGCTGCTGGCGCATGTGATTGGGTACACCGGCGCGCTGGATGAGAAGGATATTAAGCGCGTCGACGAAGGTAATTATCTGGGCACGACCCATATCGGCAAAGGTGGTGTGGAGTCTTTTTACGAGGACATTCTTCATGGCCAGGTGGGGCATGAAGAAGTAGAAATCAACGCCCAGGGCCGATCACTGCGAGTGCTGGAGTCTGTGCCGCCCAAGGCGGGCAACAATCTTTATCTGGGTATCGATGCGCGCCTGCAAAAGGTAGCCATGGATGCCATGGGCGAACACCAGGGTGCTTTGGTCGCCATCGAAGTTAACAGCGGTGAAGTGTTGGCCATGGTTAGCATGCCAAGCTACGACCCTAATCCGTTTGTTCATGGTATCGACGTCAAAAGTTATCAGGCGCTTAATACTGATAAACACCATCCCATGCTCAATAGAGCCCTGTACGGTCAGTATCCCCCAGGCTCAACCATCAAGCCATTCATGGGTCTGGCCGATTTAGAAAGCTCTCTGCCTCTAGGCAAGGATGGCATATTCTGCCCTGGATTTTATCAGCTTGAAGGTTCGGGTTTTCGGTTTCGGGATTGGCGTCGTGGTGGCCATGGCACGGTTAATCTGCACCGCGCTATCGTGGAGTCGTGCGACGTATATTTCTATCAGTTATCTATGAAGCTGGGCATCGACCGGATGCACGAGTACTTGTCAAAATTTGGCTTTGGCGTGCGAACTGGCATTGATATGCCCAAAGAGCGGCGTGGTGTGTTGCCCAATCCAGAATGGAAAAAACGGGTATATAAACAAAACTGGTACATTGGTGAGACGATCAATGCTTCCATTGGCCAGGGCTACACGCTGGTCACGCCACTGCAATTGGCTCAAGCTACTGCGATCATGGCGAGGAATGGCAAAATCATCGCGCCGCGGCTGGTCAAAACAACGTATGACCCTGGCAAAAACACCCACGAATCGAAGACGCCTTTCGACGTAGGAGAAGTCACCGTAGCCAATCCAGATAATTGGAAGAAAGTAATCGCCGCTATGCACGATGTGGTGCAGGGGCAGGGCGGTACAGCTCGGGCAGCCAGCGCAGGCGCGCCGTATCAATTTGCCGGAAAAACCGGCACGGCTCAGGTGTTTACTCTGGGGCGTGATGAAAAATATAACGAGAAGGAACTGGCTCGTGAATTACAGGATCATGCCTTGTTCATTGCGTTTGCTCCTCTGGATCGACCAAAAATTGCGGTAGCCATCATTGTCGAGCACGGCGGTCATGGTGGTAGCGTCGCGGCGCCTATCGTCAGAAAAGTCATCGATGCGTATTTGCTGGAGGGTGATCATGATATTCCCAGAAAATTACCGTGAACGCCGCGGCTCTTTTCTCCAAAGAAATGATTTATGGAGTCAATTACATATTGATCTGCCGTTATTAGTTGGATTGCTTGCCTTATCACTGATCGGTCTGACCATCTTGTATAGCGCCAGCGGGGCAACCCCCGCCGTGGTCTGGCGACAGGCCGCGCGACTGGGAATGGCCCTGGTGGCCGCTCTGATGGTTGCTCAGATTCCCAGTTATACGCTGCGACGTTGGTCGCCATTGACCTATGGGATAGGCATCGTACTTCTGGCCATCGTGATGGTGGTGGGCGATGTAGGTAAAGGGGCGCAGCGCTGGCTTGATCTTGGCTTCGTCCGTTTTCAGCCGTCGGAGCTGATGAAAATCGCCGTTCCGCTGATGGCTGCGCAATACATGCACAAGCGTGGCCTGCCACCCAAATCGCGGGAACTCATGATCATGCTGGCCATTATTGGTGCGCCGGCGCTGCTGATTGCCGAACAACCGGATCTGGGCACGGCTATCTTGGTGGCTACGGCAGGATTTGCGGTTTTATTTTTTGCCGGTTTGAATTGGGTGGTGCTTGGCGGTATAGGCGCCCTATCGGCTGCTCTGGCGCCGGTGGGCTGGTGGCTGTTGCATGATTACCAGCGTCAGCGAGTGATCACTTTTTTAAACCCCGAGCAAGATCCTCTGGGAACGGGTTATCATATCATCCAATCGAAGATTGCCTTGGGCTCCGGTGGCTTATTTGGCAAAGGCTGGTTGAATGGCAGCCAGGCGCATTTGCAGTTTTTGCCCGAGCGATCAACCGATTTTATTTTTGCGGTTTGCGGAGAAGAGTTTGGCTTTTTTGGATTGGTGCTGCTCTTGTCGGTTTACCTTTTTATTGTGGGGCGTGGCTTAGTTATTGCGCTGCGCGCTCAGGATACCTTCGAACGCCTGGTGGCTGGGGGCTTGTCCAGCACCTTCTTTGTTTATGTTTTCGTCAACGCCGGCATGGTCAGCGGTTTGTTGCCTGTGGTGGGTGTGCCGTTACCTTTGGTGAGCTATGGAGGTACATCCATGGTGACCTTAATGATAGGTTTCGGTATCCTAATGTCCATTCAAACTCACAAGAAGTTGATCGCTCCATGAGTGCAAATTTATTCAGGCGTGCCCGTTGCGCCATTTCAGGGGTTGCTTTGTGCCTGGTCACGTTCTCGGCAACTCCGGATGTCGTTGGGTCGTCTCCAGAAATGCAGGTATTTGTCGGACAAATGAGTACAGCTCATGGTTTCGACTCGGCGGATCTGCTCGCGTTACTGTCGGGCGCCGAACGGCGTAATGACATTATTCAGGCCATGCAACGGCCGGCAGAAGCTAAGCCCTGGCACCAATACCGGCGTATTTTTCTAACCCAGGCGCGTATTCAAGGGGGGGTGGATTTTTTAACGGATCATAAAGAAATTCTGGATCGCGCAGAAAAAATCTACGGCGTGCCCGCAGAGGTTATCACCGCCATCATTGGGGTTGAGACATCTTATGGTAAGAACGTCGGCAGTTATCGGGTGTTGGACGCACTGGCTACCCTTGGCTTTGGTTATCCGCCCCGGGCCGAGTTTTTCCGTCGAGAGCTCGAACACTTCCTGTTACTGTCTCGCGAAGAAAGCTTAAATCCCCTGATAGTCACGGGATCGTATGCCGGCGCTATGGGTATGGCGCAATTTATCTCCAGCAGTTATCGTAATTATGCTGTTGATTTCGATGGAGATGGACACCGAAACTTATGGGCCAGTCACGACGACGCCATAGGCAGCGTGGCTAATTATTTCAAGCATCATGGTTGGCTGACCGGTCAGCCGGTGGCGCTGGCGGTAAATCCCACCACGGAAGCCGCTCGTAACCTCGGTAATCGTGATTTGGCGTTGAATCGATCAATTGCCAGTCTACAGCTGGCAGGCGTGCCGGTGACGGTACCGTTGCCCGGCGATACTCTGGCTAATCTATTGGCCTTGGAGCAGGTAGAGGGAATAGAGTATTGGGTGGCACTGCCCAATTTTTCCGTGATCACGCGATATAATCGCAGTGTCCATTATGCTATGGCGGTATACCAGTTGAGCACAGAGATTCGTAAGGCTTATGCGGCGGAAAATCCTTAAGCATCAAAGTCGTCTGGCGCTTTTGGCTGCGCTGCTTTGCTTAGTACCGGCTGTGCCTGGGTGTTCGGGTACTTCGTTTAGCCCAGGTTTGGACGGTGCTCCCTCATCAAGAAATATCCCCGGTGATTTAAGCCGGACTCCCGATGCCGTGCCACGCATCGAACCAAAAAGCCGTTACGGTAATCCGAGCAGCTATACCGTGGCTGGGCAGACCTATCGGGTTAGATCGACAAGCCAAGGATACAAAGAAAAGGGGCGAGCCTCCTGGTATGGCACTAAGTTTCACGGTAACAGAACCTCCAGCGGTGAGTCATACAGCATGTACAAAATGACCGCCGCCCATAAAACCTTACCGATACCTTGTTACGTCCGAGTTACTAACACCAGTAACGGACGTGCGGTTATCGTGCGAGTCAATGATCGTGGGCCTTTTGTGCATGGTCGTATCATCGATTTGTCTTACGCGGCAGCCACCAAGTTGGGAATTTTAAGTCAGGGGACAGCGCCCGTGCTTGTAGAAGCGGTCGGTCCGGGCGATACCGCTTATCCGTGATATCGGTTTATTAACTCCTAACGTCAGGCACATCAACAGAACGGACTCCCATGCACTCAACTAAATTATTTACTCGTTATTGTGGAATTTTGCTTTGTCTCTTATTTAGCTTGGAAGCTTGGGCAGAGCCTGCGTTACCCGTGCCTGGACCGCCCTCGGTGGGGGCGGGTAGTTATATTTTAGTAGCGCATGAAAGCGGCCAGGTTATCGCCGCTCAAAATGCCGATCAGCGGATGGAGCCGGCCTCTCTCACCAAGTTAATGACGGCCTATATCGTGTTTAGCGAGCTAAAAGCCGGCCACATTCACCTAGAGGATGGGGTGCCCATCAGCGAAAATGCGTGGCGCACAGGCGGCTCAAAAACCTTTGTTCAGGTGGGTACGCGGGTCAAACTAGATGACTTGATTAAAGGCATGATTGTGCAATCCGGCAACGATGCTACCGTGGCTTTGGCGGAATATCTGGGCGGATCAGAGGCCGGTTTTGCCTCGATGATGAACGCTCATGCGCAACGCCTAGACATGATCAGCAGCCATTTTGTTAACGGCAGTGGCCTGCCTGACCCAGCGCATTACACAACGGCGCGTGATATGGCTACACTGGCGAGTGCTATTGTTAATGACTTCCCCAGTTACTACGGGTATTACGCGATACGCAGCTTTGCTTATAACGGTATCGATCAACCGAATCGTAACCGCCTATTACAGCTTGATCCACGCGCCGATGGCTTTAAGACGGGTCATACGGAATCGGCCGGTTATTGCTTAGTTGGATCGGCCAAAGACAATGGCACGCGGTTGATTTCCGTGGTTATGAAAACAGCCAGTGATGATGCCCGAGTCAGCGCCAGTCAAACCTTATTCAATTATGGGTTTCGCTTCTTCCGTACCTACAAAATTTACGAAGCCGGTAAAGTTTTGAGTGAAGCGCCGATTTGGAAAGGCGAGGCCGATGTTGTCCAAGTGATTGCGAAGAAAGACGTATACGTCACCATCCACAATGGCAAGTACGATCAGCTGAAGTCAGTATTGAATATCAATAACCCGTTGGTAGCGCCCTTAAGTGCTGAAACAGAGGTAGGCAAGGCGGAGATAAGCCTGGGTGGCCAGAAGCTTGCAGAAGTACCGATCTACCCTGTGAAAGATGTGCCAGAAGGTGGCTTAGTAAAACGGTTATCCGGCGACGTGATGCTGTATTTTAAATGACCAAACCGCTGCCTGTTTGTTATTTAAATGGCCAGTTTCTGCCATTGACCGAGGCTAAAATTTCCGTTTTGGATCGGGGGTTTCTTTTCGGGGATGGGGTCTATGAAGTGATACCCGTTTACGCTGGCTTCCCGTTTCGGCTAACGCAGCATCTGGATCGATTGCAGAATAGCCTGCGATCAATTCGCCTGGCCAACCCGCTGACTTCTCGGGCCTGGCAATGGCTGTTTTATCAGTTGATAAACCGAAATGGCGGTGGCAATCAGTCGATTTATTTGCATATCAGCCGTGGTGAAGCGACAGAGCGGGACCATTTCTTTACTGCCGACTTGCAGCCTACCGTATTTGTGATGACGTCACCGTTATTACCTGTTGATCCTGCGATGGCGGGTCGAGGCTTGACAGCGATTACCCGCCCGGATTTTCGCTGGCAGCGTTGCGACATCAAGGCCACCACGTTATTGGCTAATGTCTTAGTGCGTGATGATGCCCGGCAAGCGGGAGCCGACGAGGTTATTTTGATCCGTGATGGTTTGCTCACCGAGGGAGCCGCCAGCAACATCTTCATAGTGCGAGACAATGTTTTGATTACCTCAGTCCAAGATCATCGCATTTTGGCGGGTATCACTCGAGATTTGGTGTTGGAGTTAGCGCGTAGCGCCGGTTTATCCATCGAAGAGCGCGATGTTTCCGCAGTAGAACTTAGCTCCGCTGACGAATTATTACTGAGCAATTCGACGCGAGAGCTCATGCCTATCGTCCGGCTGGATGGTGTCCCGGTGGCGCAAGGGGTGGCCGGACCGATTTGGCAAAAACTGCGCAGCCTGTGGCAAGACTACAAAAGTCAGTGGGTACAACAGCAGCAGGTCCAGGCGCAGCAATGAGCAACGAAGAAACCTTGCTGGAATTTCCCTGCCGATTCCCGATCAAGGCCATGGGCGCCGGCGTCAGTGACTTTCCTGCCATTGTGGAAGAGATCGTCAGCCGACATTTGCCTAAATCGCGCATCCTCGACTGTCAGCAACGGCCGAGTAGCGGCGGGCGTTATTTGGCGGTGACAATTACCGTGCAAGCCGAAACCAAGGCAGAGTTGGATGCTATTTATCGCGACCTCAGTGCCCACCCCCGTGTTGTCGTGGCCTTATGACCTCTGTCGCTCCGACCATTCAGCTTTTGGGGCAGGTACCCTACGAGCTGATTTGGCAACGGATGCGAGACTTTACCGATCAACGCGACGAAGCAACGCCGGACGAGTTCTGGTTTCTTCAGCATCCCCCGATTTTTACCCAGGGCTTGGCAGGGTTAGCGTCGCATCTATTGGCGCCGGGCGATATTCCTGTGATCAAGGTTGATCGAGGCGGCCAGGTTACCTACCATGGTCCGGGGCAATGGGTGGTCTACACGCTACTTGATTTGCGCCGGTTAGGGGTAGGTATACGCGAGTTGGTTAGCGCGCTGGAACGATCAATTATCCACACGCTCGCGGATTACGGCGTTGCGGCCAACGCTCGCCGTGAAGCCCCCGGCGTTTATGTGAACCATGCCAAGATCGCCTCGGTGGGTTTGCGAGTGCGGCGCGGCTGCTGCTTTCATGGTATCGCCTTGAACGTAGACATGGACCTTGCGCCGTTTCAGCGCATTAATCCCTGTGGTTACCCGGGCCTGGCGATCACTCAGTTGACGGATCTGGTGGGCAGCGTCGATATGGAAGACGTTCGGCATCACTTGCAGTCCGCACTGTTCGCTGAGCTTTACTAGTGGCAGATCATCCTATCAACACATCGCCGCCAATAGCGCGGCAAATCCTCCACACAGAAACCATCCACGGCCGGCGTCTAGAGGATAATTATCGTTGGCTGCTTGATCCGGATAATCCCGCCGTGCTGGATTATTTGCATGCCGAGAACGCCTACGCCGAAACTATGCTGGCGCCGCTGCAAGGTTTGCGTAAGCGGCTGTACGACGAGTTTCTCAGCCGTGTCGAAGAGACCGACAGTAGCGTCCCAACGCGATGGGGCGACTATAGGTATTACCAGCGCCAAACCAAGGGTGACGACTACACTGTCTACTGTCGACGACTGGGGGAGGATGGCGCTGAGCAGGTACTCCTCGACGTCAACCAGCTCGCTCAGGGCCAAAACCATCACGACTTAGGCGATTTGGCAATCAGCCCCGACCATCGTTATCTGGCCTATCAGGAAGACCTACGCGGTGATGAGAGCTATCGCATTGTCATCAAAGATTTGCAGCTCGGGGAAATCCTGCCCGACATTATCGAAAATACTCACGCTGGCCTGAGTTGGGCTAACGATAACCAAACCCTGTTTTATTTGATTGATGATCACGCTCACCGTCCGCACAAAGTCCGTGCGCACCGCCTGGGTACGCCGGCTAAGCGCGACCGTACGGTACTGAAGGAAAATAAGTCAGCCTTTTATCTTCAGGTAGGCCAGACCAAGGATCGCCAATATCAGTTGTTCGAGAGCGCCAGTCATCTAAGTAGCGAAATACGGCTGCTGAAAGCCGATCAACCCGAGGGTAAGCCGCAGTTATTTCTGCCGCGCCTGGCAGAGCGCGAATACACCCTAGAGCATAGTCAGGGCCATTTTTTGGTACTGACCAATCATCTGGCGGAGAATTTCGAGGTATGGCGAGTGCCCAGCCATCTGCCCTTGCCTCACGCCAAGGTAGGCGATGACGGCTGGCAGCGTTTTATCGCCGATGAATCCGGCATTAAAATTGAAGGCATCGAGCCTTTCCGGGACTATCTTGTCGTGTACGTGCGCGAAGAGGGCGTCGCCAAAATAAGAATCTACGACGCCAATGGCGAGTATCATCGCATCGAATTCCCAGAGACCTGGTACACCGCTGAAGGCGACGATAACCCCAGTTATGACAGCCCCAACTTTCGGCTGAGCTATACGTCTTGGATCACCCCGGAAGCCATCTACGATTATGATCCGCACGCCCGTCGTTTACACTTGCTCAAGCAAGAGCAAGTCCCTGCGGGATACGATTCCAGCGCCTATGTCAGCGACCGGATTTGGGCCACCTCGGCCGATGGCGAACAGATACCCGTATCCTTGATTTACCGGCGAGACCGGCATGATCGATATAGTGGCCAGCCTGGACCGGCGTTGCTCTATGGCTACGGCGCTTACGGCGTCAGTCTGGAGCCAGAGTTCTCGCCGCTGCGACTTAGCCTGCTTGATCGCGGATTCGTCTGTGCTTTTGCCCACGTTCGTGGCGGCGGAGAACAGGGTGAATTCTGGCATCATGACGGGCGGTTGACCCATAAGCCGCACAGTTTCGCCGATTTTATTGCCGCGGCAGAGGCGCTGTTTTCACTAGGCTACACCACTCCCGATCAGCTCAGTCTCATGGGTGGCAGCGCCGGTGGTTTGTTGATCGGCACCGTGCTCAACCAACGGCCAGATATCTGTCGCGTCGCCGTGGCTCAGGTGCCGTTTGTTGACGTGTTGACTGCCATGTTGGACCCGTCGCTGCCGCTTACCGTCATTGAATACGACGAGTGGGGCGATCCCCGTGATCCTGAGATATTTCGTGTGATGTCAGGTTATTGCCCGCTGCAAAATGTCGTGGACCAGGCTTATCCGCATCTTCTGGTATCGGGGGGGTTACACGATCCTCGCGTTCCGCACTGGCAGCCGGCGCGATGGGTGGCAAAACTGCGTGCACACAAGACAGACGATCATTTATTGCTGCTGCGCACCGACATGACATCCGGCCACGACGGCGTCTCAGGGCGCTACGAATCGTTGGCTGAGGTGGCCATCGAATATGCGTTTATCTTGCATGTCCTAGATTAGGGGTCAGCTAATTAACGACGCAGATACAGCGGCCGTGACTCATCGGCGGCGGGTTGATACAGAACGTTAACCACGGTAAATGCCGCCAGCGCATCGTCCTTGTTCTGGTCTTGACGTAGCTCGAAGGTATCGAAGCCGACTCGGTGCAGATAAAACAACTGATCTACCAACACGTCTCCGGTTGCTCGGATCGTGCCGTGGTAACCGTAACGCTCGCGCAACAAACGAGCGGTGGTGTAGGGCCGACCATCTTTAAAGACCGGGATAGCCAAGGCGATACACGCCAGGCGGCTGAGGTCACCAAGAATGGCAGCCAGTGGATCTTCCGGTTGCAGCAGTACGCCGATTTGCTGACCGTCGTTTAACGGCAAAGAATCTTTTAGCGATAACCAGCGGGCCAGTGGCAATATCACCTTGCTGGCAGTCGCCGGCGCGTCGTCGGGCAAATATTGCCAGCTGTCTTCGACAAATTGCTGATCACGCAGTACAGTCATCGTAGGCATTTAGGCGACCTCCACCGCAGAGTCGTAAACCCGTTCTTTGAAGGGTTCGATACCGACTCGGCGGACTGTATCCAAGAACCGCTCATCACCTTCACGCAGGCTCAGATAGGTTTGCAGAATGCTTTCTAAGGTATCGGCGACTTTGTCTTTAGGTACGGACGGGCCAAGCACTTTGCCAAGCGACGCATCAAAATCCGAGCTGCCGCCCAACTGAATCTGGTACCACTCCTGGCCCTTCTTATCGACGCCAAGTATACCGATATGACCGACATGGTGGTGGCCACACGCGTTCATGCAGCCGGACATATTCAGGCGAATGTCGCCTAAATCATAAAGATAATCCAGTCGATCAAAGCGCTCGTAAATCTGAGCGGCCACATCAATGGAGCTGGCGTTGGCCAGACTGCAAAAATCCAGGCCAGGGCAGGTGATCATGTCCAGCATCGTGCCGGTTATTGGCTGCGCCAAACCCAAAGCTGCAATGGCTTGCCACAGGGCGTATAAATCCGCTTGTTTAACGTCGGCCAATAGCAGGTTTTGCTGGTGTGTTGTGCGAATCTCCCCAAAGCTGTAGCGATCAGCCAGGTCGGCGATGGCTTCCATTTCTTCTGCGGTGATATCGCCCGGCGCTACCTTGGGGCGCTTAAGCGGGATGTTGGCAATGCAATAACCGGGAACTTTGTGCTCACTGGTATTACGTTTTACCCAGGTCGCGAAAGCGGCGTCTTCGGCCAATTTCTGATCCAGACGGGTATCTGTCGCCGCCGAAAGGTCGTAGTCAGGTGGCGTGAAATAAGCCTTGACCCGATCAATCTCGGTGTCTGGCAGAGCCAGCGGGCTGTTTTTTATTTGCTCAAACTCGGTTTCCACCATCTCGGTGAATTTTTCTTTGCCCAGCGCCTTAAGCAAAATTTTGATTCTGGCCTTGTGAATGTTGTCTCGCCGCCCCAGCAGATTGTAGACGCGCAGGATGGATTCGACGTAGGTTAGCAGGTCGCGCTTGGGCAGAAACTCGCGAATAGCTTCGCCAATGATCGGAGTACGACCCAGGCCGCCACCGACGAATACTCGAAAACCAACTTCACCAGCGTGTTCTACCAGTTGCAGGCCAATGTCGTGGACTTGGACAGCCGCACGATCTTTGTTGGCGGCCGCAGTGACGGCAATTTTAAATTTGCGCGGCAGGTAGGAAAATTCCGGGTGCAGGGTGGACCACTGGCGGAGAATTTCGCAGTAAGGCCGGGGGTCTTCGACTTCATCTTTGGCGACGCCGGCAAACTGATCCGCTGTGACGTTGCGCACGCAATTGCCGCTGGTCTGGATGGCATGCATTTCGACACTGGCCAAATCGGCTAGGATATCGGGTACTTCTTCCAGCTTTGGCCAGTTGTATTGGATGTTCTGGCGGGTGCTGAAGTGACCGTAGTTGCGATCATACTTGCGGGCAATATGTCCAAGCATACGCAATTGACGCGACGACAGCAGGCCATAAGGAATAGCAACGCGCAGCATGTGCGCATGGATCTGCATATACAGGCCATTCATCAGGCGCAGTGGCCGAAACTCGTCTTCCGGGATCTGGCCGGCCAAGAAGCGGCGAGTTTGATCGCGGAACTGAGCTACGCGCTGATCTACCAGCGCCTGGTCACAAGCGTCATA
>Ga0255334_1001080_pt1 | contig 14328 bp, 16 predicted proteins | sample EtOH5_35cm_T3_12_FD_202080 | JGI IMG/M metagenome (GOLD analysis project Ga0255334, IMG submission 202080) | Sandy soil microbial communities from University of British Columbia, Vancouver, Canada - EtOH5_35cm_T3_129 | ecosystem: Engineered > Artificial ecosystem > Sand microcosm > Unclassified ...
CCGCGCGCACCATCGACGAACTTTGGGACGCCATCCGCGACGCCTTGCCCGCCTTCTCGGCGGACGAGTGCGCAAACTACTTCACCGCCACAGGTTACGAGCCAGAATGAGAAGATTCTGCTCTAGTCTTGGGCGAAACCGACCAAGCGGAAGGCAAGAGAAGTTTTGGCCTAAAGCACTCCGCGCAATGGCTCCGCGCCGTGGCGGCATTGGCCAATAATAGGGGCGGGTATGTTTTTTTTGGCATAGATGACATTGATTCCACTGGAATTTATCCCATCGTCGGCCTCACATCAGACGAGTTCGAAAATACGGACTCCGCTGATATTGCGGGTCGACTACGTTCTATCTTTAATCCAACACCAAGAATTCGACGAACCTTGCTTATTGTAGATGGAAAGAAAATTGGTATACTTTATTTCGACCAACATCCAAGCAGACCTGTTATTTCTACAAAGAATGATGGGACAGGAATTATTAAAGAGGGAGATATTTTTTTTCGATACCCCGGACAGTCCGCAAGAATTAACTATGCTGATTTACGAGCAATGCTCGATGCGCGCGACGCACAAGCGCGCGCTGACATCGGCCCTATGATCGAACGCCTACTTACTCTGGGTCCAGGACGCGCGATGATTGCGGATCTCGCAGAGGGGCATCTACTTAATAGTACGACAACCGATCAAACGACCATTCAGAGCTAAATAGGCGGCTATATCAGGACTCTAACTTCGTTTGGGCGCCAACGCCGCTGAAGTCTCCCGCAATGACGCGCCAAGTTCATCATCCGTCACCCGCCCGCCCCGCGCGATCGAGGCATCCAGCGTCTCGCGCAGCGCCTTGAGCCGCGTCTCGCGTTCCTCGACGAGCCGCAGCCCCTCCCGCATCACCTCGCTCGCGGAATTGTACCGGCCGCTTTTGACGGCGGCCTCCACGAACCCTTCCCATCGGGCTCCGATCGACACGTTCATGGCAGGCTCCTTCTGAACGCCGCATCGATAACACAAACTGCGCAATCCGTGTTATCGGACTATTTTCCTTGCCCTCCGCCCCCATCCATGCCACCTTCCCCCACCAACCGCCCCTTCTCCGCCTGCTTCCATTCCTTCGCCGCCCGCAGCGTCGCCTCATCCGTCGCCAACCGCGCCGCATGGTCCCGCGCCGTCACCAATCGCGCGGGCCACAGGATCAGCGCATCCTTATGCACCTGCACCCGGAAATGGCTGGGGTTGCCCAGCGCCTCGACCACCGCCTTGGGCAGGGTCAACTGGTTCTTCACCGTCATCTTCGCCATGGGCAGCGTCATCGAACCCTCCTGTAAGGGAATAAGATAGTAATATGGTAAAGTAGTAAGGTATTTAGTCCTAAACGTCAAGATGTTTCGCTGGACGCCACCCCGCCCCTCCGCTACGCGCCTGCCATCATGTCCATTGCCAACCTCACCGTCGCCTCCGACGACGCCGATACCCGCCTCGACCGCTGGTTCCGCCGCCATTTCCCGCAACTCACCCAGGGCGCGCTGCAAAAGATGCTGCGCACCGGCCAGATCCGTGTCGACGGCAAGCGGGCGGAGGCGAATGACCGCCTCAACCCCGGCATGGTCGTCCGCGTCCCGCCGCTGCCCGAGGGCCAGGCCCCCAAAGCCGCCCCGCGCCCGGTGGACGAACGCCAGACCAAGGATCTGCAACGCCTGGTCCTCTACCGGGACGAGGCGGTGATCGCGATCGACAAGCCGCATGGCCTGGCGGTGCAGGGCGGCCCCGGCATCACCAAGCACCTGGACGGGATGCTGGAGGCGCTGCGCTTCGACGCCGAGGAACGCCCGCGCCTGGTGCATCGGCTGGACCGCGACACCTCCGGCGTGCTGCTGCTGGCGCGCACGGCGGGTGCCGCGTCCAAGCTCGCCGCCGCCTTCCGCGGCCGCGATGCGGAAAAGACCTATTGGGCCGTGGTGGTCGGCGAGCCGGTGCCGCCCGAGGGCCGCATCGAAATGGCGCTGACCAAGGCCCCCGGCAGCCGCGGCGAACGCATGACCGCGGCCGAAGCCGGCGACCGGGAAGCGACCCGAGCCGTGACCGATTTCAAGACCCTGGACGTGGTCCGCCGCCGCGCCGCCTGGCTGGAGCTGAAGCCGCTGACGGGGCGCACCCACCAGCTTCGGGTGCATTGCCTGGAGGCGCTGGGCGCGCCGATCCTGGGCGATGGCAAGTATGGCGGGGCGGCGGCGCATATGGCCGATGTCTCGGGGCAGCTGCATCTGCATGCCCGCGCCATCCGCCTGCCGCATCCGCTCGGCGGCACGCTGGAGATCGCGGCCCCGCTGCCGCCGCATATGTCCGAAACCTTTGCCTACTTCGGCTTCGAGGCCCCGCGTACGCCAAAGTCCCGCCGCATCCCCTGATCGGCCGCCGCGGCGGAAAGCGGGGGCGGTAGCAGCGCCGCCCGGCCGCGTTGCGGCAGACGCGGCGCTGCTGGCCTGCCTCCTTGGTTCCACTCGGCGCCCGCTGCTGCTAAACGCCGGTTTCGTGCCGCGGGTGTCCTGCGTGCAATCCAGAGAAAGCGAGAATGGCGGGTTACAAAGACGATCGGGTCAACAATCGGTTGAGCACGGCGGCAAAGGCAAAACAGGCGGTCCTGGAGAAATTCCTGAACAAGCCGGGACCGGACGATCCGGCGGTGATCGCGCGTGAGACCGAACGCCTGGCCATCGCCGCCGCCCGCCAGGCCCGGCAGGCCGAACGCGAAGCCGAACGTGAGGCCGAGGCCGAACGCGAGCGGCTCGCCGCCGTGAAGCGCGCCGAGGAAGCCGCGGCCCGGGAAGCCGAGCGCCAGGCGGCCCTGGCCGCCGAAGCCGTGCTCGCCGCCGAGGAAGCCGCCCGCGCCGAGATCGAGAAGAAGGAAGCCGCCGAGCGCGCCATCGCCCTGGCCGCCGAACAGAAGGCGGCCCGCGACGCCCGCTACGCCGCCCGCAAGGCGCGCCGGTAGCATGGGGGCTGCGTCCGGCCGCTGGCCCGGGCGCTTGGTTCCGAGACTCGTCACGCAACTTCGCAACCTCCGATCCGTTGCGCCTTCGGACACGAAAGCGGAGGCTATGGCGTTGCAGCGGCGACAATTCGGACTGGTCGGGTCCGCCGCCCTGTTGGCGGCGATCCTGGACACCAGCAGCACCTCGCCGGCAACGGCCGAGGGCAGCCCCGAGCCGACACGTTTCGATATGGGTACCTTGCGCGGCATGGCCCGCGACCTCGCGGCCCAGCCCTTCAAGCCGCCCGAGACCGCGCTGCCGGCCGGGCTGCGCGATCTGCGCTACGATCAGTACCGCCATATCCGCTTCAGGCGTGAGAAGGCGCTCTGGGCGGATCTGAACCTGCCGTTCCAGATGCAGCCCTTCCATCGCGGCTTCCTCTATCCGAACCGCATCGCCCTGTACGAGGTCGCCGACGGCGTCGCGACCCCGATCCGCTACCGCGCCGACATGTTCGACTTCGGCCCGCTGCCGCGGCCGGCCGATGACGCCGACCTCGGTTTCGCCGGCTTCCGGCTGACCCACCCGCTGAACCGCGCCGATCACTTCGACGAGGTCTGCGCCTTTCTCGGCGCGTCCTATTTCCGGGGCCTGGGCAAGGGGCATATCTACGGGCTTTCGGCGCGCGGTCTCGCCATCCGCACCGGCGACCCGAAGGGCGAGGAATTCCCCCTCTTCCGCGCCTTCTGGATCGAACGCCCGGCGCCGGCTGCGCAGAGCATGGTCGTGCATGCGCTGATGGACAGCCAGAGCGCCGCCGCCGCCTTCCGCTTCACCATCCACCCCGGCGAGGCGACGACCTTCGATGTGGAGGCCACGATCTATCCGCGGGTCGAGCTTGCCGCCGTCGGCATGGCGCCGGGCACCAGCATGTACTTCTTCGGCCCCAACGACCGCGCCGGCATCGACGACTACCGCCCCGCGGTGCATGACAGCGACGGGCTGATGATCGCGACCAGCCAGGGCGAACAGCTGTGGCGGCCATTGTCCAACCCGCGCGACCTGCAGGTCAGCGCCTTCGCCGAGACCAATCCGCGCGGCTTCGGCCTGATGCAGCGCGGCCGACAATTCGCGAACTACCAGGATCTGGAAGCGCAGTACCAGCGCCGCCCCAGCCTCTGGGTCGAACCGATCGGCGACTGGGGCCAGGGCGAGATCCAGCTGTTCGAGATCCCGACCAACGACGAGATCCACGACAACATCGTTGCCTTCTGGCACCCCGGTCAGCCGCTGCGCGCGCGGGGCGAATACGGGCTGACCTACCGGCTGTTCTGGGAGGGGGCGCGGCCGGGGAACCCGGCGCTGGCGCAGTTCACTTCGACGCGGATCGGCCAGGGCTCGGAGGAACGGGCGCGGCGCATCGTGCTCGATGCCGTCGGCGGGCGGCTGGAATCGCTGCGCAACGGCGCGCCCTTCGAGGCCAGCGTCGCCGGCAGCCCGGGCGAGGTGCGCAACATCTCCTCCGAGTTCAACCCGGAGACCGGCGGCCTGCGCATCGCCTTCGAACTGCTGCCCGGCAATGCCCCGCTGGTGGAGCTGCGCGCCAGCCTGAAGGATGCCCAAGGCCCGCTGTCGGAGACCTGGCTGTACCGATGGACGCCCTGACCGCTCCGCTGCCGCAGGCCGAGGCGCTGCTGCCCGAGGCCTTACCGCCCGAAGCCCCGCTGGCGATGCCCGAACAGGATTTTCGCCGGGCGCCCGCGCCAACCCGCCGCCCCTCCGGGCCGGCCGGGATCGGCTGGCGGCGCCTGGCGGTGATGGGCGGTGCCGTGCTGATGACCGTGGCGGCGACGCGGGAGATGTCGCTGGTGCTGAACGGCGACAGCCTCAGCGTGCTGGAGGTGATGATCCTCTTCCCCTTCGTCCTGCTGTTCGGCTGGGTGGCGCTGTCCTTCACCAGCGCGCTGGCGGGGTTCTGGGCAATGGTCATTGGCGATGCGGCACGGCTGCTGCCGCGGGAGGGGCCGCTGCCGCCGCTGCGCAGCCGCACCGCGCTGCTGATGGCGACCTACAATGAAACCCCGGGCCGCATCTTTGCCGGGGTGCAGGCGATCCGGGAATCGCTCGAAGACGCGGGGCTCAGTGCCGACTTCGACATCTTCGTGCTGAGCGACACCACCGATCCCGACATCTGGGTGGCCGAGGAAGCGCAATGGCAGGCGCTGCAGACCGGGGCGCCGAACGGGCCGCGCGTGTTCTATCGCCGCCGGCGCCGCAACATCGCGCGCAAATCCGGCAATATTTCCGACTGGGTCAGGCGCTTTGGCGGCGCCTACGAACACTTCCTGATCCTCGACGCCGACAGCCTGATGGAAGCCGCGGCGCTGCATCATCTGGCCGCGGCGATGGAGGCGACCCCGGATGCCGGGCTGATCCAGAGCCTGCCGATCTCGGTGGCGGGCCAGACCCTGCTTGCGCGGATGCAGCAATTCGCGGGGCGCATCTACGGACCGCTGATCGCCCAGGGCATTGCCTGGTGGCATGGCGCCGAAGGCAACTATTGGGGCCACAACGCCATCATCCGCACCCGCGCCTTCGCCGAGGCCGCGGGCCTGCCGCATCTGCCGGGTCCCAAGCCCTTCGGCGGCGACATCCTCAGCCATGATTTCGTCGAGGCCGCGCTGATGCGCCGCGCCGGCTGGGGCATCCACATGCTGCCGCTGCTGCAAGGCAGCTACGAACAAGGCCCGCCCACACTCATGGACATCGCGGTGCGCGACCGCCGCTGGGCGCAAGGCAACCTGCAGCATGCGGCGGTGCTGCCGACGCGGGGGCTCAACCCCATCAGCCGGCTGCATCTGCTGACCGGGATCGGCTCCTACATCACGGCGCCGCTGTGGTTGCTGTTCCTGCTGCTCGGCTTCTGCATCTCGCTGGAAGCCCGTTTTGTCCGCCCCGAGTACTTCCCGACCGGACCCAGCCTGTTCCCGGACTGGCCGCTGGTCGATCCGGTCCGCGCCATGTGGGTTTTTGCCGGCACCATGATGCTGCTGCTGGTGCCGAAGGTGCTGGCGATGCTGGTCTTCCTCTGCCACCGCCGGGAAAGACGCGCGGCGGGGGGCGCGATCCGGCTGGTGCTCTCGCTGCTGCTGGAGACGCTGATCGCGGGCCTCGTGTCACCGATCTCGATGCTGACCCAGACCGGGCATGTCGTGTCCATCCTTTGTGGCCGGGATTCGGGCTGGAGCGCGCAGAGCCGCGACGATGGCCGCCTGCCCTTCCGCGCGGTGCTGCGCGGCTATTGGCTGCATACCCTGCTCGGGGTGGTGGCGGCGGTGGCGGCCTGGCTGGTCTCACCCTGGCTGGCGCTGTGGATGTCGCCGGTGCTGGCCGGGCTGGTGCTGGCGATCCCGCTGGTCGCGCTGACCGCCAGGCCCGGCCTCGGCCTCCTGCTGCAACGCCTGGGGCTGCTGCTGATCCCCGAGGAACGCGACCCGCCCCGCGTCCTGACCCGTGCCGTCGCGCTGCGCGGCCAGGGCGGCGCGGTGGCGGAGGCGGCGAGCCGGCTTGCCGCCGATCCGGCGCTGCTGCGGCTGCACCGGCACCTGCTGCCGCCGCCGCGTCGGCGCGGGGTGGACCCGATCGAGCTGGAGGCGGTGATCGGCAGCGCCAAGCTCGCCGAGGCGGATGACCTTCCCACCGCGCTGGGCCTGCTCACCGCGCGGGAAAAGGCCGCGCTGCTGGCGGATGCGGAGGGGGTGGAGCGGCTGGTGGCGCTGGCGCGGGGCTGATGAACCCCGCCACGAGGCTCAGGGCGGCGGCGGCACATAAGGGCTGGCCTCGCGCAGGCCGTTGCCCATGGCCTCGCCCATCTGCGTGATCTCCTCCAGCTTGCCATAAAAACGTGACCAGTCGTCGCGTTCGGCGATCGGCGCCCAGATCGCCTCGACCTCCTCGATCAGCATCGAAAAGGGGGTCTCGCGCCGAAAATAGGGGTGGTCGAGGCCGGCATCAGGCGCCGGCTCATAGCCGGCGATCGCCTCCCGCAGCCGATCGAAGGCGGGGGTCGCGTAATGCGCTGCGGAGGGGCTGCGGCTGCGCGACACCGGCCCCGCCATGCCACCGCGCCAATCGAAGAAGGCCTGGTCGAAGGGCGCCTGGGTCTCCTGCAAGGCGGCAAAGAAGGTGCCGGCAAGCGCCGCGTCGCGCTCAGGCGTATGCGGACGCAGGCCGAGGCGGTGCAGCACTGCCGCGCTGAAAGCGGCCTGCAGTATCGGTCCGAACTCCGCAAGCTCGGCCTCCAGCCCCGATTTCAGATCGGTGTTGCCGGCCAGCGCCAGCAGGCAGCCGCCGAGACGGCCCAGCGACCAGGCCAGCGCATCCGGCTGCCGGCCATAGGCATAGAGGCCGTGGTAGTCGAAATACGCAGCGGTGAAATCGGGCTGATAGCTCGGCAGGAAGCGCCAGGGGCCATAGTCGAAGGATTCGCCGGTGACATTGACATTGTCGGTGTTCAGCACGCCATGCACGAAGCCCGCCGCCATCCATTGCGCGCCGGTCCGCGCAACGCGGCGGCAGACGGCGGCGAAGAAGGCGCGGGCCCGTTCCGGTTCGGTCTCGCCATGCACCTCGGGCAGATAGATGCGCACCACATGGTCCATGAGGCTGCGTATCCCCTCGCCATCGCCCAGCGCCGCCAGACGTTGGAAGCTGCCGATGCGGATATGCGAATGGCTGAGCCGCACCAGCACCGAGGAGCGGGTCGGAGAGGGTTCGTCGCCCCGCGTCAGCGCCTCGCCGGTCTCGATCAGGCTGAAGGATTTGGAGGTATCGACGCCGAGCGCCTCCAGCATCGAACTGGCCAGGACCTCGCGCACCCCGCCCTTCAGCGTCAGCCGGCCATCGGCGCCGCGCGACCAGGGGGTGGTGCCGCTGCCCTTGGTGCCGAAATCCAGCAGCCGCCCGTCCCAATGGTCATGCACCTGGCCGAAGAGGAAGCCGCGCCCATCGCCGAGATCGGCGTTGTAGTGGCGGAACTGATGGCCGTGGTAGCGCAGCGCCAGGGGCTGCTCCAGGCTGCCCGGCAGCGGCAGGAAGCGGCCGAAGTGATCGATCCATTCGGCATCGGTCAGGCTGTCCAGCCCGACGCGGGCCGCCCAGCCCTGGTTGCGGTAGCGCAGGACATGCGCCGGGAAGGCCGCGGGGGCGACGACATCGAAAAACTCCGGCCCGAGGTCGAGATGGCGCATCGCGGGGCGGAAGCTGGGAAGAATGGGCATCCCAGCCAATTGGGGGGAAACCGGTTCGGATGCCACCCCCGGCGGCGACGGCGCCAACCCCCTCACGCAGGCTCGTTCACGCGGCCAGGGGCTCCCCCGGCCTGTGATTCAAGCCGGGGGGCTCAATGCGGCGGTTCGACCAGCACCGGCGTGCGCACCGCCTCCGCCTCGCGCCGCAGGCGCAGGTAGGAGCGGGCCGAGAAGGGCAGCATCCCGCCATAGATCATGCTGGCCGCGGCCAGCGCGGCCCAGGGCTCGGCCACCAGCAGCGCGACATAGCCGCCGATGCCGAGCAGCAGCGGCAGCACCAGATTGCGCGGCACCTTGAAGTTCTTGAAGGACCAGGTCGGCAAGGTGCTGACCATGGTCGCCCCCACCAGCACCAGCACCAGGGCGACGAAGGCCGGGTGGCGGACCGCATGCGAAAAGCCGGGCCAGCCCCAGCCATCCAGCATCAGGCTGAGGAACAGCGGGAACAGCGCGAGCCCGGCCCCGGCCGGCGCCGGCACGCCGGTGAAGAAGGACTGCGCATAGGCGGGCTTGGGCGCGAGACTCGGCACCGCATCCAGCGCCGCATTGAACCGCGCCAGCCGCAGCGCGCAGCAGACGGCGAAAAGCAGGCAGGGCATGAAGCCGATCGGCCCGGCGGTGCTGACGCTCCAGAGGTAGAGGATGAAGGCCGGGGCCACTCCGAAGGAGAGGAAATCCGCGAGGCTGTCGAATTCCGCGCCGAACCGGCTGGTCGCCTTCAGCAGCCGCGCGAGACGGCCATCCAGCCCGTCGATCACCGCGGCGACGACGATCAGGCTGGCGGCCTGTTCCCAGCGGGATTCCAGCGCGAAACGCATCGCCACCAGCCCGGCGCAAAGCCCGAGCAAGGTCAGGATATTCGGCACCAGCCGGTTGAACGACAGCCCGTCGAAGCGCGGCCGGATGCGGCGGCGGAACTGGCGGAATTTCCGCGGCTCCCCCCGCGCCCCCGGTCGGATCATGCGAGCGGGCCTTCGAGCGAGGCGATCACCGTCTCCCCGCCGATCATGGTCTGGCCTTCCGACACCAGCGGGCGGATGCCGGGCGGCAGATAGACATCGGTGCGGCTGCCAAAACGGATCAGGCCGAAACGGGCGCCGGCCTCGGTGACATCGCCTTCGCGGGCAAAACACAGGATTCTACGCGCGACGAGGCCGGCGATCTGCACCACGGCGAGGTCGCGGCCATCGGGCAGGGCGATGGCGACGGCGTTGCGTTCATTATCGTCGCTCGCCTTGTCCATGTTCGCCGACAGGAATTTCCCGTGGCGATAGGCGATGCGCTTGACGGTGCCCTCGGCCGGCCAGCGGTTGATGTGGACATCCATGACCGAGAGGAAGATCGCGACCCGCCAGCGTGCATCGGGGCCGAGCCCGAGTTCGACCGGCGGCACCGCCGGCATCACCGACACCACCCGCCCATCGGCGGGCGCCAGCACCAGCCCTGGCCGCAAGGGGGGGGTGCGTTCCGGATCGCGGAAAAAATACAGGCAGAACAGCACGAAGATCAGCCCTGGCCAGAACAGCCAGCCGCCGGCGATCAGCCCGCCGATCACGGCAACGGCGGCCCCCCCGGCAAGGAAGGGGGTCGCGGCACGGTGCGGCGGCGCCAACACCATCTGAAGACTTTGCAGGAGGGCCATGGGGGGTGGTTGATCCTCTGTTCATCCTTGCGGGTCAACCCTGATCACGCGATGAACACGCCCCTCCCGACCCGATCCGACAGTTTGCAGGCGCCAGCATCGGCTTCGCCTGCGGCGCTTGCGCCGGGACAGTCTGCGGCGCTTGCGCCGGGACAGCCTGCGGCGCTTGCGCCGGGGATGCTGCCCCTCGGCCCCTTCGCCGTATCGGAACAGGACGGCATGGTCAGCCTCCGCCAGCCAGGGCTCGCGCCCACCTTGCGCTTCGCCTGGCGGGGGCAGCCCTGCCGGGCGGCGCTGGATGGCGGGCTGTTCCTATCGGCTGATACCGGGCGGCTGCCCTCCACCGCCTCTGGCGCCGATCGCGCCGCGATCTTCGCCGCCCTGCCGAGGCTGCGGACGCTGCTGCCGCGGGGCTGGAGCCTGCGGCTGCTGCCCGACCATCGCCTGCGGGTCGAAGCGCGCTCGCCCATGCCCGCCCCCACCTCGGCGGTCGCGATGGTCGCGGCCTTGGTCAGCTTCGCGCTGGCCCTGGATCCGTGGCTCGACCATCTGCTGCGCTCGGGGTTTGAAGCCCCGGCGCGCTGAACGGGATCCGCGGCCCCGCTGTCACGACACATGCCCCAAGCCGTCACAAGCCCGACCTCTGCGGGCCCTAAAGCAGCCGCTGCGAGGATCGGTGGCACCGGTGCTGCCGAGGTGCTGATGACGGACAGGGATTGCCATGAGTGGTTATGGTTTGCAGCGGCCGGTTCTTGGTGCCGCCTTGTCCCTGGAGGGGCTGCGGCTGCACCGGGACTGGATCCTGGAAAAGCAGCGGGATCTCGAAATCCAGGACTTCTACAAGGCCGAGGTGCTGAACGGCGACTGGCAGCCGCTGGCCACGCAGGTCAAGGCGCTGCTGGACGGCCATATGGGGCGGATCGGCATTCATGGCCCCTTCATGGGCTTCACCATCGCCTCCGATGACCCCGAGGTCCGCGAGGTGGTGAAGAAGCGGCTGGACCAGGGGCTCGACGTCTGCGCGGCGCTGGGGGCGACGCAGATGGTGGTGCATTCCCCCTTCACCACCTGGAACCACCACAACCTCGACAAAGACCCCGGCGCCCGCGAACGCCATATCGAACGCGCGCAGACAAGCCTGCGCGACGCGGTGGCGCGGGCCGAGGACATGGGCTGCGTGCTGGTGATCGAGAATATCGAGGACAAGGACCCGCAGGCCCGCGTGGCCCTCGCCGCTTCCTTCGGCAGCCCGGCGGTGCGGGTTTCGATCGACACCGGCCATGCCCATTACGCGCATGGCTCCACCGGGGCGCCGCCGGTGGACTATTACGTGCTGGCGGCCGGCGAGGCGCTGGACCACATCCATCTGCAGGACGCCGATGGCTATGCGGATCGCCACTGGCACCCGGGCGAAGGCACCGTGCGCTGGGATGCGGTGTTCCGTGCCCTGGCGGCGACCGGCGCCACGCCGCGCCTGCTGCTGGAGGTGCGGGACGCCGCGGGGCTGCGGAAAGGGGCGGATCACCTGGAACGCCTCGGGCTGGCGGAATAGGACGGAAAAAGATCGAGGGGCGCCCCGCGAGCACTTCACGCCAAAAGGAAGGTCCAGGAAACTCTCAGTTTCCTGGGGGGAGGGTGTGGGCGGGCGAAGCCCTCCCACCGCTTCCGCGGTTCATCCGCCAGACCGACCAGTTGAGCATGGCGGCGAAGCTGACCCAGCCCAGCAGCGCCGCGATCCCATCCACCGGCGCAAAGACCAGGATCATCGCCAGGATCGAGGCCCAGAGCAGCACGATCCAGCCGAAGGCCAGATCCATCCGCCGCAGCCCGAAGAAGATCGCCGACCAGCCCGCGTTGATCGCCAGATGCAGGCCATAGACCGTGAGCGGCAGCGCCCCGGCGCGCAGCCCCAGCTGCCGCCAGACCAGCCAGCCCGAGACCGCGATCATCAGGTACAGCACCGTCCAGGCCGGGCCGAACAGCCAATCCGGCGGCCGCCACCGCGGTTTTCGCAGCCCCGCGTACCAGGCGCCCGGACGGATCAGCGCGCCGGGCAAAGCGGCCATGACACAGGCCCCCACGAACAGCGCGAGAGCGGCCGCGCCGCTCATCGGCTCAGAAGTCGCTCACCCGGCCCTTCCTTTCCCAGTCGCCGTAGCGGGTGGGCTCGGGACCGCTGGGGCCGCCGAATTCCTCGGGCATCGGCGGCTGCTTCGGCTTTGCCGTGGGTTGGGCCGGATGGGGTGCCGGCGGGGTCGCCGCGGCGGCGGGTGCGGGCGGAGGCGTCACTGCCTCTTGAGGATGCTTCGTCATCATCCCCATCTGCGTGTCCTCGCATCGGAAGGGAAGGGTCCATGGGAGGCGTGATCAAGACCGGCTTGCTGCTCGCGATCCTCACCGTGCTTTTCGTGGTGGTCGGCGGGCTCATCGGCGGGCGCAGCGGGGCGGTGATCGCGCTTTGCGTGGCGGCGGCGATGAACCTCTACGCCTGGTGGGGCAGCGACCGGGCGGTGCTGCGGATGCAGCACGCGCAACCGGTCGGCCCGGCCGAGGCCCCGGCCCTGCATGCGCTGACCGCGCGGCTCGCGGCGCGGGCCGGGCTGCCGATGCCCGCGCTCTATCTGGTCCATGAGGACCAGCCCAACGCCTTCGCCACCGGCCGCGACCCCGAACATGCGGCGGTGGCGGTGACCACGGGGCTGCTCGCGAGCCTGCCGGAACGCGAGGTCGCGGGCGTGGTCGCGCATGAGCTCGCGCATATCCGCCACCGCGACACGCTGATCATGAGCGTGGCCGCGACCCTTGCCGGCGGCATCGCGATGCTGGCGCAGTTCGGTGGGCTTTTCGCCGATCGCCGCGACGGCCGGGACAATCCGCTCGGGATCATCGGCGTGCTGCTTGCGGTGATCGTCGCGCCCCTGATCGCGATGATCGTGCAGATGGCGGTCAGCCGGGCGCGGGAATATGAGGCGGACCGCGGCGGTGCGGAGATCGCGGGCGATCCGCTGGGGCTCGCGGGGGCGCTGCTGCATCTGGAACAGGGGCGCGCGGTGCCGAACCACAACGCGACCTCGGCGACCGCGCATCTGTTCATCGTCAACCCCTTCGCGGGCGGGCTGGCGGGGCTGTTCTCGACGCATCCCTCGACCGAAAGCCGGGTCGCGGCGCTGGAAGCGCTGGCGGGGCGGAGCCTTCACACCAGCCCCGCGCCCGCCGCCAGGCCCGGCCCCTGGGCCCGGGCGCCGCGACGCAATCCCTGGGGATGACGCCGAGCCGTGGCGGCGACCGGGCGCCGTCTTCTTCCGAAGCCGGTGGCGAAGTATCGCTTGCCTGACCCTGGGCTGCCCGTCCCGCGGCTGACGCGCTAGGCTGCGGCGTCCCTTCAAGGCCGCCGCACATGCAGATCCCGACCCTGCCTTTCACCGTGACCGACTGGTCGGCGGTGCCCGAGACCCGACACGCCGGCGCGACCGGGGAGGCGCTGTGGCGGACCCTGGAGGTCGGCGACCTGCGGGTGCGCATGGTCACCTATTCGCCCGGCTACCTCGCCGACCACTGGTGCGACCGCGGCCATGTCCTGACGGTGCTCGATGGCGTGCTGGAGACGGAATTGCGCGACGGGCGTCGCTTCACCATGTCCGCCGGCATGACCTATCGTGTATCCGATCACGGCGATGCCGCGCACCGCTCCCGCACCGCCACAGGGGCGCGCCTGTTCATCGTGGACTGAGGAGGCCTCCATGCCGATCGACGAGACCCGCACCTTCCTGCCTGTCGCCATCGCGATCCTGACGGTCAGCGATACCCGAGATCTCGCATCCGACCGGTCGGGGGACACCCTGGCCGCGCGGATCGAAGGCGCGGGCCATGCCCTCGCCGCCCGCAAGATCCTGCGCGACGAGGCGGATCTGATCGAGGCCCAGCTGCGCGCCTGGATCGCCGATCCGGCGGTGGATTGCGTCATCACCACCGGCGGCACCGGCGTCACCGGCCGCGACGTGACGCCGGAGGCCTTTTCCCGCGTGCTGGAGAAGGAGATCACCGGCTTCGGCGAGCTGTTCCGGATGCTCAGCTATGCCAAGATCGGCACCTCGACGATCCAGTCCCGGGCGATCGGCGGGGTCGCGGGCGGCACCTACCTCTTCGCGCTGCCGGGCAGCACCGGCGCGGTGAAGGATGCCTGGGACGATATCCTGGTCTCGCAGCTGGATGTGCGGCACCGGCCCTGCAACCTCGTGGAGCTGATGCCGCGGCTGCAGGAACATCTGCGCGCGGCCTGACGCCGGCGGCCCGGGCGAAGGCGAGGCGGCTTCACCCGCCTCTAGCAGGCTGCTGAAAAGCGGTTCCAGAAAGCGGCCGGATGGGCTGGGTGACAGGCTTTCAGCGTTGGCGTCGCCTGAGCATGCCGCTTT
>Ga0255334_1001082_pt1 | contig 14284 bp, 14 predicted proteins | sample EtOH5_35cm_T3_12_FD_202080 | JGI IMG/M metagenome (GOLD analysis project Ga0255334, IMG submission 202080) | Sandy soil microbial communities from University of British Columbia, Vancouver, Canada - EtOH5_35cm_T3_129 | ecosystem: Engineered > Artificial ecosystem > Sand microcosm > Unclassified ...
CCGGAAGCCTTTATCCGGAAACCGCTTCTCACGTTGCCCCGGACAACCACCGAGCCGACAAAATCGATATTCCCGATGCTGTAGTCGACATCTCCGTTCACTTCATAGATCGGGAAAACATTGATTTTGTCCCCGTCGGTGCGGGATATCACGCCGCTGATCGAAGCGATCAGCAGGGTCTGGTCCGAATTCGCCATGACATTCTTGCCAACCTTGAGTCTCGCTTCCTTGCCGCGCTTGAAGGCGATGGGTTCTCCCTTGACGCTTTTCCCTGGAGTTCCCTCCTCGGCAAGCACCCGTTCCGCGAGGCGGTCTCCCTGATTCACGTTGAGAATCTGGGTCATCTCCCGATAGTCCACGGTCCCGTCTTCCAACATTTTGGGTTTGCGGGTATTGCTCTCCAGATCGAAGAACAGCCGGATATAGCCGTCTTTGCCATCCCGGGGCGGCGTTCCGACCGCCGCGGTGACGATCATATTGCGGAAGGAATCGGGCGAAGCTGCCAGTGCCTCCAGATTCTTCTGTTGCAGGCCAAAAATGACTCCGTTCTCGCGGAGATAGTCGATAATTTCCACTGCGGTGCAGCTAAAGCTCTCGTCCATGTTTTCCAAGGATATCCAAGCGGTCAGTTTATCGTCCGATACCTTGAGTTTGAGATAATGGTCGATCGGATACCGTCTCGATCCCACATCATTTCCCCCCTTTGTCCACTGTGTCTTTGAACCTTCAGTCTGACAGCAACTGTTCCTTCAAACGGTTCAGGGATCCCCTCAGCCGGAGAATCGCCTTGGAATGAAGCTGCGAGATGCGCGAGGGGGACAGATTCATCACTTCCGCGATCTCGCTTAAGGATAGCTCCTCGTAATAGAACAGGGAGACGACGATCCTTTCCTTTTCCGTCAATCGGTCAATCGCTTTGGCCAAGGCCTCTTTTTGAAAAAAAATCGTCACCCGGTGATCGGGATTTTTTGCTTTTTCGTCAACCAGATAAGCAAGCCGGGGTTCGATTTCGTCGTCTTTCACCGGTTCATCTATGGATGTGATCGTAGAGACGGCCACTTCCTGGAGCATCTGCCGGAATTCGCTTTCGTTCACGCCCAGATACTCGCTTATTTCATGGTCCGAGACGCTTCTCATGAACTGCTGTTCGAGGATCTGATAGGCTTCCTCAATCTTCTTGGCCTTCTCCCTGACCGATCTCGGCACCCAATCGTTCTGCCGCAGCCCGTCGATCATCGCCCCTCTGATTCGCCAGGAGGCATACGTTTCAAATTGCAGCCCGCGTTCGTAATCAAACTTCTCGATGGCGTCGATCAAACCGAGAATTCCGGTACTGATGAGGTCTTCTTTGGCTACGGATTTGGGCAGTCCGATCGCAAGGCGTCCGGCCGCATAGTCCACCAGGGAAAGATAGGATTCGATCAGTTCCTGCTTGGCGCTCTCCTCCCCCTCTTCCCTCCATTTTTTCCACAAACTCGCTCCGGGTTTGAGAGTTTTGCCGCTGTCTTTCACGGTTTTATCGTCACCACCTTACTTTTCCGACATCGTCCTCAGCGCATCGGCAAGCTGCTGTGCCGCCTGTTCCGGCTTGGTCGTCAATTTGGGAGGATGCAGCGGCTCGAAGGCGGCTCCCGCCGCTTGGGAGGAATCCGGCTGCCGGATGATGCGGTTAAGCTTCTCCCGTTCATCCGGAGTAGACAGATCGAGCGTCTGGCCGAGGTTCTCCGCCGCCTCCCCTTCTTCCGTCCGCAGTTCAGTCAGGTGCGGTGTTCCCGGCTCCGCGACAAACCGCAGAATCCAATGCGCAGCCGTCCCGACGAGGTACAATAGCGCTCCGCTGACCAGCCCGCGGATCAAGGAGGTGCTCAGGATGTTCGTTGACAGGGACACGAGAAAGGTCAAGACAAAGCCGAGCAGGGCGAGAACCGCGCCAAAGCGATAGGAGCCCTTCATGAACTACATTTCCTTGCTGCCCTGCTGGACGCTAGAGATAAGTAAGATTCCGGTCGCGGAATCGAATTCGATGGTTCTGCCATAGTTTCCTCCCGTGTCTTCGCCCTTCAGGGGAATCTGGTATTGTTCAAGCATTACCTTGCACGACTCGACGTTTCGCGGACCGATCCTCATCGCATCTCCAGCCGCCGAAGTGAAGGCGAACATCTGCGCTCCTCCGGCCATTTTGGATTCCATTCGGCTGACGGCTGCGCCAAGTTCTTCCATACGCCGAATGAGCATGGGGATGGCGGTATCCGCATATTTCGCGTGATTGAGCTTTCCTTCCTTGGCAATCTCCGAGGACGGGAGCATGACATGAGCCATTCCGGCCACCTTGACGAACGGGTCGTACAAGATGAGTCCCACGCAGGAACCGAGTCCGGTCGTTTTGAGAATGCCTGCGGCGGCCGTTACGTTGAGGTCGGCCATGCCCACTTTGATCAGGGTTCGTTCTATCATTCGGCAGCGACTCCCAGTGCGGCAAAAATCCGATCAAAGGATTCCGGATCGGGAATCAGAAAGAAATGCCCTTCCACCTCGTCGCCATTTTGCAGAAATTTGGTATCAATGAATAACGCCTGGTCTCCCATTTCGCCGAATTGGAGCAGCCCATAGCTGAGAATGGCGCCCGCCATATCCACCGCCAGCGAAGGAACCGTCGGGTACATGTTCAGGTGGGTAAAATCCGCGAGTGAAGTCAGGTAGGAGCCGGCCAGGATATTGCCAATCTCGTTCAGAGCGGACAGCTCCATTTCGCTAAACTCTTCCTTGTCGCCGCATTCGAGCCCGGCGAGCCGCTTGAGCAGATGGCGGGCGGATTCCATGGAGAGGATGAAGAACATGTTGCTGGGGGTCTCTCCCTCCACCCGCAGGAAGATCGCCGTGACCACCTTCTCGGCACCGCCGACGCTTTCGGATATCTCCTCGAACGGGACCAGCTTCACCTGGGGTACCTGCATATCCACCGGCTTGTCCAGCATGGTGGACAACGCCGTTGCGGCGTGGCCGGCGCCAATATTGCCGACTTCCTTCAGCACGTCCAGATGAAAATCAGCCAATGATTTGAATGTCACGATGCCTATACCTCTAACTCTTCCAGCTGGACGAGTTCTCCTTTGTTCAGGACTTCCTTCAGATTGAGCAGGATGAGCAGGCGATCCTCCCCGGTGCGCGCCACGCCGCGCAGATACTTCGCCTTGATTCCGCCGACGATCTCCGGCGGGTCGGAGATGGCAGCGCTGTCCACATCGATGACATCGTCGGCGGAATCGACGATCATGCCGACCTTCAGCTCGGCGACGTTGACGATGATGATCCGGCTACTGTCCGTATGTTCGGTCTCTTCCAGGCCGAACCGGCCGCGCAGGTCAAGGACCGGAACGACGACTCCGCGCAGATTCATGACTCCTTTGATGAAAGGAGGAGTCTTGGGCACGCGGGTTAAGTGCTGTATCCGTTCGATGGTCTCGACCTTTTCCACTTCCACCCCATACTCTTCCTTGCCGAGCTTAAACACGATCACTTTGATTTCCTCACCCATAAAGCAACTGCCTCCTTTTGGCGGATCCGTTCGTTATCCTGCTTATTTGATCAGTGCATTCGGATTGATGATGAGAGCAACTTGGCCGTCTCCGAGAATCGTCGCTCCCGACACCGCGAAGGCCTTGCTCAGGTATTTGCCAAGATTCTTGAGGACGATTTCCTGCTGGCCGATAAAGTCGCTGACGACGAGAGCCGCCAGCTTCTCCCGTTTGCGGATGATCACCAGATTCCGCTCCCCGGCCTCCGGCGTCTGGTAACCGGGCACCTCCAGGACTTGGGCGAGATCGATCACCGGAATGACGCTCCCGCGATAGTCGAGGTGATCGTTTCCGTGCAGCCTGCGGATCTTGGCCGCATCGACCGCGGCGGTCTCAACGATGGAGTTGAGGGGGATCGCGTATTTCTCGGGACCTACCGCCACCAGCATCGCTCCGATGATCGATAGCGTCAGGGGAAGGTTGATGGAGAAGGTCGTGCCCACTCCCTCCTGGGAAGACACCAGGATCTGCCCGCTGAGCGATTCGATCTTCGTCTTTACCACGTCGAGGCCGACGCCGCGACCGGACAGATCGGATATTTTGTCCGCCGTGCTGAAGCCGCTCGCGAACAGAAGCCGATAGACTTCCTCGTCCGGCATCCGTTCCGCCTCGGCTTCCGTGACGACCCCTTTCTTGATCGCCGCGGCAAGCGTCTTGGCGCGGTTGATGCCGGCTCCGTCGTCCGATACTTCAATGATGACATGGTTGCCGCTGTGATAGGCACGCAGCTGAATGGTGCCTGTCTCGTCCTTGCCTGCCCGCTTGCGGTCCTCGATCGATTCGATTCCATGGTCGGCGGAATTGCGCAGCAAGTGCACGAGCGGATCGCCGATCTCATCGACAACGGTCCGGTCCAGCTCCGTGTCGGCGCCGGTGATGACGAGATCCAGCTTCTTGCCGAGGGTCTTGGCGACATCGCGGATCATTCGGGGGAACCGGCTGAATACCGTATCGATCGGAACCATGCGCAGGTTGAGCACGATGCTCTGGAGATCGCTGCTGACGCGGGACATGTGCTCGACGGTCTCGGTCAGGTCGCTGCGGCGGATTTCGGAAGCCAGCTGCTCCAGGCGGACCCGGTCGATCAAGAGCTCGCTGAACAGGTTCATCAAATGATCGAGGCGGTCCAGATCGACGCGGATGGTGCGGCTAGCCACCGCGTGGCCGGCGGCGGCGGCGGGAGCCGCCTTCGCCTCTGCCGGAGCTCCGCTGCGGTTCCCGGCCGGGCGGGCCGGCGCTTCCACCGCCGCGGCGCTTTCCGCCAGTGCGCCGGCGGTCTGCATCATCAGCCGCAGGCTGTCATGATCGAGCGGAGTGACCGTAGCCGACCGGATCTCCGAGATATCCTCGATGAGATGGACCAACGACTCCTGGGGCAGTTTGGAGACGTAGTACAAGGAGAAGGCGCGGTCGAACTTGTCCTGCTCAATCTCTTCGACCGACGGAAAGGCTTTGATGATCTCCCCGTTGTCCTCCAGCTCGCGGAACACCATATAGGCGCGGGCCGCTTTCAGCACGCATTCGTCCGTCAGTTCCGTCCGGATGAAATACACGTTGAACGCGGAATCCAGAGACTGCTCCAGCACGGAGAATTGGTATTGATCGAGCGCGACGGCGTCGTCGGCCGTTTCCGCAGGAGAGGCGGAACTAGCGGCGGCGGAAGCCGAAGCTTCCTTGTACTCCCCGGCGACGATGGATTTCAGCACGGCCACAATCGCCGTGACATCCGCCTTGCCCGTACCTCCGGCGACGATATCGGACAGCATCGCTTCGAGCGCATCCGTGCTCTTGAACAGGGCGTCGAAGATGAACGAATCGACGCTCTGCTTGCCGCCGCGCATCGGATCAAGCACATTCTCCATCTGATGAGTGAGGGAAGCCAGGTCCTCGAACCCCATCGTCGCCGCCATTCCCTTGAGCGTATGGGCCGAGCGGAAGATGACATGGACGATATCCAGATTCTCCGGACTTTGTTCCAGTTCCAGAAGCTTTTCATTGATCGCCTGCAAATGCTCCGTTGATTCATCGATAAACATGGACAAGTACTGATTCATTTCCAAAGGAGTTGCACCTCCGAGTCATTCTAACCCTGTATCATTACCGACAGTGTGCCGGGAATTTCGTGGAGCGGAAGGATATGGGTGACGCATTCAAGCTGGACAGCCGCACGCGGCATGCCGTAGACCACGCAGGTTTCCTCCGCCTCGGCGATGGTTGCGGCCGCCCCCGAAAGAGCGAGCTCCTGCATCCCCTTGGCTCCGTCGCTGCCCATCCCCGTCATCAGCACGACGTATTTTTTGAAGCCGGTGAAAGGGACGAGCGAATGAAACAGCACATTGACGGAGGGGCGGTGACCGGACACGGGATCTTCGGTAGACAGCTTGGTCCGATAGGTCCCGGTCTCGTCAAGGACCATCATCATGTGATAGCCGCCCGGAGCCAGATAGGCGGTTCCCTTCTCCACCTTCATGCCGTCCGACGCTTCCACGACGGTAATGGCGCTGCCGGCGTCGAGCCGCTCCGCCAGCGACTTGGTGAATTTGGGCGGCATGTGCTGAACGATGAGAATCGGTGCCGGGAGATCGGCCGGCAGAGCCGCAAGGACGGAATACAGGGCCCTGGGACCTCCTGTGGATGTGCCGATGGCAATCAGGTGCTGAAAGGGCGGGGCATGCCGCTGCTTTTCCGGCTTCATCGGGAAAGGATCTTCCTTGGGAATGGGCACCGGATAACCTCCTTTGCATATCTTGGGTGTCGTTATCCTTTTATGTATGTGACAGCTCCTATGATTTCGAACTGCTGAGCAAACGGAGCATTCTGGACAGGAAGCCTTTGATGTCCGGCATGGTTTCCGGCTCGTCCAGATGGGATCCCGCGTATTGTTCCGCGATCTTCCTGATTTCGCGCGCCGCGCGGCTGTCCGGGAAAGCGGCGGTGAACGGCATCTGCTTGCGGACGGCCTGGGACACATGCGGGTCGTCAGTGACATAGCCCAGGGTAGGAATCTCGATGCCCAGGAAGCGCTTGGCGACGAGTGTGATCTTGTCGGCCGTCGCCCTTCCCTCCCGTTCACCGGAGACCCGGTTGACCACGAGGCGGAACCTGACGGCTTCCTCCTGCTGATGGACCATCTTGATGACGGCGTAGCCGTCCGTAAGCGATGTGGGCTCAGGCGTAGTGACCACGAATGTTTCATGAGCGGCGAGGATAAACTTCATGGTCTCTTTCGACAATCCCGCTCCGGTATCAAACAGGATATAGTCGAAGTGGCCGCTCAATTGGCCGACCTGCTCGGCAAAATCATTCAAATCCTCCTCGCTCAGGCGAAGCAGGTCCGTGAAACCGGAACCCCCCGCGATGAAACGAATCCCGCCGTATCCGATCTGCACGATATCGAGGATGGACTTCTCCTTTTTGAGAAGATGATACAAGGAGTATTGCGGGCTGATTCCCATGAGCACATCGATATTGGCGAGACCGATGTCGGCATCAAAGATGAGGACGCGGTACCCAAGCTGCTGTAAGGCAATGGAAAAATTCAGGGTGAAATTGGATTTTCCGACTCCCCCTTTGCCGCTGGTGACGGTGATGACCCGCGCATCGCGTTCCCTGTCCGGGCGGGCAGCAGCGGGGGTTGCTCGCTGCCGCATTTCGACAAGCCGGCGCAGCCGTTCTGCCTGATCGCTCATCCTGTCTGCTCTCCCATGATCCAAGCAATCAGCAGCTCTTCGGTGAGCAGGCTGATGTCTTCCGGCACGTTCTGCCCATTGGTCACGTAGGAGAGGCGAAGCGAATAGTCGTACAGCAGGTTGATGATCGCCCCGTATGATCCCGTCTCGTCCCATTTGGTGAAGAGCACCTTTTCTACCCCATAGTTCACGAATTGTTCGGCGATCACCTTCATGTCGGAATATTTATTGGTCAGGCTGAGCACGAGGATGGTTTCGCTCCCGCCATGAGCATCCAGCAGGGAATGAAGCTCGGATACATAAAGCTCGTTCCGGTAATTCCGACCGGCCGTATCCATGAACAGGAGCTCGCAGGTAGACAGCCGGTCGAAGGCTTTCTTGAGGTCCGCCGGCGAGAACACCACCTCCATGGGGACGTTGAGGATGGTCGCGTAGGTTTTCAGCTGCTCCACGGCGGCTATGCGGTAAGTGTCTGAAGTGATGAAGCCGGTTTTGCGGTGGGAGCGCAGTACCTGGTCGGCCGCCAGCTTGGCGATGGTGGTGGTCTTGCCGACTCCGGTCGGGCCGACGAAATTGATCACCTTCGCATCCGGGGTGATCGGGGTTCCTCCCCGGCCGCCGATGATTCCGCGCAGAACGGAGCGGATGTGTTCCTTGACGTTCTCTTCGGTCAAGAAGGCAGGTTCCCCGGCCGCCCTCATCTCCAGGGAACCGACAATGTCTTCCATGACCGCCGCGGACAAATCCTGTGCGCTCAGCCGTTCCGCCCATTTCTGAATGAGCGGATGGCGTTCCTGATGCACAGGTGCCCGGGCGGCCAGGCTCTTCATCATCTCCTTCATCTGCCGGATCTCATGGGCGAGATCGGCATCCTGACCCTGGCCGCCTGTCGCAGCCGGTCTCAACGCCTGCGACGTTGCTAGCGGCGGCTCGGGCGGCCTTGCGGCGGTGCGGATGGCAGCCGGGATGGCAACTGGGAGAGAAGCCGAGGCCGCCGCCGTCTCTCTTTCAGCCAGCACATCGGGCACATGCGGCATGGCGAGCGGGTCGGGCGACTTTGCGGAGGCCGCATGCCCTCCGTAAGCCCTCGCGGCCGATTGCTTCGGAACGCTGGGAGGAGGCTGGACAATAAGCGGAGAGGCAGCGGGCTGATGGCGCGGAGCCGCAACCGGCGCTCCCTCCTGGGTGTCCGTGGCAGCGACCACTTCGATCCGCTTCTTGCCGAACAGACCGAGAAAACCGCCTGTACGGATATCCTTCGTACTGAGGATAACGGCGTCGCTGCCCAGCTCGCCGCGGATCTGCTGCAGAGCGTCAGGCATCGTGTCGACCACGTAGCGTTTAACCCTCATAGATTCACAACTCCCAGACTTTGAATTTCAACGCTCGGCTCCAGCTCGCTGTACGACAGGACGGGAACGTCCTGCAGAGTGCGTTCAAGCAGCTGCTTCAGGTACATCCGGATCGTCGGAGATGTCAGAATCACCGGCTGCTGTCCCGATTGGACAGCTTTGGTAATCTGCTCCGAGATGCGGTGATGGATCATCTGAGAGGAAGAAGGGTCCAGAGCCAGATACGAGCCTTGCTCCGTCTGCTGAACCGACTCGGAGATCTTGCGCTCCAGGCTCGGTCCCACGGTAATGACCTTGAGGGAATCCCCATCGGCGGCATATTGCTGAGTGATCTGTCGCGAGAGCGCCTGACGCACATATTCGGTGAGAATATCCGGATCTTTGGTGTAGGTTCCGTAATCGGCGAGGGTCTCGAGAATGGTCACCATGTCGCGCACGGAGATTTTCTCGCGGAGCATCTTGGCCAGAACCTTCTGAATATCCCCGATCGTCAGGATGCTCGGGACCAGCTCCTCCACCAGCGCGGGATAGGTTTCCTTGACATTGTCGACCAGAGCCTTGGTTTCCTGCCGGCCGATCAGCTCATGGGCATGCCGCTTGACAACCTCTGTGAGATGGGTTGCCACCACAGAAGGCGGGTCAACGACCGTATAGCCGGACAGCTCCGCCCGCTCCTTCGTGGCGTCGTCGATCCAGATGGCCGGCAGACCGAAGGCCGGTTCCACCGTCTCGATGCCGGTGACGGCGTCGTCCTCGAAGCCGGGGCTCATCGCGAGATAGTGATTGAGTAGTAATTCACCATGAGCTACGGAATTCCCTTTAATTTTTATAGCGTATTCGTTCGGTTTTAGTTGAATATTGTCGCGAATTCGGATAACGGGAACGACAATGCCCAGCTCAAGGGCGCATTGCCGCCGGATGAGGATAATCCGGTCGAGCAGATCGCCGCCCTGACCGCTGTCGGCGAGAGGAATCAGCCCGTAGCCGAATTCGAACTCGATGGGATCGACTTGCAAGAGGCTGATGACGCTTTCCGGGCTGCGCACCTCCTCGATCTGCTGCTCTTCCTCCAGTTGCTCGCTCATCGCCTGTCTGCGGCGCAGATTTCCGTTCATCTTCACGCCGGCGAACACCAGCAGCCCCGCGAGCGGATAAGTAGAGAAGATGCCGATGGGAGTAAATGTGCCGAGGAGCACCAGAGTCCCCGCCGCAATGAACAACAGCTTCGGATAGGCGAACAGCTGGGCGGTAAGATCGCTGGCCAGGTTGCCCTCCGAGGTGGCCCGGGTGACGATCAAGCCGGATGCGGTGGATATCAGCAGCGCCGGAATCTGGCTGACAAGCCCGTCGCCGATGGAGAGGATGGTGTACAGGGAGGCGGAGTCGGCAAAGGATTTGCCGTTCATCATGCCGATGATGAAACCGCCGATGAGGTTGATGATCATGATGATGATGCTGGCGATCGCGTCGCCCTTGACGAACTTGCTGGCGCCGTCCATCGCGCCGTAGAAATCGGCTTCCTTCTCGATCTTGCTGCGGCGATCGCGCGCTTGCTGCTCATTGATCAGTCCGGCGTTCAGATCGGCGTCGATGCTCATCTGTTTGCCGGGCATGGCGTCCAAAGTAAAGCGGGCAGCCACTTCCGCTACCCGTTCCGATCCTTTCGTGATGACGATGAATTGCACGATGACCAGGATCAGGAAGACGACGAAGCCGACGATCAAGTTCCCCGCCGCGACGAAGGAACCGAAGGTGTGAACCACCTCGCCGCCTTCCCCATGGGCCAGAATGTTCCGCGTCGTCGATATGTTGAGCGAGAGCCGGAACAAGGTGGTGATGAGCAGGAGCGACGGGAAGATGGAGAACTGCAAGGCCTCCTGCGTATTCATCGCCACGAGCAGAATGACGATCGCGAGCGTGATGTTGATGACGAGCAGCACGTCGAGCAGCGGAATGGGTACGGGAACGATCATCATGAGCACAATGCCGATGACGCCGATCAGGACGGTAAAATCCTTCACTTTCATGATTCGTTCCTCCTCTCTCTGGGGTCGGGGTTTCTATCTGGCTTTGCCTTTGAGCTTGTACACATAAGCGAGCACCTCCGCGACGGCCTGGAAGAGCTCGGCCGGTATGGCTTGTCCGATTTCCACCTGGCTGAAGAGCGCCCGGGCGAGCGGCTTGTTCTCCATCAGGACGATGTCGTGCTGCCTGCCCTTCTCCTTGATCTTGAGCGCTAGATAATCCGCCCCCTTGGCGATGACCCGCGGCGCGGACATCTCCTTTGCGTCATATTTCAGTGCGACGGCGAAGTGGGTGGGGTTCGTGATGATGACGTCCGCGTTCGGAATCTCCTGCATCATCCGCTGCATGGCCATTCGCCGCTGCTTTTCGCGGATTTTGCCTTTGATCAGGGGATCTCCCTCGGTTTTTTTATATTCATCCTTGATGTCCTGTTTGGACATGCGAAGATTTTTTTCGTAGTCAAATTTCTGGTAAAAATAGTCCAGAACCGCCAGCACGGCGAGAATGATGCCGGTCTTGATGCCCAGGCCGACGGTGAGATCCGCCACATACGAAAGCGAATCCTTGAGTGGAACCTGACCAAGCACGAGCAAGTGTCCCCGCTCGGACCAAAAGGTCTGATAGATGATGATTCCCACGATACTCATCTTGAGGATCGACTTCAGGAAATCAACAAGGGACCGCATGCTGAACATCCGCTTGAAGCCTTCGACCGGATTGATCTTGCTGAACTTCATCCTGAGCGGTTCACCCGTAAACAGAACGCCCACCTGCAGGAAATTGGCGAGCAGCGCCACCAGCACGCTGACCAGAAAGATCGGGGTGAGCAGGAGAAGCCCTTCCCGGAACAAGTTCCCGAACAAGGAGCTTACATTCGGAATCGTGACATCGGTCAGCAGATAGTCCTGAAAGGTGGAGCGAAACAGCCGGATATACCGCTCCTTCATGAAGCCGCCGAAGAAGGAAAAGGAAGCGAAGCAGGCCAGCAGGACAAGAGCTCCGGGAAGCTCCTGGCTTTTGGCAACCTGCCCCTTCTCTCTCGCTTCCCGGCGTTTCTTGGGAGTAGCCGGCTCTGTTTTCTCTCCGGCGAATAGCTGCAGGTCTAACGGGTAACGAAAGCTGGACAAGTGAATTTCCCCTTTAATCGGCACCGGCTAAGGTGCGGCGCTTCCGCCGAGCAATCGGAGCAGATTCTCCATGGCGCCAAACATGGTGGAGAACAGCTCCCGGAACAACATGGGAAATGCCATGACGAACAGGGCGAGCAGCAGGAGCCCGACAAGCAGCTTGACCGGTATCCCGACGACGAAAATATTGAACTGCGGAGCCACGCGGGCGAGTATGCCGAGCCCGACATCTACCAGAAACAAGGCGATCACGATCGGAGCGGACATTTGCAACGCCAGCTCGAAGGCTTGGGAGACCGACTTGACCAGAAATTCGTTGGCGCTGCCGTGATAGATTTGGGCAAAGACTTGGTTGTCCAGCGGCACCCAGCGGTAGCTTCCGATGATGCCCTTGATGAGCGCGTGATGCCCGTCGAAGGAAAAGAACAGCATCGTCCCGACCATGAACTTGAAATTCCCGAGAATGGGACTCGGAGTCCCGCTCAGCGGGTTGATGATGTTCGCCAGGCTGAAGCCGATCTGCATATCCATGAACGACCCGGCAATCTGCACGACGGTAAAAAACAAGTAGGCGATGAATCCGAGCAGGAGCCCGATGAGAGTTTCCCTCGCGATCAGGAGAATGAACATGCCGTCAATCGGAACGTTCCCTCCCGACACGAGCCCATACGTGATGAGCGCGATGTAAAACGACAGTCCGATCTTGAATGAATTCGGGACATTGCGAGCCGAAAACACAGGAACCGTGACAAAAAAAGCGGTGATTCGACAAAAAACAAGCAGGAAACCAGGCAAAGCGTTCAGGATGGCATCCATGGATTTCTTCCTATCCGCCGTATTGGTACAAATTGCTCAGCAGGTTATACGTGAAATCCACCAGGGTGGATAAGATCCACGGACCGAAGATCAGCAGGCTGAGCAGCACGGCGAGGATCTTGGGCACGAAGGCAAGCGTCTGCTCTTGAATCTGGGTGGTCGCCTGGAAAATGCTGATGATGAGGCCGATGACAAGAGCGACGACCAGCATGGGTGCGCTCGCCTTCAGCACGGTATAGATGGCTTGGCCGGCGAGCTTGATAATAAATTCTGTACTCACTGCATTCCTCCATCCTATAAGCAACAGCCGATTCTCCAGACCGGTTCATTCGAAAAGCCGCGGATGTCAGTAACTCTTCAGGAGAGACTGAACGACCAGATACCATCCATCCACAAGCACGAACAGCAAAATTTTAAAAGGCAGGGAAATCATGACCGGAGGCAGCATCATCATCCCCATCGCCATCAAGGTGCTGGATATGACCATGTCTATGACCAGAAAGGGAATGAAGATCATGAAGCCCATCATGAAGGCTCTTTTCAATTCGCTGATGGCAAAGGCCGGAACCAGCGTTGTCAGCGGAATATCCACTATGCTTTTCGGCTTGGCCGCCTTCGAATATTCCTGGAAAAGCTGAAGATCCTTCGGCTGGGTATGAGCGGCCATGAATTCTTTTATCGGTACGGATGCCTTGGTAAGTGCCTGCTGCTGGGTGATCTCATGCTTCAAATAGGGCTGAAGCGCCGTCTCGTTGACGGTTCCCAAGGTGGGGGCCATCACGAAGAACGTGAGAAACAAGGCGAGCCCGATGAGCACCTGATTGGGAGGCATCTGCTGGGTTCCGAGCGCGGTTCGCACGAAGCCCAATACGACGACGATTCGGGTGAAGCAGGTCATCATAATCAGAATGGCCGGCGCCAAGCTCAAAACCGTCAGCATCAAGATGATCGAAATCGTTTCCGAACCATTCCCGCTCCCTGTTCCCACCTGTAGATTGATATCGGGAACCGTCAATCCGGGCGAAGCGGATGCGGACGGAGATGGGGACGGGCTGGGACTGGCCACCGGTGCCGCGAACGCCGTCGTGATCCAGAGAAAACTCGCGATCACGAGGAGCGGCAGTACTCTCGCAAGCTTTCTATTCATTGGCGGTATCCTTCCGTGCGTGTTGGGATTCTTCCTGTTCGAGAAGCTCGCCTACGCTCTTCCGCCCATCCTTCATGGTCATCATCCTGTCTTGAAAAATCTGACCGAAATCGGACCATTCCTCAACCGATTGGCGGGTTCCCTGGCGCTTCTTCCACCATTCCGCAACCTTCGGGAAGGAACGTCTGCCCGGCTCGGCTCCCTTCATCGTCATGCGGATCGCTTCGATTTCCTCAGTATTCTCAATCTTGGAGATGAGGTGAATGCTCTCGCCGACCCCGAGAATGTAGAAGGCCCCGCCGATCTCGACCACCTGCACCGATTTGTTCGCGCCAAGCGAGGCGCCGCCGAGAGTGCGGACGATCCTGCCCGGCAGCGAGAGCCGGTTTCCCTTGGCGACCAGTCTGATGATGACGAGAAACAATCCGATGATGAGAGCCAGGTAAAAGACAACCATCAATATCATGCTGCCGGTGCTGCCCATACGCTTTAGCCCAGTGTCTTTCGAATCGCCTCGATGACGCGGTCCGATTGGAACGACTTGACGATAAAG
>Ga0255334_1001083_pt1 | contig 14279 bp, 13 predicted proteins | sample EtOH5_35cm_T3_12_FD_202080 | JGI IMG/M metagenome (GOLD analysis project Ga0255334, IMG submission 202080) | Sandy soil microbial communities from University of British Columbia, Vancouver, Canada - EtOH5_35cm_T3_129 | ecosystem: Engineered > Artificial ecosystem > Sand microcosm > Unclassified ...
GCGCTGGTCTTCGACGAATTCGCGCAGGAGATCCTGGTCACCCGCGCCCTGCCCTGGGAGCCCGCCGCCAGCACCCTGCCGAGGGCCTGGGGGGATGCGGACGATGTCCGCTGCGCCGAATGGCTGCAGCGCCACGAGATCAACGTCCCGCCCGTCGTGGTGGGGCGCAGCGTCGTGGCCGTCGCCCGTAACATCCGCATTCATCCGGTGCAGGACTATCTCCGCGCGCTCGCCTGGGATGGGACACTGCGCCTCGACGCATGGGCCGTGACCTATCTCGGGGCTGCCGACACGCCGCTGAACCGGGCCATGGCGTCGCTGTGGATGATCTCTGCCGTCGCGCGGATCATGCGACCCGGCTGCAAGGCCGATCACATGCTGATCCTGGAAGGCCCGCAGGGCATCCGGAAGTCGACGGCACTGAAGGTGCTCGCCTCCGATGCCTGGTTCACCGACGAGCTGGCGGAGATCGGCTCGAAGGATGCCGCGCAGCAGATGCGTGGCGTGTGGATCATTGAGATGGCCGAACTCGACGCGATCGGCAGGGCCGAGGTGTCGCGCATCAAGGCCTTCCTCACCCGCACATCCGATCGGTACCGGCCGCCCTATGAGCGATACGTCGTCACCGTGCCGCGGCAGTGCGTCTTCGCCGGCAGCGTGAATCCCGACACCTATCTGCGCGATGAAACCGGCAACCGCCGCTTCTGGCCGCTCCGCTGCGGGGACATCGACCTCGACGGGCTGCGCCGCGACCGCGACCAGCTCTGGGCTGAGGCCGTGGCCCGGTTCAACGCGGGCGCGCCGTGGTGGCTGGAGGATCGTGACCTCATCGCCTCCGCCACCGCCGAGCAGGAGGCCCGCTACGAGCCAGATGCCTGGGATGCGCTGATTGAGCGCTGGCTGGTCTCCGAGAGGCGCAGCGTGAACGTGGGCTTCGGCAACTATGACGACTGGCAGGACCGCCACGTGCCTCGCCCGACGCCATTGACCGACGTCTCGGTCGGCGAGGTGCTGGAGAAGGCGCTCAGCATCGAACCGGCGAAATGGACCCGGGCAGATCAGATGCGTGTCTCCAGCTTCCTGAAGGCAAGGAAGTGGGAGCGGTACAAATCCGGAGCCTCGGGCCGGAGTGCGCGGGAGTGGCGCTATCGGGCGCCGCGCCCGGAGGGCAGCTCGTGATGCAGGCCGCGCCGCTGCTGTCCCAACCTCGCCCCGCGGTCCCAACCCCCTCTTTGAGGTTGGGACAGCAAATCTCGACGCGAAATCAGGTGGTTGCGGCTGCTGGTCCCAACGTCCCAACCGTCCCAACGGGTCTGAAACCTAGATGCGGAAGGTCTGGGTCGGGCCGGACATACATTCTCCTTATAGGTTTAGGGGATGTCGGCCCAGGTTGGGACGTTGGGACACGCTCCCGTAACGCGTTGATTTGGCGTGAAAGTGCTTCCTGCCCGGTCGCCGCAGGCTGGACCCGGTTGGGTCCTGGGTTGGGGCGGCACCGGCCGCCAGCGATCGGGCCGCCGGATAAAGGCCCGCCCGAAATGCCGGGCAGCGACGGCGAGCTCCGCCAAGAACCGCGCCGTCGCTGCCCTCACCAGGATCATCCCCTCTCGGAGACCACCATGGCACCCGCGACTCTCACCATGCACGCCGCCCATGCAAGCGGCCCGCCCATCGCCCTCCCGCCTGCGACCAGCCTGGCGCACCACACCGTGCTCGCGCTCGATCTCGGCACCACCACCGGCTGGGCGCTGCGCGGCCAGGACGGCAGCATCACCTCGGGGACCATGACGTTCCGCCCCAGCCGCTTCGAGGGCGGCGGAATGCGCTTCCTGCGCTTCCGTGGCTGGCTGGCCGAGGTCGCCGCTCTGTCCGGCGGCGTGGCGCGGATCGTGTTCGAGGAAGTCCGCGCCCATGCCGGCACCGATGCGGCGCACATCTACGGCGGCTTCCTCGGCATGCTGACCGCTTGGTGCGAGGAGCACGACGTCCCCTACGAGGGCGTTCCGGTCGGCACGATCAAGCGCTTCGCGACCGGCAAGGGCAACGCCGACAAGGCGAAGATGGTCGCCGCTATCCAGGCTCGCGGCTTCGCGCCGGCCGACGACAACGAGGCGGATGCCATCGCCCTTCTGCTCTGGGCCACCGACCCCACGGGAGGCCGCGCATGAGCATGCACGGCGCACCACTGCCGCCCCGGTCCTGCCTCGACCGCGGCACGCGCAGCCCGACCAACGACAGCGAGGTGAACGCCATGCGCGCCGCCGCGTGGCATCGCCATGGCGTGGCGGCGCTGCCTGTCGCCGACATCACGGACGACTGGCTCCGCCAGGCCATCACCAACGAAGCCAACCGACGCTGGGGGCGTCGCAACGGGGAGAACCACCATGGCCGGTAAGCGCAAGCCCAAGGTGGCGAAGCCGAAGCACGACGATCTGGCGAAGCCCTCGAAGTGGCGGCTGCAGCATGGTGGCTTCTCGGACCCGATCCGCGAGGCGGATCCCGAGACCGGCAGCCCAGTCCAGCATCGCCGCGCCGTGGACACGCTCGGGTTGATGCTGGCGCACGGCAGCATCACGCCACAGATGCACGAAGCGGGTGAGATCTTCCGCGGGCTGTTCCGCGCCGCCTGCTTCGACAGCATGTCGACGTCGCAGATCATGCGCATCCCAGGCACGCGCGTCGACACGCTCTCGACGATGCAGGTGGAGGCACGGCGCCGCGTCGCTGCGGCGCTCGATGCGTTGGGGGGGCAGGACAGCCCCTGCGGCTCCTGCGCTTGGTTTGTCATCGGCCTGGAGTTCTCGGTCCGCGAGTGGTCGATGCGGCAGGGCTGGGCCGGACGGACGGTGCACGGCCCAGTGGGACAGGGCATCCTGGTTGGGTCCCTCGGCATTCTCGCCGTGCACTTCGGGCTGATGCCACGAGCGAGGGCGGCGTGACGCAGGATGATCGGGGCGGTCATCATCGCCCCGATCACGCTGTTACAATTCACCCCGTAGCGGCTCCGAAATCGATAAGGCTAGAAGCAAGACACGTAGAGAAGGTGCGAGAGCGCCGCGGCTGAGCAGCCACGCTGCGGCTCAATCGAGACAGTGGCTCTCGAGCCGCAGGGTCCTTCCTGGCCCCGCTGTATGCGGGGGGCGGAAGCGCGCAACATCGCTAGCGCCTGGCCCGAAAAGTGGTTCGCAGTTCGCACCCTGCGGCCCTGATCTCAATTGCTTAGCTGCGAACCATGGCCGCGTCGGTGCGCAGCCGCGGTTCGCATGGTTCGCACCCACCCTGATCCTGGATGGCCCGATGACGCTCCCCTGGATGGCAGCGAAGATCCTGCTACGCCCGGTAGCGGAACTGCGTGCGCATCCCGGCAACGCGCGCGTGCACGGCGCCGCGCAGATCGAGCAGATCAAGGTCAGCATGCTGGCCTTCGGCTTCACCAACCCGCTGCTGGTGGACGAGGACGGCGTGCTGATCGCCGGCCATGGCCGGCTCGCGGCTGCCGTCGCACTCGGCATCGAGAAGGTGCCGACCATCGTGCTGCGGCATCTCTCGCCGTCGCAGAAGGAAGCGCTGCGGCTTGCTGACAACCGCATCGCGGAGAACGCGACCTGGGACCAGGCGCTGCTGCGCGATGCGCTCGCCGCAGCCCAGGCGGCGCCGGAGATCGATCTCGGCGCGCTCGGCTTCTCGGCCGCGGAACTAGACGACATCCTCGCGGCGGCCGGAGGGGCCGTGTCCGACGGCGACGCGCCCGAGGCCCTGTCGGCGCCCGCGGTCCAGGGGGGCGAGGACGGCGCGGCGGAGACGGAGGCAGCGGCGGAAGATGATCCGGCCGATGCCGAACCGGATCCGCCGCGCCAGGCCGTTACCCGACCGGGCGACCTCTGGCTGCTCGGCGAGCACCGCCTGCTCTGCGGCGACGGCACCGACGCGGCGTCGGTCGCCCGCGTCATGGGCACGGACCGCGTCGCGCTGCTCTTCACCTCCCCGCCGTACGGGAACCAGCGCGCCTATACCACCGGCGGCGTCTCGGATTGGGACGCGCTGATGCAGGGCGTGTTCCAGCATCTACCAACGATCCTCACCGGAAATGGCCAGGTGCTCGTGAACCTGGGCCTGATCCATCGCGACGGCGAGTGGCAGCCCTACTGGCAGGGCTGGCTCGACTGGATGCGCGCCAAAGGGTGGCGGCGCTTTGGGCTCTACGCCTGGGACCAGGGACCCGGCCTGCCCGGCGACTGGAACGGCCGCCTCGCGCCGGCCTTCGAACTCGTCTTCCACTTCAACCGCGAGGCCCGCGCGCCGAACAAGATCGTGCCCTGCAAATGGGCCGGCACGCCGAACAAGGGCAGCGGGCTGCGCGCCGCCGACGGCGAGGTGAAAGCCTACACCCATATCGGACTGCCCGTGCAGGAGATGCGCATCCCGGACAGTGTGCTGCGGATCACCCGCCACAAGGGGCGGGGGATCGAGACCGAGCACCCGGCGGTATTCCCCGTCGCGCTGCCGGAGTGCCTGATGCAGACCTACGCCAACCTCGGCGACGCCGTTTTCGAGCCGTTCGCCGGCTCCGGCACGACGATCCTCGCCGGGCAGCGCACGGGGCGGAAGGTCTGGGCGATCGAGCTCGCGCCGGCCTATGTCGATCTCGCCATCGCTCGCTACCGCATGCTGTTCCCCGAGCTGAACGTCACGCTGGATGGCGACGGCCGAGGTTACGATGCCGTGGCTGCAGAGCGGGCGGAGGCGTTGGTCGATGCTGCCTGATCTCGCGGTCGCCACCATCCCCGTCGCCGCGCTGGTTCCATACGCGGAGAACGCGCGAACGCATTCCGAGGACCAGCTGGCGCAGATCGCCGCCTCCATCGCCGAGTTCGGCTTCGTGAACCCCGTGCTGGTGGACGCCGCCGACGTCCTAGTGGCGGGTCACGGCCGAGTCATGGCTGCGAAGCGCCTCGGCATGGCGACGGTGCCGGTGATCCGGCTCGCCCACCTGACCGAGGCGCAGGCGCGGGCGCTGCGGTTGGCCGACAATCAGATCGCGCTCAATTCCGGCTGGGACGAGGCGCTGCTCGCCACCGAGATTGCGCGCATCCGCGACGAGGCGGTGGTGGACCTCGACGTCCTCGGCTTCTCGGGCATGGAACTCGACCGGCTGCTGGCCGCGGCAGATGTCGGCTTCGGCGACGACGTCGACGATGCGCCGGTGCCTCCGGCGGCGCCCGTCACCCGTGCCGGCGACCTCTGGCGCTGCGGCGGTCACCGCCTGCTCTGCGGCGACGCCACGAAGCTCGGCGATGTGCAGCGCGCCCTCGGGAGCGATCGCCTCGCTGACATGGCCTTCACGGACCCACCCTACAACGTCGCCTACCAGGGCGGCACCGCGGCCAGGATGACCATCGCCAACGACGCGCTGGGCCGGGGCTTCCTGGACTTCCTCCGCCCGGCGCTGGCCAACCTGCTCTCAGTGACGAAGGGCGCCTGCTACGTCTGCATGTCCTCGTCGGAATGGCCGACGCTGCATCGCGCCTGGCAGGAAGCCGGCGGGAAGTGGTCGAGTACGATCATCTGGGCGAAGAACACCTTCGCGCTCGGCCGCGCCGACTACCATCAGCAGTTCGAGGCGATGCTCTACGGCTGGAAAGCAGGCGCTGAGCACTATTGGTGCGGCGCCCGCGACCAGGGGAATGTCTGGCACTTCGACAAGCCGGCGCGGAACGACCTGCACCCGACGATGAAGCCAGTGGCACTTGTGGAACGCGCCATCCGCAACAGCAGCAAGCAGCGGGACACCGTGCTCGATCCCTTCGGTGGCTCCGGCACGACGATGATCGCGGCGGAGCGGACAGAGCGTCGTGCGGCGCTGCTCGAGCTCGACCCGGCTTACGCCGATGTGATCGTGCGCCGCTGGCAGGAGGCGACCGGCGAGTCTGCGGTGCTGGATGGCGAAGACCGCACCTTCGCGGACATCGCGGCCACGCGCGGCGACGTCGATCATGATGTGATCCACAGCGCCGAAACATAGCAATCCCGGGCCACTGCATCTTGCTTGGCTCGCGCGCGACACAGCGCGAATGGTCCGTCACACGCAGGGCATGCCCTGCATCAAGACGGAGACGACGATGACCGACCGCCAAGCCCGCGCCGCCCGCAATCAGGAACGCAGCCTGGCCGCCTTTCTCGCGAAGAAGGCCGAATTCGATGCCCTGCTGACCGAACTGCATCAGGCCAGCGAGGGTCATTTCGGCGCGGACCCCGAGACGGTGCTCTGGGGCGAAGCGGCCTGGCTTGCGGATGCTACCGCGAAGCTGAAGGACATCGCGGACCAGCACTTCCGCCGCGGCGAATACGCCCTCTGACGCGGATCACTCCCACACCGCCCCGACCGGGTGACGCCGGCGGGGCTTGGGCTCGTAGCACCCGGACCTTCGGGTGCGGAACCAGGAGCCCGGACATGAAGCTCTCCGACACCCAGCGCATCCTCCTCAGCCAGGCGAGCCAGCGCGACGACCGCCTCGCCATCCCGCCCGAGCGCCTCCCCGCCGCGGCGCGGCAGACGGTGGCGAAGTCCCTGATCAAGCAGGGGTTGGTCAGCGACGAGCACGCCAGCGCCTACAACGCCCGGGACGCCTGGCAGATCGACGGGCGGACCCGCCTGCTGCGCATCACCGAGGCCGGGCTGCGCGCCATCGGCGTCACGCCGGAGGGCGAGGCGGAGGAGGTCGAGGACACCCGGCCACGCGACGAACGCAACGGGGCGGACGCGCGGCTGATCGATAGTGACGACGAGCCGGCGGAGCCCGCCACGGTTGGCGACACAGCACCGACGGGCGGGGAGGCCGCGCCGCCGCAGGACGCCCTCGCGGCGAGCCCGGAGGCCGCCCTCTACCCTGCCCTGCCGGCGGAGGTGGCCCTGCTGGACCAGGCGCTGGCCGCCCCGCGAGCGACGCGCAACGCCACGCTGAAGGAGGTCGCGCAGCGCGTCCTCGATGCCTGGGACGACGAGGAGAACCAGCGCACCGACCTGCCGACGGCGATCGACGCCCTGCGCGCCGTGCTGGCCAGCAAGCCAGGGCGGCCGGCCCGCGAGCCGGGCGGGCCGCGCAAGTCGCGCGAGGGGACGAAGCAGGAGACGGTGCTCGCGATGCTCCGCCGCGATGGCGGCGCGACCATTGCGCAGATCTGCGAGGCCACCGGCTGGCAGCAGCACACGGTGCGCGGATTCTTCGCCGGCCTGAAGAAGCGCCAGGGGATCGAGGTGCAGGTGCTGGAGCGCATCCGCCAGATCGGCCCGAACAAAGAGGGCGCCCGGGGCAGCTACAGCATCTATCGCATCGCCGACTGACGCCGCCGGCGCCGCGATCAGGGCCCGCCGCGCCGCGGCGGGTCCGCGTACTTCTCCCAGGGTTTCGGCCTGGGCTTCGGCGGATCGAGGGCGAGGATCAACTCCTCGATCGTCCAATTCTGGCGCTTCGCCGATTTGGCGACGTCCAGCAACACCCTCCTGGCGTCATCGAGGTACAGCTTCACCATGCGCGGTGTGCCGACGCTCTGCTCCGCAAGGGCCATCGCCTTCGCGGTCGCTTCGACCATCTTCTCGATGTCCTTCGGTGCGCTGGGCTGCAGCATCTTCGTCGGCCCTCGATGGTCGAGGTGATGTCGCACGGCGCGACGCGGATTGCACACAGAAATCCGTGCCCGAATGCTCGTTATTCACCTGGGTTGTGGCGCACCACCGCACGAATGCTGACAGCGCGCGCGGCGCGCTGACTTATCCGACCACGCGCGCGGCGGGAGGTCCGCCGCCATGCCCGAGTTGACCCCCTCCACCCGCGAGGCTGCGCGCCGCATCGGCATCACCGAGACCGCGCTGCGCAAGGCCGAGCAGACCAGCCGGATCGCCCGCGAGCCGGACGGCCAGTGGGACATCGACAAGACCCGCCGCCGCCTGGTGGAGACCGCGGATCCTGTCCGCTCGCCGCTCGCCAATGGTGGCGGCGCTGCCGGCGCCGAGGGCACGCCCTTCGCCCGGCTGAAGGTCGCGCAGCTGGCGCTGAAGGTGGAGGCGCAGCGCCTCTCGCTGGATGAGACCAAGCGCCGCCTGCTCGATGTCACCGAGGCGAACGCTGCCCTCGATGAGATCGGCAGCACCATGCGGGACGCGCTGCTGAACTGGCCCGCCCGCGTGTCGGGCCTGATCGCCGCCGAGATCAGCGTCGACCCGCATCTGCTGCAGACCATCCTGCAGAGCCACATCAACGACCTGCTGACGGAGGCGGCCGATCGCTTCGATCCAGCAGGCCTCGGAGGGGACCGGCCTTCGCAGCCGTGAGCATGTGCGCCGCCGCGTCGGCGCCATGCTCCGCCCGCCGCCGCAGCTCACCGTCACGGAATGGGCCGAGCGGCATCGCATGCTCGGTAGCCGGGCGTCGGCCGAGCCAGGGCCATGGCGCACCAGCCGCACGCCCTATCTGAAGGACGTGATGGACGCGCTGTCGGCGGTGCATCCCGCCCGGCGCGTCGTCTTCATGAAGGGCGCGCAGGTCGGCGCCACGGAAAGCGGCAACAATTGGCTCGGCTACATCATGCACCACGTGCCGGCGCCCGCGCTGGCGGTGCAGCCGACCGTGGAACTGGCCAAGCGCTTCTCCCGCCAGCGCATCGACCCGCTGCTGGAGGAAACACCGGCGCTGCGGGAGCGGGTTGCCCCGGCGCGGGCTCGCGACAGCGGCAACACCATGCTGTCGAAGGAATTCCCCGGCGGTATCCTGGTTCTGACGGGCGCGAATAGTGCGGTCGGGCTGCGTTCCATGACGGCGCGGTTCCTGTTTCTCGACGAGGTGGACGCCTATCCCGGCGACGTCGCCGGCGAGGGCGATCCGATTGCCCTGGCCGAGGCGCGCGCCCGCACCTTCGGCTGGCGCCGCAAGGCTTTCTTGGTCAGCACGCCGACCATCGCCGGCCGCAGCCGCATCGAGCGGGAGTATCTCGCCTCCGACCAGCGGCGGTTCTTCGTGCCGTGCCCGGAATGCGGCGAGATGCAGTGGCTGCGCTTCGAGCGTTTGCTCTGGGAGAAGGGCGCGCCGGAGACGGCACGGTATCACTGCTCGGCCTGCGACCACCCCATGCAGGAGCACGACAAGACCGCGATGCTCAGCGGCGGGGAGTGGCGCGCGACGGCCGAGGGCCAGGATCCGCACACGATCGGCTTTCACATCTCGGCGCTCTACTCGCCCGTGGGCTGGCTCTCCTGGGCGCAGATCGCCAGGGATTGGGAGGCGGCCCAGGGCAAGCCCGAGGACATCAAGACCTTCAAAAACACCGTGCTGGGCGAGACCTGGCAGGAGCAGGGCGAGGCGCCGGATTGGGAGCGGCTCGTCGAGCGCCGCGAGGATTTCGCCATGGGCGTCGTGCCTGCGGGCGCGCTGGTGCTGACCGCCGGCGTGGACGTGCAGGACGATCGCCTGGAATGCGACGTCTGGGGCTGGGCGGAGGGCTTCTCGTCGTGGCTGGTCGATCACGTCGTCATCCAGGGCAGCCCGCGGGAGCGGGAGCCCTGGGACGAGTTGGCCCGCCTCCTCGGCCGCGACTGGCCGCGCCACGGGGGCGGCGCCATGCGCATCGCCCGCCTCTGCGTCGACACCGGCGGCCGCGACACCGCCGCCGTCTATGGCCATCTGCGCCGGCTGCGCGATCCGCGCATCGCGCCGACCAAGGGCGTCGATGGCTGGAACCGCGCGCAGCCGGTGCAGGGCCCGACGCCGGTGGATGCGCTGGTCGATGGCCGGAAACTCCGCCGCGGCCTGAAGCTCTGGACCGTCTCGGTCTCGACCTGGAAGGCGGACCTCTACCGCCGGCTTTGGCTCGGCCGCGGCGACGCAGAGGAATGGCCGCCTGGCTGGGTGCATTTGCCGCAGGGCATCGAGGCGGAGTGGGTCAAGCAACTCGTCGCCGAGCAGCTGCGCACGGTGAAGGACCGCCGCGGCTTCGCGCGGCAGGAATGGGCCAAGCTGCGCGAGCGGAACGAGGCGCTGGATTGCGCCGTGCTCGCCCGTGCGGCCCTCTGGCTGCTCGGCGCCGATCGCTACGGCGAGCGCTTCTGGCAGCAGCTGCGGGACCAGATCGCCGACGCCCCGCTGCGGCCGAGCGAACTTCCCACCACCGGGAACGTCGCTCCCCTGTCGGCGCCGCCGGTCGCGCCCGACACCCATCGCCCGCGTGGCTGGCTCGCCCCGCGCGCCGGCTGGCTGCGCTGAACCTGGAGATCTCCATGACCGCCATCGTCCCGGTGCGCACCAGCATCGCCGCTGGCCAGGCGCTGAGCGGGCCCGTCGCCAGCGTCGGCTACGGCGTCTGCCTCGTGCTGCTGCCCGCCGCCTGGACCGACGCCCCGCTCACCCTGCAGGGCTCGCTCGACGAGGGCGAACCCGCGGCATGGGCGGATCTCCATGACCACCTCGGCAACGAAGTGGTGCTGATGGTCGCCGCAGGCCGTGCGCTCACCCTGCCGCCGACGCTGTTGCTCGGCTGGCGCTGGCTCAGGCTGCGTTCCGGCCTTGCCGCCGCACCAGTGAACCAGGCGGCGGAGCGGCTGCTCACCCTCGGCATCCGGCCGCTCGCATGACCGCGCTGTTCCAGCACTACCTGCCGCCGGCGCCGGCGATGCTGCCGTATGTCTCAGGGCGGTTCTACGCCTCGCAGCACGCGCGCGCGGTCGGCGGCGCCGTCGCTATGACGGCGAACCGACTGTACTGCGTGCCCTATGTCCTAGCGCGGCCGGGGCTGTTCTCGGCCATGGCGGTGAGCGTGACGACCGGGGCGGCCGGCCTGCTGCGCATGGCCTTGGCTGCCGACGATGGCACGGGGCATCCCGGACGCCTCATCGAGGAGCCGGTCGCAGACGCCGACACCACCTCCGCCGGCAATGCGCTCTGCCCCTTCGCGCAGCCGCGCTGGATCCCGGCCGGCATCTGGTGGCTGCTGTTCGCCTTCTCCGGCACGCCCACCGTGCGCGGCACCAGCACCCAGGCGTTCAGTGGGGGGAACACGCTGCTGCTCGGCTCGGCTGCGGCGGATGGCGGCGCCGGTGGCGGCACCACCGGCAGCGAGAATGGCTTCTTCGCAGCACTGACGCACCAGCCTGGTGTGCCGATCATGCCGAACCCGCCGAGCGGGCTGTCCTATCTCGTGAACGCCGCAGCACCCCTGCCGACGCTGCGGGCCGCCTGATGGACCCCGCTGTCCTCGCCTGGGCGTTGGCGCAGCCGGCCGGCAGCCGGGCTGCGGTGCTGGCCGCGGCCTATACCGGTGGCACCACGCGCGTCACCTTCGACGGGCGCACCGTCGAGTACCGCAGCCTCGACGAGTTCGGCCGCGCACTCGCGGCGCTGCATGGCGCGGAGAACAGCGCAGCGCGGCGACCCTCCGTCACGCTGGCGAGCTTCACGCGCGGAGGCGGTGCGTGATCGATCGTTTGACGCGCCGTGTCCGTGACGCCTGGGCGGTGCTGCGCGGCTACGCCGCCGCGCAGGACGGGCGCGCGTCCGCCTGGGCGCCGTCCGGCGGCAGCGCCAACGCCGAGGTCGGCGTGGCCGCGGCGACGGTCGCCCGCCGCGCGCGCGACGCCGTTCGGAACGATCCCTATGCCAGCCGCATCGTCGATCTGTGGACCGGCAATGCCGTCGGCGCCGGCATCACGACGCGTTGGCCCGACGACGCCCACGGCCGCGCTTGGCAGCGCTGGGCCGAGAGCACCGCCTGCGATGCCGAAGGGCGGCTCGATCTCTATGGCTTGCAGGCGCTGGTGATGCGGGCGGTCGTCGAGAGCGGCGAGTGCTTCGTCCGCTTCCTGCTGGTAGCGCCATCGCCTGCCAATCCGATCGGCCTGCGCCTGCAGGTGCTGGAGGCGGACCACCTCGACACCGCGCGCAACGGCATGGTCGACGGTTCACCAACCATCCAGGGCATCGCGCTCGGCGAGGCCGGCGCGCCGATCGGCTACTGGCTGCATCGCGTCCATCCGGGCGCGGCGTGGATCCTGCCGGGGGCCACCTGGCAGAGCAGCCAGCGCATCCCGGCATCGGAAGTCCTGCACATCTATCGCAAGCGCCGCCCCGGCCAGCTGCGCGATGTGTCCTGGCTGGCGCCGGTACTGCTGCGCCTGCGGGATCTCGGCGACTACGAGGCCGCCCTGCTGATGAAGGCCAAGATCGAGGCCTGCCTCGCGGCGGTGGTGACCGAGGAGGGCGACGAGGCGCTGACCGGCGCCGCGGCTGGCCTGCTGCGGGATGCGCAGGGCCGCACGGTCGAGAGCTTCGAGCCGGGGATGATCCTCTACCGGCGGGGGATGGGCTCGGTCGAGGTGGTGAACCCCTCCGGCGGCGGATCCCACACCGCCTTCGCCCGGCGCGCTCTCGAGGCCGCGGCCGTCGGCGCCGGGCTGACCTACGATCAGGTCTCCGGCGACCTCACCCAGGCGAACTACTCCAGCCTCCGCGCCGGCAAGATCGAGTTCCGCCGGCTCTGCGAGCAGGTCCAGTACGGCATGCTGATCCCGATGCTGGTGCGGCCGATCGCCGAGCGCTTCCACGCGCAGGGCGCGCTGCTTGGCCTGTGGGGCGCCGAGCTGCCGGACGGCGTGTCGCACGTCCCGCCGGCGCACGAGATGATCGACCCGCTGAAGGACACCACCGCCCTCATCGCCCAGGTGCGCGCCGGCTTCGTGCCGCAGCCCGAGGCGGCCGGCGCCTTCGGCTACGACTTTCGCGCCGCGGTGGAGATGATCCGCGAGGCCAACGCCCTGCTCGACGAGGCCGGGATCGCGCTCGACACCGATCCGCGCCGGGTCGCGAAGTCCGGCGCCGCGCAGGACGCCGCGCAGATGGCCGCAGTCGAAATCGCCGCCACCGGCGCTGCGGCGCCGCCCCGAGACATAGCACCCCAGGGCTGACCATGACCGAACCGATCGAGCCGGGCGGCAGTAATGCCGCTCCGGAGCTTGCTGCTGCGCCCATCTTGGCGCAGCGCGCGATTGCGGCGCCCGCCACCGTCGATCGCGCCGCGCGCACCGTCGAGGTGGTGTGGAGCACCGGCGCCCGCGCCCGCAACTTCGTCCCCGCCCTCGGCCTGATCACCGAGGAGCTGGAGATGCTGCCCAACGCGGTGCGCATGGACGCGCTCCGCTCCGGCCGCGCCCCGGTGCTCGACACCCATCGCCGCGGCGGCGCCCGCGACGTGCTCGGCCGCGTCACCGCCGCCCGCCTCGAGCGCGGACGCGGCTACGCCACGCTGCAGTTCAGCGCCGCCGCCGACGTCGAACCTGTCTGGCAGCGCATCGCCGACGGCACGCTGCGCGCCGTGAGCGTCGGCTACCGCGTGCACCGTTATGAGCCGCAGCCAGACGCTGCCACCGGCGAGACCGTCCATCGTGCGGTGGATTGGGAGCCCTTCGAGATTTCCGTCGTGCCGGTCCCGGTGGACCGAGACGCCGCAGTCCGTGCGCAGGGGGAGCAGGGCCTCCCCGCACCGGCGATCGAGCCTGCCCTGCCTGACGAGGACCCACCCATGCCCGAGACGACGCCGGCCGAGCCGGCTGCTGCCCCGTCGGCGCCGCCTGCCGCGTCGCCGCCCGCCACCCCGCCCCAGGAGCCGACCGTGACCACCACGCCCCCCGCTGCGGCCGCCGCTCCGGCGCCCGAGCCGACCCGCGCCGTCTCGGCAGATCTCGACGCAGTCCGTGCCGAGGCGCAGCGCGCCGAGCGCGAGCGCATCGCCGGCATCGACACTGCGGTCGAGGCCGCCCGCGCCCTCCTCCCGGCCGACCGCATCACCCCGATCCGCGCCGAGGCGATCTCGACCGGCTGGACCGGCGACCAGGCCCGCCGTGCCCTGTTCGATGCTCTCGTCGCCCAGGGCCCGCGTCCTTCGATCCCCGCCCGCCCCGAAACCGGCCCCGGCCACGACGACCCGGCGCAGATCCTCGACGCCATGGCCGAGGCGCTCGCAGCACGGGCCATGCCCGGCTACCAGCCGCAGGGGGCGGGACGCCACGCCGAGTTCATGGGCTGGCGCCCCTCCGACATGATCGGCGAGTTGCTGCGCGCCCGCGGCGAGCGGAGCGTACCCCGCAATCCGACCCTGCTCGCCGAGCGTGCCTTCCACACCAGCTCCGATTTCCCGCTGCTGCTGGCCGGCGCCGCCAACAAGATGCTGCTCGCCGCCTACCAGCCGGCGCAGCCGACCTACCGCCAGATCTTCCTCCGCCGTGACTTCCGCGACTTCAA
>Ga0255334_1001084_pt1 | contig 14261 bp, 11 predicted proteins | sample EtOH5_35cm_T3_12_FD_202080 | JGI IMG/M metagenome (GOLD analysis project Ga0255334, IMG submission 202080) | Sandy soil microbial communities from University of British Columbia, Vancouver, Canada - EtOH5_35cm_T3_129 | ecosystem: Engineered > Artificial ecosystem > Sand microcosm > Unclassified ...
TGGACACCCGCACGGTGCGCCCCGCCACCTCGAGCTCGACCGCGGACTCGCCGGACGCTGCCATGCACCCCACGCTAGGTGCGCCGACGCCGGGCGGCACCCTCTCGGGCGGGCTTGACGCCACCGATAGGTGCGAGGTCTCGCGGTGAACGGGCGCGTGGGTCCGGTCCGCCCAGCGCTCGGCGAGCCGCAGTGCGAGGAGCTGTCGACGCCCGCTACGGGCACGCCGCGCTCGCGCAGGGCCGGCGTCACGCATCACTGCCCGAGCAGCCCCCGCTGGTGGGCGATGGCGACGGCCTCGGCGCGGCTGGCCGCGCCGAGCTTGGCCAGCAGGTTGGAGACGTGCACCGACACGGTCTTGTCGGAGACGAACAGCCGCTCGCCGATCTTCCGGTTGGTCAGGCCGTGGGCGACGAGCGCGAGCACCTCGGTCTCTCGCGCGGTCAGCACGTCGCCCGATCCGAGCCGCATTCCTGGCAGCTCGAGGCGGCCGCGCCGGGCCAGCGACCGCACGGCGTCCGCCAGCGGCCGCGCGCCCATCGCCTCCGCCTCGGCGAGCGCCACCGCGGCCTGGTCGCGGGCGCCCGTCCGGTCAACGGACGCGAGCAGGGACGCCGCCCAGCGCCAGCGGGTGCGGGCGGCCTCGAACCGGAAGCCCACCGAGAACTCGTCGAACGCCCGTTCCCACAGGTCGGGGTCGTCGTGCCCGTGCAGACGCGCGTGCTCCGCCTCGGCGCGCGCGAGCCAGCCCCGGCCCTCCGGGCCGAGCGTGCCGCCCCGCGGCCGGCCGCGCTCCGCCGTGGTACGGGCACGCTTGACGAACACGTCCCCGGCGGCGAGCCGCGTCGCGGGGTCGCGGGCGTGCAGCCTGTCGTCCTCGGCGGCGTCGGCGAGCGCGGCGAGCGCCAGCGCGCAGTGCCAGATCCCGCCGAGGTAGTTCTCGGACCAGGTGCGTGCGAGGCCCTCCATCACAGTGCCGACGAGTGCCACGGCCTCGTCGTACCGCCCGGCCCACGTCAGCGCGTCGACGGTCATGCCGCCGGCGACGTGGAGCGAGAACGGGTCCTGTCGCCAGTGGGCCATGAGGCGGTTGCCGCTGTCCACGGCGTCCTCGTCGCCACGCGCGACGGCCGAGTACATGCCGACGGCCGCCAGGCCCGTCGTCGCCGACTCCCGGCCGAGGATCGGGGTGGTGCCCCACGACGCGGGCGTCAGGTCGCCGGAGGCGTAGCGGATGGTCTCGGCGAGCCACTTCAGCTCGATAGCGAAGTCGGCCCAGTCGACCCCGCCCTCCTCGGCGCGGGCGTTGCCCACGGCGGCCAGCTTCGCGGCGCCCGTGATGTCGCCCGCGTAGTAGCGGCTCATCGACAGGTTGAAGTGGGTGCGCAGCTCGGTGATGCGGTCGTCGGACTGCTTCGCGCGTTCCAGCGCCTCCAGGAGCAGGTGCTCGGTGTGCTGCGGCGACTGCTGCGCCAGCAGCGCGAGCGTCGTCAGCGCATCCGACTCGGCGTCGGGGGCGCCCACCTGCCGGGCCAGCTCCAGCGCCTCGGTCGCCACCGCGGCGGCCTCTTCGTCGTTGTCGCTGTCGAGCGCGACGCGCGCGCCGACCGAGAGGGCGCGGGCGCGCTGCGGGCTCGGCTCCGTCAGGCCGGAGAGGGCCAGCGCCGCCTCGGCGCGGGCCTCGCGGGGACGCTCGAGCCCCAGCAGCACCCGGGCGAGCGCGGTGTGGACCTCGGCTGCGCGCAGCGGGTCCTCCCCGATCGCCTCCAACGCGGAGCGCAGCAGGGCCATCGCGCGGTCCGTGGCGCCCGCGCCCACCGCGGCGGCCGCGGCCTGCCGGAGCACCCCGGCCCGGTCCGTGCCGAGCCGCTCGACCGCCTCGGGGGCCGCCACCCACAGCCGCAGCACCACCTCGAGGTGGTGCAGTCGCTCGAGCGGCGCCAGCACGTCCCGCGCCGCGGCGGCCGCCTCCCACGAGGCCGCCACCGCGGTGTCCAGGTCCGGCGCGTGCAGCGCGTGCGCGGCGGTCTCGGCCGCGGAGCCGAGGGCCGGCTCGTCGCGCAGCGCGCGCAGATAGGCGCGATGCAGCGCGGACTTCTCGCCGGGCAGCAGCTCGGCGTAGACCACCTCGGCGAGCAGCGCGTGCCGGAAGGCGATGCGGTGGTCCTCCTCGCCCAGCACGTGGTGGGCGACCGCGTCGTGCAGCGCCTCGTCGACTGCGCCGGGCGCGGCGAGCCCGGGGTGGCCGTCCGCCGCGACGGCAGCGCGCAGCAGCGGCTCGGCCACCCGGCGCCCGCCGACGGCGGCGACCTGGACCAGCCGGTGGACGGCCGGGTCGAGCGGGTCGAGCCGGGCGTGCACCACGTCGGCGAGCGACCACGGAAGGGTGTCGTCCTCGGGACCCGCCTCGATCAGCTCGACGGCGAAGTAGGCGTTGCCGCCGGACCGCTCCAGCACGCGGTCGACGCTCGTGGGCGCGAGCTGCTTGCCCGCCACTGCGGTGGCGAAGGCGTGGAACTCGTCGGGCGCGAAGGGGTGCAGGTCCACGCGCTCGACCCGGGGCTGGCGCACCAGCTCCGCGGTCAGCGGGCGCATCGGGTGGCGCCGGTGCAGGTCGTCCGTGCGGTAGCTGCCGACGACGAGCATGTGCTGCCCGGACAGCCGGGCGGCGAGGAACCGCAGCACGTCCCGCGACGAGGCGTCGGCCCAGTGCAGGTCCTCGAGGACGAGGACCAGCGGGTGGGTGGCGGAGCCGGCGGAGCCCAGCACGTCGAGCAGTCCCTCGAACAGCTGGAGCCTGTCGTCCGCGTCGTCCGACGGGCCTTCGGCACCTGGCAGGAGCCGGCCGAGCGCGGGCCGGGCGGCGACCGCCTGCTCGACCACGCCCGGCTCGGCCCGGCTCAGCTCGCCGAGCGCCTCGGCGAAGGGCAGGTAGGGCAGGCCGACCTCGCCGAAGTCCACGCAGTGGCCGACGACCACACGCGCCCCCGCCGCCCGCGCCCGCTCGGTGGCGTGCTCGAGCAGCCGCGTCTTGCCGACGCCCGCGTCCCCCGCCACGAGAAGCAACGCGGGCGCGCCGGAACGCGCGCGGTCCAGGGCCTCGGCGATGCGGGACGCCTGGGCCGCACGGGCGACGAAGGGGATGCTCATCGAGCTGCGTGCCACGCGTCAGATCGTCGCACCGACCACCCACGCAGGCGGAGGGAAATCCTTCGCGGCAGGTCAGGCGCCTGTGCCATCGCACGTGCGGCGCGCGCCGCACGTCGGTCGTAGGAACGCTGCCGAGCCGCCCGCTCACGCTCTTCCCGGCCGTCGTCCCGGTCGTTGACGTACGCCCGCAACGCCATGAAGTCCTGGATCTCGCTCACGCTCTCGTCCTCCCCTGCTCCCGCCGCCACGGCGCTTCCCTGGCGATGTTCACGTTCGCCGTAAGGCCCCGGCCGGCGTATCGGGAGATATCCCGATATCCGGGTCATGGTGCGACTCAGGCGCCTCAGGGGCCGAACCGGGGGTCTCCCCGATGCGGCGGCGCCCGCGGCGGGCGAAGGTGGTGGGCATGGACGCGATGGGTAGGGAAGGGCTGATCAGGCCGCGGCACGGGCGGGTGCTCGCGGGCGTCTGCGCGGGGCTCGCGCGGCGCCTCGGGTTGGGCCCATGGGTGACGAGGGGGCTGTTCCTGGTGGTCAACACGGTGATCCCCGGTGGCTTCCCGATCGTCTACGTGGTGCTCTGGGTGCTCATGCCGGCCGAGTCCGACCGATGGGTCGCACCCCCGGCGCGGGCCTGAACCACACACGTCCGGGTGGTGTGGCGCTCCCACTCAGCGGGCGGGCCGATCGTCGGGCACCCTTGTGCGGGTGGGCGAGGTCCGGGACCTGTCGAGCGCGCCGAGCGCGCGCGCGCTCGACCACGAGTTGTCCCTGCGCGCCGACCCCAAGGCGACGCGGGTGGCGCGCCACTGGGTGATGCGCGTCGCGGCGGGCGCCGGGATCGGCGGGACCCTCAACCAGGTGATCGAGGTGCTGACCGGCGAGCTGGTCGCGGACGCGATGCGCCTGGGCGGCGCGGACCGCCAGGTCCAGGTGGGCGTACGCTTCGAGACCCACGGCGTCCGCGTAGCCGTCACCGGTCCCGGAGTGCACATGCCCACGCAGTCGACGGCGACGAGCCTGGCGCTCGTCGAGGCGCTGGCGAACGAGTGGGGCACGTGGCCGCAGCCGGACGGCTCCCGCACCGTCTGGTTCGAGGTCGACACCTGACCCACCTGCGAGGACACCGGCCCGCCGACGCGACGGGAAGGCCCTCGGCGTAGTTTCATTCGGGGTGCAGGGGTCGTCCGCTCGACATGGCGGCGCGGGCGACGTGCGAAGGGCGGGACACGGATGACCGAGGGTAGCGGCGAGGCGACGGGGGCGCTGGCCCCCGAACGCCCGCCGACCATCACCGCCGAGGTCCGCAGCGACGGGACCGGCCAGATCGTCGTCGACGGGGTCCTCAGCCGGATCGCGCGCGCCGACCTCGCCGAGGCCGGCGCCGAGGTGACCTCCCGCGTGGCGGCGCTCGCCGCGCGCTTCGGCGGGCCGCTCCAGATGGAGGTGCGCGACCCGGAGGGCATCTGGGAGCTGCTGGTCCACCCCGACGGCCGGGTGGACCAGGCGCCGCCGGACGGCGAGCTTCCGGAGGCCCCCGCGACCACGGGCTCCCACGCCGCGGTGCCCGACGAGCCCGGGCCGGCCCCCCGTGCCGTCCCGGCCGGCCAGGTGCTGCCCACCCTCGAGGACCTCGTCGCGACCCGCCGCTCCGAGCGCCGCGAGCCGGCGCACCGCGGCTTCCGCCGCGGTGTGGCGGTGACGACGTTCGGGCTGATCAAGCCCGGGCCGGGGCGTGCCGAGCGGCGCGTGCGCGCCGCGATGCGGGCGGTGCGCCGGCCGCTCGACGGGCCGCGGACGGTCGTCGTGGTCAACCCCAAGGGCGGCGCACACAAGACCACCGCGAGCATGCTTCTGGCGGCGACCTTCGGCCTTCAGCGCGGCGGCTACACGCTCGCGTGGGACAACAACGAGACGCACGGCACGCTCGGCTGGCGCGCGGCGGTCCCGGAGCACGACCGCACCGCCGTCGACCTGCTGCACACGCTGCCGGAGCTCGCGGCGCACGGCCTGGTGCGCATCGGCGACCTCGACGGGTTCGTCCGCTCGCAGCCGGCCGAGCAGTTCGACGTGCTCGCGTCCGACGAGAACGCGGCGTCGATCGCCTCGATCGACGGCGAGGCGTACGGGCGCCTCCACCGGCTGCTGTCGCAGTTCTACCGGGTGCTGGTCATCGACACGGGCAACAACATGCGCGCCTCCAACTGGCGGGCCGCGGTCGAGTCCGCCGACCAGCTGGTGATCGTCAGCACCGTCCGCGAGGACACGGCGCAGTCGGCGGCCTGGGCGCTGGACGCGCTGCGCGCGGCCGGCCACGAGGAACAGGTCCGCCGGGCCGTCACCATCCTGTCGGCGCCGGGCCCCAAGGTGGACAAGGACCTGGAGAAGCGGCTGCGCGCGCACTTCGGCGCGCTGACGCGCACCGTCGTGTCCGTCCCGTACGAGCCCGGGCTCGTCGGCGGCGGCCGGATCGAGTACCGCAAGCTCAAGCCGGCCACGCGCGAGGCCTGGCTGCACGCGACCGCGGCGGTCGCCGAAGGTCTGTAGCCCTCCCGTGCAAGACGCGGCACCCTCGCGACACAAGGGGGTTGTCCGGGCCGTGCGACGACGAGGGGGCTGACGTGCCGCCGAGGCTCACTGTTGTGCTCGACGAGGGCCCCGAGGTGCCCGACGAAGGCTCCGTGACCCATGACGCGGCCTGGTTCGAGGACCTCGTGCGCACGCACACGCGCGCGCTTCACCGCTACCTCGTGCGCCGCGTCGGCGTGGGCGACGCCGAGGACCTGGCGGCCGACGTGCTCGTCGTCGCCTGGCGCCGCCGCGACGACGTGCCCGACGACGCCCCGCTCGCGTGGCTCTACCGGACGGCCGGGTTCGTCGTCGCGAACTTCCGGCGCAAGGGCAGGCCCGTCCCGGTGGGCGACGTGCCCGACGAGCCTGTGGACGACGACCCCGCGGTCGCGGCCGTCCGCGACGAGCAGGTGCGCGAGGTGCTGCGGCGGCTGTCGCCGCGTGACCGGCAGATCGTGCTGCTGGCCGCCTGGGAGGGTGTCGCCGGCGACGAGCTGGCGCGCGTGCTCGGGATCGGCCGCGGCGGCGCCGACGCGGCGCTGAGCCGGGCGCGCTCGCGCCTGGCCGAGGCGTGGGCCGAGCTCGGCTGACATTCGACCGCCGCTGCAAGTCCAGCCCCGTCGGCGACACAGACAGGGCAGCCCTCCACACCACGACGGACGGAGCACCGGTGAGCACCGACGACGAGGCCTTCGACCGGCTGAAGGCGGCCGACCCGGCCGGCGAGGCCACCCTCGACCTGGACCGGATCCGCGAGGCCGTCGCGGCCGTCACGGGCGTGCCGCTGGCCGGCGCGCCGGCGCCCGACGAGCTGGCCGGCCGGCGTCACCGCACACGGACCCGCTGGATGCAGGCCGCCGCGGCCGTGGCGGCCGTCGCGGTCGTCGGCACCGGCGGCTACCTGGCCGGCGCCGACGGCGGGGGCACAAACGGCGGCGCCCTGCCGCCCATCTCGCTCGGCGACTCGGGCGCCGCCGCCCCCGCGTCCGCGGGCGGCGCGGAGATGGCGGCCGACAGCCCGCAGGCCGCGCGTGACTCCATGCTGTACCCCGGCTACTGGGGCCGCACCGTGTTCACCGGCCAGGGTCTGTCGGCCAACGGTGGCTCGGCGAGCGCGTACGGCTTCGACGCGAGCGTCGCCTCCGCCGCGACCGCGGCGCGCATCGCCGCCGCGCTGGGCGTGCCGGGCGAGCCGCGCGCCGAGTGGGGCTCCTGGGTGGTCGGCCCGAACGACGGGTCAGGCCCGACGGTGAGCGTCGGCGGCGACGGGATGGTCTCCGTCAACTACTACGACCCCGCGCGCGACCCCTGGCTGTGCCAGGACGCCACCGGAGGCGGAGCGAGCGGCTCCACCGGGTCCGGCGGTGTCGTCGAGCCGATGCCGCCGCCCGAGGTCGTCGGACCGACGGCGCCAGCCCCGGCGAGCGAGCCGGCCGTCGCGCCGGCGCCCGACGCGCCCGCGTCCGACGCCGGCGTGGAGGAGCAGAAGGCCCTGCTGGAGAAGATGGCGATCGAGGAGCGCGCCCGCACGGCGCAGCCGGGCGACGCCAGCGTCTGCGAGGCCGGCAGCACGCCGACCGGCGACGCCGCGACCGCCAAGGCCCGCGAGGTCCTCGCCGCGATCGGCGTCGACGCCTCGTCCGCCGAGGCGACCGTCGACGACGCGTCCGTCACGGACCAGGGCACCCCGGGTGCCGGCTACGTCTGGGTGAACCTCTACCAGGTGCTCGACGGCCAGCGGACCGGTGTGCAGTGGAACGTCGCGCTCGTCGGCAACGGCGTGCAGAGCCTCTACGCGACGCTCGCCCCGCTGGTGGACCTCGGCAGCTACGACGTCGTCTCGCCGGCCGAGGCCGTCGAGCGGCTGGGCGACCCGCGCTTCGGCGGCTCGGGCGGCGTCATCGCCTACGGCCGTGAGGTGTCCGTCGCCTCCGGCGTCGCCGTCGACGAGCCCGCCCAGGAGCCGACCGTGCCGCCGGCCCCGGTGCCCGGCGCCGCGATCTCGTGGCCCGTGCAGCAGGTGACGCTCACGTCCGCGCGGCTCGGCCTGGCCCAGGCGACGCTGGCGAACGGCGCGCAGGTGCTGGTCCCGGCCTACGAGCTGTCGGACGCCGCGGGTTCCACGTGGTCGGTCATCGCGGTGGTCGACTCGCGGCTGGACTTCACCGCCGCCGGGTAGCACGCAGTCTCGGCGCCCGGCAGACGTCAGGAGGGTCGTCCGCCGGGCGCCGGCGTGCCCGGGCCGCGGGGGGATGCCAGGCTGGCCGCGTGCTCATGGTCCTGGACACCGCGCACCTGTACTTCCGCGCCTTCTTCGGCGTCCCCGACGCGGTGCGCGCCCCTGACGGCACGCCGGTCAACGCCGTGCACGGGCTGCTCGACACGATCACCCGCCTGGTGGGCACCCACCGCCCGGACCGGCTCGTCGCGGCGTGGGACGACGACTGGCGGCCGGCGTTCCGCGTCGCCGCGATCCCCTCCTACAAGGCGCACCGGGTCGCCGCGGAGCGCCCCGGCGGCGGGTGGGTCGAGGAGGTGCCGCCCGCGCTCGTCACGCAGATCCCCGTGATCGCCGAGGTGCTCGCGGCGGCGGGGATCGCCCGGCTGGGGGCGGGCGGGTTCGAGGCCGACGACGTCATCGGCACGCTCGTGGCGCGCGCGTCGGCCGCAGGCGAGTCCGCGCTCGTCGTCTCCGGCGACCGTGACCTGTTCCAGCTCGTCGACGACGAGACCGCGGTGCGCGTGCTGTACCCGACGAAGGAGGGCTTCGTCGTCGTCGACCAGGCCGAGCTGGCCGCCCGCTACGGCGTGCCCACGGGCGCGGCCTACGCCGACCTGGCGACGCTGAGGGGCGACCCGAGCGACGGCCTGCCCGGCGTGGCCGGCATCGGTGAGAAGACCGCCGCCGCGCTGATCGGCCGCTACGGCGACCTGGCGGGTGTGCTCGCGGCGCGCGACCGCGCCGACCCGGGCCTGACCGCCACGCAGGTGCGGCGGCTGACCGAGGCCGCCGCCTACCTCGAGGTCGCCCCCGGCGTGGTCCGCGTGGCGCGCGACGCCCCGATCCCCGTGGTCGACGACCGGCTGCCGTCCGTGCCCGCGGACGCGGCGGCCCTCGACGCGCTCGTGGCTCGGTGGGGCCTGGCCGGGCCGGTGAACCGGCTGCTCGCCGCGCTCAGTCCCTGACCCAGACGTTCGGGCCCGCCGGCTGCCAGCCGTCCGCGGTGGACGGCAGGGCGGCGCTGTCGGCGACGAGCCGCACCTGGCCGGTGCCCTCGTCGCCGAGCGTCGTGTCCGCGCCCACCCGGTCGGGCACGCAGACCTCCAGCGGCGCGCCGGCGTCGGGCAGACGGATCAGGCACAGCTCGCCGGACGGGTTGCGCGCGACGTAGTGGGCGCCGTCCGGCGTGGTGACGAGCAGGCGCGTGCTGGCCGGGTCGACGACGAGCCGCGCGGCATCCTCCGGCGCGAGCCGGTCGGCGTCCACCTGCGGCACGTCGAGGGCGGCGAGGACCGCACGAGGCCCGGTGCGCGCGGGGCCCGCCGCGTGCGCGAGGACCGCCCCGGACGCGACGACGACCACCGAGATGCTCGCGAGGAGCGGTCCCGGGTGCCGTACGGCGACGTGCTCGGTGGTCACACCGATCAGATCGGCGGTCGGGGGCTGAGCGCTGAGGGTTCCCGTGGGTGAGACGTCAGGGCGTCAGCAACGGGACGAACAGGTACTCCCCGTGCGTCGAGAGCGTCGGGAGGCGGCCGTTCTCGCGCACGACGAGCGTCATCGCCCGTCCCACCGGCACCACCATCCGGGCGTTGTCGGCCAGCTGGGCGACGAGCTCGTCGGGCAGCCGCGGCGCGGAGGCGGAGACCAGGATGCGCGCCCAGCCGCCGGCGACGGGCCTGCCGAGCACCTGCGGGTCCGCGGGCTCGATGCGCGCCCACGGCATGCCGCACGCCGCGAGGTTGGCCGCGCCGAAGGCGGCGAGCCCCGGGTCGATCTCCAGCCCGAGCACCCGGCCCGACGGCCCGACGAGCCGTGCGAGCAGTGCCGTGGTCCAGCCGGACCCCGCGCCGACGTCGAGCACGGCCGCGCCGGGCGGGACGCACAGCAGGCGGAGCATCGCGGCGACGGTGCTCGGCTGGGAGCAGGTCTGGCCGCGGAAGAGCGGCAGCGCACGGTCCTCACGGGCGTGCTGCGCCTGCGCCGGTGGGAGGAACCGGGCGCGGTCGAGCGCGGCCATCGCCTCCGCGACGGTGTCGCCCCGGTGGTCCATGTCGCACGATCCTCGGGCTAGCACGACTCGCCTTCCCGGGCTCGCCCTCTGGCGAGGCTAGTCCGGGGACTCCACCAGTCGCTCAGCCTCCATCCGCAAGCCGTCGGGTGGCCCGGGAGGGTCGGGTGTGGCTGAGCTTCGACTGCCCTGCGACGGGCTCTGTCCGAGGGCCCGCGTACACCAGGTCCGACCGACCAAGAGCCTTCGATACCAGCCCAAAGGCTAACCGTGAACGGCCCGGACTGCCGAGCGAACGAGCGACCGGAGTGTCAACCGACAACCCCGGGCGCCCGCATGCCTCACCGGCTGAGCATCTCCGTGATCTCTCGCTGCTGATAGGTCGTCGAAGGCTCGCTCGCGATGAAGTCCATCCCCGTCTGGCGCGGAGAGCGATGCTGGACCGGAATGTAGTAGACGCTCGGGTCCGTCCCCATCTCCGGCTGCAGCTGCACCGCACCCGTCTCGTGGATGAGACGCGACACCTCGGAGTCCGGGTCGTTCAGGTCGCCGACGAACCGGGCGCGCGCCGGGCAGCTCTCGATGCACATCGGCAGAGCGCCGGCATCGATGCGGTCGACGCAGAAGTCGCACTTCTCCACGGTTCCCCGGACACCGGACGTCACCGCGATGGAACCCAAGGCGTGCGACGTGGCTCGCTCGGGCTCGCGGATGTTGAACACCCGCACGCCGTACGGGCATGCCTGGATGCACGAGCGGCAGCCGATGCAGTCCTCGGAGTGGATGCCGACGATGCCGTCCTCCCGCTTGTACGTCGCACCGGTCGGGCAGACCGGCAGGCACGCGGGCTCTGCGCAGTGCTGGCACGCCAGCGGAAGGAACGAGATCGCCGGGTGCTCGATGTCCCCACCCACGACGTCGATCTCGTCACCGCCCACGGTCAGGACCCGGTTCCACCAGAGACCCTCGGGCAGGTTGTTCTTGATCTTGCACGAGACCGCACAGCCCTGGCAGCCGATGCATCGATTGAGGTCGATGACCATGCCCCACCGGCGCGGTCGAGTCGTGGTGCTGGACGTCCTGGTCATGATGACTTCCCATTGACGATCGCGGGGCCCGCCTTGCGCTGTCCGGCGGGAATGGAAGGAACCGATGCGGGGTCGACCTTGGCGACCTCGACGAGCACGTCGAAGAACGAGCAGCTGTAGTGCTTGGTGTTCGCCTGTTCGTGCGTGAGCTCCTGATAGCCGCCCGCGAGGAACTGGTGACGCTGCCAGCCCTTGTTGATGTTGCACGTGTCGTCGGGGAAGGCGTTGTTCGTCCTCACGTGGAGGAATGCCTCACCCCGGTCGTTGAAGACGCGCGCGGTGTCCCCGTCCGCCAGGCCACGCTTTGCCATCTCCCGTTCGTTGAGCTCGACGAGCGGCTCAGGGTCCATCTCCCTCAGCACCGGGACCTCGTAGAAGGTGCTGTGGACCCGGAAACGGGAGTGTCGCTGGTTGAGGATCAGGGGGAACTTCGCGAACTTGGGGTTGCCGTGCCAGGCCTCGAACGGCGGCTCGAAGTGCGGCAGCGGGGAGACGCTCTCGGAGATCGGCAACCGGAGGGCCGGCGACATGTCGGGGAAGTTCACCACGACTCCCTCGGCATAGAACTCGGCCTTGCCGGACGGGGTCCAGAACCCGCCCTCGCTCAGCGGGATGTACCCGGAGTCGAAGAGCCTGGCGACACCGTCGCGCCGGAAGTCTTCGGGCACCTCTGGCCGCTGGAGCACCTCCGCGACCTTGTCGACGATCCGGTCGATCCACTGCTCCGGGGTGTCCGTGAAGTACTGGCCCTTACCCATCCGGCCGGCGATTCCACCGAAGATCTCGTAGTCCGACCTGGCCTGCCCGACGTTGGCGATGGCCTTCTGCTGGCGCATCAGGAAGGGGTGCATGCCACCGACGAGGTCGTCGTTCTCGAACCAGCTGGTCACCGGGAGCACATAGTCGGCCATCCGGGCCGTGTCGTTCATCACCATGTCGAGGTGGACGACGAGCTCGAGGTTCTCCTCCGCGAGCATCTCCTTGCGGATGCGGTTCTGGTTCGGGAAGTTGCTGACGAAGTTGGACGAGTTGAAGATGATCGCCTTGATCGGCCACTCGACGGGTTCCGGAGTCGAGGACCGCGGGCCGGCGAAGCCGTTCGCAGGGTCCTTCGGCACCCACTGCTGGATCACGCCCTTGGCCACCGCGTCATAGAGCAGCAGGTAGTTGAGCTTGGCTGTGGGGTCCCCCGTCGGCCTGGTCCACTCGTCGAGCACACCCGGCGTGAACATGATGCTCATCGCCGTGCCGCCCATGAGGGATCCGAGCGGAGTGGCGCCGGGCTTGCCGATCTGGCCGCAGATGACACCGAGCGTGGCGATCCCGCGGCCGACCAGGTCGGCGTTGTCCCAACGGTCGATGCCCATGCCCGAGTAGACGAACGACGGTCCGGCGGTCGCGTACCGGCGGGCGACCTCCCGGACCAGCATCGGATCCACACCCGTGATCGACTCGGTGTCCTCCGGCGTGTGCCGTGCGGCCTCGTCGGTCAGGACCTGGAAGGCGGGACGGACGACCACGGGACCGGTCGGCGTGGCCACGGTGTAGACACCCGCGATGGCGGTGGTCCCCGTGCTGGCGTCGGCCGGGACCGGGAGCCCGGTCTCCGGATCCATGGCCAGGACGACCGCCTCGGCGGCCGGGTCGAGGTCGGTGGCTCTCAGGAAGAGCCCCGTGTCCTCCCGGACCAGGTAGGTGGCGACCGTGTGGGTGCGCAGGTAGGGCTGGTCGTACAGTCCCTCCTCGATGACCGTGTGCACCATCGCCATGGCCAACGCCGAGTCGGTACCAGGGCGGAGCCTGACCCAGATGTGGGCCTTGGCAGCCGCCTCGCTGTACCTGGGGTCGATGACGATCAGCTTGGCGCCGTCGTCCAGCGCGTCGGCGAAGAAGTGCCAGTTGTGGATCTGCGACTCGGTGACGTTGGTGCCCCACGCGATGATCGTTCGCGCGTTCGCGATGTCCTCGGGCTGGTGGGCCAGCATCCACGCCGCCATGCCGGTGGCGACGTTCGCCACGACCTGGGTCTCGCCCGTCGCGAGACCCAGGTCGATGGAATCGACAGCCAGGGTGGCACCGACCACGTTGGCGAAGCGGTGCCCGGACCCGGCGATCGCACCGTTGAGGATCGAGTAGTTGCCGGACAACGGCGCGACGCACACCGCCTTGTTCCCGTGGCGGTGCTGGATGTCGGTCAGCTTGGCACCGATCTCGTCCAGCGCCTGGCTCCAGGAGATCTCCTCCCAGCGGTTCTCGCCCCGCTTACCGGCGCGCTTGAGCGGGGTCGTCACCCGGTTCGGGTCGTAGACCCGCTGCGGGTGGCTCAGGCCGCGCAGGCAGATGCGGTTGTACCGCGGATCCGGGAAGGGCGCCGCCGTCGTCTCGACGAGCTTGCCGTCGCGGACGTGGGCGTAGATCCGGCAGTTCATCCAGCAGTTGGGCGTGCAGGCCTGGCTGAAGACCTGTTCTCCCTCGTTCGGCAGGAGCGGCAAGAGGGCCGACTGGGTCATGGCGGTTCTCCTTCTGTGGTGACGTCGTCGACTGCCTCAGCCGAGGGGGCTGACCTTGATGCCCGAGCACAGCTGTGCGTACCGGAACTGCAGACTTCCCACGATGCACAGCACCCCGCCGATCGCGAGCAGCGGGCCTGCGGAGTCGGGCGAAGCCAGCGCGACGAGGGTGAGGACCACGGGGACGGCGAAGCCCAGCACGACGCTCACCCAGAAGTGCACGGCCATCTCGCCGCGCACCAACCGCTGGACGCCGGCGCGTGCCGCCGGGCCGTGCTCGTGCGAGCGGTCGATGAGGTACATGTGGGTGATGCCGAGGGTGGCGACGAGGGAGACGAGGAACCCGATCGCCAGCGGCGAGCGGTAGTCCCCCAGGCGGTCGCCCGCGACGAGCACCAGCAGGGTGAGGCCGATCGACGACGAGATCGCGTGCGCGATGAACTGCGCGGGGACGAGCGCCGAGTGCCACAGCCGGATCGACAGCGACTCGTACAGCACCATGCCGGGGTAGGCGATGATCAGCGACGCAGCGAGGAAGGCAACCGCGATCATCACCTGCGCGAGAAGTCCGGCCTCCAAGAAGGGTGCATCCGTCCAGGGCAGGGACGGAAACCAACCGGGCAGCACGTACACCGCGCCGACGATGAGGAAGACGAAGTCGGCGATCGCGCCGCGCGCGATCCACGAGCGGTCAGGCCTCTTCAGGGCTTT
>Ga0255334_1001085_pt1 | contig 14228 bp, 16 predicted proteins | sample EtOH5_35cm_T3_12_FD_202080 | JGI IMG/M metagenome (GOLD analysis project Ga0255334, IMG submission 202080) | Sandy soil microbial communities from University of British Columbia, Vancouver, Canada - EtOH5_35cm_T3_129 | ecosystem: Engineered > Artificial ecosystem > Sand microcosm > Unclassified ...
GCCGTCCGCCCGGGCCCATCCGCGCTGGCAGACTTGGGGAGCCGGACCGGTCCGCCTTGGTGTAACGGCAGCACGCAGGCCTTTGGAGCCTTGCAGTCCAGGTTCGAATCCTGGGGGCGGAGCCTGGTGACCTGCGCATATGTGTTTCAGTGTCACATACGTGTCACAAGCGTTCGCGGAGGCCGTTCCTCTGACGCTCGTCGGACCACCGCTCGACGGGCCGCAGAACGTGGTCGACGTCCCCCGTCCGGAGCCTGATCGCGCGCCTGCCGAGCCGCAGCGCGGGCAGGGTTCCGTCGGCGATGAGCATGCGGATGAACCGGCTGGTGACCCGGAGCCGCTCGGCGGCTTCGGCGACGGTGAGCAGCTCGTGCTCGGTGCTGATGGTCATGGCTCCTCCTTCGCGTGCACCACTCCAGGGGCGCGGCAGATCGGTTGTTGATGCGCGGCTGGCCGCCGCGCCGCTTCGGCCCGGACGAGGACGAGCGGTTGTGGTCATGGAGTGCCTCCTGGGTGAGGACTGGCGGAACCGAGACGTTTACGGTGCGCCGGCCCGATAGACAGACCGATGGACAACCCCGATGACGCCCGGTTGTCTATCTCTCCGTAGGCGTGATCGACGTCGTCGGACTGATCCGGTGGCGGAGTCGCTCGGGTCGTCGTGCGGTCACCCCCCCCGTCCCTTCGGAGGGCGAGTCTTCTTGCGGCTGCGATCCCGGGGGCCTTCGGACTGCCGATGACGTGGTGCGCCTGTCGCAAGAACGCACGGGATGCGAGACTGACGTCATGACCGCGACGAGCACGCGCCTGGACAGGATCGTCGTCGATCCTGACGTCGTGCACGGCAAGCCGCGGATCCGCGGCACGCGGGTGACCGTGCAGGTGATCCTCGAGCTGCTCGCGGCGGGCGAGACGTTCGAGGAGTTGCTCGTCGAGTACGACGAGCTCAACCACGAAGATCTGCTCGCGACACTGGAGTACGCGGCGTCAGTGGCCGGAGGCGCTCAGGTCCGGTCGTTCGTGGCCTGACCGGACGCACCGATGCGGTTCGTTGTCGACGCCCAGTTGCCAATGGCGCTTGCCGACCGCCTGGAACAGCTGGGGCACGACGCGATCCATGTGAAGCGCCTGCCACGCGGTGGCGACACCCGCGACAGCGAGATCACTCGGTTCGCGGACAACGAAGGCCGCGCCGTCGTGACCAAGGATCTGGATTTCCGACACATGCACGAGACCGGTGGGCACCCAAGTCGCCTGCTGCTGATCACGGTGGGCAATGTGCGCAACGGTGTTCTGCTGGCGTTGATCTCCGCCCACCACGACGAGATCGTGCGCGCGTTCGACCAGGCGGACTTCGTCGAGCTCGGCACCGGAACTCTCACGCTTCACCCCAAGCGCGACGCGAACGAGTAGCGCCAGTCCCAACGCGAACGGGGTTGCCTGCTGCCGGTTGACAAACTCGCTCAGCGCGTCAACCGGGATGCGGTGGGAGCGGCCGACGTGGATCGAGCGGATCTGCCCGTCGAGGAGCCGGTACTTACGGCTGTGGCCAATGCCGAGCAGCATCCGCTCGTCGGGCACGAAGTTGACGTTGAGGAACCTCCCGGGTGAGACAGAGACGCCCACGGTGCCCCGAGCCGATAGACGGACCGATAGACAACCCGATGACGCACCTCGAAAGCTGCCGTTGTCCATCGCTCCGTGGCCGCTGCGGTGCGATCGGCACTCCCTGTCTATACCCGTCCTGACCTGCGCCTTCGCAGGGTGTAATCGGTCTGTCTATACCTCCTGAGCACCGTCTCCGGTGTTCCGCGACACCAGGAGGCAACCATGACAGTGACCGAGAACACCGACGCGCTCGCACCGGCAGTCCTGCGCGACAACGCCGGGCTGCTGACGATGCTCGACCAGGTCGCCGACGAGGGCTGGGACGGCCCGACCGGCCGGCGGCTGCTGACGTTCGTCCGTGAGCGGCTGGCGCGACCGCTCGCGATCGGGGCGGGTCTGCGCGGCCTGACGGCGAGCCAGGCGGAGGCCTCCGCATGGCAGGCCGCCTGGGAGGTGCTGGCCTTCCAGAACCTGGGCGGCACGGACAAGCCGTGGGGCGTCGTCTGGCGAGCCGCGCAGCGCGCGGTGACCGGAGAGGTGGTCTCCGCCCGGTACGGCGTCGACCCCCGGCAGTCCTGGCGTCTGGCCCGCAACGGCGTGCCGCAGCTCGTCGGACTCGATGTGCTGATCGAGCTCGAACTCGACGCGGGGCACGACGAGCACCCAGCGGTCGAGCTCACGCTCACGGACGCCTACGACGCGGCGGTCGTCGCCCTGCGGGAGGTCGGCTGGCCCGCACCCCTGGCGGAGCGGATCGTGACCTCGGTCGCCGATCTTCCCGAGCCGGGGACGCGACGGGGCTGGACATCGGTTGGCTGGCGCTCGATGTCCAGCCAGCTGGACCTGCCCCCATGGCAGGCGCGCCGCCTGTGCGTGGCACTCCTCGGCACACCCACCTGGCCCGGGCTGCTCGCCCGGATGCTCGTCAACGGCCCGGACGCCCGGCGCGTCCCCGCGATGCAGGCCGCGCTCAGGTGCACGAGAGTCCGCCGGCTTCGTTCCCCAGTGCTCGCCGCCCTGAGGGCGGACGACGAGTTCGCGTCCGGCCGTCCACAGCTTGCGGCGGGCTGACGGTTGTCCACAGATTCCGCGGAAGCCACCACGCGACGGCGTGCAACGTGCCGTGCTCGTCGCATGGATCGAGGCACAGGCACCGGCAAGTGGACGGGGGTCCAGGTGCGCACTTTGCTGACGCGTTGTCCAATGAGGCGACCGACGCCGTGGGCGGGTCGGCCCGCTGGGCAGGCGGGCCGCCCGAGAGACGGGGGCGAGCTGATGAGGAATCGACGCTCCACCTCCAGGGTCGCGGTGGCGGGCATGCTCGCCGCGACCCTCCTCGCCGCATGCTCGAACCCGGCACCAGAGCCGACGGCAACGACCACGGTGGTGACGCCGACCCCGACGCCGACCCCGACGCCCAGCCGCACCCTGTCGGTCGACCCGACGGTCGCCGCCACCGAAGCGGTGATCCTCCAGGCCTACCAGGGCTACTGGGACGCCATGGTCCGGATCCTCGCCAACCCGGACCCGTTCGACGACGCCAACAAGCCGCTGTGGAACGAGCTCGAGCAGTACGCCGTCGACAAGGCCCAGTCCGACCTCTTCGCCACGGCGTACCAGCTCTCCGACAGCGGCATTGCGATGAAGGGCGAGCCCGTTCTCGACCCGAGCGTTTCCGACATCGTCATCGACACGAGCGCCACGGTCACCGACTGCGTCGACTCGACCGACTGGCAGCCGATCTCGGCTGCGACCGGCGAGTCGGCCGCGGCACCGGGGCAGGCCACCCGGGTGACCGCGTCCTCGACGCTCATCTTCCACGACGACCGCTGGGTGGTGAACAGCTACACGCCGAACCGGGATCAGACGTGTTGAGGCGGCTCGCGCTGGCGGTGCTGCTCGCCCTGCTCCTGGGCGGTGGACTCACTGATGCCGCATTCGCCGGCGGTCCAGTCGAGTGCCCGCCGCTCCTCCCGACGTGCTACGTCGAGGTCGAGGGCCCCGGCGACCCGGGCACGCCCGCTGATCCTCCCGGCGGTGGGTCCGGCAGTTCGGGCGGCTCCGAGCGAAAGTGCATCTTCGACTGGGGTCCCAACTTCGAGCGCAAAGAGGTTCCCTGCTACGACGACTTCTTCGGCTGGTTCAACGACGAGAGCAGCTGCTACTGGAAGCTCACCGATTCCCAGCCGCCCGATGACGTCACGTGGGAAGGGCACTACCCAGACGGAGCCATCTACGACGTCTACTGCCCGGTGGTCTTCCCCGGCAGTGAGGGAGGACGCGCGTGGCGCGCCACTCCCCCACCCGGGTACGGGGGCGTCACGATCACTCCGGCGCAGCTGGCGCAGCGGGCGGTCGACCAGATGAAGCTGACCGGCCCGGAGATCCACATGTCGATCCCGGTGGACAGGTTCGCGACGGTCGGCGTGCCGGTGTGGCTGTGGACCGAGGTGACCGCGACGACGTGGGGGCCGACCTCGGCGACGGCGAGCGTGCCGGGGCTGTCGGTGACGGCGACGGCGCGGGCGCGGCAGATCGTGTGGGACACGGGTGACGGCCGCAGTGAGACGTGCCGGAACCCGGGGACGCCGTACTACACGGGCCGGGTGGTGTCTCCGACGTGTCAGCACGTCTACGAGCGTTCGTCGGCCGACCAGCCGGACACGGCGTACCGGGTGACGGCGACGACGACGTGGGACGTGACCTGGACCGGCGGCGGGAGCTCGGGGTCGCTGACGGTGACCCGGGTCTCGGAGGGCAGCGTGCGGGTGGGCGAGGTGCAGGTGCTCGTGACCACCAGCTGAGCAGGACAACAGGCCGCGTCCGCGGCCGTGCGGGGAGGTTGGCATGACGACGACGAGCGAGCGCAAGGGGCTCGACGGGCGGTCGGCGACGGCCGGGCTGCGACCGGCCGCGGTGGTCCCACCGCGGGGGCGGCGGCGTCCGGCGCTGCTGGTGGCGGGGTTGGCGATGGTGGCGCTGGGGGCGTTGGCGGCGATCTGGCTGGTGTCCGCCTCCGGGCATCGGGTCGAGGTGGTGATGCTGGCCCGCGACGTGGCCTATGGGTCCGTGCTGCGGGCCGACGACCTGACGACGACCGCGGTGGCCGTGGATCCGGCTGTGGCGGTGGTGCCGGCCGACGAGGGCGACGGACTCGTCGGGCAGACCGCGACCGCGAACCTGACCGCCGGGTCGCTGTTGTCGCGCCGTGACGTCGCGGCCGCCGGCGTACTCGGGTCCGACGAGGCCCTCGTGCCTCTCCCGCTGCCTGCTGATCGGGTGCCGGCTGGTGGGTTGTCGGCCGGGGATCGGCTGCTCGTCGTCGATGCGCCGCCGGTCGGCGCCGACCCGCTGCCCGGTGCGCCGAGCTCGTTCTCGGCCAAGGTCGTCCGGGTGGGGCCTGCTGACGTGAACGGCACGGTCGTGGTCGACGTGGTGGCCTCGAGCGGGGACGGTCCGGCGTTGGCGACGCGGGCCGCCACGGGCCGGTTCGCCATCGTCGTGCTCCCGGCGGTGACCCCGTGAGTGTCGTCGCGCTGACGTCCGCGCATGGCGCGCCGGGGGTCACGACGACCGCGCTGGCCCTCGTCTCGGCATGGGTGCTCGCACGGCCGGGTCGACGAGTGCTCCTGGTCGACGCCGACCCTGCTGGGTCCGGGGTGCTGACGGGTCCGCTGCGGGCCGGCGTGCCGGATTCGGCCGGGATCTCGCTGCTGGCCGCGGCGCGCCCGCCGCTGTCGATGGAGCAGGTGATCGGCTGCGCGGTCGCGCTCGACGAGGCTTCGACGCGGATGGTGTTGCCCGGGGTGGGCGATCCGCTGCAGGCCCGGCCGTTGGCGGCGACGTGGAGCGCGCTGGTCGACGTCGCCCGGGACCTGTCGCTGCACGGTGTCGATGTCGTGGTGGATGCCGGGCGCCTCGGGCACCGGCACGAGCCGACACCGTGGTTGAGCGAGGCCGACCTGCTGGCGGTCGTGCTGCGCGGCGACCTGGCCGGCGTGCTGCCGGCCGCCGCAGCGGTACGGACGCTGACCGCGTTGCGGGCCGGCCGGGCGGCGCCGATCGGGCTCGTCGTCGACCCTGGTTCCTACTCGGGCGGCGAGGTCGCGTCCGCGGTCGGCGTGCGGGAGGTGCTGACGCTCGCGCGCGACGAGTGGGCGGCTCGCGCCCTGGCCGACGGCGCCGCGCGCGGCATCCGGCTGGACCGCTCGCCGCTGATGCGCACGGCCCGCTCGGTCGTCGAGCGGATCGCCCGGCTCGTGCCGGAACCTGAGCCGGCGGTGACCGCATGACCGGCCTGGACGAGCGTCCGCGCGCTGCGGCGGCGAACGGCAACGGACACCTGCCGACATCGGACCCCGTACCGGGACGCGACGGCCCGGTGGCTCCGAGCGGCGACAGGTACTCGCCGACCGCGATCCCCGGGCTCACGCCGGGCGAGCCGGTGCTGGCGATCGCCGACCCGGTCGTCGTGCGCCAGGTCCGCTCCGTCGTCGCCGAACGCCTCGCGGAGCGGCTGCAGGCCCAGCCGGTCGAGTCCCCGGAGGCCCGTCGCGAGCTGGCCCGGTCCCTGGTCGCCGCGGAGCTGGGCGAGCGGGGACGGGATCGGGTGCGTCGCGGCGAGGAGCCGTGGGTCGTCGAGGTGGAGATGGCCACCGGCCGGGCGGTCATGGCGGCGCTGTTCGGGTTGGGGCGGTTGCAGCCGCTGATCGACGACCCGGCGGTGGAGAACATCGAGGTCGACGGGCACGACCAGGTGTGGGTCTCCTACGCCGACGGCCGCGACGAGCAGCACCCGCCCGTCGCCGAGTCCGACGCCGAACTCATCGAGATCCTCCAACTGCTGGCCACCCGCACCGGCAGCGCGGAGCGGACGTTCACCTCCGCGCACCCCGCCCTGCACCTGCGCCTCGAGGACGGGTCCCGATTGGCGGCGGTGGCGTGGACGACCCCGAAGCCGCACGTGGTCATCCGGCGCCACCGGGTCCGTGATGTCGACCTGGACGACCTGATCGGTCTGGGCACCCTGGACACGGTGCTGGCCGGGTTCCTGCGCTCGGCGGTCCGGGCGGGCAAGAACATCGTGGTGACCGGGTTGCAGAACGCCGGCAAGACGACCCTGATCCGGGCGTTGGCGAACGAGTTCGACCCGATGGAGCGGTTCGCGACCATCGAGAAGGAGTACGAGCTCTACCTGCACGACCTGCCCGTCCGCCACCCGCGTGTGGTGGCCCTGGAAGCCCGGGAAGGGTCGGCCGAGCAGGACGCGGCCGGGCGCCGGGCGGGCGAGGTCAGTCTGTCCGACCTGGTGGTCGATGCGTTGCGTCTGAACCTGCGTCGGATCATCGTCGGGGAGGTCCGCGGCCCCGAAGTCCTCCCGATGCTCGAGGCCATGTCGACCGGGGACGGGTCGCTGTGCACCCTGCACGCCCGCTCCGCTTCGCACGCGGTGGACCGGATCGTCACCTTGTGCCTGTCGGCCGGGGTGCACATGACCGACACCTTCGCCTACCGGCTGCTCGCCGGGTCGGTCGACCTGTTCGTGCACATCGAGCTGCTCGCGCAGGCCGGGCACCGGCACCGGTTCGTCTCCCAGGTGCTGGAGGTGGCCGGACTCGGGGAGAACAACCGGCCCGCCACCACCACCGTGTTCGGCCCCGGCCCCGACGGGCGCGCCGTGCCGCTGCACCGACCCAGCTGCCTGCCGGATCTGGTGCGGGCGGGGTTCGACGAGCACCTGTTCGACCATCGCCACGGCACGTGGACCACACCCATGGACGGTGCCCGATGACCACCGTGCTGGCCGCCGCTGCCGGCGCCCTCCTCGTCGCCGGCATCCTGGTCGCCGTCGCCGGTCTGCGCCGCACGGAGCCCGCACCGCCGCACCCGAAGCGTCGCCCCCGCCGCCCGACGACCGGCTGGTGGGGCAGCTGGCGATGGCTGCTCGCCGCAAGCGTTGGCCTGGCGGTGTGGGCGGTGACGCGCTGGCCGGTGGCCGGGCTGATCGTCGTCGCGGCGATCGTCGGCCTGCCCTACCTGTTGGGCTCGGCGAAGGTGGCCGCCAGGGCGATCGATCGGGTCGAGGCGATCGAGGAGTGGACCCGCCGCCTCGCGGACGTGCTCGCGACGGGAGTGGGCCTCGAACAAGCCCTGGCCGCGTCGGCCGCGACCTGCCCGCCGCCGCTGCGGACCGAGGTCACCGCCCTGGTCGCCCGGCTGACCGCCCGATGGCCGACGGAGCAGGCGCTGCGGGCGCTGGCCGACGACCTGGACGACGCCGCCGGTGACTTCGTCGTCGCCTCCCTGCTGCTGGCCAACCGGCGCCGCGGTCCGGGCCTGTCCGGGGTGCTCACGGCGGTCGCGGGGTCGGTGGGCGACGAGGTCGCCTCCCGCCGCAAGGTCGAGGCTGAGCGGGCCAAACCACGCTCCACCGCTCGCCTGGTCACTCTCATCACCCTGGGGGTGGCCGGGGTGCTGATGCTCAACGGCACCTACCTGGCCCCGTACGGCGACGGGCTCGGCCAACTCGTCCTGGCGGTGATCGCGGCTGCCTTCACCGGCTGCCTCCTGTGGATCAGGGCCCTGACCTTGGCCCCGCCCGCACCCCGGTTCCTCATAGATCCCGGGGGCGGGCGATGACGCCGTTGTGGCTGACCCTGCTGGCCGGCGGGCTCGTCGGCGGCGGACTCGTCGTCGCCCTCGCCGGCCTGACCCCGGCACGTCCCGACCTGGCCGACGCGGTCCATCGGCTCCTGCCCACCGACACCGACCTTCATTCGACGACCCCCGCGGCCTCAGGACGGTTCGTCCGGCTGCGGGCCCGGGTCCTGCCGCAGGCCGCCCAGCTTCTCGGCCTGTCCCGGTACGCCACGGACCTGCGCTCCCTGCAGATCCGTCCCGAGGACCTCGCGGCCAAGAAGATCGGCTACGGCCTGGTCGGCCTGGCCTTCCCGCCCCTGCTCACCGCGGTCCTCGCGCTGGCCGGGGTTCGGTTGCCGTTCGGACTACCCGCCGCCGCCGGGCTCGTCCTGGGCGGGGTGTTCTTCTTCCTGCCCGACCTGAACCTGCGCCAGGACGCCGCCAACGCCCGCGCCGCACTCCGGGCGGCGACCTGCGTGTTCCTCGAGCTGGTCGCGATGGAACGCCTCGCCGACGCCGGACCCACCGAGGCACTCGACCGCGCCGCCTCCATCGGCGGCTCGAACGAGTTCGCCCGCATCCGCGATGCCCTGCTGCGCGCCGAGCTGGCCGGGCAACCCTCCTGGACCGGCCTGACCGACCTCGCGACAGCGACCGGTGTGACGGAGCTTGCCGACACCGCCGACATCATGCGACTGGCCGGCCGCGACGGCGCCGCCGTCTACGCCACCCTGCGCGCCCGCGCCGCCTCCCTACGCACCCAGCTGCTGGCCGCCTCGACCGCCAAGGCCAACGCCGCCAGCGAGCACATGGTCGTCCCCGTCAGTCTGCTCGGCCTGTGCTTCATGGCCCTGCTCGGCTACCCCGCCTTCGTCCGCATCCTGCTGTCCTGACACCGAAGGAGAACGCCATGCCCCCGCTGCTCGCACTGACCTACCTGCAAGGCCTCATCACCAGCACCCGCGCCGGCGTTCGCCGCCGCGTGTCCGGTGACGCGGGAGCGACCACTCTGGAGCTTGTCATCATCGTCCTCGGCCTGATCGTCGTCGCCGGCCTCCTCGTCGCGGCGATCACCGCCGCCGTCCAACGCCGCGTCGACCAGATCAACTGATGCCCACCCCACCCCGGCAACGCGCCCCCGCCCGTGACCGCGGGTCGGTCACCGTGGAGCTGGCCATCGTCTTCCCGGTGCTGCTGCTGATCATCACCGCGCTCATCCAGTACGCCCTGTGGTTCCACGCCCGCTCCCTGGCCCTGGCCGCCGCCCAACAAGGCGTCACCGTCGCCCGCGCCTACGGCTCCACCGTCGACGCCGGACGCGACAGCGCACTGGAGTTCGTCGCCGACCACGGCGCCGACACCCTCCTGACCCCGGCGGCCACCGCGGTCGCACCTGCCGCCGGGCAGGTGCAGGTCGTCGTCACCGGCCGGTCCCTGTCGGTCCTGCCCGGCGTGGCCGGCATCGCCGTGTCCCAGTCGGCGGCCGGACCCGTCGAACGCTTCACCACGGCAGGTGCGCCATGAGGCGGCTGAGGTTCGGGCACGACGAGCGCGGGTCGGTCACCCTCGAGCTGGCCATCCTCGCTCCGGCCCTGCTCCTGCTGCTCGGCGCGCTCGTGTTCGCCGGACGGGTCCAGACCTCGTCGGCCAGCGTCGAGCAAGCCGCACGCGCCGCCGCCCGCGACGCGTCGCTGGCCCGCACCGCCGACGGCGCCCGCGCCACAGCCCTGGCCTCCGCCCAACGCGAACTCGCCGGCTCTGACTGTGTGTCCACCGACATGGCCGTCGACACCGCCGGGTTCGCCGCACCCATCGGCACTGACGCTGCGATCACCGTGACTGTCACCTGCACCGTCTCACTGGAGGACCTGGCCATCCCGGGCCTGCCCGGGACCCACACCGTGGCCGGCCAGGCGACCTCACCGATCGACAGGTACCGCACCCGATGACCCGCCTCCGCGCCCGGCTGCGCACCGACCCCGAGAAGGGATCGGTGACGGTCTTCTTCGCCATCAGCGTTCTCGGACTCCTGCTGCTCATCGGCCTGGTCGCCGACGGCGGTGCCAAACTCCGCGCCACCCAACAGGCCGCCGCAACTGCCGCCGAGGCCGCCCGCGCCGGCGGCCAAGCCCTCGACACGGCCGACGCCGCCGCTGGCACGACCGGCCACGTAGACCGCGCCCTCGCCATCCAGGCTGCACAGAACTACCTGACCGCAGCGGGCGCCACCGGCACGGTGACGGTGTCCGACGACCGGACCCGGCTGACCGTCACCGTCACCCGCACGGCGCCCACCGCGTTCCTCTCGCTCATCGGCATCACCGAGCTCACCGTCACCGCGCACGCCCAGGCCGTCCTCGTCGGCGCCGTCACCGGAGGTGGCACATGACCACAACCCACACCCGCCCGGCCCGCGCCGGCGGGGATGTCGCCCGCGGGCTCGGCGCCACGCTCGCGCTGCTCGCGTTCGTCGTCGGCGTCCCCGTCGCGCTCGTCGCGCTCGCACCCGTCTACCTGCCCGACCGGGCCCCGGGCTGGGGGCAGCTGTGGGACCAGGTCACCTCACCCGACGACGGCACTCTCCTGCTGTTGGTGCTGGCCGCGGTCGCGTGGATCACCTGGGCCGCGTTCAGCGTCTCGGTCGTCGTCGAGCTCGCGGCCTCTGCACGGCGGCTGCGCGCACCATCCATCCCACTGCTCGGCGGCTTCCAGCGCACCGCCTCCCGCCTGATCGCCACCGCCGGGCTCCTACTGGCCAGTGCCACATCTCTCACCGCGCCCGCTTCTCCGGCGGCCGCCAGCGCCCTCGTCGTGCCTCTCGACCTGCCCACCCCGGCGCCGGCTGCGCACACCGACGCACCCGCATCGCCATCGACGCAGGCAGCACCAGCCGCGACGACGTTAGCGCCGCTGATCACCCAGCTGCCGTCGGTCACCGTCAAGCGCGGCGACACCCTCTGGGACATCGCCGAGCACCACCTGGGCGATCCGCTGCGCTACACCGAGATCCGCGACCTCAACCTCGGCCGCACCCAACCCGACGGCCGCCAGCTCCGAGATGCCGACTGGATCCTGCCCGGCTGGGTCCTGCTGCTCCCCGCCGACGCCACCGATGCTGATACTCCGACCGCGGCCACCAACGCCAAGGCGGTCGAAGAGGACACCGTGGTCGTCAGGCCCGGCGACACCCTCTGGGACATCGCCGCAGCACACCTCGGCGACGGCGCCCGCTACCCGGAGATCGCCGGCCTCAGCCACGGCGTCACTCAGCCAGACGGTGCACGTCTCACCGACCCCGACCTCATCCGACCCGGCTGGGTCCTGCGGCTCCGCGCCGAGACAACGACGACCGGCGAACCGACGACGACCGGCGAGCCGACAACGACGTCATCCGCGTCCACTCCCGACCCGACAGAGGAGGCGGCGAGCCCATCGGTCGCCGACCCGCCGACGAGCCCGCCGATGGCGTCCCCGCAGGAGGCCGCTCCGCCGCTCGTCAGGTTCGAGCCCACACCGTCTGCCGAGGCCACGGATGATCCGGCGGCGCAGGCGGTGGGCGACGTCGACGATGAGGCCGACGAAGCCCACCCGGCCACCACGTGGTTCCTGGGCTTCGCAGCCCTCGGTGCCGTCGGCCTCGTCGGCGAGATCGCCCGACGCCGACACCTCCAGCAACGCGCCCGCAAGGTCGGCGAGACCATCCCGCTGCCGGAACCGGGTTCGCCGGCCGCGGCGGCAGAACGCGCCCTGCGCGCCGCCACCACGCCGGTCAGCATCGACGCGATCCGCACCACACTGGCCAACCTCGCCCACCGCTGCTTCGACGCCGGCCGTGACCTGCCCCGGATCGGTGCCCTCCTGCTCGACGAGCACCACCTGAGGCTCCTGCTCGTCGACGACGCCCCCGATCCCGTCGCATCGTTCAGCGCCGCGGACCCACGCACGTGGGTTGCCGCCATCGCCGACGTCGCGGCCGAACAGCTCATCGACGACCCCGACCAGATCAACCCCTACCCGCTGCTCGTCGTCCTCGGCCACACCGACGACGCCACCGTCATCCTCAACCTCGAAGCCGCCGGCACCCTGGCGATCGTCGGCGACGAGACTGCCGCCGAGGACGCCCTGCGCGCCCTCGTCATGGAAACCGCCACCTCCGACCTCGCCTCCCAGCTCGCCGTCCATGTCGACGAGCCTCTTGCCGACCTGGAAGGCGCCTTCGAAGACTTCCGCCTGCGCACCACCGACGCCCACGACGACCGCACGCGCATCGAGGCAGACACCGCCGCCGGGCTCGCCAACGCCGGGCACGACGACACCCTGCAACTGCGCGGCGACGGGGACACCGCCGACCTGTCGCTGCCGTACGTCTACGTCGAACACACGCTGCGCGCCGCACCCAGCACGCCGTGGAGCGGCGTCGTCACCATCACCCGCCAGCCGACCGACGCCGCCTGGACGATCCAGGTCACCGACGACGGCTCTGCGCGCCTCGAACCGCTCGGCATCGACTACCAACCGCAAAGACTCACCGCCGAGCACGCCGACCAGTTGCGATCGGTGCTAGTCACCTCACTGCCACCCGAGCCGCGCCGCACGCCCGAGGAACCGAGCACCACGCTCGCCGAGGACGTCGCCTCGCTGGGTGCAGCCAACCCACCGGCGCGGCCTGACGAGGACAATGCCTCCCAGGTGTCGATCGACGTGCTCGGCCCGATCCAGTTCCGAGGCCTGCCGCCCACCGCCAAGCGCCTGACGCCACGGATGAAGGAACTGATCGTCTACCTGGCGCTGCACGGCCCGACGACCGGCCCGGATCTGGAGGACGTCCTCTGGGACGGCGAACGCATCCAGCACGGCACCCGCGCCACCCTCACCTACCGGACCCGCGACCGCGTCGGCAAGGACGTGCTACCCAAGGCCAGCGACGACGGGATCTTCCAGCTCGGCCCGACCGTCACCACCGACTGGGCCCGCTTCCAGCACCTGATCATCGACGCCTTGGCCGGCGACGGCCAGGAACGGATCGATCACCTCACCGCAGCACTGGACCTCGTGCGCGACCGGCCGTTCCGCGGCATCGGCGGAGGCCAGTTCCCCTGGGCCGACTACGACATCCAACAGATGACCAGCGCCATCGCCGACGCCGCGTACCTCCTGGCCCGACTGCTGCACGAGTCGGGCCAACACCGCGAGGCCCTCGACGCGGCGATGCGGGGCCTGAGCATCGAGCCGTTCTCGGAGTCACTCCAGCAGCAGGCCGTCGCCGCGACAGAGGCCGTTGCCGGGCAGGAGGCCGCCCGACGGCTTCGCCAGCGGTTCACTGCGGAGATGGTGAGGCTCGACCCCGAGCTGGCGTGAACTGCCGACGAGCCCTCGCAGTGGTGTCGCGGCCGGAGGCAAGCCCGGGGCGTCATACATCTAGCTAGTGCTCCGGATTTGCTCTCCGCACCATCCCGATCAGCTCAAGAGCCAACCGCAACGACCTTGTCTCAGAAGTCCAGAACCGACGGGACTCGGTCTCCCACGTCGAGGCCGATCCGAGCGAGTCTGAGCAGCTCGTTGACCAGCTGCTTCGGCTTGACATCCCGCTGACATCTGGCCAAGCGCCTAGCGACGTCAACAAATGACTCATGCGACACGCCCCGGCACCCAGCGACGTGGCGTGCGCCGTCATCGTTGGAGACGAAGGCGGTTGACGACGTCTCTGCTTCGTGGATGGAGTAGGTCTCGCCGCAGTGCTCACCAGCGCGCAAGGGCTTGCCCGGATGCTTCTTCTGAGCATGCGCCTCAAGTGCATGACGAATCACAGGGATGGCGGCGGGTTCGGGATCAGGAGTCGAAATGGCGGCCGCGAAGGTAACTGGTCAGGTCATTCTTAGGTGTTGATCGTCGCTCCAGAGCCACGCCTTGCTGGCAGTCGCATTGACTGGGCCATTCGTGAACTCCGCGTGCGAGTTGGCGGACGATTGTTCTGGAACTGT
>Ga0255334_1001086_pt1 | contig 14223 bp, 6 predicted proteins | sample EtOH5_35cm_T3_12_FD_202080 | JGI IMG/M metagenome (GOLD analysis project Ga0255334, IMG submission 202080) | Sandy soil microbial communities from University of British Columbia, Vancouver, Canada - EtOH5_35cm_T3_129 | ecosystem: Engineered > Artificial ecosystem > Sand microcosm > Unclassified ...
TGCACGCGGCCGTCATGTGGCACGCACGTCTCTCCTTGTGCGGAAACGAGGGGCAAGAGGGCACAGAGTCGTCGGCACCAAACGCATGGTGCGACGCATGGCGCGATTTATTTTGCAACAGCGCACTGCACCAAAGGACAGAGGGCGTGCTCAACGATTGCGGTGGACGCGTACCGACGCTCGCCGACGTGCCCCTAGAGGCCGCCGATTTCCACTGCTTTCGATGGATGCCCGACACCATAGTAAGGGCCCTTCGTGGAGGAGACCCCTCTATGACGGCCGAGCACGTGCGCGAGACCATATGGCACCATCGCAGCGGCATCAGCTTCAAGCGCCCGTGGGTGGATCCCGTGCGTCCCCTTTCCCTTCTTGCGCCGTCGGGAGTTGACGAAAATCGCCCAAAAGACCACCCGATGATCGACGATCGCGTGTGCAGGGACGCTGTCGTCAAAACGGCGCAGTGCTGGTCGTCCATCCGTTCAATCATAGATGCCATTTCGGCTCGAGCGATCGCCGACGATTGTGCGTCGACCTCTTTGGAATTGCTCGACGCCACGCTGAAAACGCCACCGCCCTTGTCATCATCGAAACGCCCCACAAAGCACGTTGTTGGCGCAGCGGGAGCCGGCACGTTGCATCGGTTTCTCGTACCTGTGTCAGCTAACAAGCAACCCGCAGCAAGTCTTTCAAAGAGTGTGATCGCAGAGGGCGCGAAAGAGGTCATCGTCATCGATGATGGTGATGATGATCCAATCGACCAAAGGACCAAAGGAGAGGAGGAGCAGCGGGGAGTCAAGCGCACTCACTCGTGGATCACAGAAACAGGCGCGCAGACTCTTTCTGGGCGCCGGCAGACGCCGCCGTCCGTGAATCGAAAACGTGGGCGGGCGCGTGCGCCCATGGACGCCTTTGTCGAGCGCCGTCAGGGCAAGGGCTCGTGACGCCAAATCGCATGTATGGTTTCGATGGTATGTACATGCATTCGGGCCGTTGCGATTGGTGATTCCCCTTTTTCCCTCTCTTTGGATGCATGCAATCGGTGCCCGATCGAGTTCCCTTGGAGAATGGCCAGGGGCACGACTCGACAAAGTTGATCGATTTCGATACATGTATCGTACACCTGTCCATCCTATGTGGAATTGCTTGTGTGGCATTGTGTCGTGCGTTGGAAACAGAGCGGAATTTGTGCAATAATCCTGAAAACCGGCCGCAACAATTTATCTCAACCAATTCCATCGAGTCGCGCCCCTCGTCATTCTCTCGGGCAAGTGATTCTGCACACGACGGGTCATTACAGGATATACGCAACGAGAAATCGATCGACTCTCGCCACGACTCGATAGGGTTTGTATAGTCACTTTTCTAGAGGGTGGGTTTCATCTTGCCAGGGACGCAAACGCCCAAATGGCGCATAACGGCTCGGTGTTGTCTGGCAAAGTGGGGATTTATCCAGACACAATAGGGAGGTCAACCGTGGATTTGGTGGGAACAAGCCGATCGGTTAGCCGTTAAACACCATTAGTACTGACAACTATAATGTCTGCGTCGCTGATTGCCGTTGTATGCCGCGCATTGTTATCGAAAAGTGCTTTATAGGTGTACGATCATATGCCGATTACGTTTTCGTCAAGGAGGTGAGCGTAGAAAGAGGGTCAGAATGCAAGAGGCCCACGCATTCGAGCCAGTTGGCAATCTCGATGGCGCGGTCGTCCTCTGGGACCCATTCCTCGAGACGGAGGATCTTTCCAGGGGTGGGGCGCGTCCATCCGGGAAACAAGAGATCGAGACTGACGGGGCGCGGCGCGCACCATTTGCCCATGAGATAGGTCAACTGCTTTACGGGTTCCGTCGGGGAGCATGCGCGCTCGTCGATCCTCTTGGGAGTGCGCTTTCCGGCACTTTTCGCCGGTGCGCGGTGTAGGGTCTCGTCGTGATCGATACCATAGATCGAGGGCACGGCAGGAGGCGGATTGGTCCCGCCAAATTGTGTGGCCTCGTGCGACCACTGGGGGTGAGTGCTGCATGGGCACACTGTAGCATAAGGATTGTATCGGTCGCCTCGGAGCCTGCCGACGTCACTGCGCAGGGGACAATGTCCCTGTGCACTTCGGCGAGCGGTACGCATAAAGGCGAGAACGTGTCTCAGGGCGATCCCCGCTGATGTGGATTCGCAAGCATAGAAAGCGATGCCATGGTTTAGGTGTAGCGGCCTCGTCAAGACGGCCCATCCATCGAAACCTCCCGGACCGGGCGCCAGACCGTATTCGCTGCCGTAGCGGTCCAATATGGCCAGAAAGGCATGCACGTTTTCGAGCGACCCGTGGGCACATATCACAAAGACGCGCTCCAGCGTTTGGACGTCGAGCCCGCCGCACACCAAATGGGGCCACCTCGTGAGGATGCACATTAGGCTCTGGGCGCAGGTACGTTCGGACGCCTTGACGAGGGCGTCGATCGTACGTCCAGGTGCTGATGGGTGGGGCCTGAATTCGGCCACATCGCAGAGCCATTCGATCGCGCTCGAGGGGCACCGTACGTGCCGTGCGGGCACCGCGATGGCCTTTATGGCCGCCGCAAACAGATCCATCTCGCGCTGTCGGTTGCGGCGCCTGGACCTCTCCCAGAGCCAGGCCATGAGGCGCATGCGGCGGAACGAGGCCGCATGGGACAGGGCCACGGAATCGTCAAATTCTACGCCGTAGCGATCGCACGCCGAGAGCACCTGCCAGCGCCCCTTGTTCAGAGCAGCGGCAAACCACGAACCAATGCGTGCCGTCGACTGCGAGTCGCCCGTCAAAGCAGAGCCCAACGGGGCCACGCGCGGATGCTTTTGCCTGCGCAGGTCCAGCAGATGGACAAACACGCTCGGATCCGACGCTCCAGCAGCGTTCGCCCAGTGATCCTTTTGAATAAACAGTTTAGGCTCACTGTCTAGCAAGAGGCGCACCAGGGCTCCGTTGCCATGAGAGCATGCTTCACTGAGGAGGCAATGCGGCCCGATAGAATCGTCGTGCTGAGAAAGGACGCAAAAGGGCGCCAGCGTGTGGGCGCACCTGGCAATGATGTCGGTCAACACCTCGCACAGGCCTATGGTGTCGCCGCGCACGTCGTCGTCCCAGTGGTTGTATTCGCCATACATGTGGCCCGCCATCACAGACTGATCATCGGTGGTAAACTTGACGCGCCGCCATTCAACATGGATGGCGTGTTGGATGGCGCCAGGGACCGCAGAGGCCACCAACGCGACAATGAGTTGCTTGCGCGACAGGTTGGTGCCAGCAACCATATAGCGGCACCATTCGTAGATCTGATCCGCAGTGCGGGGGCTCCACGCCGAGACGGTCCACTTTAGCCATTCGGCCACGACGCTGGCGCACACTATGCGGCCCGTGGTCCACTTGGGACACCTGCTCTCTGCGTCATGACCGTCGCGGGTCTGGCGGGCGGCCTTGCGCCAGCCGATAGTGCGCGTCTCGCTCGGAGTCGGGTGTTCGACGATCGTGCGCCACAGGCTGCACACAGCACGCGCAGCGAAACGCCAGCGCATATCCAGGTAGGGGCCAGGACGCTTTTCCCATGGATCGGGTGGGCGCATCGTGCGCAGGTCGACAGACGGGCCGCCATTGAGGACGAGCCCGAGTATCTCTATGGGCAGGTGGCCCAACATGCCATTCTCTCGGTCCGATACAGTCATCGTGTCATTCGACCGTATGATACGTCCCGGCACCGTCCACGTCGAGTCGATGCGATGTTGTTGTTGGCGACGCATCCGGTGCGATAACCGTAACGTACGAGAACCTGTCTGTGACTTACAAGGGAATCTCACAACATAACTCGCATCCGCGATCGGTTTCCCAGGTCCAAATGGGTCCACGTCATCTTACTCTTATCGTTTTCCCTATCGGCACGATCTTTTTCTCCCTCTTTTCCCTTCTTCCGGCGTACTCGCACCCTCAATCCCCGGGGACAGGTCGACCACGACAGGACAAACACAGACGCGTGACTCTATATCTTTTCGTACGGACAGACCACCGCCTCACCTTTTATGAAAATCCGCTAGGGCGACGGAAAGAGAGTGACCCATTAGGGAACAAAAGAGGTATCCGAGTGCAAGAGGCCTACGCGCTCGAGCCAGACGACAATCTCGAGGATGCGATCGTCCTCTCTGTAACTGAACCAGACCGCGTCGCCAGAATCTTCCTTGTGGGGGTTACGCACCCACCCAGGAAACACTAGGTCGACCCTGACAGGGTACGGAGCACACCATTTGCCCATGAGGTACGTCAGTTGCTTCACGGCATCGGTCGGCGGGCACGCGCACGCTTCGATCCTCTTGTGAACGCGTCGCCCGGCCTTTCTCGCAGAAACGCACAAAAAGGGAGCCCTGCCATCGCCAGCGTTCTCATAGACCGACGCCGCAGGAGAAGGTTCACAATAGGGCTGCTCATTATGCGACCACATAGGATGAGTACTGCAAGGGCACACCACGTCATAGACGTCGTCCCTATCGCAGACGAGTTTCCTAACGTCCTTACGCAGGGGACGATGGCCTTTGGCTGCGCGACGTGCGGTGCGCATAAAGGCGAGCATCCGTCCGAGGCCAAGCGCGTCCCGTGCGCCGCCGCCGTAGAGGCCATGGTAGGGCATGGGATGCGGTTTCGTCAACAGAGCCCATCCATCGAAACCGTCCGGACCAGGCACCAAACCGTGTTTGCCCCCGTAGCAGTCGAGCACGGTCAAAAAGGCGTGCGCCATTTCCAGTGATTCGCGCGCGCACGCCCTAAAGGCGCGCTCGAGCGCCTGGGCATCGAGACCGGTGCACATCAAGCGCGGCCACCGGGAGAGGCCATGCACCAGGCTCTGTGCGCAAATGGATTCGAGCGCTCCGACGAGGGCACCGATCGTGCGTTCAGGTGCCGATGCATGAGGTACGTATTGGGCCACGCTGCACAGCCACTCGATCGACTTGTGCGGACGCCTAACGTGCCTCGGAGCCACCCCCGTGGCCTGCACGGCCGCCTCAAACAGGTCAATGTCGCAGCGCCGACCGCGACGTTCGGCCCTGTCCCACAGCCATGCCATGAGGCGCACGCGGCGCCATGACGCCGCGCAGGCGATAGCTGCCGAATCGTCAAATGCGATTCCGTGGCGATCGCATGTCGCGAGCGTTTCCCAGCGGCCCTCGGCTAGGGCTCCGCCAAACCACGTGTCACAGTATGTCGCCGACCGTGGATCGATCGCGGTGATGGCGGCGGCCAGTGAAGCCATGGTGCGGGGACTGTTACGGTACATGCAGAGTAGGCAGTCGAGGGCGCTCGGATTGGGCGCTCTGGCGGCGCTCACCCAGTGGCTATTGTTGACAGGCAGGTTTCGGTCCTCGCTGAGGAGGAGTCGTACAAGCGTCCCGTTGCCCCTGCGGCAGGCCTCGCCCAACAGACAAGACACGCTGATGTGATCACCGCATCGCTGGGCAAGAAGGCGAAAGGGCGTCAGTGTTTGAGCACGCTCGCCAATGACGGTGGCTAGCACTTCGCAAATGCCTTCGAGATCACCGCGCGCGTCGTCGTTCCAATGGGTGTACTCGCCATACATGCGCCACGTATCGCCGGCAGTAAACATGACGCGTTCCCACTCTGTGTGGATGGCGTGTTGAATAGCACCGGGCACCATAGAGGCCACCAGCGCGACAATGACCTGCTTGCGCGATACGTTTGGCACCATGTGGCGGCACCATTCATAGATTTGGTCGGCCGTGCGCGGGGTCCACGCCGAGACCGTCCACTTTAACCAATCGGCTATGACGCTAGCACATACCATGCGGCCCGTTGTCCATTTGGGGCACTTGTTCGCTCTCGTTTCGTTGTTCGTGGCATGAACGGCCTTGCGCCAGCCGATGGTGCGTGCCTCGCTCTGGGTCGGATGTTCGATGATGGCGCGCCACAAGTGACACACGGCGCGCGCCGCAAAGCGCCAGCGCATGTCCAAGTGGGCACCTGGGCGTTTCTCCCACGCGTGCGGCGGACGCATCGTGCGCAAATCAACAGACGGACCGCCGTTGAGAATGAGTCTTATGATCTCTATGGGCAACCGGCCCAACATGCCATTTTCCTGGTCCTCTGGTACAGATGTCAGCGCGCCCCGCGGCACCTTGGATCCTGGTACTACCCATGCTGAATCGATGCGAGGCTTCATGTTTTGCTGGTTGCGCATCTGGTGAAATGGTCGCAGCGCCTATGAACCGACCTACGGTTTGTGAGCGCCAGACAGGGAACACGGTTTGCGCTTCCACTTGGTTTCTAAACTTTGATTGGTCCATGCGAGATACATGGTTTCTGACGCACGTTCCACCCCCTACCACACATTTTAACCGCAAGAAAGGGCCATCCCAGAGAATGACCAGGGCCGCAAGCCTGTAGAGCCGGTAGAGTTTCCCGGTTCCATTAAACACGTCATGCTATCACATTCAGGGTTTCTTGCGTGGCGCTGTCTCTTGCATCCGAAACAGAACGAAATTTGTGTAACACGTCGGCAAGTCGATTGGAACGGCCTGTTTCGATCAACCCCATCAGGTCATTACCCTAGCTGTTCTCATGGATACATTTTCCGACTCTTTTATGTGGACCGCCTCTCGCAAGTCATTACCGTGTTTTGTTACGACGTTATGGGGGAAAAGTCCTGTCAGGGGGTGGAAGGAGAGTCTGACAGCAAGAGACCCACGCACTCGAGCCAGTTGGCAATCTCGATGGCCTCGTCCCTTTCCACCTGGCATTGCCTGCGACCGTTCGAGCCCCTATCGCGATAACCATCTTGCCGACGAGGGCGCATCCAGCCAGGGAACAGGGCCTTGAGGCGAACAGGGTGTGGCACGCACCACTTGCCCACGAGGTACGTCAGTTGCTTTACAGACTCTGTCGGCGGGCACACGCGCGCTTCGGTCTCTTTGCGAACGCGCTTTGCGGCCTCTTTCGTCGAGACCTGCGTCTTCAGGATCATGGGGCCATCATCGATTCCATAGACAGAGACTGTAGCAAAGGGGAGGTCGACCTCACGAGGGTGCGAATCGTGCGACCACTGAGGGTCGGTGTTGCATGAGCACACCCTAGGGTAGGTCTCATCAGCGTCCTCTCTGAGTTTGGCAACGTCCCTGCGGAGAGGATGGCATCCGTGGGCAGCACGGCGTGCGATGCGTATAAAGGCGAGCACCTGCCCCATTTTTAGTGTGTTCCCGCCCAAATCGCGGGAGCCAGATTTGGATAGGTGACGCGGCCTCGTCAGTATGGCCCATCCGTCGAAACCGCCTGGACCAGGCGCGAGGCCGTGGTCATTGGCACGGTGATCGAGCAGAGCCAAAAAGGCGTGCGCTCTTTCCAGCGATTCGCGCGCACATGCCACAAAGGCGCGCTCCAGTACCAGCGTATCAATGCTGCCACAGATCAAACGAGGCCATCTAGAGAGACCATACAGCAGGCTCCTGGTGCATATGCGGTCGAGCGCTCCGACCAGGTCATTGATCGTACGCCCAGGTGCCGAAACATGGGGCACATACTCAGCGACAGTGCATAGCCACTTGATCGACTTGTGTGATGGGCAGGCGCCCCTCATGGTCATGGCATTCACGGCCGCTTTGAATAAACCCATCTCCTGGTGTCGACCAAGGCGTTTGGCTCTCTCCCACAGCCACGCCATGAGGCGCACATGACGCAACAGTGCCGCGCGCGCAAACGCCGCCGAATCATCAAAGACGATACCATAACGATCGCACGCCGCGAGCGTTTCCCATCGGCCCTTGTCGATAGCATTGCCTAGTAATGACTTGTGGCATGCTTTTGATAACAGCGGATTGGCCACGCGCAGACGCTTTCGCCGGTGCTGATAGAGCAGATGAATAAAGGCGCCCGGATTCGGCGCACCTGCAGCCTCCTCCCAGTGATAGTCATCTACGGACAATAGTGGATCATCCTCGAGGAGGAGCCGCACAAGTGTTTCGTTGCCGGCCTGACACGCTCTGTAGAGCAGATAGGACATGTTTAAATACACATCACCATTGTCGCAGCATTGTCTAAAAAGGCGGCAGGACGTCAGCGTGCGGGCGCGCTCGCCAATGACGCCAGCCAAAACTCTGTAGAGACCCCAGGCGTCGCCATGCACATCATCGTCCCAATAGTCGTGTTCGCCACACATGCGCCCGTCTGCCACCAACTCATCGTCGACGGTGAATAGGACGCGTTCCCATTCGACACGAATGGCGTGCTCGATGGCGCCAGGTACCATGGATGCGACGAGGGCAACAATGACCAGCTTGCGCGATACAGTGGGTGCCATGTAGCGGCACCATCCATAGATTTGGTCGGCCGTATGCGGGCTCCATGCAGAGACGGTCCACCCGATCCAGTCGGCCACGGCGCTGGCGCACACGATGCGACCTGTGGTCAATTTAGGACACCTTGTCGGACAGAGGCAAAACTCGCGCCAGCCGATGCTGTTGACTTCGCTCAGAGTCGGATGCTCGATAATGGCGCGCCACAAATGACACGTTGCGCGCGCCGCAAAGCGCCAACGCCTATCCAGATAAGTTCCAGAGCCTTTCTCTTTCGGGTGGCGCATACGGAGGCGGGTGGACGGGCCGCCGTTGAGAATGAGTCTGAGCATCTCCATGGGCAGTCGACCCAGCATACCGTTCTCTTGGTCTGGCCCGGCAACCTTTGCACCCAACGGTGGCGCCTTAAATCCTGGAACCGTCCATGCTGAACCGATACACGACCGCTCACGGTGATGGTGGCGCATTTGGTGCAGGGGCCCTCAGTGCTCGATAGTCTGTCGTCTAGGGCTTTGCGTGCTTTGCACGGTTTGGTAAGGGAACCGCACGTCGCCGCTCGCATTCTCATTTGGTTTTTATAGGCCAATTGGTCCACGTCACATTTCGCAGTTTCTGCTGTGCAATGGGGCATCTCTCTTTCTCTTCTTGGTGAAACTTGCGCCTTTGACCATGCGGGGAACGGGTCAAACAGAGCAAAGCATGAGGGTGTGCGACTCTGGATTGCCCAACTATTGTAAAGCGTGACTATATATTGCCTTCTTATGATAATGATCTATGAGAAAACGTAAAGGGGCCTCGTCAGGGGGTGGAAAGAGGGTCAGAATGCAAGAGGCCCACGCACTCGAGCCAGTCGGCAATTTCAATGGCCCGATCCTTTGGTGTGCGCCACCGTTCCCGGCCGTTTGGGTCCGTTCCGCGGTAGCCACTTTGACGAGGAGGGCGCACCCACCCGGGAAACAACAGACTGAGGCTGACGGGACGCGGCGCGCACCATTTACCCACGAGGTACGTCAGTTGCTTCACGGCCTCTGTTGGTGGGCACACGCGTGCTCCGGTCGCCTTGCGGGCACGCTTTGTGGTCTTCTTTGCCGGGACCTGCGATTGATGGACCATGGCGTCGTCGTCGTCATCGATTCCATAGACAGACGCCACGGCAAAAGGTAGAGTGCTGCTGCAGCGGTGCGGATCGTGCGACCATTGGGGATCGATACTGCACGAGCACACTCTGGGGCAGGGTCCGTAGGCGTTCTCCCTACATTCTGCAACGTCCCTGCGGAGAGGATGGCATCCATGGGCGGCGCGGCGTGCAATGCGCATAAAGGCCAGCACTTGCCTCAATTCCAGTGTGCTTCCGTCGGGGCCATAAGAGTCAAATTCAGACAGATCGCGAGGCCTCATCAGCAGGGCCCAGCCATCGAAACCGTCCGGACCGGCCACGAGACCGTGGTCGCTGGCGTGGCGGTCGAGCCTAGCCAAAAAGGCATGCGCCATTTCCAGCGACTCGCCCGCACACGCTACAAAAGCGCGTTCCAGTGTCTGGACATTGATGCCAGCACAGACCGATCGGGGCCATACCGATAGACCATACATGAGACTCTGGGCGCACGTTCGGTCAGATCTCCCAACCAGAGCGTTGATCGTGCGTCCGGGCGCCGATGCATGCGGTACGTATCCGGCCACGTTGCACAGCCACTCGATCGATTTATGCGGTCGGCCAACATTCCGCGCGGTCATAGCACACACGGCCGCATCAAACACATCGATCTCGTGGCACCGACCGCGGCGCTTGGCCCTGTCCCATAGCCATGCCATGAGACGCACGTGACGCACTAGTGCCGCGCGCGCAAATGCCTTTGAATCGTCAAAGGCGATACCGTAGCGGTCGCACGCCGCGAGCGCTTCCCACCGACCTCGATTTACCGCGTTACGAATAGACACCTCGTGACATGCTTTCGATGTGAATGGGTCCGCCACGCGCGGGCGCTTTTGCCGATGTCGATAGAGGAGGTGAACGAAAGCGCTCGGATCTCGCGCGCCTGCGGCATCCTCCCAGTCGCTGTTCCCCACAGACAGTAGCGGATCGTCCTCCAGGAGGAGCCGCACCAACGTTCCGTTGCCGGCCTGGCACGCCTGGTGGAGTAGGTAGGATGCGCTCACATAGTAATCATCGTCACAGTCGCCATAACGCTGCCTAATAAGCCGAAAGGACGTCAGCGTGCGGGCGCGCCCGCCAATGACACCGATCAACACTTTGCAGAGACCCTCGCTGTCGCCACGCACATCGTCGTCCCAATAGTCGTGCAAACCGCATCTGCGTCCTTCCGTCACCAATTCATCATTGACCGTGAACAGAACACGTTCCCATTCCACGCGGATGGCATGCTCGATGGCACCAGGAACCATAGAGGCCACGAGCGCGACGATCACGTGCTTACGCGACACATCGGGCGCCATATAGCGGCACCATTCAAAGATCTGATCGGCCGTATACGGGTCCCATGCGGAAACCGTCCACCTGATCCAATCGGCAATGATGCTGGCGCACACGATTCGGCCTGTGCTCCATTTGGGACACTTTGTCGCCCGATGATTAAAATCGATCTTGCGCCAGCCGATGATGCACGCTTCGCTCTGGGTCGGGTGCTCGATTATGGTGCGCCACAGGTGGCACGTTGCGCGCGCCGCAAAGCGCCAACGCCTGTCCAGGTGGGCGCCAAAGCCCCTGTCTCTTGGGCGATGCGTGCGCAGGTTGAGGGAAGGACCGCCGTTGAGAATGAGTCTGAGAATCTCCATGGGCAGTCGACCCAGCATACCGTTTTCCTGGCCCGGCTCGGCAACCTCTGCACGTGGTGGCGCCTTGAATCCTGGAACCGTCCATGCTGAATTGATACCAGACTGCATACGCTCGTGGCAGTGATGGTGCATCTGGTGCAAGGACCACAGTGCTCGATAACGTGTCCAGGGTTTTGCGCGTTTTGCACGGTTTAACAGGCAACCGCGCGCCGCCATTCGCACTCTTGTTTTTGGTTCTTACAGTCGATTGGTCCACGTTGCGTTTCATGGTTTCTGCCCTACATTGGACCATCTCCCTCTTGGTGGGTCTCGCACCTTTAACCATGTGGGGGAGGGGGGAGGGGAGGGGAGAATGGGCCAAATAGAGCAAGAAATGGGCGCGCGCGACCACCGATTCCCCCATAGAGGGGCTCTTGTAGGTCACTACCACTACACTTTATGATGGTAATCTGCGAGAAGACACAAAGTGGCCTCGTCAAGGAGCGGAAAAGGTTTCCGAGCGCAAGAGGCCCACGCACTCGAGCCACTCGGCAACTGCGAGCCTATGGTTCACGGCTGGCAGTGGCTGCTCCTCCAAAACCCACTCCTCGACAGCGCCACCGTGTACTGTGCAATCCCATCCGGGAAACAGGGCCTCGAGCGTGACGGGGCGCGGGGCGCACCATCTGCCCATGAGGTACGCAAGCTGATTCGCGGCCTCTGTGGGTGGGCACGCGCGCGCTTCGATTCTCTTGCGCACGCGCCGTCTAGCCCTCCGCGCCGAGACGCGCTGCAGCGGCACGCCATCCGTCGTCGCGGTCCCATAGATGGACGGCACGGCGGGGGACCCACACGTGACCCTACCGTAAGGCCATTCGGTACAACCGGTGCAGAGGCACGCCTTGTCGCGCGCACGGCCCCTGTCCTCTGAGAGTTGTTTAACGTCCTTGCGCAGAGGGCGGTATCCGTTGGCGCCGCGACGCGCGGTGCGCATAAAGGCGAGCACCCGATCCAAATCGAGCGTCTCGTGCACGCTCAGAGGATTGGCCCAGATCGCGGGATGCGGTTTCGTGAGCAGAGCCCATCCATCGAACCCGTCCGGTCCGGGCATCAGTGCGCGGTCGCCGCCCCCATGGCGGTCCAACAGGGCCAGAAAGGCGTGCGTTCTTTCCAAGGACTCGCGCGCGCACACAATAAAGACACGCTCCAACGCGTGCATGTCGAGGCCACTGCACATCGAGCGGGGCCACCGAGAGAGCGCGCGCATCACGCTGCGCGCGCAGGCGCACCTGATGGTCCCCATGAGAGCGCCGATTGTGCGCCCTGACTCTGACGTGTGGGGCTCATAGTGGGCCACGTCGCACAACCACTCGATCGCCCTGTGGGAATGGCGGACGTGCCTGTGAGCGACCTCCATGGCCTGCACCGCAACCTCAAACAGATCGATTGTGTGCCGCCGATTGCGGCGTTGGGCCCTGTCCCACAGCCAGGCCATGAGACGCACGCGGCGGTAGGACGCGGCGCGCACGAGAGCCGCCGAATCGTCAAACGCGATGCCGTGGCGGTCGCACACCGCGAGCGTCCTCCAGCGGCCTTTGGCGACAGCGCCGCCAAACCATGACATGGGGAACGCCGTCGGGCGTGGACCGATCTGAGAGCCTCCTTGATTGCGTAAGTGCAGCAGACAATCAAACGCGTCAGGGTATGGTGCCTGGGCCGCGTCCTCCCAATGGTCGTCCCTGATGGACAGCTGTGGATTGTCGCCGAGCAGGAGGCGCACCAACGTTCCGTTGCCGGCGCGGCATGCCTCGCGCAGCAAGAGGTTCGTGCTCACGCGGCACCGCTGGGTAAACATGTGAATGGGGGTCAGCATGTACGCGCGCTTGGCAATGACACTCGCCAGCACGTTCCAGATGTCCCCGATGCTACCGCGTACATCGTCGTCCCACCAACTTTGCCCGCCATACCCGTGCAGTACTGCAAAAAGGTCGTCGGGTGTGAACTGGACGCGCTCCCACTCCACAAGGGTGGCGTGCTGGATGGCGCCCACAACCGTAGAGGCCGTCAGGGCAACGATGATCTGTTTGCGCGGCACGTTGGACACCATGTAGCGACACCACTCGTAGATGCGGTCGGCCGTGCGCGGGCTCCACGCCCTTGCAGTCCATTTGACCCAGTCGGCTATGACGCTAGAGCACACCACACGGCCCGTGACCCATTTGAGGCATTTCGCCTCGGAACCAATACTCGTGTAGCGTGCGGCCTTGTGCCATCCGATGGTGCGCGCCTCGCTTGGTGTGGGGTGCTCGATGATGGCGCGCCACAGATGGCACACGGCGCGCGCCGCAAACCGCCAGCGCATGTCCAGGTGGGCGCCAAGGCGTTTCTCCCATGGGTGCGGTGGGCGCATCGTGCGCAGGTCGACGGACGGACCTCCATTGAGAATGAGTCTGAGAATCTCCATGGGCAGTTGGCCCAACATGCCATTCTCTTGGTCAGATGTACCAATCTTTGCGTCCAACGACACCTCGAATCCTGGGACCACCCACTCCGGGCCGATACGGGGTTGTGCGCCATGATGGTGCATCTTACAGGGTGTCTACGACAGAGTGTCCTTCAAACCCACAACGACAGTACGCAACAACAACAACAACAATCCGCACCTCTCTGCCAACATCTGCACGTCTGATTGGGCCACTCGCACGGGCCAACACAGTTGGCCCCGTTTTGGTTTCATTGTTGTCGCGCAATCCAAAAGAGCCCACAAGACACCGACGTTGGCAAGCAAAGGAATTGCCTACCGGTGTTTGGCGCGCCGTGCGCAGATACACCGTCTGTGTGTCTGCATGTTTCGCCACGATCCTGCCCAATCACTGTCACCTTTCACGCGCTTGTGGCAACACGGTATCGTTTATGGATCGATCAAGCGGCCGCTCTGTGCGTGCAACAACAGATGGCAAAAAGATTTATGGTGAATGTGCAGCTAGACCACTTTATAGGTGTGTCGGGAGTAGACCACAAAGGCCACGTGTTTGGTGCTCTTTCATACTTTCCTCCCCCTTTACCTGCCAGTGATTCGCCATCGTAACCACCTCCATGTCGTTTGGGAGGACCCTCTACAAGAGCGACCGGAT
>Ga0255334_1001087_pt1 | contig 14220 bp, 10 predicted proteins | sample EtOH5_35cm_T3_12_FD_202080 | JGI IMG/M metagenome (GOLD analysis project Ga0255334, IMG submission 202080) | Sandy soil microbial communities from University of British Columbia, Vancouver, Canada - EtOH5_35cm_T3_129 | ecosystem: Engineered > Artificial ecosystem > Sand microcosm > Unclassified ...
AAAGAGGTAGAAATCCTGCGAGTGCGTGAGCATGCGTGAGAAAAATCCTAAAAACCAGAGGGAGAGGTAAAAATGCCCGTTATTCTGAGACCAACAAGCTGCTGCGGCCAAACAACGGTAAAAATTCCCGTTAATTTACCATGGCGATATAGATTTGCCGGGATTTTCAAAAATAGCGGTAAAAACTCCCTCTATTATGTGCTCAACAGATATACTGGGCCAATTAGCGGTAAAAATTCCTCCTATTTCTACCGGGTGGTCACGAATGGGTCGGAGTTCCGGGTTGTGCGGGCCTGATTGCGGAGGTGTCGAGAGTCTGCCGTGAGGCTGGAGCTGAACTAATGCCGGGGTGGTGGTCTGCGTGTCCGACTTCGTGTTGCCGATTTCGTGCAGATATCCTGAAAGAAACACTGTAGATCGGGAGGGGGGCCACCACGAGAAGGACGAAGCTTCAACGTGAGGCGGTATGATTAAGGCATCTAATTACGGTGCGGGAGCTAAGGTTCCGAAAGAAACGCCAATACCAAATCCAGCCAAAGTCGTATCCAGTATAACTTTGTCGCCTTGCGACCAATTCATTTTTCCTGAAACAAGACCACCTACTACAATAACTGTTCCTACTCCCCAGCCAATTATTGCACCGAAACCTGCACCTGCTAATGCACTAGCACTCAAGAACCTGCGTTAACTTTCTTAAGCTCATTTTCATCCAAGCTCATAAATTCATTCATTTAATATTCCTCTCCTTTTTTGGTAAAAAATATATTAGTAAACCAAGTTTGGAGAATTTATAAATATCGTTTGAATTAACCGATGGAAATATGTTCGTAATCAATAAATCTAAGATTACTAATACAATTATTATTAGGATGTATGTACGAAACGATCCAAGTTTACTTACTATTTTGCCTCTAATTCTAAATTTCGGTTCGATCACAAATTCAAGAAGAACTAAAACTGCAATTATAAGAAATATTTGAGCTAACGTAGCTAACATTAGTGAATGCCATCCCAAACTAAGTCGCCAACATATGCTCTAGCGGCACCACCAATTACTCCACCTACTCTAGCTCCAATTGGTCCCCCAACTGCTGCGCCAGCTGCCCCTCCAAGTGCCCCCGTTCCACCAGCAAAGGCGTAGTAACAAGTTTGTTCAAATACATTTCCCCAATTTATACCACCATCAACAGCTTCAATCTCTTGGAACGATATCTCTTCAAAACCTTCGAGTACTAATTCCACACTAAAACCTCCTTTTTCTGTTTGTTTTATCACCTCCTTTTCTTCTTCCGGAAGACAAGAAGCGAATCAGCGTGTCGCCCGGAACTTCAGCCGACTTTACCTTCGTAGCGGAGATCGGAATGGAAGACCAAGAAGGGGCTCTCCGATTGGGATGGCATACCGAATGCCTGTATATTCAAGAGGCGCGGCTTTGGTAGGAGCCGTTTCAAGTGAAGCTGTCGCATCACGCTATACCGGCTTGTTCACCTCATAGAAGACGGCCGTTGCCGTCGACATGTAAGGCAGCAGCCAGAGCATGCCGATGCCGAAGGTGATAACGGCGAGCATTATCCATCCGAAGAAAGACAGCTCCAGGACGAACAGGCGCCAGGTGCGCCCCTTCATCATCCGCCAGCTGGCTTTCACCGCCGGCCAGCCGCGCAGCTCGGGATGGTCCTTCAGGATGAACGAGGTCATGCTCATCTTCAGCCCGATATAGAGGGAAGGGAGCAGGATGAGCAGGAGGGTGATGAGCAGGAAACCTCCGATGTGTTTGTCCAAGAAGGCAGTGTCTAGCTGCTGCCCGTAGGGAAGAATGCCGTAAACCGCGTACAGAACCGCCGTACCGGGCAAGACTGCCAGCAGCATGCAGACCGCCTGAACGAATCCCGTCAGCATGACGGGAACGAAGGAACGGAAGCCGTCAAACAGATTCGAAAAGGCAGCATCGCCCCCTCTTACAAAGGACAGATAAATCCAGCTCGAGCCGACGGTGAGCAGAAAGCCGACGATCCAACTCAGGGTATCCGTCACGATCAAGAGATTGCCGCTCGTATTCTGCAGAAGCAAGGAAACGGCGTCGGTAAACAAGGTGACGCCTACGGCGAGCCCCCAGTGTCCTTGCAGGGAATCGAGCGCTTTTTGCCGGTATTCTTTTGAGTGCCATTCCATAAGTCAGTGTCACCTCAAGGAGCAGCTCGCGAGGGAGCTGCCATACTATATGTACCATTACGGTTCAGAACGAGACCGGTTGCGGGATGATGGCAGGAAGCGGGGGCTTTGTCCGCACACCCAATCGAGGGATAGAAATAAATAAACACTTAAAGAACAGGAATGAGCCAGGGGTAAATCCGAATGGAAACGGTAAGCAACAGGTACCTGCCTATCTTACCAGAAAGATCCTGCCGTGACATGGGGCTCTCTATTTTTTATTGCTATCCTAATCGTGCGGAAAGCGAAATAGAACTCATCTTCCCGCCGGCGTCGATTCTTTGTGGCGCAACAGCTCGGATACAGAGACGAAGCGGTAGCCGCGCTTCGACAGCTCGGGCAGAATGCGCTGCAGCGCCGCGATGGTCTGGCTCTTGCCTTCGACATGGTCGTGGAAAAGAATGATGTCGCCGCCCCGCGCGTTGGTCAGCACCTTGCGGATGATCTTCTCCGTGCCCGGTCGGCTCCAGTCCTCCGTGTCCTGGTGCCAGGACCAGAGCACCGTCTTGCAGCCGGCTAGTTTGGCCCCGTCGACGACGGCTTGTCCGTAATACCCGCCGGGCGGGCGGAACAGCACCGGCCTCCGGCCGGTGGCGCGGAGGATGGCTTCGTTCGTGCGGTTGATCTCGGAGGACAGCAGCTGCGGCGTAATTGGCCGGTTGAAATAGCGGTGGGTGAAGGTGTGGTTGGCAATTTCATGCCCTTCGAGGACTTCCCGGGCCGCAAGCTCGGGATATTGATCCACTTTTCTGCCGAGGGCAAAGAAGGTGGCCTTCGCCTGATAGCGGCCGAGCAGATCGAGAATGAGCGGAGTCTCCTCCGGATCGGGGCCGTCGTCGAAGGTGAGGGCGATCAGCTTCTCCGCCATCGGCACCTCCCAGATGATCTCTCCCCGCGCTTCATAATACTCGCGTCCGTGCGCGGTCGGAGCGGCGGATGCGAAGGAAGGGGTTGCGGCAGGCTCGGCGACGGGGGCCTTCTCCCCGGATGGAAACAGCTGCATAGCGAGAAGCCCGATCAGAACCAGGACGGAACGCATCGCTAAGGTGCGGGATGCGTGCTTCAAGGGCGAACACTCCTTATTCGGGGATTCGGAGAACGAAGCATTAGCATTCCACGGCGAGTTTTCTCTATCCTTTGCGGAATTTTCCAGCCGCCATTGCTCTTTGTTTAGGAAAGGCTATGGTTATGCAAGCTTTGGCCAAACGAGAAGGAGGAATCCAGAAAATGAACCGACTCAGCCTGACGCTCGCGGTCGCAGTTCTGATCGGTCTAGGGTCGCCTCAGGCGGTGGCAGCTTCGCTGTCGGCCCCGGAAAACCATTCGCCGGCGGCGGGAAAAGCGGCGGCGATCGTGATCGACGACTTCGGCAACGGAATGGACGGCACGGAGCAGATGATGAATTTACCATTCCCCATTACGGTGGCGGTCATGCCTTTTTTGCCCACGACGGAGCGGGACGCGGAGGAAGCGTATTACAAGGGCCATGAGGTGATCGTCCACATGCCGATGGAGCCGTTCACAGGCAGGAAAAGCTGGCTCGGTCCGGGCGCCATCACCTGCGACCTGACCGACGAGGAGATCCGCGAGCGGGTCCGCGCCGCGATTGACAACGTCCCGCATGCCGTCGGCGTGAGCAATCACATGGGCTCGAAGGCGACATCGAGCGAGCGGGTGATGGAAAATGTGCTGGCCGTGTGCAAGGAGCGGGGCTTGTATTTTCTCGACAGCCACACCAACTACCGCAGCATCGTTGGCAGGACGGCGCAGAAAATGGGAGTGCGGAGCACGGACAACCAGCTTTTTCTCGATGATGTGAAGGATTCGGCGTTGATAATGCGGCAGCTTCAGCTTCTCGGCAAGCTGGTGGAGGAAAAGGGGACGGGCATCGCCATCGGGCATGTCGGGGGCGGCGGGAAGAAGACGGCGGAGGCGGTGAAACGGGCGCCGGAGCTGCTGCCGGGAGTGAGCTTTCTGCGGATGTCGGAGATGTTGGAGGTGCGGGACTCGAATTAGGGCCTTGCCGGAGATGTTGGAGGTGCGGGATTCGAATGAGGGCCTTGCCGGAGATGTTGAAGGTGCGAGATTCGAATGAGGGCCTTGCAGGCTAAGGCGGTTCATAAAACAGCGGGACTCTTCTTCAAACGATTAGACTCTTCTTCAAACGATGGGACTCTTCTTCCCGGAAGCCGGGCGAGGGGCCCTTGTTTGCCAACGCAAACTCTTGAAAAATAGCATTGAATTATCATGCATAGGAATGTATAATAATACATATGTTTTTCAAAGATCGGAATGTTTAAGGGGAGAGAAATGTGGCGAAGAAGATCAGAGCGGCGGTAGTGGGCGCAACGGGGTACGGCGGGGTGGAGCTGGTGCGGATTTTGCTCAGGCATCCGCATGCGAGCCTCACGGCAGTGGTCTCGTCCTCTTCGGTCGGAGTGTCGCTTACCGAGGTTTTTCCGCATTTGACGGAGCTGGCGGAGCTCGTGCTGGAGGAAATCGACCCGGCGCAGATTGCGGAGAAAGCCGATGTCGTGTTCACCGCCACTCCGCACGGAGTGAGCAGCGCTCTCGTCCCGCAGCTATTGGCGGCGGGTCTTAAGGTGATCGACTTGTCGGGCGACCTGCGGCTAAAGGACGGCAGCGTGTATAAAGAGTGGTACGGGAAGGAACCGGCTGCCGCCCCCTATCTGGAGGAAGCCGTCTATGGGCTGGCCGAGGTGTTCGGGGAGGATGCGGCCGGCAAGCGGCTCATCTCCAATCCCGGCTGCTACCCGACCGCCGCCCTGCTCGGGCTGATCCCGGCGGTTCAGGCGGGCTGGGTCGATCCCGACAGCCTCGTCATCGACGCCAAGTCCGGGGTGTCTGGGGCGGGCCGCGGGCTCGCGCTCTCCTCCCATTTTGCCGAAGTTAATGATAGCATGAAACCATATAAGGTGGGCAAACATCAGCACACCCCGGAGATCGAGCAGGCGCTGAGCCGCTGTGCCGGCCGGGAGGTGCGGGTGACCTTTACGCCGCAGCTCGCTCCGATGACGCGGGGAATTCTCAGCACGATCTATGCCAAGCTGACGGAACGCCGAACGACGGAGGATTTCATCGCCGCGTATCGAAGCTATTATGAAGGCAGGCCCTTCGTCCGCATTCGCCAGGCGGGACAGTGGCCGGGGACGAAGGAGGTTGCCGGCTCCAATTATTGCGACATCGCCTTCGCTGTGGATGAGCGCACAGGCAGGGTGACGATTGCGTCGGTCATCGACAACCTGGTGAAGGGCGCCGCCGGCCAAGCGGTGCAGAACCTGAACCTGATGATGGGCTGGGAGGAGACCGCCGGCCTGGAATTCTCGCCGCTCTATCCCTGAGGAGCTGCGCTGAAATAACATACCGGAAGAATACAAGAAGAACGTTCACAAAACGGGCATTCAGCGAGAAAATCAAGATACGTTATTTTGGCGCAGCTCCTGAATGAACTTATGAAGATAGGAATGGTGCTGACCGCTATGAATCATTCGTTTGTCGTCCTCGAAGGAGGCAATCTTACTACGCCGAAGGGCTTTCAGGCCGGCGGCCTGCACTGCGGGCTGAAGAAGACAGAGCGGCGCGATCTCGGCCTCCTGTATTGCGAGGTTCCGGCGGCTGCGGCCGCTGTTTATACCTTGAACGCCTTTCAGGCGGCTCCGCTGCATGTGACGCGGGACAGCATCGCGTCCGGGGCGGGCAGGCTGCAGGCGATGGTGGTCAACAGCGGCAACGCCAACGCCTGCACGGGCGAGCAGGGCGCGGCCGATGCGCGGGCGATGCGCAAGCTCGCGGCCGACGCGTTCGGCGTCGCCGAGACGCTCGTCGGCGTAGCCTCCACCGGGGTCATCGGCGAGCCCTTGCCGATGTACAAGGTGGAGCGCGGCATCGCCGGCTTGCCGACCGCCCTCGCCGCCGCGGCGAACGGCGGCGACGATTTCTGCGAGGCGATCATGACCACCGATCTCGCGCAGAAGTCGCTGTGCGTCCGCGTGGAAACGGCCGCCGGGCCGGTACATATCGCCGGAGCCGCCAAGGGCTCGGGGATGATTCACCCGAACATGGCGACCATGCTCGGCTTCATCACCACGGATGCGCCGGTGACGAGCGCCGATCTGCAGAGCTTGCTGTCGGAAGCGACGGACGCTTCCTTCAATATGATCACCGTGGACGGGGATACGTCCACGAACGATATGGTGGTCGCCCTGGCCAGCGGGCTGGCCGGCGGCAGCGAGCTGCATCCCGGGCATCCGGACTGGCAGGCATTCGCCGAAGGGTTCGGCTATGTGGCCCAGTACCTGGCCAAAGCCATCGCCCGCGACGGGGAGGGCGCGACGAAGCTGGTCGAGGTGAATGTGGCCGGCGCGCTGAATGAAACGGCGGCGCGGGCGATCGCCAAGACCGTCGTCGGGTCGAGCCTCGTCAAGGCGGCCTGCTTCGGCGCCGATGCCAACTGGGGCCGGATTGTGGCGGCGGTCGGCAGGGCCGGCCAGCCGGTGAACCCGGACACCGTCGACGTCCGGCTGGGGGATTTTCTCGTGCTGGAGGGCTCGCGCCCGGTTCCCTTCGACGATCCGGCGGCGACGGAGTACCTGAAGACCACGGCAGAGGTGCGCATCGACATCGACCTGCACATGGGGAACGCCCGGGCAACCGCCTGGGGCTGCGATCTGACTTATGAATATGTGCGCATCAACGCGGCGTACCGGACCTGACCGGACTGATTCCAAGGAGGGCTGCTCCATATGAGCGAGACGGGCGGAATGAGCGAAATGGGCGGACAGACCTTCGTCATCAAATGCGGCGGCAGCACGCTGGCGGCCTTGCCGGATTCCTTCTATGCCGAACTGCGCCTGCTGCTGGAGGAAGGCTGGTCGCCGGTCATCGTGCACGGCGGCGGACCAGCGATCAATGAGACGCTGGCCAAGCTCGGCATCGAGAGCCGCTTCGAGGGCGGCCTGCGGGTCACGAGCGAGGAGGTGCTGGATGTCGTCGAGATGGTGCTCTCCGGCAAGATCAACAAGCAGATCGTCCGCCGGCTGCAGGCGGCGGGAGCTCCGGCCGTCGGCGTCTCCGGCGTGGACGGCGGCCTGATCGAGGCGATTCCGGTGGAGAATGCCGACCGGATCGGCCTCGTCGGCGATGTTGTCGGCGTCAACGCGACCCTGCTCGGCGGCATCGCCAAGCTCGGCTATATCCCGGTCGTCTCCCCGATCGGGCTCGACTCATATGGCGCGGGACGCTACAACATCAACGCGGACACGGCGGCGGGAGCGGTGGCGTCCGCCCTCGGGGCAAGCAAGCTGATCATCGTCACCGACGTGCCGGGCATTCTCCGGGAGACGGCCGCGGGCAAGGAGCCGATTCCGGTCATCACGGAGGAGGAAATCCGCGCCATGATCGCCTCCGGCGAGATTTACGGCGGCATGATTCCCAAGGTGGAAGCCGCTCTCGCCTGCCTGCACGGCCGCCTGCGGGAGGTCGTCATCGTGGACGGCTCGGCGCCGGACATCCTGCGACGAACTCTTCTCGCCGGCGGCGTCGGCACGCGAATCGTCAAATCAAAACCTGAAATGGAGTGAGAAGGATGGCTGAACCCGCAAGTGCGCTGTTTCCCACGTATGCCCGTTTTCCCATTACCCTGGTGCGAGGCGAAGGGACGAGGTTGTACGACGACACCGGCAAGGAGTACCTCGATTTCATGTCAGGGCTGGCGGTAACCAGCCTCGGGCATGCCCCGCAGGCGGTCAAGGAGCGTCTGGTCGCCCAGCTGGATGAGCTGTGGCACTGCAGCAACCTGTTCAGCCAGCCGAATCAGGAAAAGCTGGCGAAGCTGCTCACGGACAACAGCTCAGCGGACGCGGTGTTCTTCTGCAACAGCGGCGCCGAGGCCAACGAAGCGGCGATCAAGCTGGCGCGGCGCTATCATTCCAAGGTGCTGGGCACCGGCAAGTACCAGATCATCACCTTCCAGCAGTCCTTCCACGGGCGCACGCTGGCGACCTTGACGGCGACCGGCCAGGATAAGGTAAAAGACGGCTACGCGCCGCTGCCGGAAGGCTTCATCCACGCGCCGTTCAACGATGCGGCGGCTCTGGAGAGCTACATTACCGCCGATACCTGCGTCATCATGCTGGAGATGATTCAGGCGGAGGGCGGCGTGCTGGAGGCAGACCCTGCCTTCGTGCAAGAGATCGTCCGCCTCTGCAAGAAGCATGAGCTGCTGCTCATCGTCGATGAGGTGCAGACCGGCATGGGACGCACCGGCAAGCTGTTCGCCCACCAGCATTACGGCATCGAGCCGGATATCTTCACGCTGGCCAAGGCGCTCGGCAGCGGCTTCCCGATCGGCGCGATGCTCGGCAAGGAGAAGCTGAAGGCGGCCTTCACGCCGGGCAGCCATGCCAGCACCTTCGGCGGGACGCCGATCGCTGCGGCGGCGGCCATCGCCACCGTCGAGACGATGCTGGCGGAGCGGCTGCCGGAACGTGCGGCCGAGCTGGGCGAGTACCTGCTCGCCAAGCTGCATGACAGCTTGGCCGGCAACGCCCATGTCAAGGCGATCCGCGGCAAGGGGCTCATCATCGGCATCGAATGCGCCGCGCCGGTCGCCGAGGACGTGGCGGCGATCCACAAGCAGGGGCTGCTCGTGGTATCGGCGGGCCCGAATGTGATTCGGCTGCTGCCGTCGCTCATCATCACCAAAGGCGATATCGACCGGGCGGTGGCGATCATCGCCGGCGTTCTCGCCGGCCGCAAGCCGGTCGGGACCGGAGCTTAAGGAAGGGAATGGAAGCCTCGGCTGAGGGAAGATAAAAGGCATGAAGGATAGAAGAATGAGTTAATGGAAATACACGGAGGACGGCAGTGCCAGGACGGCCGGCGGTCCCCTTATATCAAGGACAAGGAGCGGACGGAACGGATGATTGCAGACGATTTGCAAGCTCTCGGCATGAAAGGGCGGGATTTTCTCGGCCTTGCCGACTACACGCCGGAGGAGATCCGGCAGCTGATCGACCTCGGCATCGAGCTGAAGAACCTCAACAAGGCGGGGGAGGCGTTCCGCCCGCTCGCCGGCAAGACGCTCGGCATGATCTTTGAGAAGTCGTCGACGCGGACGCGGGTTTCTTTTGAAGTGGGGATGTACCAGCTCGGCGGGCATGCGTTGTTTCTCTCGCGGAACGACCTGCAGATCGGTCGCGGCGAGATCATTCCGGATACCGCCGGAGTGCTGTCGCGCTACCTGGACGGCATCATGATCCGCACGTTCGGGCATCAGATCATCCTCGATTTGGCGGAGCATGCCGCCGTGCCGGTGATCAACGCGCTGACCGACTATTCGCATCCCTGCCAGGCGCTGGCCGACTACATGACCGTGCTGGAGCACAAGGGCCGGCTGGCCGGACTGAAGATCGCCTTTATCGGCGACGGCAACAATATGGCGCATTCCCTCATGATCGGCGGAGCGAAGCTCGGGCTGCATGTGGCGATCGCCTCGCCGGAGGGCTATCTGCCCGATGCGAGCGTTCAGGCCGAGACCAGGCGGATCGCCGCGGAAACGGGCGGCTCGCTCGTCGTCACCGGCGATGCGCGGGAAGCGATCGCGGCTGCGGACGTCGTCTACACCGATGTTTGGGCGAGCATGGGCTTTGAAGAGGAGCAGAAAATCCGCGAGCAGGCGTTCGCGGCGTTTCAGGTGAACGAGGAGCTGGCCGAACTGGCGAAGCCCGATTATGTTTTCCTCCACTGCCTCCCGGCCCATCGGGGAGAAGAAGTGACGGCGGGCGTGATCGACAGCAAGCACTCGATTATTTTCGACGAGGCGGAGAATCGGCTGCACGCGCAGAAGGCGATCATGGCAGCCCTGATGTAACCTCAGTTAGAAGCGAATCGGAGCAAAGGAGCGAATTCAAGCATGGCCAAGGAAAAAATCGTGCTGGCTTATTCCGGAGGGCTGGATACCTCCGTGATTCTGGCATGGCTGAAGGAAACCTATGACGCGGAGATCATCACGTTCACGGCCGATATCGGCCAGGAGGACGAACTGGACGGCCTGGAGGAAAAAGCGATCAAGACCGGCGCGACCAAGGCTTATATCGACGATCTGAAGGCGGAGTTCGCCGGGGACTTCATCTATCCGCTGTTTCAGGCGGGCGCCCTGTACGAAGGGCAGTACCTGCTCGGCACCAGCATCGCCCGGCCGCTGATCGCGAAGCGCATGGTCGAGATCGCCCGCGCCGAGGGCGCGACCGCCATCGCCCACGGGGCGACCGGCAAGGGCAACGACCAGGTGCGCTTCGAGCTGACGGCGGCGGCGCTCGCCCCCGAGCTGAACGTGATCGCCCCCTGGCGGCTGGAAGAATTCCGCGCCCAGTTCCCGGGCCGGGCGGAGATGATTGCCTACGCCGAGAAGCAGGGCATCCACGTCCAGGCGACGGCGGCGAAGCCATATTCGACGGATCGCAACCTGCTGCACATCAGCTTCGAGAGCGGCATTCTCGAAGACCCGTGGTTCGATCCGAGCGCGGAATCGAACAAGGACATGTTCGTGCTGAGCGTCTCGCCCGAGGATGCGCCGGACGAGGCGGAGTACATCGAGCTGGAGTTTGTGCAGGGCAACGTCGTCGCCGTGAACGGCGAACAGCTGTCGCCGCTCGGCGTCATGCAGACGCTGAACAAGCTGGGCGGCAAGCACGGCATCGGCCGCGTCGATATGGTGGAGAACCGCTTCGTCGGCATGAAGAGCCGCGGCGTGTATGAAACCCCGGGCGGGACGATCCTCTTCACCGCCCACCGCAAGATGGAATCGCTGACGATGGACCGCGAGGTCATGCATCTGCGCGACTCCCTGATCCCGAAGTACGCGGAGCTCGTCTACAACGGCTTCTGGTTCGCTCCCGAGCGGCAGGCCCTGCAGGCGCTCGTCGCGGAGAGCCAGAAGAACGTGTCCGGCATCGTCCGGCTCAAGCTCTACAAAGGCAATGTCATCGGAGCGGGCGTGAAGAGCGAAGTCAGCCTGTACAACCCGAACATCGCCACGATGGAAGCGGACCCGACCCAGGCCTACAACCAGGGAGACGCCGCCGGCTTCATCCGGCTGAACGCCCTGCGCCTGAAGGTAGCTTCCGGCGTCGAGCAGAACGCCAAGCAGCAGAAGTAGGCTGCCAGGCTGCCGGAAGAAGCCGGCGGGCCTAAGGAACTGCGCTTAACCGCCATGGCGGAAGAACACAAGAGGAATGTACGCATAGGAGCTGCGCTTAACCGACATGCCGGAAGAACACAAGAGGAATGTACGCATAGGAGCTGCGCTTAACCGACATGCCGGAAGAACACAAGAGGAATATACGCATAGGAGCTGCGCTTAACCGACATACCGGAAGAATACAAGAAGAACGTACCCAAAGCAGGCAGGCAGCAAAAAAATCGAGACACGTAAGGTAGGCGCAGCTCCAAAACGGGTAGTCAGTGAGAAAATCGAGAACGTTATTTGGCGCAGTTCCTAACCGGCGGTTAAGTGGCTTGATAAGCCTAACGGATAGCACGTAAACCAACAACGTAAACCATTGGCAACGAAACCAATCAACCAATCGAACGAACGGGCTCTCGCGCGTCTTGCGCCGAGGGCCCGCTTGAGGAAATGAGGGACCCGACTTGTCCAAGCTGTGGGGAGGACGCTTTACCAAGCCGACCAACCAGTTGGTGGAAGAATACACCGCTTCGATCTTGTTCGACAAGGAGCTGGCGGAGGAAGACATTCAGGGCAGCCTGGCGCATGTGGCCATGCTGGGCAAATGCGGGATCATCCCGGAGGCCGACGCCGCGACAATCGCCGAGGGGCTGAACAAGGTGCTGGCCCGCATCAAGGCGGGGCAGCTGGAGTTCACGGTGGGCGACGAAGACATCCACATGAACATCGAGAAGGCGCTGCTCGCCGAGGTCGGGCCGGTCGGCGGCAAGCTGCATACCGGCCGCAGCCGCAACGATCAGGTGGCGACCGACATGCACCTCTACCTGCGCAAGCGGACGGTGGAGATCGCCGGCCTCCTGCACAAGCTGCAAGAGGCGCTGCTCGCGCAGGCGGAGGCGAACCTCGACACGATCCTGCCGGGGTACACGCATCTCCAGCGCGCCCAGCCGATCCTGCTGGCGCATCATCTGCTCGCGTACGTGTCCATGCTGGAGCGGGATATCAGCCGCTTCCAGGACAGCTACAAGCGCGTGAACGTGCTGCCGCTCGGCGCCGGCGCCCTCGCCGGCACGACGTTTCCGATCGACCGCCATTTCGTGGCGGAGCGGCTCGGTTTTGCCGGCGTCTATGAGAACAGCCTCGATGCCGTCAGCGACCGCGACTTCATCGTCGAGTTTCTGGCGGGCGCGTCGCTGGTCATGACGCATCTGTCGCGCCTCAGCGAGGAGCTCGTGCTCTGGTCGAGCACCGAGTTCGGCTTCATCGAGCTGGACGACGCCTTCTGCACCGGCAGCAGCATCATGCCGCAGAAGAAGAATCCCGACGTGCCCGAGCTTGTCCGCGGCAAGACCGGGCGCGTGTACGGCAATCTCTTCGGCTTGCTCACCGTGCTGAAGGCGCTGCCCCTCGCCTACAACAAGGACCTGCAGGAGGACAAGGAGGGCATGTTCGACACCGTCCGAACTCTGGAGGGGGCTTTGCAGCTCTTCGCGCCGATGATCTCCACCATGAAGGTGCGGACGGAGCGGATGCGCCAGGCGGTGAATCGCGACTTCTCCAACGCTACCGACATCGCCGATTACTTAGTCACGAAAGGGCTCCCTTTCCGCCAGGCGCATGAAGTGATCGGCCGCCTCGTCCTGTACGGCATCCAACACGACAAATTCCTGCTCGATCTGACTCTGGACGAATTCCGCGACTTGTCCGAGCTGTTCGACGAGGAGATCTACGCGGTGCTTCAGCCGGAGCACGTGGTCAACGCCCGCAAGGTCTACGGCGGCACGGCCCGCATCCAGGTGGAGGCCGCGCTCGGGCGGGCCAAACAGAACGCCGCGGCGACGGCGGAGTGGATCGCCGGACACGAAGGGTAAGAATGCACGCTGCGCCAACGCAGAATTGACCCTGACAGCAAGTCGGGGATATTCTAGCGGGGCGCAGCTTTTTTCTCGGTAAGCGCTCGGCGTCTAAGGAGCTGTGCCAACATAACGTATTTCGATTTTCTCGCCGATTGCCCGATTTGTGTAGGTTCTTCTTGTGTTCTTCCGGCATGTTAGTTCAGCGCAGCTCCTAAAGGACGCAGACAGTCGTTTATCCTTGAGATCATTGCCTTTCGTACAAGCGGGAGAACGTCGGGCTTATGGAGCACATCCGTTGCGAGCCGATTTCTGCGGCAAAGGGTGGACGAAATGTTGCATGAACTACAACATTTCGGATGAAGACAACACGAATGACCGGAAAATGTTGTACAAAATGCAACATTCCCGATGGACTCGAGCTCATTCCGTCGAAATTGTTGTATTTTCGGCTCAACCTCAAAATCAGTGCTTGACGGCGCTCTCTTTCCCCACCAATTCCGCGACGAAATCGGCAACACGAATGCCGGAGACGCAGACCACCCCAGCATTCGTTCAGCTCCAGCCTCACGACAAACTCTCACTCCGCAATCAGGCCTGCACAAAATCAGGTTTGCCGGGATTGCCAGACCTTGCTCAAGGCTAGAATCGGAACTCCGGCCCATTCATGATCACCCGGTAGAAATAAGAGGAATTTTTCCCGCTATTTGGACCAGTACTCTCTTGTGCACTATAATAGAGGAAGTTTTTACCGCTATTCTTGCAATTTTCGGCAAAATTATATCGGCATGGTAAATTAGTGGTAATTTTTACCGTTGTTTGGCCGCAGCAGCTTGTTGGTCTCAGAATAACGGGCATTTTTACCTCTCCCTCTGGTTTTTAGGATTTTTCTCACGCATGCTCACGCACTCGCAGGATTTCTACCTCTTTTGAATCTAGGCAGAAGAAGGA
>Ga0255334_1001090_pt1 | contig 14193 bp, 3 predicted proteins | sample EtOH5_35cm_T3_12_FD_202080 | JGI IMG/M metagenome (GOLD analysis project Ga0255334, IMG submission 202080) | Sandy soil microbial communities from University of British Columbia, Vancouver, Canada - EtOH5_35cm_T3_129 | ecosystem: Engineered > Artificial ecosystem > Sand microcosm > Unclassified ...
CTGGAAAAGTACCACCCGGAAGTCGTGCGTTACCTGCTGGTGTCGAGCCATTACCGCAGCGCGATCAACTATTCGGAAGACAACCTCAAGGACGCCAAAGGCGCACTCGAGCGTTTCTACCATGCGTTGAAAGGCCTGCCGAGCGTGGCGCCGGCTGGCGGCGAAGCTTTTGTCGAGCGTTTCACCCAGGTGATGAACGACGACTTCGGCACGCCGGAGGCCTGTGCGGTGCTGTTCGAGATGGTTCGCGAGATCAACCGTCTGCGCGAGAGCGATCTTGATGCGGCAGCCGGTCTGGCGGCGCGCTTGAAGGAACTGGCCAGTGTGCTGGGCGTGTTGCAGCTCGAGGCGGATGACTTCCTGCAGGCCGGCGCTGAAGGGCGGGTCGATGCGGCTGAGGTTGATGCGCTGATTGCGGCGCGTCTGGCGGCTCGTGCGGCTAAAGACTGGGCCGAATCCGACCGTATCCGCGACCAGCTCACCGCCATGGGCGTGGTGCTGGAAGACGGCAAGGGCGGAACGACCTGGCGTCTGGCTGACTGATTGCTGTGATTGCTGCAAAACAAAACCCGCCTTGTGCGGGTTTTTGTTTTTTTGGGAGGGGCGTCTGGCAGGGGATAATGTTGCGGGTAAAAGTTCTGATGAAGTCCGAGCACGATGGTCCAGATAATGATGCATGTCTCATAACATAAGGATATTTTTTTTGAGCCTCTTCGGTAGATTCCTGATTTTAGGGTGGCGAGAAAATTGTTTTTGTTGGTGTTGAATGAAACGGGTTACGTTATTTTAAGATGTTATCGAGAGTTAGGCTTTGATTGGTATTTCAATAGGTGTAAGTGTTTTTTGTTTTTAGAGTTTTATTTGCTGTTGTCGTTGTGTTAAAAAATTCAAGCAACTAATCATTCAAGATGCTCAGACTGTTTAGAGAATAATAATTATCCTTGGTCTTGGAGATTTCAGTGTTTTTGAAGTGTTGTTGGCGTAAGTCATTCGGTATAAAAATACGATAAACCTTGATGGGGGATAAGAGTGCGTGGTCGTGTTTTATATAAGTCTGGCGAGTGTATAAAAGTGTGCGGGGCTGAGTCTCTCAAGTTGTTGGTGTTTGTATTTTTAATTAATATAGGCTCTCTGTCATTATTGTCGGAACTTTCTGACGGATGAGTAGGATTTTGCCTTATTCGCTGTTTTTCCAATGGGGAGGTCGTAACGATGTATGAGAGGTGTGGTTCAATGGGTAATATTACATAGAATCTGCACTTGTCCGAACTTAGGTGCAATCAATCGATAAAAATGGAGTTTTCGTTTCCAGGAGGTAAAGGTGAAGATTACGTCTAAATATCCGGATCATCTGTGCATTAACCATTTATTCGAGGCGCAAGTTGCGCGCAACCCTGAGGCAACGGCACTGGTCTTTGAGGGGGAAACGCTCAGCTATGGCGAACTCAACGCCAGGGCTAATCAGCTGGCCCATCGGTTGATTGCCTTGGGTGTTGGACCTGACCAGCTTGTGGCGATCTGTGTCGAGCGCTCCCCAGCGATGGTTATTGGCCTGATGGCGATCCTGAAGGCGGGCGGTGCTTATGTGCCGCTCGATCCGGAATATTCGGGGGGACGGCTGGCGTTCATTCTTGCCAATACGGCTCCGGTCCTGGTGCTGGCTGACGCGGCCGGGCGCCAAGCGCTCGGGGCTGCTTTGCAGGCTCATACCGTCCTTGATCCCCGTGATGTCTACGCTGAAGCGGACGCCAATCCTGAAGTCACCGGCCTTACCCCCGATAACCTCGCCTATATCATCTACACCTCGGGCTCAACCGGACAACCCAAAGGGGTGATGGTCGAGCATGCTCAGGTGGTGCGTCTGTTCGACACGACACATCCATCCTTTGGTTTTGAGGCCCGTGACGTTTGGTGCCTGTTCCACTCTTTTGCCTTCGACTTCTCGGTCTGGGAATTGTGGGGCGCCCTTCGTTATGGCGGCACGCTGGTGCTGGTCCCGCAGGCTATTACCCGTTCTCCGCAAGCGTTCTACCAGCTGATTTGTGAGCAGGGCGTCACTGTCCTGAACCAGACCCCGAGCGCCTTCACAGCCTTGATGGAATACGTACAACCGTCATCGGACCATCTGCGCTACGTCATCTTTGGCGGCGAAGCGCTGCAGCCGTCGACCCTGCGCGACTGGTATGGGGTGCGTGAAGAATCTGTCCCACAACTGGTCAACATGTACGGGATCACCGAAACCACGGTCCACGTCACTTATTACCCGCTGACTTCATCGGATGCGCAACAAGCCGACAGCGTGATCGGTCAATGTCTGCCGGATTTGAATCTCTATCTACTCGACGCGCATGGCCAGCCTGTTCCGATGGGGGAAGTGGGTGAAATTTACGTCGGCGGCGCCGGTGTGGCGCGCGGCTATCTGAACCGTCCCCAGCTGACGGCAGAGCGTTTCCTGCACGACCCCTTTGCGGGGAAAGCTGACGCGCGGATGTACAGGTCGGGGGACCTGGCCCGTTATCTTCCAAACGGCAATCTGGTGTTTCTGGGTCGCAATGACGACCAAGTGAAGATCCGTGGTTTCCGGATCGAGCTGGGTGAGATTGCGGCCAAATTGGCCGAGCACCCCTCCATCCGCGAGGCGGTGGTCGTGGCGCAAGGCGAGGAGACCGACAAGCGCCTGGTTGCTTATGTTTTGACGCAGTCCGAGGTTCATGACGCATCGGTAGATTCTGAAACTGGCTTGGCGCTGGCGGGAGCGCTGCGTGACTATCTGAGTGGCCGTTTACCCGACTACATGGTGCCGTCTGCCTTTGTGCGGATGGAAAGCTTCCCCCTGACGGCCAATGGCAAGCTTGATCGCAAGGCGTTGCCGGTTCCGCAGGAGGGTGCTTTTGCCCGTGAGGCCTACGAAGCGCCGCTGGGCGAGGCAGAGGTCCTCCTTGCCGAGATCTGGTCGGAGCTGCTTGGCGTTGAACAGGTCGGTCGCCATGACAGCTTCTTCGCCCTCGGCGGCCATTCGCTCATGGCCGTGCGGCTGGTCAGTCGCATAGGAGCCTTTGGGGCTGAATTGCCGCTCGCAACCTTGTTCGCCTCTCCAACGCTCCAGGCTGTGGCGTTGGCGATTGAAGCCCAGCGCGACGGCGGCGCTGTGGCGCGTGCATCGATCCGGACCCTCTCTCGCGATGAGTCCTTGCCGTTGTCTTTCGCTCAGCAGCGACTGTGGTTTCTGGCGCAACTCGACAGTGGGTTCAGCGACGCCTATCACATCCCCTTGGCCCTGAGATTGCGCGGCCAGTTGAACGTGACGGTCTTGCAGCAGGCCCTTGATGCACTGTGGTCGCGCCATGAGGCATTGCGCTCGGTCTTTGTCACCCAAGAGGGCGAGGTCGAAGTGCGTCTGCTGGCCAGCGACCAGGGTTTGACATTGCGCGAGATTGATCTCCCTGGATCGGACGCAGAAGCCGAGCTTGCAAGGCTTTGTACCGACGAAGCCCGAGCGCCCTTTGATCTCGCTACAGGCCCGCTGATTCGGGCTTGCCTGTTCCGGGTGCCGGTCGCCTCATCTGCAGATGAGCATGTATTGCTGCTCACACAACACCACATCGTCTCGGATGGCTGGTCGCTCGGCATACTTTTGCCTGAGCTGAGTGCGCTGTACACGGCTTTCAGCAACCATCAGGCCAGTCCATTGCCGCCGCTGGCAATCCAGTATCCGGACTATGCCGCCTGGCAGCGGCAATGGCTGTCGGGGGAGCGTTTGAATGAGCAGGCGGCTTACTGGGAGCAGGCGCTGGCCGATGCACCGACGCTGCTCGACCTGCCAACAGACCGGCGGCGGCCTGAGCAGCAGTCCCTTGTGGGCGCCTCTGTGCCAATCGAACTCGGTGCCGAGCTGACAACGGCCCTCAGGCGTTTCAGCCAGCAGCAAGGTGTGACGCTGTTCATGACGGTGTTGTCAGCCTGGGCAACAGTGCTGTCACGCCTGTCGGGACAGGAAGACATTGTGATCGGCGCGCCAAGTGCCAACCGGGGCCATTGCGACATTGAGCCGCTGATCGGCTTCTTCGTCAACACACTGGCGTTGCGGATTGACCTTGGCGATAACCCGAGCGTTACCGAACTCATTGCTCAAGTACGCGAGCGGGCACTCAAGGCCCAGGATCATCAGGATCTGCCGTTCGAGCAGGTGGTGGAGATAACGCAGCCGCCAAGACGGTTGAGCCATACGCCACTGTTTCAAGTGGTATTTGCCTGGCAAAACTACGATGCAGGCCAATGGGCCTTGCCCGGCCTTGAAGCCAGTCCGGTGGGGTCTTCCTATGAGGTCGCCCGGTTCGATCTGGAGCTGAACCTGGCCGAGGCGGGCGATCGAATCGTGGGTGCGCTTGGCTATGCGACGGCGTTGTTTGACGCAGCCACGATCGAGCGCCACGTGGGCTATCTGAAGACTGTCCTTGCCGAGATGACCCGGGATGCCAGCCAGACTGTCGCCAAAATAGACCTGCTTGATGCGTCTGAGCGCACCTTAATGCTCAAGACATGGAACTCGATGGATGAATCCTGCCCGGCTCATCTGTGTATGCATCAGCTTTTCGAGGAGCAGGTTGCGCGCAATCCTGAGGCAACGGCTCTGGTCTTTGAGGGCGAGTCGCTCAGCTATGGCGAACTCAACGCCAGGGCCAATCGGCTGGCGCATCGGCTGATTGCTTTGGGCGTCAAGCCTGACCAGCGCGTGGCGATCTGTGTCGAGCGTTCTGCGGTAATGGTTGTTGGCTTGATGGCGATCCTGAAGGCGGGCGGCGCCTATGTGCCGCTTGATCCGGAGTACTCGGGGGAGCGACTGGCGTTCATTCTTGGCGATACGGCTCCGGTTTTGGTGCTGGCTGATGCGGCCGGGCGCCAAGCGCTCGGGGACGCTTTGCAGGCTCGTACCGTAATCGACCCCAATGAGGCCCACGCTGAAGCGTTGATCGGGGCGGACGCTAACCCTGAAGTTCCAGGCCATACCCCCAATAACCTCGCTTATATCATCTACACCTCGGGCTCAACCGGACAGCCCAAAGGGGTCATGATCGAGCATGCTCAGGTGGTGCGTCTGTTCGACACGACACATGCCGACTTTGGTTTTGCGGCCAGTGACGTCTGGTGCCTGTTCCACTCTTTTGCCTTCGACTTCTCGGTCTGGGAAGTTTGGGGGGCCCTTCGTTATGGCGGCACGCTGGTGTTGGTCCCGCATGCCATTACCCGTTCTCCGCAAGCGTTCTATCAGTTGATTTGTGAGCAGGGCGTCACCGTCCTGAACCAGACCCCAAGCGCCTTTACCGCCTTGATGGCGTATACACAACCGTCATCGGACCGCCTGCGCTATGTCATTTTTGGCGGCGAAGCGCTGCAACCGTCGACCCTGCGCGACTGGTATGGCGTGCGTGGCGAATCCGCCCCACAACTGGTGAACATGTACGGGATCACGGAAACCACGGTCCATGTCTCCTATTACCCCCTGACTTCATCCGATGCGCGACAAGACGACAGCGTGATCGGTCGGCGTCTGCCGGATTTGAATCTCTATCTTCTCGACGCGTTTGGCCAGCCTGTTCCGACGGGGGCCGTGGGTGAGATGTACGTCGGCGGCGCCGGTGTTGCGCGTGGCTACCTGAACCGGCCCGAGCTGACGGCCGAGCGATTCCTGCGCGATCCCTTCGCTGGTAAACCTGAAGCGCGGATGTATAAAACGGGGGACCTGGCCCGTTACCTGCCGAACGGCAATCTGGCGTTCCTTGGCCGCAATGACGACCAGGTGAAGATCCGCGGCTTCCGGATTGAACTGGGTGAAATTGCGGCCCGATTGGCCGAGTATCCCTCCATCCGCGAGGCGGTGGTGGTGGCGCAAGGCGAGAAGACCGACAAGCGTCTGGTGGCTTACGTGGTGGCGCAGTCCGAGGTTCAGGACACGTCGATCGACTCAGAGTCTGGCCTGGCACTGGCGGGAGCGCTGCGTGATTACCTGAGCAGCCGTTTACCCGACTACATGATGCCGTCTGCCTTTGTGCAGATGGAAAGCTTGCCGCTGACGGCTAATGGCAAGCTTGATCGGCGGGCGTTGCCGGTTCCAGAGGGCGATGCCTTTGCCCATGCGGCCTACGAGGCGCCGTTGGGCGAAATCGAGGTCACCCTTGCCGGGATCTGGTCAGCGCTGCTTGGCGTTGAACAAGTCGGTCGTCATGACAACTTCTTCGCCTTGGGCGGCCACTCACTCTTGGCTGTGCGGCTGATCGAGCGGTTGCGCCGCCAGGGCTTGAGCCTTGCTGTGCGTGATCTGTTTCAGACGCCCGTGTTGTCGGTGCTAGCCAGTACGCTTGGCCAACACCGTGATGTGGTGGTGTCACCCAATCTGATCAAGTTCGAGACGTGCAGAATCACGCCCGACCTGCTGCCGTTGATCGATCTCAGCCAATCGGATATCGACCTGATCGTTTCACAGGTACCTGGGGGGGCAGCCAACATCCAGGATATCTATGCGCTCTCACCCATGCAGGACGGCATCCTGTTCCACCACATGCTGGCAAAGGAAGGTGACCCCTATTTGCTGGTGACACAGATGGCCTTCGCTGATCGTGGAACATTGGAACGCTATCTCGGCGCCGTTCAACGGGTTGTAGACCGCCATGACATTTTGCGTACCGCTTTTGTTTGGGAAGGGTTATCTCGCGCCGCGCAAGTTATCTGGCGACAGGCTCCACTCTCCGTCACTGATGTTGTTCTCGATCCGGCGGATGGCCCCATTACCGACCAGCTTTCCCGGCGCTTTGATTCATGTCGGCACCGAATTGACCTGACCCAGGCGCCGGTGCTGCGCTTTATCGTGGCCCGTGATCCTGTCGCAGGCCGCTTTATTCTGATGCAGCTGCAGCATCACTTGATTGACGATGCTTCTTCATTGCAGTTTTTTTATAACGAAGTGCAGGCTTTCCTCGCCGGGCGCGGTGAGAAACTGCCGTCGCCTCAACCGTTCCGCAACCTGATCGGTCAGGTGCGGTTGGGTAAGAGCGTGGCGGAACATGAACGTTTCTTCAGATCGATGCTGGCTGACATAGAAGAGCCGACGCTGCCCTTTGGATTGGCGGAAGTGCATCTGGACGGCGCGCAGGTGGGCCAGACCCACCGCATGGTTTCGGCCGAACTCAATGATCGGCTGCGGGGGCAGGCGAAGCGATTGAATGTGAGTCTCGCCAGTCTGTGCCACGTTGCCTTTGCCCAGGTACTGGCGCGCACCAGCGGCCAGGAAAAGGTTGTGTTCGGTACGGTGCTGTTTGGGCGCATGCAAGCGGGCCATGGGTCAGATCGAGCCATGGGCATGTTCATCAACACGCTGCCGATACGATTCGACTCAGGCGGCATTGATACCGCTGAAAGTGTCCGGCAGGCTCATGCCCGACTGGCCGAGTTGCTCGCCCACGAGCATGCCTCGCTGGCGCTGGCACAAAGGTGCAGTGGCGTCGCTACAGGTACGCCGCTGTTCAGCGCATTGCTCAACTATCGGCACAATGACCTGGCGGGTGCGGACAACATTGTCCAGACCATGGGGCAAATGCAGGGCGTCGAGTTCTTGAGTGAACAAGAGCGGACCAATTATCCGTTCACATTGTCTGTGGAAGATTTCAGTCACTCACTGGGTTTGACGACCCAAGTGGTCACGCCGTTCGATTCCGATCGTGTGTGTGGCTACATGGAGCAGGCGTTGGACAGTCTGGCGCAGACCCTGGAGCGCTCGCCGCACCGCCCGGTTCGACAGCTGAACATTCTGCCTGCGTCTGAACGTACCTTGCTGCTCAAGACGTGGAACGCGACGGATGCATCCTGCCCGGATCATCTGTGTATTCATCATTTGTTTGAAGAGCAGGTAGCGCGCAGTCCAGAGGCAACGGCGCTGATCTTTGAGGGCGAGGCGCTCAGTTACGGTGAGCTCAATGCCAGAGCAAATCGACTGGCACATCGGCTGATCGAGCAGGGCGTCGGGCCAGACCAGCGGGTGGCGATCTGTGTCGAGCGCTCAGCGGCCATGGTTGTTGGTCTTATGGCGATCCTGAAGGCGGGCGGCGCCTATGTGCCGCTTGATCCGGCCTATCCGGGAGATCGATTGGCTTACATTCTTGCCGATACTGCGCCGGTCCTGGTGCTGGCGGATGCGGCCGGGAGGCAGGTGCTGGGTGAGGTGTTGCAGTCCCACACCGTGCTAGATCCCAATGAAATCCTGACGAAGGCTGATGCCAATTTCCAGGTCCCCGGCCTGACACCGCGCAACCTCGCTTATCTGATCTATACCTCGGGTTCAACCGGACAGCCCAAGGGCGTCATGATCGAACACCGTGGATTAATCGCATCGACACTGGCAAGAACCACGGTCTATAAGCCGAGTTCCGACGCTGTATTTTTACTGCTGTCATCGATGGCGTTTGACAGTTCCGTGGCAGGCATTTTCGGAACGTTAACAACCGGTGGTGCTTTGTGTTTACCAGGTGGAAAAGCCGTCGTCGATCCACACATCATCAGTCGCCATTTGATTGAAAACAAAGTCACGTCGGTGCTGCTGGTGCCGTCTCTGGCAAGACTGGTTCTGCCGCAAGTTGCCCAACTCGGATATGGACAACTGCGTCAGGTGATCGTGGCGGGCGAATTGTGTCCTGCGAAGCTGATCCAGGAAGTGACTTCAGCCTTTACATCCGTGGAATTGTTCAATGAATATGGTCCGACGGAGGCGACAGTCTGGGCGGCGGTCTATCGCTGTTCATCCGATGACGTTGATCCGGTTCCGATAGGTCGTCCGGTTTCAAACACCCGCATTTACCTTCTGGACGCGCATGGCGAGCCTGTTCCGCTGGGTGCGGTGGGTGAGATGTACATCGGGGGCATGGGTGTTGCGCGTGGATATCTGAACCTCGCCGAACTGACGGCTGAGCGTTTCTTGCTCGATACATTTGCCGGCGGGCCTGATGCGCGTATGTATAAGACGGGGGACCTGGCCCGTTATCTGCCGGACGGGAACCTGGTGTTCCTGGGGCGCAATGACGACCAGGTCAAGATCCACGGCTTGCGGATTGAACCAGGTGAAGTTGCAGCCAGATTGACCGAGCATCCCTCCATCCGCGAGGCGGTTGTTGAGGCGCAAGGCGTTGACCCGGACAAGCGACTGGTCGCTTATGTAGTGGCTCAGTCAGAGGTATTGGGAAATGCCGACTCGGAGGCGGGTTTACCGCTTGCAGGACGACTGCGTGATTATCTGAGTGAGCGTCTACCTGACTACTTGGTGCCGTCTGCCTTTGTACTGATTGAACGCTTACCGCTAACCCCGAATGGCAAGCTTGATCGGCGGGCGTTACCTGTTCCCGAGGGTGAGGCCTTTGCTCATGCGGCGTATGAGGCACCGCACGGTGAGACCGAGACGATCCTGGCAGCGCTTTGGTCAGGGTTGCTTGGTGTTGAGCAGATCGGTCGCCATGACAACTTCTTCGCCCTCGGCGGCCATTCGCTCATGGCCGTCCAGCTGATGCAGAAAGTCAGGAGTTATGGTTTGGAGTGTTCGCTGAGCGACATTTTTGAACACCCGCGATTGGCTAACCTTGCCGCTCGGATCGCACAGTCCCCTGTGTTCAACCCGCAGATCGGGGCGATCACGGTGCGTGCTGGCGGGACCGAGCCCCCGGTCTTTTTCGTGCCCTCGGGATTAGCCGATTATTCGTATGCTATTTCGCTGGCCCAACAAATTCGCGTTAGCTGCCCGATTCATGTATTGCCGTGGTCGGCGATTGGCGACCCTCTGGCTCATTCAATGGAGGATATGGCCGAAAGAATGATACCGCTCATCCAGGCGATCCAGCCTGAAGGGCCTTATCGCATTGCGGGGTATTCCTCTGGAGGGATTCTCGCTTATGCCATCGCCCATGCGCTTATGTGCAAAGAGGCCAGCGTTGGATTTTTAGGCTTTATTGATGTTCCCGCGCCGCATAAGTTGCTTTATAGAAACCAGGGTATTAAGCAGTATTTTATTGAGCATGTTAAGACGGTGGCTTCCGAGGCGGAGCGTCATAAATTCGATGTGTTAAATGAGGGTGATGAGTTTGCTGAGCTGATTAAAAAAGCACAGGATTTGGGAGGCTATGATTTAAATGCAGACCTCTCGCTGGAAATAGTCAAATGGCAAGCCATTTATCATTTCTCACACATCGCCGGCGCCTATAAACCATCTCCATTGCCGATCAATCTCTATCATTTCTACGCGGCTGATCGTGAGCGTACCCCTCTGCCGCAGGTTGATAGGGTAGGCGGGTGGAGAGAACTCTTGCCTGATCTAGCGATTAGTTCTGTTTCAATTCCAGGCGGGCATGGGTCGATGATGGAGGACGTCAGTAATCGCATACACTTGGCTGAAGCAATCAATCGAGCGCTTTTGTAAGAGGTGATTGAGCATTTCGCTCACTACATGCAAGTGGGTTTGTAACGCCCACTTGTAGCCTTGTTCAAATAACCATTCAGGCGCCAATATGTCGCCCCATTAGTTTGCGTCGCATGCAGCGGGCTACTCATCAGCGTCGAACTATAAAAAGGAGAAATCATGGCAAATCCCTACCGCGAACTTCTCACCACCCCGGGCGTCATGGGGTTAGTGATCGCGAGTTCCATTGCCCGTTTGCCACAGGCAATGATCGGCATCGGCATCATTACCATGTTGGTGCAGCAGACGGGTCTTTATTGGCTGGCTGGCTCGGTCGCCGCTACTTTTACCTTGGCGAATGCGCTTTTCGGCCCGCAAGTATCAAAACTCGTTGATCAACGGGGCCAGAGTCGGGTTCTGCCCTTTGTCACGGCCTTCAGCATTGGCATGTTGCTGGCGCTGATAATCGCTGTCTATCTGAGGGCTCGGGCCCCACTGCTTTTTATTCTTGCGGCATTGGCGGGCACGATGCCGAGCATGCCCGCGATGATAAGAGCACGCTGGACGCAGCTTTTCCGTGGCAAGCCGCAATTACACACGGCCTTCTCTTTGGATACGGTTCTAACTGAACTCGCCTTTATCATCGGCCCCCCACTTGCCATTGGTTTGAGCGTCAGCTTTTTCGCCGAAGCCGGGCCGCTTGTAGCCGTCTTGTTGCTGGTTGTCGGCGTGACGGCTTTTCTTATGCAGCGGCAGACAGAACCGAAGGTGGTCGTTGGCATTAAAAGGAGCGCAAGTTCAACCCTGCTTATCCCCGGCGTTCGTACCATCGTTCTGGCACTCCTGGCGATGGGTGTGATTGGCGGATCAATCGACGTGGCGGTTGTTGCCTTCGCCAACGCTCAAGGCTGGCCAGCGTCTGCTAGCTTAATCCTGGCAGCCTATGCGCTCGGCTCAATGATCGCGGGCCTGACGTTTGGTGCGCTAAGGATTTCCTTGCCGATTGAAAAGCAGTTCTTTATCGGGGTTCTGATAACAGCAGTCACAGCCGTGTTGCCCATTTTCTCACCGGACGTCTACATCCTTTCGGGGATGCTGTTTGTGGCTGGTGTGTCATTTGCGCCAACGATGGTCGTCGTCATGAATCTCGGTACGATCATTGTTCCACCGTCCAGGATCACCGAAGGACTGACATGGATGACAACAGGTATCAGCATCGGCGTAGCGCTCGGTGGAGTACTTTCGGGCCTGATCATCGATACTTATGGCGCACGAGCAGGGTTCGGTGTAGCCATTGCCGCAGGGCTCATAATGGTGGCAATCGTGCTTATTGGCCTGCGCACCCTTGGTGCCGCGTCAGCGACGTATGCCGAGCCGATCTTCCAGTAATTGGCAATGTCCAGCTTGGACAGATGGATGCAGCACTGACAGGTGGTGATTCAACTCAGCTATGGCAATGAGTTTGCTACGCCTATTGTGAATTGGTTCATCACTCAGCCTGGCGCAACCGTTTATAAAGAGTATTTCGGCTAACCCCGAGCCTGCGGGCCAAATGGGAGATATTCCCCCCAGCCGCCTGCAACTGCCGATTCAAATCCTCCACATCATTCAAATCCACTGCCAACGGCTCCGTTGTTTCCACCGGCTCCATCTCCAGGTCGACAAAAAAGTCATCCGGCAAATGCTCCGGCCGCACCGGTTGTTCCTCGGCCATGGCCAGCGCCACCTGCATCACGCTGCTGACCTGGCGCAAATTCCCCGGCCACGGATGACGGCCGAACAGTTCGAGCACCTCGCGGCTCAACCCGGCCCACTGCGATGGCTCGCGATGCTGTTCCCACAGACGCTTGAACAGCGCCTGCTTGTCGCTGCGTTCGCGTAGCGGTGGCAATTCGAGGGTCAAACCGCCGATCCGGTAATAGAGATCTTCACGAAACCGCCCGAGCTGAACCTGCTCGCGCAACGAGCGGTTGGTGGCCGAAATGATCCGGATATCCACTGGGAACAACTCGCTGCTGCCCACCGGTTGAACGCAACGTTCCTGCAAAACCCTTAACAGCCGCGCCTGAGTCGGCAGTGGCATGTCGCCAATTTCATCAAGGAACAGCGTGCCTTTGTCAGCCTTGCGGATCAGCCCGATGCTGCCTTTCTGATTCGCACCGGTGAACGCACCTTTCTCGTAGCCAAACAGCTCGGATTCCACCAGTTCGGCGGGGATCGCTGCACAGTTGACGGCAATGAACGGTTGCTTGCTGCGAGAGCTGGCCTGATGCAGGGCTTTGACGAAGACTTCCTTGCCGACGCCGGTTTCGCCATGGATCAACAGTGGAATGTCTTTCTCCAGCAAGCGCTCGGCCTGGCGCACGGCTTTTTCCACGCGACTGTCACCGAAGTGCAGCGTATTGAGGCTGATCGTTGCCGGTTCAGCGCTCTTGGTTTGCGCGCTCTTTGTTTCTGAGAACAGTCGCGCCTGAATCGGTGCCTGTTTCGGACGCTTCAACAGACACTGGAAGCGGTTACGCCCCGAGGCCTGAAGGGAGAAGGGCAAACCATCCGGCTGATTCAGCAGTTCCAGCAGCGACACCTTGAACAGGCTCTCGACACTGACCCGCGACAGACTGATGCCGAGCAAGTTGTCGGCCCGGCGATTCGCTGAGAGCACCTGGCCGCTCTCATCGAAAATCAGCAACCCCGCCCATTGGCTGTCGAGGTTGTTCAAACCGGTGTTGAAGGTCAGCTGGAAATGCTGGCCATGGAACAGGTTGAGGATCAGCCGGTTTTCCACGGTCTGACTCATCATCTTGACCATGCCGAGCGTGTGGGACGGCGGCAGGTAGCTGTCGCTGGACACATCCAGCACAGCGATGACCTTGCGTTCGGCATCGAAAATCGGTGCGGCGGAACCGGTCATGAAACGGTTGGCCTTGAGGAAATGTTCGTCGTGCTCGATGTGCACCGCCTGCTCGCAGGCCAGTGCGGTGCCGATCGCATTGGTGCCGCTGCAGCGTTCCATCCAGCTCGCGCCAGCGCTGAAACCGCGGGTCAGGCTCGGCTCGATAAACCGCTGGGTGCCCCAGGAAGTCAGGACCTGGCCCTGATTGTCGGCGAGCATGATCAGGCAATTGGAATTGCTCAGGATGTTCTCGTAGTAGGGCAGGACTTCCTGATGGGTGGTTTGCACCAGTGAATGCTGGCTTTCCAGCAACTGCGCAATGCCTTCGGCCGGCAGTTGATCGAAGGCGGGGGGGCTTTGGTGATCGAGACCGAACGCGCGGCAACGGGACCAGGAGTCCTGGATGATGGCGTCGTGGGAGAGCGGCGAGGCGGGTGCGGCCATGGCAGTCGATCTCTGAGCAAGCTTTTATTGTTTTTATGGTTTTTTGCACATCACATTGAATTTCGCACGTGATGGTTCAGACGCGCCACATCTTTGTAGGAGCCGGCTTGCTGGCGATGGCGTCATCGAAATCGAAATCGCCATCGCCAGCAAGCCGGCTCCTGCAGGGACCGTGAACAGTCCGTAGAGTGTTGTTCACTATTGTTCATTGTCAACCGTTGAACTGTTCAATTGTTCAGTCGCGGTTGTTCATTTCTGTTCAGCAACGAACCCTGTTTTTTCTCTTGTTGAAGGAATTCCAAGCCACATCAATCACTTGCAATTTCTGGCACGAAAGTCGCTCTGTAGCTCCGGTCGCTTGACTCCAATAATAAAAAGGCCGAGCCATGTCACTCACTCTGGAGCACGTCAGCCGCACCGTCGAGGG
>Ga0255334_1001091_pt1 | contig 14165 bp, 17 predicted proteins | sample EtOH5_35cm_T3_12_FD_202080 | JGI IMG/M metagenome (GOLD analysis project Ga0255334, IMG submission 202080) | Sandy soil microbial communities from University of British Columbia, Vancouver, Canada - EtOH5_35cm_T3_129 | ecosystem: Engineered > Artificial ecosystem > Sand microcosm > Unclassified ...
ACGTTCCCCTGTACCATTAGCTGAAGATAATTTCACAATGTTAGGATGGAATATGTACATGAGTCCAAGCGATGCGGCAAGAGGTATTCAGCTATTCGAAGTGTATAGACAAAAATATCCCAACGGAGCAGAAGATTTAAAAGTAGAAGAACAAGGTTATCCTGATTTGTCCAAATTCAAAATTTACACTCAATAAAGAATGGAACATTATTACCAAAACATACATGGCTGGATGAATTATGAAGAATTATATTCTGATATGGTAAAAAGATTTCCAGATGGTTCACATTTTGTTGAAGTTGGTTCATGGGTTGGAAGAAGTGCTTGTTATTTAGGTGTCGAAATAGTTAATTCGGATAAAAATATAAAACTGGATTGTGTTGATACATGGCTTGGCGCACCAGAACTTTTAGAAGAAGATGTTATTAAAAATGGAACACTATATGCCGACTTTTTAAAAAACGTAGAACCGCTAAGAAACATACTAACACCAATACGTTTAACCTCAACACAGGCATCCCATTTATATGAAGATGAATCTTTGGATTTTGTTTTTATTGATGCAGACCATACTAAAGAGGGATTTAACGCAGACCTTACTTGCTGGCTTCCAAAAGTAAAAAAAGGTGGTGTGTTTGCGGGGCATGATTGGGATTATCCTGTAATAAAAGAAGCATTGAATAATTTATTTGGGGAAAAAAATATAGAGGTAAGATTACCTAATACATGGGTTTATTATAAAAAATGAAAACAATTATACTTTGCACAAGGAGGAACGTAGGTTTATATTCATTGACATTTTTGGTAAGTCTTGGGTACGATGTAAGAGTAATTACAGACGATGAAAATGTAAAGTGGTTGGCAAATATTCTTAATTGTGAGTTGGTGGATTTTGAAAATATGGGGGAATATGATTTAATACTAAGCGTTCATTGGCACAAGTTCATTGATAAAAAGTATTTTGAGTATGGCTCTGCCATTAATATTCACCCATGCTTATTCAAATATCCGGGGAGCAACCCAATAAGACAATATATAAGAAACGGGGATACACAGGCAAGTATTGAAAGCCATTGGATGACAGAAGTAATAGATAAGGGGGAGGTAGTACATCAGGAATTTTTTGAGACAAAGAAATGCCATGACTATGCAGAATTTTATAACCAATGTGTAGACAAATATTTAAAATGTATTGATAGAACTCTAAAACAAGTAATGTGAAAGTAGTTTGTTGCACATATTATAGCCCATCACATAAACAGTTGGGAGATATTTGTTTGCCAAATCTTTCCAAATATTGCCAAAAACACAGGTATTATATGTGGGTAGAGAATATTGAAAACGATAAGTGGGAGTATGTAAAACATGAAATATTTAAAAATTTGTTCCAGAAAGGATTTGACTTAATATGGTATCGTGATATAGATTCGGTAATCACAAATATGAATATTCCAATAACTGACTTTATAGATGATGAACATGATTTTTTTATAACAAGAGATTTTACGGAATTAAATGGTGGTTCTGTAATAATAAGAAGTAGTATTAAGGGGCAGTCTTTCAATAGGCTTGTATTAAGGTGCAAGAGTCGGTATCAGAATGAACAGAATGCGTATAACCATTATAGAGAAATAATGGTAAATAATAACACAATGAAGGTATTGCCACATCCATCTATCAATAGTTATAAGTATTATTTGTACCCCGAATGTAAAGAATACGTAGGCAGAGAAGATTTAGGAGATTGGAAGGAGGGTAATTTTGTGCTTCATGTGCCAGCACTTGCATTGTCCAAAAGATTAGAAATTTTATCACAAGCTAAAATAATAGAATGACATTTGATGTTATATCCATATCCAACAAAAGGCCGGAGCAGTGGTATTATTTGTTCGATGAATATTTTCGTTCATTGCAACCGTACCAACCAAAAGTATTTCAGCCACAATTTTGGGGAGGACTTTCAACCAAGCCAAAAGTTCTATATCAATTAATAAAAGATAAAACGATTAGCTCATCTCATATAATATTTACTGATTGTTGGGACTTTGTTTTTGCTGATACTCCCGATGAAATATTTGAAACATACAAAGCGTTCAATTCGCCAATAGTAATAAGTGCCGAAGCCAACTGCTTTCCTGATGATTTGAAAAAAGAATTTGATGAATTAAACCCAAATAAAAAATATCGGTATCTGAATAGCGGGTTTATATGTGGGGGAACAGAAGCAATATTAACTTGTCTCGAAGCAATGGATTTACCAAACCTGAAAGACGACCATTATGATGTAGAAAAAGGGTGCAATTACCACCCCAACGACCAATTTGAATGGATGAAAATATTTATAAACAATATAGTCCCAATAGAACTTGATACTTTGCAGATACTTAGCCAAACATTACATGGTGAAGATATAGACAACTTTGATTTTTCAAGAGAAAGGATAATGAACAAAACAACGAAAACATTTCCATGTACCTTTCATTTTAACGGCGGGAGCAAGGATGATTTGAAATTAAGAGAACCTATTCTTAAACACTTAAATCTTTTGTGATGTCGCAAAATATAAAGCAACGAATGAGGGCATGGGATTGTATCAATAAAGAAATGCACTACGACTTTCAGTGTATGTGGGTTAAGAGCGGGGATGAGGATGATATACCAAGCGGGATATTATTTAGCTCGGACTTGTTTACGCCAAGTTTTGAAAAGTGGCCTCCCGAAGAAGAAGTTGAAAGGAAGTTTGTAATAATGGAGTGGGTTCATGCGGTTGATGAAATAAATAGACCAATTTACGAGTCGGACTTAATAAGTGTAAAAGACAAAGATAAAGAATGGGTCGGGATGGTTGGATGGGGAAGTTGGGGGAGCGCATTATGTTGGGATATAAACGAAATTAAGAATGGTAAATTATATAAGTATTGCTTCTTTGATAAAGAAGCAAAATTTACAATAATCGGAAATATTTATGAAAATACAGAAATGGTTAATCATTTAATCGAGCAAAAACTATTAATACTCTCACAGTAATGAAATTGTATTTATTATCTCCCGAAGGAGTTCCAATGAATCAGCATTTATTCCCAATGTTTATAGATGAATGGGAAAGACAGGGTGTGCGGGTAGTTGATGACATTGAAAGTGCTGATGTTGTTTTATTTGACCTTCATTCAAGAATAGCAGACTATAAAGAGTATGATATTGATTATATTTTAAGAAATGATTTACCAATAGCAACTTTTGATGAATGGGACAGAGGTAATATGAGTAAAGATGTGTGGCCAAAGCCGCTTACTAATCAACAAGCTAATGTGATGGCTCATAGAATGGGGAGAAGTGTCCATTTTTGTCGCTTATTAGACAAAAGACTTTCATTGCCAAAAAATATTTACCCATACGAAAAGCCATACTTTATTGATGAAGGATTATTAACGCCAGATGAATTATTTAACCGACCAATAGATGTTACATACATAGCCAATACTGCACCCAATAGAGAAGAAATAAAAAAAGCATTTGAAGCCGATGGCAGATTGAAATGTAACTTTATTTTGGGAGCTGAAAAATTACCATTTGATAAATGGGTAGATGAAAACAGAAAATCTAAGTTTACCATATCGGCAAGCGGCGGGGGTTATAGTGATGAGAAAAAACAAAACCTATTTTCGATTTGTGCAATCATTCAGGAACGGACAAAACAACTTTTACTCCATCCTCTTGTGCATGAAATTCACTGTTTAAAAATAAGCCAACCACCAACCAAAGAAGATTTAGATGTTATCTTTAACATTGTAAACGACAAAGAAAGGCTTTACGAAATATACAAAAACGGGTACGAGTATATGAAAAAGTATTATTCAAGCAACTATATAGCTTCGGATATTTTATCAAAAATAAAACAACATCTTACATGATTAAATATGGTCTTATATCGGGAACCGATGCACGTACTTTAGAAAAGACGATTGACCTATTATTGGCAGACGATTCACACAATTACCCAATCAATATAACGGAAATAGGGTGTTATGGGGGAGATACTGGAAGGGGCATTTGTGAGTACATAAAATCAAAAGGGAGAAACTATTGGATTACGGGTATTGATAGTTTTAAAGATAAAGAAACAGTTAGATTTCCATACAATGAAATGATATATGGCAACTCAAACGAAGTTTACAACCAAATAGAAGACAATAGCCAACACTTAATATTCGTTGATGGATGCCATTGCTTTGCTCATGTGGTTTCAGATTTCTTTTGCTATGCACCAAAAGTAAAAGTGGGAGGATATTTGGCTTTTCACGATACCAACCCATATATAAACGCCTATAAAGATTTTCAGCATGGAGACAAAGAAGATATGGATGCCCATATTAGCGTAAGACGAGCCTTAAAAGCAATAGGGCTTCTTATATTAGATAGTAATGAACAATGGTTCGGTGAATGGGGACAACACTTCCAATATGCCACAGGGAACAGAAACGAATGTTGGGAACTTGTGTATGACGAGTATGACAAAAATGATGAAGCGGGAGGAATTTGCGTATTTAAAAAACTATATTGATATGGAAGAAACAGTAATAAGAGGTATTGATATTAACACAACGGGAGAAAGCAAACACGGATTTGAATTTTTCAATTCCATTTCAGAAGATATGATAAAAGAAATGGATTGCTTCATAAAGTATGCGGAAGGGAAGAAAAGTTTTTTAGATGTTGGGGCGGGGCATGGAATATTCTCGCTTATATTTAATAAACTAAATCCATGCGGTCATATACTATCTATTGAACCAGACGAAGATTCATATAAAATATTAATAGAGAATACTGAAGATATAAACAATATTAGTTTAAAAAATGTGGCATTATCGGGTGCAGATGGAGATATTATAATGAAAAAATCTGCTGGTGGGTTTAGTGCAGTTGCAGAATTTGATTGGGAAAAAGATTGTGTATTCCAAGCCTTAAAGGGGGATAGTCTATATACCGATATTCCATTCGATATAATAAAAATTGATACCGAAGGAAATGAATTAGATGTATTGAAAGGGCTTGCGGGTACAATAACAAAGAATCATCCTGTAATATTTTTAGAGATGCACCATTATTTTTTAAAAGAACAATGGCTGGATGAAATGGGGGTAATGATAGATGAATGGGGGTATAAAATAATTAATACCAAAGACGAACAGCCGATAACATTGGAGCAAATAAAACAAATAAAAGAAGGGGAAACAAGAATTATACTTTTATGAATACTGCGATACCTTTAATAAGTTGTGTAATAAATGTTGACACCCGTGAAGAAAACTCTGAAAATAAAGAGATGTTCAAAGGAGTTGTTGCCCGTGATTTTTTGGATGCAGGGGTAATTAACAAAAAGAACTTTTTTAAAGGGTTTGATGTGGAATATATTGTTTTTGTTGATGAACATTTACCACTTACTGACCAACAATTAAGTTTCTTAAAACAAGAAAGCGATGTGCTTATAATTAGAAAACATAATAAAAAATTTGAAGACCAAGATAACTTCCCTGCTTTTAATGACCTCAACTATCTTACTGCGCTTTTTAGCGCAAGAGGGAAATATATTTTTCACTTTGATGGTGATGTAGCGGCATTCACTTCATCACAACAGCCAATAATTGATATGATATATTCTCTTGAAAAAGTAGATTATATTTCTTATCCTTCACATTGGTCGCCAAACCCAACGCATGATGAAAGTTTTGGTGGGAAATACTGGACAAGCACAAGGTTCTTTGCCTGCAAAAGAGAAACATTAAATTTTGGGGAAATACTAAAATGCCAACTTGATTATGATTATTGGGAACAAACATATCCCGTACCAAGATTATGTCATTGGACAGAGCATATTTTATCTTCGATAGCATGGAATAAGGGGAATGGGGTAATATACCCGCCAATGGAACTTGACAGGTATGCAATATTTACATGGGAAACCTATGACAAATATCTTTACAACAGACTAAATAATTTATCCTACGAAGAAGTAAAAGAGTGGATTTCTAAACGAGGCATTCATTATCCAAATAATATAAGAGTATGATAACACCAAGCAAAGAATTTATAGAACTGTTCAAAAAAACGCCGGGGGCATTTTCTGTTACAGAATGTATTGGGTTGATTGGTATTTGCGATGGAGTACCAGAAGGGTTATGTGCTGAATTAGGCACACACAAAGGGAAAAGTACATTAGCTTCGCTGTACGGGCTAAAAAATAATAGCGACTTTCTTTTAGTAGAACCAGAATTTAGTAATGAGAAATGGGTCGAAGAAGTTTCTAAAACATTAGCAGAAGCCAAAGAACTGTTAGGCTACAAAATAACGGTGACTCTTGTAAATGGGTATTCCACAGATTTTATACCAAAATTCGGCAACTACGCTTATGTTTTTATTGATTCTGGCATACACGATGATTTGGTAATGGAAGAAGTAAAGATGCTTGAAGATAAAATGATAAGCGGTGGTATTATCGCCTTCCATGATTTTTTAAATCAATTTACAGCCGTAGAGAGGGCTTATGATTATCTGTTATCAACTGGTAAATACGAGCCAATACCAGTAGATTGGGAACCGATATTTGATTATGTAAGAGAAAATAGTTTAGAAGAAGGAAACAATAGTTGGCATGAAAGAGGTAGCGAAGAATTTCCAAAATTTGTAGGAGCAGTAAGAAGAAAAATATGAAAAAGAAAGATGCTAAAAAATTAAGGGAGTTGGCAATATTAATGACCAGTACAGGGAAAGGCGACACACGAAAGGTTTATAGACGATTAAAAAGGATACATAAATTCAATAAAAAAGGAGTATGAAAAAAGTCACAAAAAAATCAATACCCAAGAAGATAAAACCACTTCCTGTAATAGTAGAAAAAGAACTGGCTACTGGTTCGGTATTAGCACCAATAGAACCCTATTCAAGATTTAAGCATATGGCAAATCCCGGCGACATAATAGCTTCTTTGGCGGCGTGTAAAAAATACTATGAAATAACAAAAAGGAAAATTGTTTATCAGCAAATGGTGAATCAACCTGCGGCATATTACGCAGGAGCAATACATGGGACAGTAGACGAAAGCGGGGTAATGGTAACATTAAACAATCCCATGTTCGATATGATAAAGCCATTGGTGGAAAGTCAGGAATATATAAAAGAGTTTATAAAATATGACGGGCAGGAGGTTCATATTAATCTTGATATAATAAGAGGACAAACAAATGTGAATATGCCACATGGTATGCTCCCTGCTTGGTATATTTATGCGTGGCCTGATCTGGCTTGTGATTTAAGTGAAGCATGGCTTATATTACCACTACTTCAAAAGCCATTAGAAATCCAAAAACAAGTTAGGGGGAAAGTGATTCTTAATTTTACTGAACGATACAGAGATCAAACATTAGACTACAATTTTTTAAAAAATTATTCCCCTGACTTGGTATTTGCGGGGACAGAAAGAGAGTATTGGTTATTTTGCAATAAGTGGGGGCTGACAATAGAAAGATTAAACCCGAAAAATTTTTTAGAGATGGCCTATGCTCTTTCTTCATGCAGATTTCTTATGAGTAATCAGTCTTTCTTATGGAATATATGTGAGGCAGCAAAGTTGCCAAGACTACTTGAAGTGTGCAAATGGGCTGATAATTGTCAGCCAATGGTAGGGAAAAACAGTTATGGTTATTTTTATCAGGTAGGTGCTGAATATTATTTCCGCAGGATGTATAATGAGACAAGTAACCCCTTGTAGAAACAAGGGGTTTTAGATTTTTAACCAATACTTATGAAAACCAAGTGCAATATATTAAAAATTATGAAAACAAAGAAAGCACCATGTCGCAGGTGCAAAAAGTTCTTTTAAATTTACTACCCGTTAGGTTGCGGCAGCAATCAGGGCTGTAACTGAAGTATCAGTTGCCAACTTAATGCTGCTATGGTTTGTTCCTGACGGCGGTATTTCAATGATCGAGTAACAATAAAAGTTACCAACCTGAAGGCCACTAACAAGAGGCCATAAATTTACACTGGGAGTTACTGCGATACTTGCAAGCGGGGCAACAGGGTACTGTTTGATATTTGACACCGTTGATTGAGTGCCGTCTGCATTTTGAAATGGAGGACTCCCGAAAACTTCTCCATAAATACGGGTAGTTACATGAGCTGTAATTGCCATTGACAATAGTTTTTAAATAGAATGATTGGATGTTTGAGTTATAAAATTATAAAAAACTTTTTATTTCCTAATAAATTTTAATTTTGTTGTTCTATGGGTAAACATTTTTTAGTAAATCCAAGCGTAGGGTTTCAGGATAAGTCGGTAATAAATGAAGTGAGGGAAGAAAAGGAAAATCTTTATAAAACACTGTTTACCCAAAAGAGGGAGACCGACAACAAAAAGCTAACCGAAGCAGATAGCCTAAAACATATTGCTGGCAGGGTAGTAGTTAAAATAGATATTGACAGTAAAGATAGCTGGACGTTTGAGGATGGGACAAAGATAGAGTACAAGCGAAGGTTCAACAATTTTAATACGAGGGAGACGAACCCCGTAAATGCCATTGTGATTTCAGGGGAAAATATAATTGCCGGAGCAGAGATACTCATTCATCCCAATGCCATCCATGACAGCAACAGAATATTCAATTACAAAGATTCAAACGATAGTATAAGGTATTATTCTATCCATAATGATATGTGTTTTGCGTGGCATGATGGAAATGAATGGCAACCGATAGCACCCTATGAATTTGCGTTAAGAATATTTAAGCCATACGAAGGGCTTATTGCCAATATAGAACCAGAACAAATAAAAGACGTACTTTGGGTAACAACGGGGGAGCTAAAAGATAAAGCAGTAAAAACATTAATAGCCTGTGATTATCAGATTGTGTATCAGGGCAAAAATGGGAGAGAGCAATCGTTGATAAGATTCAGACCATTTGGGGATGAAGAAAAAAAACGGGAGGAAGAGGCAATTTGTATTTTGGACTACATAACAGAAAAAGTTTTATCCGGTAAATATCTTGTAGGAATAACTATTTCAGACGCTAAACAATTAAACGAATGGCTGAAACAATAGAAGAACTTAAAAAGAAGGTCGCTCTGTATGAGCAAAACGGGGCAGCTAAATTATTCTATGCCCTTAACAGAAAGATGAATGAAATGGCTGAAAGACTAAACGACACAAATTTAAAAACAATAAGTTTAGACGATCCGAAAGACAAGACCTTTGATAGAATTAAGGTTATGTGGAATGACGCTTCGAGTATAGCAACAGCAGTAAAAACATTGGGGGAAACGGCAGGAATAACCAATGACGAAACAAAAGACACTCAAAATCCAAAATATCGAATAACCACACCAGAATCAATATCAGATGTACTCGGAAATACCGCAGGGCAAAATCATTAACATACAGGGCTTAGATTGCCATCTTCCAGAGGAAGGATATGTTTATAATCACGTAACTAAGCTGTACGAGAAAAGGGGGATATTTACCCGTAATGGGGGTGCTAAAGAGCAATATTGGGAAAGGAAACATTTGCCATCTTGGTATAAGGATGTGCTGAAAAAGGAAGATGAATATTTAAAAAAGAAAAAAGAAGATGATCGCCCATTTTATGATGAGAGGTATGAGCAATTTAAACAGGACGAATGGGATAAGAGATTGAATGGGCATTGGATTATGGTTTACAATACAAAGACCAAACGTGATGAGCCAGTTTATTTGACAGGATTTTATTATATGCTTTTGCAGTGGTTTAATATTGATATAGGCTATCCAAAATTTATATTTCCCCACCTATTAAAAACATATTTTCTTCAATATTGCATAGAAGACCCATTTTGTATGGGCATGATTGATGTTACAAAGCGAAGATTCTTAAAAACATTTATTGGCGGGTTATTCATCCTTGAATATATTACAAGAACCAAGATGGTAAACGGAGCTATTCAGTCAAAAACGGGTAATGATGCTAAGAAGGTATTTGGTAAAGCGGTTGTTTATCCATTCAGAAAGTTTCCCAGATTTTTCAGACCAGAATATGATATGTCGTTAGGGGTAAATCCAAAAACAGAGATACGATTTCAGCAAACAAATATCAGGGGTAAGAAAGCAGAAGATGGTATTGATAAAGACGAATTAGGGTCTGCTATAGATTGGGGGAGTGCCGATCCTGTTCATTATGATGGGCAAAAATTACATAGATATTTTGGAGATGAATATGCCAAAACAACAGAGGCGAATGTCTTTGATAGGCACGAAGTAATAAGATATTGCTTGTTGGATGAAGAAGGGAAAATAATTGGTAAAGCCCTATATTCTTCAACAGTTGAAAAATTAGATAGCGATAAAGATGGGGTTCAAGAGGCTGCAAGACAACTTTGGGATGCAAGCAATCAGTATAAGCGTGAAGCTAATGGGATGACACAAAGCGGACTTTACAGATTTTTTCAAACCGCTGACGAAGGAAGAAATTTTGATATTTATGGGTACCCCGATATAGAGCAAACCATCAAAGACATTTTATCAGATAGGGAATCGGTTAAAAACAATCAAAGAGCATTGTCGGCTCGTATGAAAAAAGAGCCAAGAACGGAAGCTGAAGCATGGAGCGAGGATGCTGATAAATGTGTATTTAATACTTTTAAGATGGATGAAAGGGAGTCTTTTTTAAAAGAGTACCCGATACTAATGCGGAGTGTTATTTTTTATAGGGACGGGGAAACTCAAAAAATAAAATGGAGGGATGTGCGGAAGGGGGAAGGATTTTATTGGAGAATGTCCCCAGATTGTGCATTAGATACGCCCAATCAAAATAAATTCATTATTGATAACGGAGTTAAAAAACCGGGGAATATAAGATTTGGGGCAATTACAGTTGACAGTTATAGCAACTCGCAGGGTGGCAGAAAATATGGTTCAAAGGCTTCGGCATGGCTTGGTATAAAAAAAGATGGGATAAGGAAAGCGGTTGGGTGGTTATATGGAAGACCAGATGTAAAAGAAGAACTGCATAGTCAGGTTATGATGTGTGCGGAATTTTTTGGTGTGCAAGCATGGTATGAGCATACAAGTGATGATTACTTATCTTATTTCAGGGAGAGAGGGAAAGTTGGCTATCTTGGGATTTATCCAATGAGTATGATAGATCATACCAAAAGAAATAAAGAAAATCTGGAAAGACATAAGGGAACACCAATTACACCATTTAGCCTAACAAAGCAACTTGATAAGGGGATATATTATTTCGAGGAACATATAGATTGGATAGATTTTGAAGAAGTTTTCCCGTTGGCAAGAAAATTTGACCCATACAACAGAACCGAATCAGATGCGATAGTTTCTCTTTTGATGCTTATCACTATACTTGATGAACCCATATACGTACCACCTCCTAAAAAAACACCGATAATAAATATTTATCCCGCTGCCGGGGTAGCGCAACTTAGCTGAAAAATAAAAAATCTTTTGGTTTTCAAATTTTTATTAATTTAGCAAAGTAATATATCCAATATCCTCTTAAATGTCATTAGACAGCAAAACCACTGTTCCTGACGGTTCTGGGCTTGCACTAAAGCAATTTCAGCTAACCACAGAAGGAATAAAAGATAAGTCCTCTAAGGAGTACGGTCTTGCTATTTCCAGATACATTTCTTCAACAGTTTCATTTAATACTGCCGGTTACTACTTTAACCGCAATGCAAGGTTTATAAAAAACAGGAACTATGCCAATGGAAGAATAGACATCCAATCAATGTTTAAGGATAGGTTTCAGTTTAATGGTAAACAAAATTACATATCGCTTAATTGGAATGCACTTCAAATCGTTAATCGTATTATTTCAGGTCTTGTGGGGAGATGGATGAAGCGCAATGAAAAGGTGCAGGTAAAAGCAGTTGACAATTTATCCCAAACTGAAAAAAGAGAACAATACGAAAATCTTGAATTTATCATTGACAACAGAAGGCAGCTTGAAAAATTAGAAAAAGAATCCGGGGTACAAATGATACCAAGAGATATTCAAATCCCTGCGGATAAAGATGAATTGCAATTATGGCAATCTCAATTTCAAAGACTACCGGAAGAAATTCTTAGTGAAATGGGTTGCAATGATGTGTTGGCTTCTAATGGTTGGTTTGATGTAATGAAAGAAAAGATGCTGCATGATGCTGCCGAAGTATTGTTTGTGGGGACTTATACATGGATGGACAACAACGGTATTATTCATGTAAGAAAAATAAAACCGGAAAATGCCATTTATTCCTTTTCAGAAGAAAATGATTTAAGAGATACTTCATGGAGAGGAGAAGCACCCTCATTAAAAATAAGTGAGATAAGAAGGCAATGGGGGAAAGAGTTCAATCCTGACAATCCCTTTGCACTAACAGAACAAGATATTTGGGAAAAGATAGTGCCGCAGGCGAAAGAATATCAATACCAGACTAATGTTGCATGGAATGATATTTGGTTCAATTCTTTTTTCAGACCTTATGATGAATGGAATATCCGTTCTATCCAATTTGAAATTAAAACAGTTGACAGCGAGCCATACACTATTACCAAAACAAAAACAACCAACAGCACCTACACACAAAAGGGCTTGCCTACCACCAAATCGGGAAAATTAAGAGACAAGCCATTAGATAATCAAAACATAATAGGGGACACCAACTGGAATATTTATCGTGGAGTTTATCTGCAAGATTGTGATATGCTTTTGCAATGGGGATTAAAGGATAACATGATAAGACCACAAGACCCAAAAGAGATAGGCAATGCAGAATTTTCCTATTCATTTGTAATGCCGCAAAATTACATGATGCGGAACTTGGCTATCCCTGAAAAAATTGAAGCAGCCGTTGATGGGATGATACTCGCTTTGTTGAAAATGCAACAGGTGGTGGCAAGGATGCGGCCAACGGGAGCAGCTATTGATGAAAGTGCATTGCAGAATATTGATTATGGATTGGGGGATGCGGGCAATAAAGAAATTGATTACAAAAAACTTTATGACCAGACAGGGGATATTTATTACAGGGGCTTAGATGCTGAAGGGAACAGAGTTCCTATACCGATACAGGAGCTTTCCAATTCTGGATTTTTAGGGCAGATGGATGGGCTTATAAAAAATTATCAATTCAATTACCAGATACTAAAAGATGAATTGGGGGAAGACCCTAATTTAGTTTCATCTGCATTGCAGCCAAGAGTTACGGCAGGGAATGTGGAAGCATCACAGCTTCAGGCTGAATATGCAACAGATTATATTTATAGGGCTTATTCAGATTGCATGAAAATGACGGCAAGAAAAGTTTCCTGCTTGCTGAAAGATTCTATTGAATATGGGAGCAAAGCATACAGGCATATTGCCAATGAAGAAGATTTTAAGCAACGGATATTTACAACAGACATAAGATTTCTGCCGACAGAATTTGACGTACAAAGATTTGAAGCAATGGTAATGAAAGCAATGGATACTACACCGGAGTTATCATTATTTATTGACCCAATGCAACTAACAAGAGTAGCAAAAGAAGATGTAAAACTTGCAGAAAGTTTGTTCCGGCATGGGCAAAAGAAAATGATTTTGTGGAAGCAACAAACGACAGCAGAAAACACACAGGCCACTATTGAGGGGCAGATAAGGTCGGCACAGGAAGCAGAAAAATCAAAGCAGGAAACAGAATCAATAAAAATAGATGGGGATATAGAAAAAACAAAAATAGGTGCGGAGGCACAGAACAGGACAAGCGTAATCAATATGGTTACGGCATGGCTATCTCCAAAAGCAGATGGGTCAGTAGGGCAAGTGCCACCGGAATATAAGCCACTTGTGCAGGCGGTGGTTGATAATATCATGGTATCGGCAATCGCTTCAACCGAAGAACAAAAATTGCAAATACAACAACAAATACAACAAGCAAGGGCGCAACAAGAACAACAACAAATACCGGAACAACAAAATCAACAACCGCAGCCACCACAAGTAGCTGCATAAACTTTACGAATATGTCAGTAGGATATTCAAATGATTTAACCAGAGAGTACAAACAAAATGTATATCATATAGAACTTGAAGTATCGGGGTGGGAGACGGCAAATTTTCAGGTAGTTGCCCCCGTAGCATCAACAGTATATATATATG
>Ga0255334_1001092_pt1 | contig 14153 bp, 9 predicted proteins | sample EtOH5_35cm_T3_12_FD_202080 | JGI IMG/M metagenome (GOLD analysis project Ga0255334, IMG submission 202080) | Sandy soil microbial communities from University of British Columbia, Vancouver, Canada - EtOH5_35cm_T3_129 | ecosystem: Engineered > Artificial ecosystem > Sand microcosm > Unclassified ...
AAGCCATTGCCTGGCACCTGCGCGAAGCCATCGGTGGTGACGACAGCCGCTACAAGCGCGTGGTGTTCAACGAAATCACCAAGAAGGCGATTCAGGAAGCCTTCTCCAAGCCGGGCGAGCTGGACATCGATCGCGTCAACGCTCAACAGGCGCGTCGTTTCCTCGACCGCGTGGTGGGATACATGGTTTCGCCGCTGCTGTGGGCCAAGATCGCCCGTGGTCTGTCCGCCGGTCGTGTGCAATCGGTTGCCGTGAAGCTGGTGGTCGAGCGTGAACGCGAAATCCGTGCGTTCAACCCGGAAGAGTACTGGGAAGTCCACGCTGACCTCGGTACCGCGAAGGGCGCCACCGTGCGCTTCGACGTGGCTCGCGAGAAGGGCGAGGCCTTCAAGCCGCTGAACGAAGCCCAGGCCATGGCTGCGCTGGAGAAGCTCAAGGCTTCCAGCTACAGCATCGTCAAGCGCGAAGACAAGCCGACCAGCAGCAAACCGTCGGCGCCGTTCATCACATCCACCCTGCAACAGGCTGCGAGCAACCGCCTGGGCTTCGGTGTGAAGAAAACCATGATGATGGCCCAGCGTTTGTACGAAGCCGGCTACATCACTTATATGCGTACCGACTCCACCAACCTCTCGGCCGATGCCGTGACGATGGCGCGTACTTATATTGAAGGCGAATTCGGCAAGAAGTACCTGCCGGAAACCCCGAACGTCTACAGCAGCAAGGAAGGCGCACAAGAGGCTCACGAAGCGATTCGTCCGTCCGACGCCAACACCGAGCCAAGCAAGCTGTCGGGCATGGAGCGTGATGCAGAGCGGCTCTACGAGCTGATCTGGCGCCAGTTCCTCGCCTGTCAGATGCTGCCGGCCCAATACCTGTCGACCACGGTCACCGTCGGTGCCGGCGATTTCGAGCTGCGCGCCAAGGGCCGCATCCTGAAGTTCGACGGCTACACCCGCGTCATGCCGCAAATCGCCAAGCCAGGCGATGACGACGTACTGCCAGACATGGCCCAGGGCGACGCGATGAAGCTGATCAAGCTTGATCCGACCCAGCACTTCACCAAGCCGCCGGCGCGTTATTCGGAAGCGAGCCTGGTCAAGGAAATGGAAAAACGCGGTATCGGTCGTCCTTCGACCTACGCTGCGATCATTTCGACTATCCAGGACCGCGGCTACGTGGCGCTGCACAACCGTCGTTTCTATTCGGAAAAGATGGGTGACATCGTCACCGAGCGTCTGTCCGAGAGCTTCTCCAATCTCATGGACTATGGCTTCACCGCCGGCATGGAAGAGAACCTCGATGATGTGGCTCAGGGCGAACGCGACTGGAAAAACGTGCTGGACGAGTTCTACGGCGACTTCAAGAAGAAGCTCGAAGTAGCCGAAAGCCCGGAAAGTGGCATGCGTGCCAATCAGCCGGTCATGACGGACATTCCATGCACCACGTGCGGCCGCCCGATGCAGATTCGTACCGCATCGACCGGCGTATTCCTCGGTTGCTCGGGTTACAGCCTGCCGCCAAAAGAGCGCTGCAAGGCCACCGTCAACCTGGTGCCGGGCGATGAAATCGCGGCGGACGACGAGGGTGAGTCGGAGTCGCTGGTTCTGCGCGGCAAGCATCGTTGCCCGATCTGCAACACCGCGATGGACGCTTACCTGCTCGACGAGAAGCGCAAGTTGCACATCTGCGGCAACAACCCGGATTGCAATGGCTACGAAATCGAAGAGGGCACCTATCGCATCAAGGGCTATGAAGGTCCGAGCCTGGAATGCGACAAGTGTGGCAGCGAGATGCAACTCAAGACTGGCCGTTTCGGCAAGTTCTTCGGTTGCACCAACGCGACGTGCAAGAACACCCGCAAACTGCTGAAGAGCGGTGACGCGGCGCCACCGAAGATGGACCCGGTGAAGATGCCTGAGCTGAAATGCGAAAAGGTCAACGACACCTACATCCTGCGCGATGGTGCTTCCGGCCTGTTCCTGGCGGCGAGCCAGTTCCCGAAAAACCGCGAGACACGCGCTCCGCTGGTCATGGAAATCGTGCCGCACAAGGATGAGATCGATCCGAAGTATCATTTCCTCTGTGAAGCGCCGAAGAAAGACCCGGACGGCCTCCCGGCGGTGATCCGTTACAGCCGAAAAACCAAAGAGCAGTACGTTCAGACCGAAGTCGATGGTAAGCCGACCGGGTGGAAGGCGTACTACGACGGTGGCAAGTGGACAGTTGAAGACAAGCGTCCGGCAGCCAAGGCTTAAAAGGCGCTGACACTCAAAGGCCGCATGACAACCCTCGGGTTTTCATGCGGCCTTTTTGTTTTGGGCTTGCGGTGAGCTCAGGTGATCCACGACACTGTCTGACCTGCGTGAAGCAATTATTTCGTTGTGGAGGCTGCCGTCATGGCCCACGAACTCTATACCCGTACCAACCAGAAGATTTATTTCGCCGGCCTGTCGCTTGAGGCGCTCGCGAAGGCCGAAGAGGGGCGGGCGATGAATTCCCTGGCGCTGATTCAAGCCGGGCGTGAATCAGCGTTGTTTCACCTGTACGGTGCGTTGCTGGGGCTGTGCCACGAAATCGCTGGTTTCTATCGCTTGCCGCAGGCCAACGCACCTCGCGCGGAAATGCTGCTGACCCGGGAAGTGCTTGAGGCCATCGCCATTCCTGAAATGGCCGAGATGGTCGAGCTGGCACAGAACCCCGAAACCTGGCTGGCCAAGCTATTGTCAGCGCATGCGGCGCTGTTTCAGCCGCCTCGCGCACCGCACAAACCCAAGGGCGACGTAACACAGCCGTTGATCCAGGCCGTTAACCTGGATGAAGAAGACGCGCCCGAAGAGTTGAGCCGGGAAGAACTGGAGAGTTGGCGTCAGAACCTCAAAGGTCTGGCGATTCGGTTTCGCGAAGGCTTGAACGAGTGCTGAAGTATTGAGTGTCCGACGGACGGTCGCGAGACTGTTCGTTCCGGGATCAGCATGCTGTCAGAAATTTCTCTTCGTAGTGGCATCTGGTCAAGATCCCGAGCGAAGCCAGGCCGATGCCTATATAATCCCCGCCTTTCGTGGAGAACAGACCTTTATGCCAACGTCCTTTCTAGAAATTGTCGAGTTACCAGACGGCCGAATCGAGCTGCGCAGGGCTGAGGACGAGGGTTCTCTGGTTACTTTGGATTTCTCCGAGGATGCCAAGGTGTTCCTGCAAGGCCAGCACGTGGAAGTCGCCAAGGCGATGTTGAGCGTGGGTGTTCAGATGGCCGGTCGCCTGGTTGAGGGCGATTTCAATACCGATGAGAGTGCTCGGGTCCTTCATTGATCCCCGTTCGTCGCATTTAGCGGATACCGCTTTTGATCGGCTTCTCTATCCCTGGAGAAGCCCCGCGTTGCTCAGCGCGCTCCTCGTTCAGCCCAGTCGAATATTCAGGCTTTGCGCGTCCCCGGTCCGGGCGGCGCTGATCAACTGTTGCCGTGAAGCGGTGTTCAATGGGTTGAGCCAGCTGACTACAGTGTGGCTACGGCCCAGGCGCAAGGCTTCGCAAGTCAGCTGTTGTGCACTCTGGGTGCCGCGTGGTTGCAGCAGCAGAATACGTTCACGATTCAGGCCTGCTTCTCGCAGCCAGGTTTGTGTCAGGCTGGCGGGCGGGGCGATCAGTGTCAGCCAGCGCGCATCCTGATCCTCGCTCAACTCCCTGAGGATCGGTGCCAGAAGACTCAGGCAATTCCCGGCCGCACCACGCAGTGACAGTTCGCTGAAAACTTCAGGTTCGGCGCTCCAGGGCGACTCGACCACGTCTTTCAGAATCGGTGCCATCGGCTGCACCATGAAAGCTTCGAACAACGGCAGTTGGGCTTGCTGTGATGTGTGTGGGAACTGCATAAAGCCTCCTTTAGCGGCGAATGACGCCGACACTCAAGCCTTCGATCACCAGTTCCTGATCTTTCAGGTTCACTTCGATAGGGGCGAATTCAGGGTTTTCGGCAATCAGCCAGACTTTGCTGCCGTCACGCTTGAAGCGTTTGACTGTCACTTCGTCGCCAATACGCGCCACCACGATCTGGCCGTTGCGGGCTTCGCGGGTGGTATGGACGGCCAGCAGGTCGCCATCGAAAATCCCGACATCCTTCATGCTCATGCCGTGAACGCGCAGTAAATAGTCGGCGCGAGGGTGGAAGAACGCAGGATTGATGTTGCAGGACTCTTCGATGTGCTGCTGGGCAAGGATTGGCGCACCGGCAGCGACCCGGCCAATGATTGGCAGGGTGGACTCGTCTGCCTTGGCTTCGAAGCCAGGGATGCGGATGCCCCGGGAGGCGCCTGGCGTCATCTCGATCGCGCCTTTGCGGGCCAGCGCCTTGAGATGCTCTTCTGCCGCGTTGGGCGACTTGAAACCCAGTTCCTGAGCGATTTCCGCGCGGGTCGGCGGGTAGCCGTTATCTTCCAGGCAGCGTTTGATGAAGGCCAGAATCTCGGCTTGGCGTGGCGTCAGCTTTAGCATATTGATCGCTCTGTCTTTTTATACAGTGACTGGGATTATATACAGTGAAAGCGTCTTGGCAATGCCCCTTTTTTTACCGGCCGCCGGACGGTCAATCCGTGTGCTGATTAACACCGCGCAGATGTATGGTTAAATAGCTGACTGACCATTCCCGAAACGAACCGGCAGGCTTGACAAGGCCAGGGTTGAAACGTATGTTTCAAACAAGTGTTTGTCAGGCGGAGTAGCCATGGCCCAGTCGGAAACCGTTGAACGCATTCTCGATGCTGCAGAGCAGTTGTTCGCGGAAAAAGGTTTTGCTGAAACCTCACTGCGTTTGATTACCAGCAAAGCCGGGGTCAACCTGGCGGCTGTGAACTATCACTTCGGCTCGAAGAAGGCGCTGATTCAAGCCGTCTTCTCGCGTTTTCTCGGACCGTTCTGCCTGAGCCTCGATAAAGAGCTGGAGCGGCGCCAGGCCAAGCCCGAGAACAAGCCGACACTTGAAGAGCTGCTGGAAATCCTCGTCGAACAGGCCCTCGTGGTGCAGCCACGCAGCGGCAACGATCTCTCCATCTTCATGCGATTACTGGGGCTGGCATTCAGCCAGAGCCAGGGTCACCTGCGTCGGTATCTCGAAGACATGTACGGCAAGGTATTCCGCCGCTACATGATGCTGGTCAACGAAGCCGCGCCGCGCATTCCGCCGATCGAGCTGTTCTGGCGTGTGCACTTCATGCTGGGGGCTGCGGCGTTCAGCATGTCCGGTATCAAGGCTTTGCGCGCGATTGCCGAAACCGATTTCGGCGTCAACACCTCCATCGAGCAAGTAATGCGCCTGATGGTGCCGTTCCTGGCGGCTGGCATGCGTGCCGAAACCGGCGTGACCGACACGGCCATGGCCACCGCGCAGTTGCGTCCGCGCAGCAAGTCGACACAGGTTGCCGCCAAGGTTTAACCGCACACGGGTGGGCGCGGCAGCTGACATCCGCTAAGCTAGCCGCCCATGCCGACTCTCGTTCTGAACCCGCTCCCCATATTTATCGCCGACCTGCCGGGCACAGCCCAGGGCGGCGAATGCGTGCGAGCCGGGTTTATCGTTATCAAGGAATCTCTATGACTGCTGGCCTGCAAGGCTCGTTGATGGTGGACGTCGCCGGTACCTGGCTGACGGCCGAGGATCGCCAATTGTTGCGCCAGCCCGAAGTGGGCGGCCTGATCATTTTTGCCCGTAACATCGAGCACCCGCGTCAGGTGCGCGAACTGAGTGCCTCGATTCGCGCCATTCGCCCCGATCTGCTGCTGGCAGTGGATCAGGAGGGCGGTCGCGTGCAGCGCTTGCGTCAGGGTTTTGTACGGCTGCCGGCCATGCGTGCCATCGCTGACAATCCGAATGCCGAATACCTTGCCGAACAGTGCGGCTGGATCATGGCCACCGAAGTGTTGGCCGTCGGTCTCGACCTGAGCTTTGCCCCGGTACTGGACCTGGATTACCAGCGCAGCGCGGTGGTCGGCACCCGTTCGTTCGAGGGTGATCCGGAACGCGCGGCGCTGCTGGCGGGTGCATTTATCCGTGGGATGAACAGCGCGGGAATGGCTGCCACCGGCAAGCATTTCCCCGGCCACGGCTGGGCCGAGGCGGATTCCCACGTCGCGATCCCGAATGACGAACGCAGCCTCGACGAGATCCGCGCCAACGATCTGGTGCCGTTCGCCCGCTTGAGCAAGCAATTGGCCGCTGTCATGCCGGCCCACGTCATTTACCCGCAAGTCGACTCCCAGCCCGCCGGCTTCTCCCGTCGCTGGTTGCAGGACATTCTGCGCGGCGAATTGCAGTTCGATGGCGTCATCTTCAGCGACGACCTGTCGATGGCCGGCGCCCATGTGGTCGGTGATGCCGCCAGCCGTATCGAAGCCGCGTTGTCTGCCGGGTGTGACATGGGGCTGGTGTGCAACGACCGCGCCGCTGCGGAACTCGCCTTGAGTGCCGCCCAGCGTCTGAAGGTCAAGCCGTCCGAGCGCATTGCGCGCATGCGCGGCCAGTCGTACGCCAGCACTGAATACCGCCAGGATCCGCGCTGGCTGACAGCCATTGGCGCGCTCAAAGACGCTCAACTGATTGAATAAGGACTTCACGTTATGACGGTTTACGCGATTATTGGTGGCACCGGCCTGACTCAACTCGAAGGCCTGAGCATTCGTCAATCATTGGCGGTGGACACTCCTTATGGCGCACCTTCGGCCGACGTGCAGATCGGTGAATACGCCGGCAAGGAAGTGTTGTTCCTCGCACGTCACGGGCACCCGCACCGTTTTCCGCCGCATCAGGTGAACTACCGCGCCAACCTCTGGGCGTTGAAACAGGCCGGGGCCGAAGCGATCCTGGCGGTCAATGCGGTAGGCGGGATTCATGCCGCCATGGGCACCGGACATTTTTGCGTGCCCCATCAGCTGATCGACTACACCAGCGGCCGCGAACACACCTATTTTGCCGATGACCTGGAGCACGTCACCCACATCGACTTCAGCTATCCCTACAGCGAAGCGCTGCGCCAGCAATTGATCGCGGCGCTGGCGGCTGAAGGCGTTGGCTACAGCAGTCATGGCGTGTATGCCTGCACGCAGGGGCCACGACTGGAAACGGTGGCGGAGATTGCGCGCCTGGAGCGTGACGGCTGCGACATCGTCGGCATGACCGGCATGCCGGAGGCAGCATTGGCGCGTGAGCTGGAGCTGGATTATGCCTGCCTGGCGCTAGTGGTGAACCCGGCGGCGGGCAAGTCGACGGCGGTAATCACCATGGCTGAGATCGAGCAGGCTTTGCATGACGGGATGGGGAAGGTCAAGTCGACGTTGGCGCGGGTGTTGAAGGGCTGAACATCAGTTGCATCGGGTTGACCCCTTCGCGAGCAAGCCCGCTCCCACATTGGATCTGTGTTTTCCCACGTTAAAGGGAACAACATAAATCTAATATGGGAGAGGGCTTGCTCGCGAAAGCGGCCGATCAGGCACCGAGGATCTCAACGTTTCTCAAGCTTTTCCGGCAGCGGCGCAAACAACGCCTCAATATCATCACTCTGCAACTTCCAGTCCCCGGTCTTGCGCCCATCCAGCACGCCTGCCGCCAGGTCGGATTTTTCCTTCTGCAGGTGCTGAATTTTCTCTTCCACCGTGCCTCGGGCAATCATCTTGTAGACGAACACCGGTTTCTCCTGGCCAATGCGGTACGCACGGTCAGTTGCCTGGTTTTCCGTCGCCGGGTTCCACCACGGGTCGTAGTGGATCACCGTGTCCGCCTCGGTCAGGTTCAGGCCAACACCACCTGCCTTCAAACTGATCAGAAAGATCTGACGCTTTCCGCTCTGGAATTCTTTCACCGGAGAACGTCGGTCACGGGTTTGCCCAGTCAACAACGCATATTCAACACCGCGTTTTTTCAACTCGACCTCGATTAACGCCAGCATCGAAGTGAACTGCGAAAACAGCAGAATCCGTCGACCTTCCTCGAACAACTCCTCCAGCATTTCCATGAGGCTATCGAGCTTGCCCGAGGTGCTTCCGCGAGCCGGCAGCGCGGCGTCGTTGACCAGGCGCAAATCGCAGCACACCTGACGCAGCTTCAGCAGCGCCTCAAGAATGATGATCTGGCTGCGCGCCACGCCCTTGCGGGTGATTTCGTCGCGCACCTTCTTGTCCATGGCCAGGCGCATGGTCTCGTACACATCGCGTTGGGCTTCGTTAAGCTCGACCCAGTGGATGATCTCGGTCTTCGGCGGCAACTCCGTCGCCACCTGCTCTTTGGTCCTGCGCAACAGAAACGGTTTGATCCGACCATTCAAGTGCTGAAGTCGCACCTCGCTGGCGCGCTTTTCAATCGGCACGCGGTAATCGCGGTTGAAGCTCTTCACATCGCCGAGCCAGCCGGGCAGCAGGAAGTGAAACAGCGACCACAGTTCGCCCAGGTGGTTTTCCAGCGGCGTGCCACTCAGGCAAAGGCGCTGGCGCGCATTCAGCTCGCGCGCAGCCTGGGCGGCCTTGCTGTTGGGGTTTTTTATGTACTGCGCTTCGTCCAGCACCAGGACGTGCAACGGCTGTGCGGCCAGGCGATCGACGTCTTTGGGCAGCAGTGCATAGGTGGTCAGGATCAGGTCGTAATCGGTCAGCGTGTCGAAATGTTTCTTTCGACTGGCGCCATACAGTGCCAGCACTTTGAGTTGTGGCGTGAAGTGAGCTGCTTCGTCGAGCCAGTTCGGGATCAGGCTGGTGGGCATCACCACCATGCAAGGTCGATCAAGGCGACCAGCGTTTTTCTCGCTGAGAACGTGCGCCAGGGTCTGTAGGGTTTTGCCCAGCCCCATGTCGTCCGCGAGAATCCCGCCGACTTCGAGTTGCCGCAGCGATTGCATCCAGCTCAAACCTTCCAGCTGATACGGGCGCAATGTAGCGTTCAAGCCTTCCGGTGCGGTCGCGGTGTAATCCTTGATGTCCCGCAGGCGCTGGGCAAACGTGCGGATCTGCTCGCCACCTTCCCAGAGCAACGGCAGGTCTTCCAGCGGATTCAGGCGCGTGGCGTCGGCCTTGCTCAGGCGCAGCGTAGTCTCGCCGGGTTCTTGCAGGTAGAACTCGCCGAGGGTCGCCAGTACCGGTTTCAAGCGGCCAAATGGCAGGGCGACTTGCAACGGCCCATGCTCGGAGTTCGGGCGGTTGGGGATGTTCACCAAAATCAATTCGTCGTCGCGACGTCGGGCGAGGCGTTCCGGGTTGAGGATTTCGGTGTGGGAGCGCATCAGGTTCAGCAGGATGGGCAGCAGGCTCAGGCGCTCGCCGTTGACGATGATTCCCAGCTCCAGATCGAACCAGTCGCGCTCCGGCGCCTGCTCGACGGTGGCGTACCAGTCGTCCACGGCGGTCAGGTCGAAGCCGAAATCCTCATCGATCTGCAACTCCCAGCCTTGAGTGCGCAGCTTCGGCAGCTCATTGAGGGTGAAGGTCAGCCAGGCGCTGTCGTTGACCATCTCGTAGAGTTCACCGGCACTTTCCGGCAGGGCTTTACTTTGACGAGTGGCGACCTTGAAGCCGAGGATTCGCAGTTGTTCCCTGTAGGCCTGTTCGACTTCCGGGTGGCGTTTAATCCGTAATGTCTGCGTCTCCTGACGAATCAGGACGTCGGTGTTCTTCTGCCCGGAAACGTATTCATCGAGATAACTGAAGGACAGCGCCGCACGATGCTGGATGTAGCGCTGCATTTTGCCGTTACGCGGTTCGAAGGCGCTGAACTCGATGCTCGCCAGCCACAGGCGCGGCACCGGCTGCACATTGTCCACCAGCACTTGCGGCGGCGCTTTCGGGCTGCGGTTTTCCAGTACCGCCTGCAGTTTTTCCAGCAGTTCGGCGTCTTGCGCGGCGGCGGGGTAGGCGAGGGTTTCCTGCACCTTCAGCAGCACCGCTGCGCAATGTTTGCAGTTGCTGCGGACCGGGCACGTACACGTGGCATCGACCATCAGCAAAGTGGATTTAGCCGACTCTCGCAGGCGAATGGTCTGACGGTAAACGTTACCGCCAGAGCCTTCGCAAGCTGCTGTGATCGTGGCGTCGCCAACCTCGACGATCCTGACGCGGTTTTCCAGGGCGTAGCGGCGGCCACGCTCCAGGCTTTGTTCCTTGAATCGGCTGACCCATGAAGGTGCCAGGGGTTTGCTCAGGGTCGCAGGCATAAGGACTTCAATCAGTCCGGTATTTCATCGGGGACTGGCCGAGGCGCAGGGGCGGTGAGCGAGGTGATCTTGATCAGCAGGCCGAGGTGACCGTTGTCGAGGAAGTTCAACTGGCCGTTCTTGGTGTGGCTTTCCTGTTTGAGGCGTTCGCTGGCGGTGACCATGCCGTTGGCGTCGATCTGGTTGACCCAGAAGTCGGCGTCAACGTCGGTGAAGCGCCCCAGTTTCAGATTCAGCGTGCCCTCGATCGGGAACTGGCCGAACTGTTCCTTGCCATCGCTGATTGCAATCTTACTGGCTTCTTCGCCGAGGTTCTGTTGCCAGGCTTTGTGCAGCAACACCGTGTATTCGTTGCTGGCGGTGAGTTTTTCCACTTCGCTATTCAGGCTCGGCGTGCGCAGGCTGTCCTTGCTGATGGGTTGGGCACCGGCAGCCCAGTCTTCCGGCGCGGCTTTGCTGACAATGGCAGGCACAGCGTTCTGCCGGACCAGAATCATTTCAATCTGATACAGGTCATCGGCAAACGCCGTGGGGGCGGCCAGGGTCATCAGCAAAGTCAGTGAGCGAAACAGGCGCATGCGGCGTCCTTCAAGCAGTTTTCGGAATGAGGCATTCAAGCAGTGCCTCTACAGTATTAAAGCGCTCTTCCGGGCGCTCCATCGGGACCATGAATTTAAACATCGTGGCGCCCTCGAATTTGTAGCGTTTAGGCTGGCCCTGAATCAGTTTGATCAGTGTCAGCGGATCGACCGGTGTCTGCGCCGCGAACTCGATTCGACCACCTTGCGGGCCGCCGTCGACTTTCTTGATGCCCAGCACTTCGGCCTGCAACTTCAGCGCCGTGATGCGCATCAGGTTCTTGGTCGGCTCCGGCAGCAGACCGAAACGATCGATCATCTCGACTTGCAAGTCCTTGAGGCCTTCCTCATCAGTGGCCGAGGCAATGCGTTTGTACAGAATCAGTCGGGCATGCACGTCCGGCAAGTAGCTTTCGGGAATCAGCGCCGGTACGCGCAAATTGACTTCCGGACCACCGCCCAGCGGTTGATCGAGATTCGGCTGTTCACCCTTGCGGATCGACTTCACCGCGCGCTCGAGCATCTCCATGTACAGGGTGAAACCGACGGCCTGGATCTGCCCGCTCTGACCGTCGCCGAGCAGTTCGCCGGCGCCACGGATTTCCAGGTCGTTGGTGGCGAGCACGAAACCCGCGCCGAGGTCCTGGGTATTGGCAATTGCTTCCAGGCGCTTTTCTGCATCCGGAGTGATTTGCTGACGCGGCGGTGTCAGCAGGTACGCGTAAGCCTGGTGGTGACTGCGACCGACGCGGCCGCGCAACTGGTGCAGCTGCGCCAGGCCGAATTTGTCGGCACGCTCGATGATGATGGTGTTGGCACTCGGCACGTCGATGCCGGTCTCGATGATGGTCGAGGCGATCAGCACGTTGAAGCGCTTGTGGTAGAAGTCGCTCATCACTTGTTCGAGTTCGCGTTCGCGCATCTGCCCGTGGCCGATGCCGATCCGTGCTTCCGGCACCAGTTCGGCGAGGTCTGCGGCGCATTTCTCGATGGTTTTCACGTCATTGTGCAGGTAGTAAACCTGACCGCCACGCAGCAGTTCACGCAGCAGGGCCTCTTTGACCGTGCTCTTGTTCTGCTCCATGACGAAGGTCCGCACCGACAGGCGACGGGCCGGCGGCGTGGCGATGATCGACAGGTCGCGCATGCCCGACACCGCCATGTTCAGCGTGCGCGGAATCGGCGTGGCGGTCAGGGTGAGGATGTCGACTTCGCTGCGCAGCGCCTTGAGCTGTTCTTTCTGACGGACGCCGAAGCGGTGCTCTTCGTCGATGATCACCAGCCCGAGGTTTTTGATCTTCACATCATCTTGCAGCAGTTTGTGCGTGCCGATGACGATGTCGATCTTGCCTTCGGCGAGGTCCGCCACGGCGGCGTTCACTTCCTTGGTCGACTTGAAACGGCTCATCACTTCCACGGTCACCGGCCAGTCGGCGAAGCGGTCGCGGAAACTGTTGTAGTGCTGCTGGGCGAGCAGGGTGGTCGGCACCAGGATCGCCACTTGGCGACCGCCGTGCACGGCAATGAACGCTGCGCGCATCGCCACTTCGGTCTTGCCGAAACCGACGTCGCCGCAGACCAGTCGGTCCATCGGTTTCGGCGCGAGCATGTCGGCGCGCACTGCGTCGATGGTGGTTTGCTGGTCCGGGGTTTCTTCGAACGGGAAACCGGCGCTGAAGGTGGCGTAATCGGCTTTCGGATCTTCGAAGGCATAACCTTCGCGAGCGGCGCGGCGGGCATAAATGTCGAGCAATTCGGCCGCCACGTCGCGCACCTGTTCGGCGGCCTTGCGTTTGGCTTTTTGCCAGGTTTCCGAGCCGAGACGGTGCAGCGGAGCCAAGGCATCGTCGCTGCCGGTATACCGGGCGATCAGATGCAGGTTGGCGACCGGCACGTAAAGCTTGGCGCCTTCGGCGTATTGCAGGGTCAGGAACTCAGCGGCCTGATCGTCGATTTCCAGCGTCGCCAACCCGAGGTAGCGGCCGACGCCGTGATCGATGTGTACCACCGGCGCGCCTTCACGCAGCTCGGTGAGGTTTTTGATCACGGCGTCGTTGTTGGCGTCGGCGCGTTTTTCGCGGCGACGGCGCTGCATGACGCGCTGACCGAACAGCGGGCTTTCAGCCACCAGCGCCAAGGCCGGATCGTCAAGCACCAAGCCTTCGTCGAGCGGCGCAATGGTAATCGCCAGGCGTTCCTTGCTCGCGACGAAGTCCGGCCAGCTGTCGACGGTTTTCGGTCGCAGCTTCAGGCGCTCCAGCAGTTCCAGCAGCACTTCACGACGGCCCGCGGACTCGGCGGTGAACAGCACGCGACCGGGGAACTCGTCGAGGAAACCCGCCAGCGCCGCCAGTGGTTGCGTTGCCTTGGCCTCGATGGCCAGGTTCGGCAGCTCCCGCGCCGGGAAGCGCTCGCGGCCGACACCGGTTTCAACATCCTGCTGACTGGCCACCACACGCGGCCAGTTCTTCAGGCGGGCAAAGCAATCTTCCACCGGCAGGAATAGCTCGGCCGGTGGTAATAAAGGACGAGAGGGATCGACGCGGCGCTCTTCATACCGATTGCGCACGTCGTTCCAGAAATTCTCCGCCGCCTGCTCGATGCCCGGCAGGGAAAACACTTGCGTGTCCTGGGGCAGGTAATCGAACAGCGTCGAGGTTTCGTCGAAGAACAGCGGCAGGTAGTACTCGATACCCGCCGGCGTAATCCCGCTGCTCAGATCCTGGAAGATCGGGCAGCGACGGAAGTCGACATCGAAGCGCTCGCGAAAGCGTGCCTTGAAACGGGTGACCGCGTCTTTTTGCAGTGGAAACTCGCGAGCCGGCAACAGACGAACCGTGTCCACCTTGTCGATGGAGCGCTGGTTTTCCGGATCGAATGTACGCAACGTTTCGATTTCGTCGTCGAACAGGTCGATCCGGAAGGGCAGTTTGCTGCCCATCGGGAACAGATCGATCAATGAGCCGCGGACGGTGAATTCGCCGTGCTCGTACACGGTGTCGACGTAGCGATAACCGCTGGCCTCGAGCCGGGTGCGCATCTGCTCGACATCGAGCTTCTGGCCGACGTCCAGCACAAGGCTGCTGCCGAGCAGGAACTTGGTCGGTGCCAGGCGATGCAGGGCTGTGGTGATCGGCACCACCAGCACGCCATGGCTCAGCTCCGGCAACCGGTAAAGGGCAGCGATGCGCTGGGAAATGATGTCCTGGTGCGGCGAGAACAGATCGTAGGGCAGGGTTTCCCAGTCCGGGAAATGCAGCACCGGCAAATCCGGGGCGAAGAAACTCAGCTCCTGTTCCAGCCGTTCGGCACTTTGGCTGTCGGCGGTCAGCAGCAGGGTAAAGCGCTTGGCAGCGCTGGCAGCCTCGGCGATAGCCAGGCTCAGGGCGG
>Ga0255334_1001093_pt1 | contig 14151 bp, 14 predicted proteins | sample EtOH5_35cm_T3_12_FD_202080 | JGI IMG/M metagenome (GOLD analysis project Ga0255334, IMG submission 202080) | Sandy soil microbial communities from University of British Columbia, Vancouver, Canada - EtOH5_35cm_T3_129 | ecosystem: Engineered > Artificial ecosystem > Sand microcosm > Unclassified ...
AATGAGATTGCCCGTGGCTCGGCATCCGAAGCAGTAGAAGATCTGGCGTTCGGGATTGACGCTGAAGGAAGGCGTCTTCTCCGAATGGAAGGGGCACAGCCCCATCAAATACTTGCCCTGCTTCTTCAAATGAACATACTTGCCGACCACGTCGGCGATGTCATGCCGTTTCAGGACCGACTCAATCACTTCATCGGGTATGCGTCCATAGCTCATCGTAGTCACCTGCATCTCATGGACACGTCATTATCTATTCGCTCAAGGGTCATTTTTCTCCTGCTTGTCCGACAAAACTTTTGTCAGAGTTTGTAGAAAGTTTTGCCGATCCTCTTCCGTAAAAGCCTTCGGCCCCTTCGACCGGCCGCCGCCGCGGCGCCGGCGCGCCTGCTCGTTGCGGCGTTCCAGCAGAAAATCGATGGTCCGGCTCGAATAAATCTGTCCGCGGTTCGACAGGGCAACCGCCCGCTTGCCGATGCCGATCGCAGCCAGCCCGAAATCCTGCGTGACCAGGATATCGCCGGTCCGGATGCGATTCGCGATATAGAGATCGACCGATTGGTCAGAGCGGTCCACCTGATAGACCGTGACTCCCTCCTCCGGCACGAGCCGGTGATCGTAGGAAGCGACCATCCACACCGGAACGCCGAAGGCTCGGCCCGCTCGGGCGATCTCGGCTTTGACCGGACAGGCGTCGGCGTCGACGATTATGACTCTTTGCTCTCTATTCATCGCTTACCCACCCGTCTTCTCCTTCAAGCAGCAGCCTTCCTACTTCTTAATAATATACGACCAAAGCGGTGAAAACTCCTGCAAAAGAGAACCGCCTATCGCCTTCCCCGGACGGGAAAGCGACAGGCCGTGCGAGCGAAGGCTAAAAGCGGTTCTGAAAATGCTGATGGCTGGCCCGGTACATGTCCTGGATCATGCTGGCGGTCTCTTCGACGGCGCGGTTGCTGACGTCGATGGTCACGCAGCCCAGCTTCTCCATGATGCCGGCGGAATAGGCCAGCTCCTGCTCGATCCGCTCCAGCTTGGCGTAGCTCGCTTCCCCGTGCAGACCGAGCGCCTTCAGCCGTTCCTTGCGGATGGCGTTCAGCTTGTCCATGCCGATGCGGAGTCCCACGATCTTGCTCTTCGGAATCGTGAAGAGCTCCCGCGGCGGCTTCAGCTCCGGCACGAGCGGGACGTTCGCTACCTTGAACTTCTTGTTCGCGAGGTACATGGCGAGCGGCGTCTTGGAGGTGCGGGAGACGCCGACCAGCACGATATCGGCCTTGAGCACGCCGGAGGCGTCGCGGCCGTCGTCGTACTTGACGGCGAATTCGATCGCTTCGACCCGCTTGAAGTAGTCATCGTCCAGCTCATGGATGATGCCCGGCTCATGACGCGACTGCTGGTGCAGGAGCCCCTCCAGGTTGCCGATGATCGGGCCGAGCAGATCGATGCAGACGATCTTGTGAATGAGCGCCTGCTCCAGCAGATAGTCCCTGAGCTCCGGCACCACCAGCGTGAAGACGATCATGCAGCGTCCGCTCATTGCGCTCTCCACCACCCGGTCGATTCCCCGGCGGTCCTGGATGAAGGTGACGCGGACGATCTGCACGGCAATCGGCGAGAACTGGACGGCGGCTGCGCGAACAGCCGCCTCTCCCGTATCTCCCGCCGAGTCCGAGATGACATAGACGGTTGGGGTCTCTATTGTCATTGGCGCAGCTCCTTCCTACCAGACCAGCTTGGCAAAGTCGGCGTAGCGGCGAACATCCCGGGCGAGCTGTGCCAACAAGCCGAGACGATTGGCCCGCACGGCGGGGTCGTCCGCCATGACCATGACGGCGGCGAAGAAGGCGGTGATCGGCGCTTCCAGCTTGCGCAGCTCGGCGAGCGCGGCGGAGGCTTCCGCCTTCACGATATGGGCTTCGAAGGCGAGATGGACCTCGTTCACCGCCCGCAGCAGGTCGCGCTCCGCTTGCTCCGCGAGCCGTTCCGGCGCAACCTCCGAGCTCTCCGCCTTCGCGGCCAGGTTGACGGCGCGGCTGAAGGATTCGACGACGGCCTTGAAGGACGGGTCCTGCACCGCCGACGCCAGCTCTACCGCCCGGGCGACGGCTCCGGCGACGTTGTCGAAGCCGGAAGCCAGGACGGCATCGACGATGTCGTAGCGAATGCCCCGTTCGGACAGCAGGTTTTTCATCCGCAGGCTAAGGAAGTCATATAAGGTACTACGGATTTCCCCCTCTTCGCGTTTCAACAAGTTCGCTTTCCCCAGCACCTCCAGGGCGACCGCAAACAAGTCCCCGAGACCGATCGGCAGGCGGTGCTCCAGCAGGATTTGAACGATGCCCGACGCTTGCCGGCGCAGGGCGTAGGGGTCCTGCGAGCCGGTCGGAACGATGCCGATCGAGAAGCAGCCGACGATCGTGTCGATCTTGTCGGCGAGGCTGACCACCGCGCCCGTTAGCGACCCCGGCACGGTATCGCCTGCATTGCGCGGCTTGTAGTGCTCGTTGACGGCGACCGCCACGGCTTCCGGTTCTCCGGCCTTGCGGGCGTAGTCCTCGCCCATGAAGCCCTGCAGCTCGGGAAACTCGTAGACCATCTGCGTCACGAGGTCGAACTTGCAGATCGCGGCGGACCGCACGATCTGCGCGGACAGCGTGTCGTCCGCCCCGATGCGGGCGGCCAGCGCCGCGGCGATCGCGGTGATCCGGCGCACCTTGTCTCCGACCGTGCCGAGCTCTTCCTGGAAGACGATCGTCTCCAGCTTCTTCAGAGCCGAATCGATGGAAAGCTTCTGGTCTTCCTCGTAGAAGAAGCGGGCGTCGGACAGCCGGGCGCGCAGCACCTTCTCGTTGCCGCGGGCGACCGTGTCCAGATGCTCGCGGTTGCCGTTGCGGACGGTCACGAAGTGCGGCAGCAGCCTCCTGGCTTCGTCCAGCACCGGGAAGTAGCGCTGATGCTCGCGCATGGAGGTGATCAGCACTTCCTTCGGGATGGCGAGGAAGTCGGGGCTGAAGGAACCGAACAGCACGGTCGGAGTCTCGACCAGGAAGAGCACTTCCTCGAGGAGATCCTCCTGGACCGGAATCACCCAGCCCTTCCCGGCGGCCAGCTCGGCGATCTGCTTCAGGATCAGCTCCTTGCGCTTGTCATAATCGACGACGACCTGTTGTTCGGCGAGCGCCGTTTCGTATTCCGCCGGCGAGGCGATCTCGGCATCTCGCCCGAGGAAGCGATGCCCGCGGCTCACGCGCCCGGCCCGGACGCCGGCGATCTCCAGATCGACGACCTCGCTGCCGAAGAGGGCGACCAGCCAGCGGATCGGGCGAACAAACTTCAGCTCGCGCGAACCCCAGCGCATGTTCTTGGGAAACGTCATCGCGTTGATCACCTGGAGCAGGCCTTCTCCCAGGAGAGCCGCCGTTGCGACCCCGCTGTGGTGCTTGGTGGCGTGCGCATACTCGACTCCCTGCAGCTCCTTGAAGTAGAGCTCCGCCGGTTCCACGCCCTGGCTGCGGGCGAAGCCGAGCGCCGCCTTGCTCCAGGCGCCGCTATCGTCCACGGCGATCTTGCGCGACGGGCCCTTCGCTTCCACGCTCTCGTCGCGCTGCTGCTCATCCACACCCTTCACCCGGACGGCAAAACGCCGGGGAGTGCCATAAGTCTGCACCGCCTCATAGCCGATGCGGGAATCGTCCAGCCATTTGCCGAGCCGCTCCGCCAACTGCTCCGCAGCCGGGCGGATGAATTTGGAGGGAACCTCCTCCATTCCGATTTCGAAGAGCAGATCTTTAACCATGGTGCACCGCTCCTTTCTCCTTCAGCATGGGGAAGCCGAGGCGTTCCCGCTCCTCCAGATAGATCTGGGCGCAGCGGCGAGCCAGGTTGCGCACGCGGGTGATGTAGCCGGTCCGTTCGGTGACGCTGATCGCGCCCCGGGCGTCGAGCAGGTTGAAGGTATGCGAGCATTTCAGCACGTAGTCGTACGCCGGGTACACCAGGTTGTGCTCCAGCGCGCGCTTGGCTTCGTTCTCACAGGTTTGGAACAGGCCGAACAGCATGGCGGCGTCCGATACCTCGAACGTATATTTGGAATGCTCATACTCCTGCTGCCTGAACACGTCGCCGTAAGTGACGCCTTCCACGAAGTCGAGGTCGAACACGTTCTCCTTGTCCTGGATGTAGGAGGCGAGCCGCTCCAGGCCGTAGGTGATCTCGACGGCGACCGGAGCGGTATCGATGCCGCCCACTTGCTGGAAGTAGGTGAACTGTGTCACTTCCATGCCGTCCAGCCACACCTCCCAGCCGAGCCCCCAGGCGCCGAGCGTCGGGCCTTCCCAGTTGTCCTCAACGAAGCGGATGTCGTGCTCGAGCGGATTCACGCCGAGCCGCTTCAGGCTTTCCAGGTAAAGCTCCTGGATGTTGTCCGGCGACGGCTTCATGATCACCTGGAACTGGTGATGCTGGTAGAGGCGGTTCGGATTTTCGCCGTAGCGCCCGTCCGCCGGGCGGCGGGACGGCTCCACATAAGCTACGTTCCACGGCTCCGGTCCGAGGCTGCGCAGGAAGGTGGACGGATTGAACGTTCCCGCGCCCTTCTCCGAGTCGTACGGCTGCATGATGATGCAGTTCTGCTCCGACCAGTACTGCTGCAGTGTGGTTATGATCTGTTGAAAATACACATGCATCCCTCCATGGCGGTTGTTCCGGCTGTCTGCGGCGTACGAAGCGGGCTGCACCATGTGCACGCGAAAAAAAGCCCCGTCGCCCTATGCCGGTCATTGCCCGAACATAGGGACGAGAGCTTTCATGCACCCGCGGTTCCACCCTACTTGGCCCTGCGCTTTCCGCGCCCGGACCCGCCTTAAGTCACGTTCTGACACTCCGGAATGCCTTCCCCGCCGGGGCCGCACCGGGCTCTCACCATCCCCGGCTCGCTAGATCGACCGATCCTGCGCGTACTTGTTTCCTTCACCGTGCCGCAAATCCATTGGTGAGTGATATCATATCAGAACCTGAGACAAGTTGTCAACGCGCCCGTCCGCGGTGAAAAAACCGCCGGCGCGCTTGCGGATGCAGGTCGGGCGAATCTCCCCATGTGTTATGTAATTAGGACAAATCCTTCACAAACCAGGCATCGCAAGCATAATGTTCGGACCCGGTCAGAGGGGCCTCAAGCCGCTCAAAGCCATGTTTCCGATAAAAGCGGCCCGCCGCCTGCATCGTCTCCAGCGTCTCCAGGTAGCATTGCCGATAGTGAAGCTTGGCAAATTCCACAGCCGTCCGCAGAAGCTCGGAGCCGATTCCCGTCCCTCTGGCGCTCTGGGACAGATACATTTTCTGCAATTCGCAAATCTCCTGCGAATCGGCGAAAGCGGCAATCCCGCAGCCGCCCGCAACTTCTCCGTTGTGTTCGACGACCCAGTAAGCCCGTCCTTGCTGCTGATAATAATGATAGAGATCGTGCAAGCTGGCATCGGCCCAGGCGAGCCCCTCCCGGTTGCCGCCGTATTCGATCAAGCACTCCCGGATAATTCTCTCGATCACCGCGTTATCCGCAACCTCAAGCCTTCGAATCAACCTGACATCCCCCTCGTTTGCCGTTCCCGGTTAAATTCCGTACTTCTCCATCTGATCGAGAAAATCGCGGGACTTCCATCTCGTGTCCATGTGCATATCCATGAAGGAGCGCATCGCGAGGCGGATCTCCGCTTTGGTCTCCGCGGAAACCGCGGTGGACCCGAGCCGGCGCAGATCCATCCGCTGGAAAAGCCGCAGGAGCCGCAGCGTTCTCGGGGCCAGCGGCAGAGCGGCAGGGTCTTTTCCGCGGCAGCGGGGACAGAGCACGCCTCCCTGCAGGACGCTGAGTACCATCTCCCCCTCATCGCTGCCGCAGGACACGCATTCATCCATCTGGGGGAGATAGCCGGACAGCGCCAGCATCTTCATCTCCATCACGGCGAGGACGATGGCCGGGTCCTTGTCCTCCTCGATGGCGGCGAGCGCCGCCTTCACCTGCGCGAACAGGCTGCCGTTCGGCTCCCGCTCCGGGGTGAGCCGTTCCACCAGCTCGGCCAGATACGCCGAATAAGCCGTCTTGTGCAGGTCCTCGCGGAGCGCGCGATGCGGCTGAATCGATTCTCCTTGGTTCAACGTTCCCATCTGCCCGGAGCCGAAATAAATGACATATTCTCCGTAGGTAAAAGGCTGGGTTACGGCAGCCAGCCGGCTCTTCACCTTTTTGGCGCCGCGGGCCATGACGCTGATTTTGCCCATGCGGTCCGTGAGCAGCGAGAGAATCCGGTGGCCTTCGCCATAATCAATTGAACGTATGACAATTCCCTCCACATGCTCCAGCAAATCTCCCACTCCCGCGTGATTGCGATTCTGTTCTTGCGAAATCAGAGAGAGGCTTCGGGTTCCATAGCGGAAGAAACCGGTTCTTCCCTCCGCTCCTCGGACCCATCCTCTTGCGCATCGTTATCTTTATAGAGCAAATAAGCGTCAACATTTCCTGTATTATGGAAGTACTGCCAGTAAAACTCCTTCATCATTCCCATCCTCCCCATTGAGTGCTCATGATGATAAGTACCCCGTCCCTCCGAACGAGTCTCGAAGCGGCAAAGGATACTGGATAGTATTCGAATGATCGAGAGCCTTTAACCGAGTCCGGCCGCAGGAAATGCTGGCAGCGAACCAGCGGGCTGCATGCTTGCCGCCGTTCCATCAGTCGGCAGGAAAGCCGACGTCTGCACGGCACATACCGCGCTATTCCTGCCGGAAGCCAAGATCGCGCAGCACGCGCTCCTGGTTGCGCCAGTCCTTCTTCACCTTCACCCACAGCTCCAGAAACGTTTTGGAGCCGAGCAGGGTTTCGATATCCGCCCGGGCCAATTGGCCGATCTGCTTGAGCAGAGCGCCCTGCTTGCCGATGACGATGCCCTTCTGCGAATCCCGCTCCACGAAGATGACGGCGCCGATCTTCACGAGCCCGCTCTTCTCCACGGACATCGATTCGATGGTCACCGCGATGGAATGGGGCACTTCCTCCCGGGTCAGCTGGAGGATTTTCTCGCGGATGAGCTCTGCGCAGACGAATTGCTCGGGATGATCGGTCACCTGATCGGCCGGGTAGTACTGCGGTCCCTCCGGCAAATACTTGCCCACTTGCTCAAGCAAGGTGTTCACGTTGTTCCCGAGAAGTGCCGAGACCGGCACGATTTCCGCGAAGGAATAAAGATCCTTGTAGGCGGCGATGATCGGCAGCAGCGCTTCCGGTTGAACCTGGTCGATCTTGTTCACCACCAGAATGACCGGCGTCGTCACATCCTTCAGCCGCTCGATGATGAACCGGTCTCCACCGCCCAATTCCTCTGTCGCGTTGACGAGGAACAGGACGGCGTCCACTTCCTGCAGCGTTCCTTCCGCCACCTTCACCATGTAATCGCCCAGCTTGTGCTGAGGTTTATGGATGCCGGGCGTGTCCAGAAACACGATCTGCATGGAATCGGTGGTGTATACCCCGTGAATTTTGTTGCGGGTCGTCTGCGGCTTGTCCGACATGATGGCGACCTTCTGGCCGATCACCTGGTTCATCAGGGTCGACTTGCCGACATTCGGACGGCCGACGATGGCGACGAAGCCGGAGCGGTATGCGGTTCGGTTCTCGGCGCGGTCGCGCCGGTTGGTCTCGGTGGTCATGGAAGCCTCCTAGTTTTTGTTAATCGGATCAGGGCCGGCTGCATCATCTTCCGGCAAAAGAAAGGCGCCGGGCAGGAGAGCGCCCACCGTCGTTTCGGTGAGAGCGCCCTTCAGATTGGTCATGTATACGGGCATGTCCGGCCCGCACAGCTCGATCAGCACCTGGCGGCACACACCGCAAGGGGTAATCGGCCCGTCCGTATCGCCGGTGACGGCGATCGCCCGGAAGCTCCGCGGCGCGTGCCCGTCGGCGATCGCCCGGAACAGGGCGGTCCGCTCCGCGCAGTTGGTCGGACCGAGAGCGCCGTTCTCGACGTTGCAGCCGAGGTGAATGCTCCCGTCCCCGGCCAGGAGGGCGCTGCCCACCTTGAAATGCGAGTAAGGGGTATAGGCCCGCTCGCGGACGAGCTTGGCCTCGGCGATGAGGCGGTCTTTCTCCGCTTGAGTCAATAGGTGGCGGTTCATACGAATGAGATACCTCCCAGGTTAGAGCGTCAATGTAAAGCGGCTGAGTTCAAACAGCAACAGCGTGATGGCGACCCCGACCGCCGCCCCGAAGAGAATGCCGGGCAGCGTGCGCGTCTTCCGAAGATAGAGGATCACGAGGAACAGGGACGCCATGAAGGCGGCCAGGAAAGCCGGCAGCATCTGCGACGAGCTGATGGCGACGAGCGTCGCGAGCGAAGCAGTGACGCCGGACAAGAGGCTCGGCCGCAGGAAGACGCTCCGGCCGAAGCGGGTTTCCGCGACGATGACTACCAGCAGCACGAGCAGGAGGTAAATCCACACGGATTCCACCGACAGCTCCCGGTTCGGGCGCTGAATCGCGTGAAACCAACGCTCCACCGGCCGGTAGAAGACGGTGATCCCTACCGCGATGGCAAACACCGCCGCAACCAGAACGGCGGCCGCAGCGGTATCCTTGGCTATCTTCGCAAAGGGATGCCACTCCGGCATCGCCAGATCGACCGTCTTCTCAATCGCCGTATTGATCAACTCCGTGACGATGACAAGCGTGACGGCCAGGAGCAGGAACAAGAGCTGCGTCGGATTGATGCGGAAGAAGATGGCCGAGATGACGACCACGAAGGAAGCGAAGAAATGAATCTTCATGTTCGGCTGCGAAGACAGGGCATACTTTATGCCTTCATAGGCATAGTGCAGGCTGCTAAGTAAACGCGGCCCGGACCTCACCGGACGAGCCCCGCCTTGGCGAGAATCTCATCCTGCTTGGCGAACATTTGCTTCTCTTCCTCCAGTCCCTCCTCGTGATCGTAGCCGATCAGATGCAGCAAGCCGTGGACGAACAGGAAGCCGATTTCCCTCTCCGGGGAATGGCCGTATTCCTCGGCTTGGGCGAGCGCCCTCTCCACGGAAATAACGATGTCGCCGAGCGGCTCTTCTTCATGGAAGTCCTCGAGATCGCCGCCATCCTCGTCGGACAGCTCCTCCAGGTCGGAATAATCGATCTCCGGCTCCTCGAAGGAGTCATCCGTCAGCGGAAAGGAGAGCACGTCGGTCGCCTTGTCCTTGCCGCGGAATTCGGCATTCAGGCGGCGGATTTCCCCGTCGTCGACGAAGGTCAGCTCGACCCGGCCGTTTTCCACACCCTCCTGCTCCCCGGCTATGCGCAGCAGCTCGACCAACAGGTCGGTTACCGCTTCTCCGATCGGGTAGTTCTCCTGCTCGTCGGACCATGCCAATTGCAATGCCATAATGTCAAGCGCCTCCTTTGGGTTCCTTGGCCGTCTTCGCTCCTTGCTCCATCCCGGCCGCGAGCGGCAATGCGGGATCGTTCCCCCGCTTGGCCGGAATGTCGGCCGGATACTCGATTCGCGAATGGAAAATGCCGAGCAGCGCCTCCTTCAGCGCGCGGGATACGGTATCCAGCTCGCGGATGGTCAGGTCGCACTCGTCGAATTGGCCGTCGTCCATCCGGTCCTTGATGATTTTGCGCACCGTGTTGTCGATCTGCTCGATCGTCGGAGCTTTCAGCGACCGCACCGCGGCCTCGACACAGTCGGCAATGCCGACGATGGCCGCCTCTCGGCTCTGCGCCTTCGGTCCCGGATAGCGGTAATCCGCCTCCGTCACCGGCCGTTCCGGATTGTCGCCCTGCTGCTTGAGCGCCTTGTAATAGAAAAATTTCAGCAGCGTCGTGCCGTGGTGCTGCTCGGCGATGTCGCGGATCGCCCTCGGGATCTTGTAATCGAGCAGCATCTCCACGCCGTCGCGCGGATGCGCGGTGATGATCGACATGCTGAGCCCGGGATCGATATCGTCGTGCGGATTCTCCATGTTCATCTGGTTCTCGATAAAATAGCTCGGCCGCTTCGTCTTCCCGATGTCATGGTAATACGAGCCCACCCGGCAGAGCAGGCTGTCCGCCCCGATCGCCTCCGCCGCCGCTTCCGACAGGTTGCCCACCATGATGCTGTGATGATACGTTCCCGGTGTCTCCGTCAGCAGCTTGCGCAGGAGCGGATGATTCGGATTGGACAGCTCGACCAGCTTGAGCGGCGACAGGATGCCGAAGGCGGTCTCGAAGAACGGGATCAGCCCGAAGACGAGGATCGCCGTGATAATGCCGCTGCTAAAGGCGTAGAGGATCGAATAGAGCAGCCGGTCGTAGTCGCCTTCCATCAAGGCGAGCGAAGCTACCGCGATGCAGGCGAACACGGAGATGACGATCCCCGACCTCAGGATCGTCGAGCGGTTGCCGGCGCGGGCGAAGGAATAGACGGCCGTCAGGCAGCTCACGAGGGCGACCAAGCCGAAGCGGAAGTCGAAGAGTTGGTTCGGATCGGTATTGAACACGATCGCGGACATGGAGCTGAAGACGATGGACAAGGCAATGGCGATGCGGGAGTCGATCAGGATCACCGTGAGCATGACCCCCATCGCCACCGGAGCGAGAAATCCCACCATCGGGTATTTCAGATTCTGGCCGAGCGCGACGAGCCGCAGTCCGGCGGCCGTCAGCACGAAGAGGATAGTCAGTATGAGCAGCTGGACATTGGGCCCGGTGTTCCCCTTGGTGCTGCGCTTCACCTGCACGATCAGCAGCAGGGTGCTGAGCAGCACGAAGAGCATCAGGCCGAAGGCAGGGAGGTAATTCTTCTCCTTGTGCAGGAGCCCCGCCTTCTCCAATCGGTCGTACATGGCCTGATTGATCAGATCCCCCTTGCGGACGAGCACGTCGCCCCGCTCGATATAGACGGGCTCCGTGTTCTCGCGGGCGGCGATGCGCGCTTTCTCCGTCGCCGCCGCATCGTAGAAGCGGTTCGGTAACAGGCTGAACTTGGCCAGCTCCTGAACCAGCTCCCGCTGGGTGTTCTTCGTGAGCGGCGACGAATTCACCAGCGCCGTCACCTGCGACCGCAGCGCGGAGACGTCCGTATTTCCGTCGACCATCAGCCTGCCGACGATGTCCCGAGTGACCGGCTCCATGGCGGCCAGGTCTTCCGCGGTCAAGCGCGGCAGCTTGTACAGCCCCTCTTCCGAGAAGCTGTATTGCTGCTCCGCCAGCTGATTCTTCATCTCTTCGATCAGCTTGTCGTTGTCTTCTCCCGACTTAATAGCACCGAGGATAGAGGCTTCGTGCTCCTCGTACACGCGGGGGATTACCGAGCGGAAATAGCTGACCTTCTCATCGAATTTCATCTCCCTGTCGGAGACGGCGAATTCCAGCTTGGCGAACAGATCCTCGACCAGCTGGTCGGTGCGCACCGAGACCGTCCGGTTGACCGGGGCGACCTTCTGGGCCGCTTCCTCCCGGGCTTTCTCGGTTCCAACCTCGTCCTTGATCTGCTTGGGGGCCACGATCGTGACCGCGCTGATCGCATTCGGTTGGATGTTGTAGGTTTTGGGAACGACGTGGTCCACGAGCGACATGTAGCTGACAAGAGCAATCAACGCATACAAAAAAAAGCGGATGAAGGGGCTTTGCTTCCAGCCGTTCATCCATTGCGGAGTTTTGCTTTTCACGTCAGCATTTCGGTTCATGAACGGGCCCTTCTTTCCGATACAAGCTATCCTTGCTTATCCGAGTCTTCGCTGTAGGCCGTGATGATCTTCTGGACTAGGGTATGGCGGACGACATCCTGTTCCGAAAAATAGGTAAAACCAATCTCTTCAATGCTACGCAGAATCCGTTCCGCCTCCACGAGACCGGAGCGTTTGCCGCGGGGCAGGTCGATCTGCGTAATGTCCCCCGTGATCACCATCTTCGAGCCGAAGCCGAGGCGGGTGAGGAACATTTTCATTTGCTCGGGTGTAGTATTCTGCGCTTCATCCAGGATGATGAACGAATCCTCCAAGGTTCGGCCCCGCATATAGGCGAGGGGAGCGATCTCAATGAGCCCGCGTTCCAGGGATTTGACCACCTGCTCGGGACCCAGGACTTCGTTAAGTGCATCATACAACGGTCTCAGATAGGGGTCAACTTTTTCCTGGAGGTCTCCCGGCAGAAAACCGAGGCTTTCTCCGGCTTCCACAGCCGGTCTCGTCAGCACGATGCGCTTGACCTGCCCTTCCTTGAGGGCGGATACCGCGAGCACGACCGCGAGGTAAGTCTTGCCGGTGCCGGCCGGCCCGATGCCGAAGACGATGTCCGTCTTCTTGATCTGATTTACATATTGCTTCTGACCGATGGTCTTTATGCGAATCGGCTTGCCCCGATACGTGACGGCGATATCGCCCTTGAAGAGCTCCAGCAACTGATCGGCCTTGCCGTCTCTCGCCAGCTCCATCGCATAGACAACGTCGCGTTCGGACAGCGCGTAGTGATTGCGGATTAATTCGAGCAACACGCGGAACAGCTGCTCCAGGGATTCGACTTCCCGGGCGTCCCCCTCCAAGGTCAATTCTTCCTCGCGGGAATAAATCTTGACGGCGGTTTCCCGTTCGATCAAGTGAAGAAACCGGTCCTGCGGGCCGAAAAGCGCCAGTCCTTCGGCCATGTTGCCGAGCGTGATCTTGGCTGTGACGGTTGGTTGGTTCAAAAGGCTCCTTCTCCTCGCTTTCGATGGCTGTCGGTTCTCCCCCAAGTGTAATGGATTTGTGGGGCACTATGCAAGATTACGCATTAACTCACGTATAATCTAACTAAAAGGGCATCGGCTCACTCACATCGAAATATAACCGAGGGGATGTCGAGTGAGAATGTCCATGCAGAGTCGTAAGGAGTATATGAAGGCCATGGTAGATCGGTACCGCAAAGCGAGGAGCCGTAGGGACAAATCCGTCATCATTGACGAAATCGTCAGCGTTACAACATTCAATCGCAAGTATGTGCTGCAGCAGTTAAACGGCCTACTGCCGCTGCCGAAAGGCAAGACAGATAGACGCAGACATCTCAAGTATCAGGAAGCTGCGCCGGCCATCCAGATCGTCTGGCGAGCGCTGGATTATCCATGCGCAGAGCGGCTACATCCCATTCTGCTTGAGATGGCGGATAAACTCGCCAAACACGGGCACATCGCCCTGTCGCCGCTCGTGCGGTCTCAACTCGCCGAAATTAGCCGCCCCACGCTTGGTCGACGACTGGCCAAGTGGGTTAGCGAGAAGCCCGCAGGAAAGCCATCACGCGCCGCTAAATCATTCTCCCGGCTGCGCTCTGAAATTCCTGTACAGAGCTACGATTGGGATGAGTTGCGCCCAGGTGCACTCGAGATTGACTTGGTCGAGCATAACGGTGGCTCCTCTCTTGGCCAATTCGCCTACACGCTGAGCGTTGTGGATATCGTCACCGGCTACAGTCGCCGCCGTGCCGTTGCGAGTCGCAGTCAGGCCGCTGTGTTTGAGGCCATCGAATACGTGCTGAGCGCATGGCCTATGAAGCCCTGGGGCATCCACTCGGACAACGGTTCCGAGTTCATGAGCAATCACCTGCGACGCTACTGCCAGAAGAAGAACCTCACGTTTACGCGCAGCCGCCCTTACCGAAAAAATGACAACGCTCACGTCGAACAAAAGAACCGCCAGTACGTTCGCGAAGTTGTCGGCTATGAGCGGTACGAGACACCGCAGGATGTGAATTGGCTAAACGCCGTCTATGCGTGTCTCGATACGTACGCCAACCTGTTTCTTCCCATGCGCAAAGTTATCTCGAAAACGCGCGTGGATGGTAAGGTGCGCAAGCGCTACGATACCGCGCGAACGCCTCTACAGCGCCTGATCGACTCGGGCACACTTGAGCAACAGACGATTGGTAAAATCCAGGCCGATAAAGCCGCCGCCGATCCGCTTCGCTTGCATGAGCAGCTGGAGAAACTTATCCACGAGGGTCCGGCACATTATACACCGGTGGATAACACCGCTGGGTGACGATATTGCCGCTCCACCGGTCGGGCGCCAGCCCCCACCGGGGACGCTTCGCTAGGTATGAATAGTTAGATTTTTAAATGAGTGATCCACTTGTCTTCGGTTAGATTTTTATTTGAGTTGACACGG